>Ga0228670_1000005_pt1 | contig 205251 bp, 206 predicted proteins | sample 85DmetaG_FD_182785 | JGI IMG/M metagenome (GOLD analysis project Ga0228670, IMG submission 182785) | Seawater microbial communities from Monterey Bay, California, United States - 85D | ecosystem: Environmental > Aquatic > Marine > Coastal | place: USA: California | collected 2016-10-13
AAGGTGAACAAGGTGAAAAGGGAGAACAAGGTGAACAAGGTGAACAAGGTGAACAAGGTGAACAAGGTGAAAAGGGAGAACAAGGTGAACAAGGTGAACAAGGTGAAAAGGGTGAACAAGGAGAACAAGGAGAACAAGGTGAAAAGGGTGAACAAGGTGAAAAGGGTGAACAAGGAGAACAAGGTGAAAAGGGTGATATTAAAAAATCTATGTTATGGAATACTTTTGATAATGAACAATCAAAAGTAGAAGGTTCGTATAAAACTTTTTGTATTGTACCTTATATCAGTAAAACTAATATTAATATAAATTTAATTATTTCTGGATTAGGATCAAGTGTAAATGTATTAATAAGAGATATGGTGATAAATGAGGTATTATATGAGAAAAAATATGATTTAATAGAAAATAGTAAAGTACATATTATTTCTATTTCTGATGACAAAATAATAGATAATGGTGCAATAACACTTAATTTAAAATCTGATGATAAAAATTTAAAACTGCTAGCAGCAGAATTTGTTATCTAATTATCTTATTCATTATTATGAATAAGATAAATAATTATTTCAATAAATCATATATAGGTTTGTACCTATCATCATCAATTGTCCTTCTCATTATATCATTCACATTAATAGATTTTCCATCTAATAAAGCCTTTACTAAGTTTGACGAAAAACCTGATATTAAACATGTACCATTAGAATCAGTTGAAACAGGATAATCACTACTTTCTCCATTTACATTCCAATAAATAATATTGGGCCTTTTATAATTGGACAACTGATATATCTTTTCAATTTCTTCAAAATTAGTTTGACCAGTGTTAGTATTATTAAATTGCATATCCGAAAATATAAAGATATTCTTTGGCATTTCTTCTTGTGTTAAATTATTCTGTTTGGCTACATTTAAAATCATATTAAATACATCCATTAGGTTAGTACTCATACCCCACGGTGCTGATAAAATCTGTTTAACTTTGCTTTCAATCGTTCCTTCTTTAATAACATAAAAACTAGGTGTTTCGTGGAAAGAAATAACGTTATTATGAAATGCTCCTTTGTTTGCATTTGCGATTATTAAAGACAAAGAAATGGCAACATCTATAGGTTTAACTCCGTTTTTGCCATATGTCATACTTCCACTCACATCAGTTACACAAACACAATTTTCTAAAAAACCTAGATTAGATGTTTTTTGTTCTAGAATTTTCCATTGTTCTTCAGAAACAGAATCGTATTTTCCAGATCTTATCTCTTTAACAATTTCATAGGGAAAAAGTTGAGTCGCATTTACCTTGGCTTCCCCCTTATGTAATTTATATTTCCATTCATCAAATAATTCCTTAGAATGTTTTTCAAACGCATTTTTCAATCTTTTCATTGCACATGATGGAACTTTATTAAAATCTATACTATCCCATTTATTAGTACACATAAATTTCTCAACAATTCTTAAATATTCACGAAGAGGAGTAGTTATAGACTTTCTGTATATCTTTGGTGAAATTCTTAATCTTTTACATAGAAGATTAACAGTTTTGAATTTAAAATCAAGTGAATCTTTCTCTGTTGGTGCCCATTTAGCTGCTAAAGAAACATTTTTACCTAATTCCATACACTTAATATCTTCATTTAACTGATTTGCATAATGGATTACTATATTATTTTGTAAGGCTTGTAGTTTTAATAAATCATTTTCTTGTAAATTACTAAACCAATTAGCATTAATTGTTTCTAGACTTTGAGACAGATCTAATACACCTGGCCACAAATCTAATAAATCATCCCATCTACCATATTCAGGGATTAATGAATATACTTTCATAAATTCTTCAGAATAGTTTACAAATAACCAACGGAAAGCTAATTTACCTAAGGCTCTTTCACCCTTTCCTTCCCTACAATCTCTAATATGAAAAACCAATAAAAAAGTATCTATAACGCTTTCCTGTGCTGAATTTTTTAAACATTCGAAAAGTCTAGGTGCATTTAAACCACGAACTGATCTGTAAAATAAAGCAATTCTTCCGGATGACACTTTTTGAGGATCGGGATTAGATAAAGTAGGAGCTCCATTCCAAGTTTTTTTATACTGTTTCATTGCTGTTGCAAAACTCATAGTTATTTAAATTAACAATTTATGTGTTTAAATATTATTTTTAAGAAGCATATTCTGTGACAAAATTTGAGAATAGAAATTTATAGTTTGTTTTTGAGACTCATTTGTAATATTTAGTTCTCTGTTTTTTCTTCTTAATTCTTTGTACTTTTGTCGTAGTTCTGTTCCTTCTTCTTCTTGCTCAGACATTTGCTCTTTTAAAGATGATAATTCATCTTGTAGGTTTTCAACAGATAATTCTAGTTGAATTTTTTCATTACTTAACTCGAGAGAAGTCTCTCTCCATGATTCAGCCTTAGATTTTAACGATTCGTATTTTTTAAGAGATACTTTAGGTTTGCTTGACATTTTAAAAAATATATTATAAATCTATAAATTTATAATATTATATAATTATGAACTCAGTTCTTGAGATTGTGCTACAAAATGACCTTTTAGTTTTAATGCATCATAAATATCATCTTGCATAATGGTTTTAGTATTATGTTCTGAATTTACTACTAACATAGTTTTCACGATATTAACTAATTCTTCTTGTGCTATATTCCTAATACAATCATAACATTCGTTTGACATACTTTTTATACCGGCTTTTCTTGCTAAACGTGTTATTGATGGGCTAGTTATGCTTTCCATTTTATACTTTATGATAGTTACTGATTTCTTTAAGTTATAAATGTTGTAATTGTATATATTAAAAAAATAAATAGTTTTAAATCTTTGAACAATTAAAACGCGCACTTCATTAAATAACATTATCAATAAATTCACTATTTTAAAAACAATTTATTTTATATGGCTTAAAAGGAAGCCTAAAGAACAATAAATGGATACTACTACTACGAGAGTGAACAAAAAAAAGAGATCACGAGTTTTTGAGACTTATATTTCAAAAATTCTAAAAACCATTGCACCATCCAATGGTATTACTGCTAATTCTAAACAACAATTAAACAGTGTAATATGCTCTATTTCAAAAATTATATGCGATAAAGTTTTTTCACTAACTGAAATTTCAAAAAAGAAAACTATTTCTGAAAAAGAAATTAAAAATGCTATTAAAGTTTTGTTCCCAACAGATTTAGCCGATTCCATCACAGAGCAAGGAGATATGGCGATTAGTAATTTTAAAAATAAAGAAATATCCAAAGGAGTAAGCAGACAAGATAAGGCTTGTATTATTTTCCCACCTTCTCAATCTGAAAAATTTTTACGTAACTTTGGGTATTCAAAAACTATGGTAACTTCTCATGCCCCAGTATTTCTTGCAGGTTCTTTAGAATATCTAACAACTCTAATATTGGAAAGTGCAGTTTCTCAAGCTGTGGATAATAAAAGAGTAAGACTTACAATTAGAGATTTAGAACTTTCAATAAGGAGCAATAAAAATATTAATCATTTTTTTAAAGATATGAATATTTGTTTCTTAGGAGGTGGTGTAGAACCATATATACATCCATCTCTTTTAAAGAAGAAAAATAAAAAGAAAAAATCTAAGAAAAATGATGATACTGAAATCAATGAGAAAAAGAAACATCGTTTTAGACCTGGTACAGTTTCGATACGTGAAATTAAAAAATATCAAAAATTAAGTAATTCATTAACTTTTGCCAAATATCCTTTTGAAAAGATTTTACGTGAAACCATCAATCAGGAAAATCAAACTGATATTCCAATAAAAATTAGCAAAGATGTGTTTACCATTACTCAATATTTCTTAGAGCAGAAATTAATAGAAATACTCAAAAAAGCTAACTTTGCCGCTATTCATGCAGGAAGAGTAAAACTAATGCCTATTGATATTAAATTTATTAGCTCTATCTGCCTAGGACATGAGAATCCCCATTCATTCCAAGAATTAGATAAAAATGAAGTGGAAGTTGATGATTTAGATGATGTAGAAGATAAAGATGATTTTATTGAAGAAGTAGATGATGAAATTATTGAAGAGTTTTTAGAAGAAGAAGAAGAAATTGATGAAGAGGAAGATGAAAGTCTTTGTGAGGTAACTAATTAAATATTTTATTGTTTTTCATTTTAAAAACAATAATAAATTATTATGTGGAAAACTATCGCAATTATATATTTCATAATTACATTTGTAGTTCTTTTAGTCATTGGGTATGTTATTTATTGGATATTGGCTAATAAAAAAGCTATACAATATGCCTATTATAATAAGTTAGGTTGTGATGAACATAATGGATGTTCTGCCAATATTCTAACATTTAAGGAATCTCCAGATTTTCAAACCCCTTACTCTAATATGATGTCTTATTTTCTTTGTAACTTAATAAATATTGTGTACAAAGATAAAGTAAAGGGTAATATACCAACAAATTTAACAAGTATAGAAACACTCAATAATGGTACCGAATCTATTCCCTTCGGCGTTATATTACAAGAAAGTAAAACTAAAAATTTATACATTATATTTAGAGGAACAATTAATACAAAAGAATGGATGCAGGATTTTAATATGGATCAAACAAGTGTTACTAATTTGAAATTTAAACCTGAAAATAATGATAAACAAGTACAATATTCTTTAAGTCCAGAACTTGCTAATGTCAAAATTCATTCTGGTTTTATGGAAATTTATAATTCCTTTAAAGATAAAATAGTTAAGACTATCCAAAAAACCAAACCATCAAATATAATTATTGCAGGACATAGTTTAGGAGCGGCTATAGCAACAATTGCTGGTGTAGATTTAAATAGTAAAGGATATAAACCTGTTACGTATGCTTTCGCTTCTCCTAGAGTAGGTAATGAAACTTTCAAAAAAATAGTTAGTGATAATAAAATTATATTATATAGAATTGTCAATGATTCAGATATTATACCAACTTTACCTCCAAGTGTTGTACCCAATTTAGAAGAACCTACAAACCCATTTTTCTATGAACATTGTGGGCAAGAAATTACATTTACCGATAATAGATTTTCTTATATGAATAATCATATTATATCTTGTTACATGGATCAGATGGCAAAAAAATTGAAATAAATAATTAATAATGACTTAAAAATAGATTTTTATACAAGAAAATGACGTCTAAATCTCCCTCTTCAAATGATCTTTTACTTAAACAAGAAAAAGAGAAAGATACTTCTGATAATAATCAAGATGTAACAGAAAACAAATCTGATGAACCTAGTCACATAATGACTGGTGACTATGCTGCTCTCATGGAAACAAATGGAAAAGAGTGTGAAAGTTGGTATTACTTTATCCGCTGTGAAAATAATTGGGAAGAGCTAAAATATCTTCAAGAACAACTAGAACAAATAGATTGGTATATCCTAGACGATTTAAGTACATTTGATTTAGATTTAGAACATCTAGTAGATGCCAAGACTGCTAAACAGATGACTAAACTTGAATTAAATTCATACGCATTTCATAGAAAATTTGATGGGAAACTTGAGAAAGTTGACTTCAAACTAAAAAAGAAAGATATTAAAAATAATGATCGTGCTATGGGGAAGGTATTTGATTTAATTGGTTATGGTCTAATAGAAGACTATATCGGTGATGAAGATATCGATCCAGAAGATTTATGTTCACACAGTGAAAGTGAAACAGACACAGAAGATGAATCGGATTCATCTTCATCTTCTGATGAAGGAACTCCACGTAAAACAAAACTACCAGCAGCTCTTATGAATTCGGAATTACCTAATTGGGCTAAGGCAAAAAGAAAACATAGAAATAAACATAAGTAAAATGGTCTAAACTATAACGTAAGATAAATCTATATCGTTTAATCTTGGTATTTTTACTGGCATACCACAAGATTTACCCGATACATCGTATTCTTGGTCTCCTAATGACATCACTATATTATAACCTCTCTTTTCTATATTCAATCGTGCTTTTTCTTTTGAAATAAATGGATCTGTACTTGAAGGTCTGCGAAAATACAAAAATCCAATATCTCCTATAAAAGCATCATTTAATTGCTTTTTGGTAACTTCTATATTTTTAGAGTTACCACTCCTACTAGTTATAATAGCTGTTGTAATACCCATCATTATACAATAATAATACACAGCTCTAATTGGTTCAATAACTTTATTATTTTTATCTAATAATGTGTTATCTATATCAAAAACAACCACAGGTTTTTTATTATTATGTATCTTACTTAATAGATAAATACATCTATTTGCAATATTAACTAATGTTAAGTACCAATTATGATAACTATTAATTAGTTTATTATCCATTTATTGTTAATAAATATTATTATTATTATAATAATATTACATATATTTTATCATTTTCTTTGTGAAAATTTTAGAATTATCTTTTCTAATTAAGACAAAACTTATTACTACTGTAACCACTACAATTACTAGAAAAATAATCAATATATATAGTAAATTAAAACTAGGTTTGGTATTTGAAATACTACTAGTTTTAATTAATGGACTATTTTTTTCTGACAATCTAATATTATTTAATAAATTCGTTGGATTAACACCCCTATTATTATTTATTGTATTACAATACATTAAACAGCTAGTAAAATCAAATGATTTGTCATTTTTATTAGCAATATAAATATCATCAATTTTTTCTGGCCATGGAGAACATATACCATTAATACACTTAAATTGTAAATCATCAATACTCTTATTATTTATTGATTTTTCTGTTATCACATAAAGAGGAGATAATTCTAATTCAGTCCATTCATCCCAAAATTTTTTCTTAGTAGAATCTGGTTTATAAAAACTCGGAAGTAAATTCTGACCATTTTTAAAAAAATACAAAGGTACTGTAAATTTATTAATAATGTTACCATATGTTAAAAAGTATACTGAATCTTTTTTTATAAAGTAAAAATCATAGTCAATAGTAAGTTCAGTCGAATTATAAGGAAACCCTTCATTCCTTTTCACATTAAATAAATTCATACCAGGTGGTATAGGTCTTATAGTAGGATTAACTGCATAAAATGTACCCATTAATTCCCAATCATTTTTATAAGATTCACATTTGAATTCCCCATTTTTATCTTTTTGAGAATTACCTATATATCCATATAAACTATTTGTAGAGCGATCGAATTTATGGTACACACAAAAAGGTAAAATATAATTTGAATTACTCATTTATTATATAAATAATTTTCTAAAGTATTTTCACATTTTATATCCCATATATCTTAATTGATCAGTTATATAACTATAAATATTATCTATTTTTACAGTATATGGAATAATAATTAAATCTATACCCTTTTCTTTACATATTCTATATTTCATATCATCGCGATATTTCTGATTCAAAAAAGCTTCTTTATTTTTATGCATGAATGGAATATATTTATAATGTTGTTCTCCATTATACTCAGCAGCAATATTTAATTCAGCATTGTAGCAATCTAATTCCAACGCGTTTGTACCACCGGTTACAGGATTTAATAAAAAGTTAGGTCTAGCTTTTTTAAAAGGTTTTCTAAATATAGCTTCTAATACTCTTCTTGTTTCTATTTCTCCTTTACTATCATTCTTTTCATCTAAAGGAACAAAATTTCTAGAATCTTTATAACTATTATAAGATTCGTAGTTAGATTTACTCCATGTACCTTGTTTATTAGTTATTTTTCTAATAAATCCTCCTACAAGTATAAATAGTACACAAAATAGAAGTATAATTTCAAAACCGTATCTATTCCAAATATTTTTAATTTTATTGATCATTTATTATTTCTTTCTAAAAATAACATAAATATTATTTTATAATTAATATAATAAAATGTCAATCAATTTTACAACAGATATGTTGACACCATTTATAATAGGTGGTTGTCTTGTTATGGGAATTAAACTAAGCAGTAAATTTGTCAATCCAGCTTTGGCAGCTATTATAGGAGCATTACCAATAGGATATTTAACTATGAATTTTGTTATGAAGAGAGATCCTTCTAAAGATTATGCTAAAAGTTATATGTTAGTATCTGCTACCACTATAATAGCAACTTTAATTTATTATTTAATTATAACTCACAGTGATAAATTCCCACAAACTGCCGCTTGGGCAATTGGTATCGGGATATGGGTATTTATCACTATTATTAAATATTTTATTACTCATGAAATGTCAAAAAAAGCTTAGATAAATCTAAAAATATTTTATAAAATTCTTTATTTATTTTATTATAAGAAATTCTTATATTTAATAAAATAAATAATGACTGAAGTGTTTAAAGAACCATGTGATAAATATTACGAAATTTTTACAAAACAACCCACTCAAGGAGAAAAATATAAATTTCTATCTCCTTTTGAATTTAAAAATGTTCTTTTAAAAGAAGCTAGTAAAAGTAAAAAAGAAGTACTCAATGCAGGAAGAGGTAATCCTAATTTTTATCAAACTATAACAAGAAGACTATTAAGCATACTTAATACAATATGTCTTGACATAGGATTAGAAGATTCAGAGTACTTTGATCTTGGATACATGCCTCAAAAGAAGGGGCTTTTTGATAAAATGCAAAAATTAATAAGGAAAAAAATCTACGGTACTAAAGATGAAAGAACTTTGCTTCTAAAAATCTTTAAAGGAATGAAACTTTTAAATAAAGGTACCAAAAAAGACGACTATGCATATAATCTATTTATATCTACTGTAGGATGTTTCTATCCAGATCCTCCACGTATTCAAAATTTTTTAGAACCAGTGCTTACCGAGTATTTTGAAAAGAAAATATACCGCCCTAAAAAACCATTAAAAGAAGTATGCGATAATGTTTTAAAACTTAAAGTGAAAATAATGGCAACGGAAGGAGCAGCGGCTGCTATTCTTTACGCTTTCAATTCTCTTAAATACAATGGTTTAGTACTACCAGGAGATTCTATTGCCATAATGACACCTATATTTTCTCCTTATTTAGAAGTACCAGCATTACGTAATTATGACTTAAAACAAGTTTGTATAAACGCTGATGAAGATAATAATTGGGAGGTACCAATGTCAGAAATACAAAAACTTGCCGATCCCAATATTAAAGCACTGTTTTTAGTAAATCCAACAAATCCTACAGGTTTATCTTTATCTAAAAATACTGTTCAGAAAATGGCGAAATTCATAAGAAATCATAATCCTTATCTTATCATCCTTGAAGATAACGTATATGCACCTTTTGTAGATGAATTTAACGATTTCTTTAATGTTTTACCTAGAAATACAATTGGTGTTTTCTCCTTTTCTAAATACTTTGGAACAACTGGTTATCGTTTAGGAACAATTGTCATGCATAATAGCAATATAATTGATTCTTATTTATTAACTTCTCGAACCCCAGAAGAACAGAAAGAGATTAACGAAAGATATAGTATGTTAAGCACTCACCCTTCAAAAATTAAATTTATTGACCGTATATTAGCAGATTCTAGACAAGTAGCAGAAGCACATGTAGCTGGACTTAGTACACCTCAACAAACTCAGATGGGAATAATGGCAATGTATGATTTATTAGATACTAAAAATGAATACAAAAAACGTTTAGAAGATTTACTTAAAGTTAGAATGATGGAATTATTAAAACCACTAAATTTCCAATTAAAAGAATCTGAATTAAATACTAATTATTATATTGTTATTGATATAATTAAAGTAGTAGATAATCTCACCGGTTCAGGATTGTGTGGAGATTATATCCTTAAACATAGAGACCCATTAGAGTTTTTAATGATTTTAGCTAAAAAATATGGAACAGTTTTATTACCAGCAGTTGGATTTGGTGGTCCATTTTGGGGAGTAAGAGTTTCATTAGCTAATTTAGAAACTGAATTATATACACCTATAGGAGAAAATTTAAGAAGTTTAATAGAAGAATATATAAATGATTTTAAAAGTTGGCACCATAAACAACTTTTAGAAAAAGAAAAAATTTAAAATATTATAATAAATGGCTCTTATTGAAGGTTTCACCGCTAATACGATTTGGAAAGCTTTTACTTTGAACTCCCTTGTTGCATCAATAACTATTGTTATAGCACTGATATTAAAATCAAAATTTGATAGATATTATGGCAGAGATGACTTCAGAGGTTTAATATTTACTTTTATGATAACTTTTGCAGTTTCGTTTATAGTGTATTCATTAATGCACTATATATTCGGTTACGGGGGTGGACAATTAGCTGTTACTGGAACAAATTAAATTAGTTATTATAAATTTTAGAAAATTTATAATTATTAATTCATACAAGAATGTTTACTATCTACATTTATGTTAGGTTTATTAATTAAACTAACTTTCTCCGTAGATTTTTAGTACTGTCTAATTTCTTACTAGAATTTTTCTTTTGTCCATTTATTTAATAAATTATATTTTAATTATGTTAAGAAGATAAATATATAAATAAAATATGCCAGTTGTTCCTTTTACAGTACATAATAATGTTAATACTAATAGACCCAGTACAACTTTATATGCAATTATTAGTACTACCCCCTTATTTTTTAATAATTATGATGTAGATAATATTTTACAAGAAAGTTTTGATGACCAAGAAGAATTAGAAAGAGATGATACTGTAAAATTAGATATTAATTTTGAGACCGTTAAATCAGCAAACATTACTGATTGTTGTTCAATTTGTCATAATGATTATTTAGTTGACGATAAAATTACTCGTTTAGATTGTGGACATGTGTTTCACTATAATTGTATTAAAGAATGGGGGCATTATAAATCTTCATGTCCTTTATGTAAAATTTCAATTCCTACCGTTAGACAAGAAGAAGAATAATAATTTAATACTTTAAAATATTAAATAAACATGTCTAATATTATAAATGAATGAGTATCAAGATATAATTAACAATCTATATAACTTATTAAAGCAACAAATAACTAAATTTTTAGATATAAAAAATATACTATATTATACATCAATTTTAGTAAATGAAATTTCAAAATTTAATCTAGATAAGGATTTACAAAAGTCTATAATCATTGAAGTATTTAGAAAATATAATTATGATTATACACTTATAGAATCTGACTTAGTACAGATATCAAATTACATTAAAGATTCTTTACCTAAACATTTAGATTTACTCTTAAATTACCCTTATAATAGGATAGAGATCTGATTCTTAAAATAAATTTAAAAATTATTTATAATTTAAGAAATAAAATACAATAACAAAAACCAAAATGTCCCAAGAAAATACTCAGCTAACCAAAGTACAAGGATACAACCCAAAAGCTCAAATGATTTTTTCAGAACCAATTGCAGGAGCTGTACCAAACAGTACTCCTAAAATTGAATTCAAAAGAATCAATATTTCAACAAAAAACGCAGATGGTTCTGTTGGTGAACTCATCCTACCTACTGAAAAACTTTTTTCATTTGGCGTATCTGAAAATGTAAGCCAAGAAAGTGGAAAAGTTACTGGATATACATTTCCTCTATGTATGTTCACAAGAGACGATCCAAAAGAAGCAGAAAAAGAATGGGTAGACGTGTTTAACCAAATTGTTGATAATTGTATCGACCACCTTGTTGATAACCGTGAAGAAATTGAGTTGTTTGAGTTACAGCGCTCTGATCTCACCAAAGCAAAAGGTGGATTGAATCCAATGTACTGGAGAAAGGAAACAGTCAAAGATGAACAATCAGGAAAGAAAGTTTTGCGAAATGTAGAAGGACAAGGTCCCACATTGTATACTAAACTTATTTATTCAAAGAAAAATCAAAAATTTCTCACAGATTTCTTTAATAAATCAGATGAACCAGTAGATGCTTCTGAACTTATGGGAAAATATTGTTATGCAAACGCAGCTATCAAAATTGAGTCCATTTTCATGTCAGGAACTGGAAAGCTATCACTACAAGTTAAACTATATGAAGCTGTTGTTGAACTTATGAAAACAGGAAAACAAAGATTGCTTGGCAGGCCTCGTGCAACATCTAAAGTACTTGCTGCTAAATCATCTGAAAACACTAGCTCCCTACTTGAAGATGATGAAAATGATTCAGATGGTAGTCTAGTCGATGATAACGAAAACGAAAATGAGAAAGTCGAAGTAGACCCACAACCAGCACCTACAAAGAAAATTATTCGCAGGGTTAAGAAAGTAGTTAAATAAATATAATATAAATTAAATTATAATATAAATTAATCTTATACTAATAAGTATAAGATTACTTCTTTGTATGGGGATTACCCATACAAATTTTCCCACATCTATCAGTGTACCATATATGACCATTTTTACAAGTTTTATCACTATAGGAACAAGGACAAATCGTTACAGCTTTTAAACCACAAACTTGACATATTTCCTCTTCCTCTTCTAAATAGTTAGAATACTGTTTACCAGTTTCTATGTTTCCAAATTCTTTTACATTTTCAAATTTCTCCCCTGTATCAGGTGTAAATGTTTTATATAATCCTTTTTTTGAATAATTAGAATTATTTGGGTGAATATAACCAGATATGTGTTCTGGACGTTTAGCATTATCCATTTTAACTATTTTAATATATATTTTTAAAACATATTTTAAAAATAATTATATATTTACTCCTTCCCAAAGTTTATTTCCACATCTAGAATCACTATTTATATTAAAATGATCATAATCTATATTCTTTTCCATACATAACCAACACCATTTCCCTCCACATACAGAACATACTATTTTATTACACGCCTCAAAAGTACCATCCTGTTTCTTAGCTTTTTCTACAGGAACATTACAAATTGGACATAATTTAATTTCACCCTCTTTTATTTTCTCATTAATAAATTTTGCTTCTTGAGTAGAGTTATTAGCTAGTTGAACTTGAATACATGTTTTTCCAATATGATAAGGACTAACATTGCAATTCCTACACCAATTTAATTTACAACTTGGGCATGTTATATTACAATTTTGATCATACTTATCTTGCTCCAATATCTCCCCACAATCAGGATTCATACACAAAAATGCATTATGATTATATAACAAATAATTAATTTTAAAAAAGTCTAAATATATATTTAGACTTTGGGGAATATTGAGACTTTTTATTTCTATACTATGACTACATATATTTCTAGTTTCTCCCATATAAGATCCAGGGCAATTTATACAAGTAACCTTATTATAAATTTTATTTCTTAAATTATTCAAAATTTGCTTAAAAATTGGACCCAAATAACCTTCACTACAATTAAAACATAACCTATGTGTCAATCTCCGAGTTTTATGTAAATAGACACATAGATCATTAGATATATCTTCGCAACAGATTATACACTCGTTGCCACTTCTAATATGATCTTTTGCCATTTAATATAATAATTTTAGTATTTAAATTATAAAATTGATTTAAATCTATAAGATTATGTTTTTAATCTAAAACATGAAACAAACAATTTTCCCTACTCTCTATAATAAGAGCTCAAAAGGAGGAATCCTTACATGGACTATAAGTGCCCATGAAAAAGATAACCAAGGAATAATCACCATACAAAGAGGATTTCTAGAGGGTAAAATCCAAACACAAGAACAAATAATCGATAAAGGTAAAAATATAGGTAAGAAAAATGAGACTTCGCCTTATGAACAGGCTGTATCAGAGTCTAATTCTAAGTGGAATCTTAAGAAAACTAAGAATGGATACACAGAAGAAATTGACGTTGAAACAAATGATACAAAGAAAGAAACTATCAAATTTAGCCCAATGTTAGCCAAAGATTTCAACAAAGATTCTAACAAACTAAATTGGGACGAAGGTGTAGTTTGGCAACCTAAATTAGATGGCGTAAGGGCACTTATAGGTTTTCATGCTAATGGAGTTTTTATAAAATCGCGAGGTAACAAGTTTTATCATAATCTAGCACATATAAAAAATCTATTTTATAAATTATATACTACTGGTATTGTTCACGACAACATTATCTTTGATTGCGAATTGTATACTAACGAATTAACATTCGAAGAAATTACAGGAATTTGTAGAAAACAAAAAAAGCTTTCTAAAGAAAGCATAGAAAAAGAATTAAAAATAAAAGCATTTATCTTCGATATAATTAACATTGATTCTATTTCCCAAATATTTCAAGAAAGATATAATTCTTTACTAAAAATGTTTAAAGAACACTTACCAGAAGAAATAGTATTAGTTTGGACAGAAAAAATTACAGATCCAAAATGTTTAGAAAGTATACATAATAAAGCTACCGAACAAGGTTTTGAAGGTATAATGTTAAGAAATGAAAAAGGACTTTATAAAGAAGGACCAACTCGCTCTAGCGATTTAATTAAAATGAAAACTATGTTGGACGACGAATTTGAAATAGTAAACTTTAAAGAAGGTATTGGTATTGAAAAAGGAACTGTTATCTGGACATGTAAAACTAAAGACGAACTTAATTTCAATGTTAAGCCTACCGGTACCAGAGAACAAAGAAAAATATGGTTTAATAATGGAAATAAATATATAGGAAAAAAATTAACAGTACAATATCAAGAATTATCTAAAGATCAAGTCCCAAGATTTCCAGTAGGCATTGCGATTAGAGATTATGAATAATTAAATAATTACAATTTTTAAAGTATTAATATAAATGAATAACAACTCATTCTACGAAAATTTAGGTATGTTTACATCTTGTAAAACTATATTTGATAAAGAAAAAGATAAAATGGTTAATTCTACAGTTACTGACGTTTTTAAATGTTGTGTAGATCAATGTTTACCTCCTGTAAAATCATGTAATGAATTATGTAGTTTAAATAATGATACCATAAAACCTAAAAAAACTTGTAAAAGAAAATGTGATATACAACTAAACATGTGTGTTGATACATGTAAACTAAGTTCTGAACATACGTTACCCTATAATAATTTTTATAAAAAATGTATTTCAGATTCATGTAAATCTACTACAGATTACGACTGTATTGATAAAAATAAACTAGAAATTAAAAATTGTTGTATGGAAAATTGTACACCAGCTACAAATCTAACATGTCATAAATATTGTGATTATTTTGAAAAATTCTACTCTAATAAAGATAATACCCAATCTTTAAACAACACTTTATCAGTAAATACTACTGATAATTTACCCACAAAAAAATTTAGTTGTAAAAACAAAAGAATAATGCTTATACTGAACATAATTTTTGTTTTTATTTTAGCATTGCTAATTTTTTTGATCATTAAAAGTTAATTTGATTTTAAAAATTAACTTTTCTATAAGTATATAACATGCAATCTATGATTATTACCAAAAGAATTACTCTTAAACCCGAAAAATTAACAAAAAAATTCAAAAAACATATTATCAAACAACTCGAAATAGAAACTGCAAATGAATGTAGTAAATTATATGGGTATATATTAAAAATTTCCAATATTGAAAACATAAAATGTAATGAAGATACTATATTAATAGTTGATTTTTTAGCCGATACTTTAAAACCTGAAGTTGGTCAAGAAATCGAAGCTACAGTCTTTAAAATATATAAAGATGGAATATTTGTAGATATATTACATAAACAAAAAATACTTATTCCATCTATTAATATAAATGACTATCAATTCAACGAAGATGATAGTACATATATTCATACTGAAAATTCCGATGAAATAATAAAAGAAAATGACTCTGTAAAAGTGAGAATAGATGCCGTTAAGTATAACAATGCAAAATTTAGTTGTTTTGGTTCTCTTGTTTAAAGAATTAACATCCAGAATAAAAATGCCTTCTCAAATTGATATTTTAAAAGATTTTAAAAAACAATTATTGAATTTTATAGACGAACTAATATCACAGTTTCCATTGGAAGGTGACCTAGTTATTCTAAGAGTATTCATTGATAACCAAGTTGAAACAAAAACTGTTATGGATGGATTTATTTATAAAATTAATACTAATGATAATCAATTAAGAAATATGATAAGTCAAAGAAATGAAATGTTCTTTATTGAACATGATGTTTTCACTGTAGGAAACGTAAATCCTGATAAAGTTAGACATTTCAAAAAATTATGGCTTTCAGGAAGTTTAGATAATGATGATAAAACTATAATCTGGGAATGGATTGACTTATTTGTTCACCTTTCCAACCAATATATCAAACTTAATTAAATTATTTAATTTTTAAGATTTTAAAATCTTAAAAATCACAACAAAATTAATACTCTTCTATTATTACGAGACCCGGAGAACCATCTCCGCCATCTACACTATCATAATTTTGACTAGATAATGTTACTCCATTAATTTGATAACATCCTCCTCCTCCACCACCAGAACCATAACCACTAGCATTCCTTCCATTTAGACCAATAGTAGTTATTCCTTCTGTACAATAACCTTTTCCACCATGTCCATAATGATAACAGTGTCCACCATCTCCAACATTTAAGAATCCAAGTTGTGTCCAAGTTGTTGTGCCAGTAATTCCAGATGTTCCAGTTCCTGCAAAGGTTAAAGTTCCAAAAGAATCACCCCCATCCGAACCATAAGATAAAACTATAGGTGATACATATGGTTGTATAGTAGGACCTGTAGCTCCTGTACCTCCAACCATTCCATCAAATGCAACTATAGTAGGAGCACTCAATGCTATTTCATTTGATCCTGCTTGAGGAGCAGCAGAACCACCACTAGCTTGCGCTAATAATATGTTACCATTAGTTAATGATATACTAGTTAATCCTCCATTTTCCGCAGCCCATCCGTTAATTGCTTTACCTCCTGCACCCGAACCTCCAACTACTAAACTAAATTCTTTAGAACCACTTATTTGTAATAAATCAATCATTACAACAGCGTGACCACCTGCGCCACCTGGTCTTGTAGTAATTACAAAAGATTCATCTGTGTTATTATGAGCACCAGGTTGTCTATTAGCTCCACCACCTCCACCACCCCCAATTAGTGTCACTTTTAGTGATTTAGATAAAGGATCAGGAGTAAAAGATTGAGTTTGAGAATTTTGTTCAAATCTATGAACTACTATACTTTTTTGTGGACCTGTTGGACCAGTAACACCTACACCTGTTGGACCTGTAACACCAGTAGACCCCGTAAAACCTGTATACCCTGTAGCACCAGTAGCACCTGTATTACTTGATACTCCATGATTACCTTGAGCACCAGTTGGTCCCACAGGACCAGTATAACCAGTATATCCTGTAGCACCTGTGGCACCTGTATTACTTGATACACCGTGATTACCTTGAGCACCAGTTGGTCCCACAGGACCAGTATATCCTGTAGCACCAGTAGCACCTGTATTACTTGATACACCGTGATTACCTTGAGCACCAGTTGGTCCCACAGGACCAGTATATCCTGTAGCACCAGTAGCACCTGTATTACTTGATACTCCATGATTACCTTGAGGACCAGTTGGTCCCACAGGACCTGTATATCCTGTAGCTCCTGTGGCACCTGTATTACTTGATACTCCGTGATTACCTTGAGGACCAGTTGGTCCCATAGGGCCTGTGTATCCAGTAACACCAGTAGCACCTGTATTACTTGATACTCCGTGATTACCTTGAGGACCAGTTGGTCCCACAGGACCTGTATATCCTGTATATCCTGTGTTACCAGTAGCACCTGTATTACTTGATACTCCGTGATTACCTTGGGGACCAGTTGGTCCCACATGACCTGTATATCCAGTAGGACCAGTAGAACCAGCCATACCTGTATTACCTAAAGGACCTGTATGACCCAGACCAGCAGGACCAGTATGTCCTGTATAACCTATTGGTCCTGTAGGGCCTGTATTAGTAGAAAGTCCGGACGCGCCTGTTGGACCTGTAACTCCAGTAGAACCTCCTCCGCCACTTGTATATCCTGTATATGACCAACGACCATTTGAATATACTAATACCGAATCATCAAATATATCATCAAATGAATTTATTTGTACATTATTTAATCTATTTGCATTATATATATTTTTTCTAGCTAAAGAAGCTTCGTTTACAGCTGATTTAGATTGTATACTAAAAGACATATTATTTATTTATTATAATGTTTTTTAACAATTATTTGTTAAAAAAAATATAAGAAAACTAATTTTTAAGCTTTAGAAAATATTAAATTATACACTATACTCTCATGCTGATTATGAGTATATTGGTACGTACAATAACCACTTTCGTCAATATTTTTTTGAATAGCTTCAACACGTGTTCTGGTCATGGTTAAATGACTCAAAAAATCACCCATACAACAACCACACATATTGTCCTCACAAACTCTTATAACAATCTTTGTCTTAGGAAATGAAATAATTTTTGATACTAATTCTTCACAATTAGGACAGAAATCAGTACTAATAACACTATACTCCATAGAAAACTCCTTATATTCTTTTTCATCTTTTTTTGCTGCTACAATTTGGTCTACGAGATTTTTATACTCTTCCGAAGAAATCTTCTCTTTAATATCATCAATCATTGACATCAGGGTTTCCATTTTTCTTCTAAAAATGGAAAATAGAAAAAACAATTCATTTTTATTTTTAAACCACCAAAGTACTCAACTCTTTACTAAACTGACTATTATCTGTTTCCAGAGCTTGAATTTCTTGATAGTGATCCGTATAAGCCATAAAAGCTTCACCTCCTGCATCCTCCATCTTATCCCAAGCTATTTTATGAGATGTTTTCTTTATATCTCCATCCAAAATTGCTTTCGTTAACTTAGTTGCTTTCACATCTTTTTTAACTGTGCCGTCATCACATTTATACTGAAAAATCTGACGAGAAGGATCCGTACAAATATATTTTAATTTACCTTCCTCATCCTTCAACATCGTATCAAACGCAAAACGAGCCACACCTTTCTGACCCTGAGTTAAATACTCATCCGAAAAATTATTCTGAATTGCTGCTTGAATATTCTCCTTAGATAAATCCAAAGGAGTTGCTATCAAAATCTTATTATTATTGTTCGTCGTATTCTGCACTTTAGGCTGCTTCGCAATCTCCTCAACCGTAGTTGTCGAACGCTCCAACTGCTTCTCCAACATCTCATTCTTTGTCTGCAATATCTCCATCTGATGTGTAAGATTATCAATTTCATTATTTTTATCATTAATTATATTTTTACTTGTATATACTTCTTCTTCAAGGGTTTTTAATAAAGATTTATATCTGTCTAAACATTTATCATTATGATCTTCAAACAAATATTTTCTTGTAAAAACTTTTTTACAGTAATCACATTCGTAAAAATATTCAGAATTTTCATTATTTTTATTTTGTATTTTTAAACAATACTTTGCTGATTTTTGGTGTTTTATCAACACACTTTTAGATACAAAGGTTTTATTACAATATTCACACTCCATTTATTTGAAAAAACTAATTCTTTAAACCAGCCAAAAAAACATTGGCTCAACTTTTCTGAGTGGTTTTGAGTTGGCTCTAATTTTAATAACTCATTATTATTTGGTTCAAATAGAATTTCTTAAAAATAGCATTTAAGTCAAACATCAGAAGTTAATCAGAAATAATTCTTTTTTCTAAAATTTTTTCTCAACACACATCCTAAAATGTGCGCTGTGACATATTTTATATATTAGAATTTGTAATTTTAAGAATTTTAAAAAGTATCGCAAAAAAGTATCTAAATTTTATCCCAATATATTGGGATTATTTTTACAAAAAATGTAATTAATAATTTAAGGGGCTGGATACTTTATCAAAATGGAATGTGAATATTGTAAAAATACTTTTAGTGATAAATATGTTTTAAAAAATCATCAAAAAAGAGCTAAATTTTGTTTAATAATACAAAAAGAAAATAATATTGAAGTTGATTCACAGTTAATTAAATGTTTTTATTGCGAACATTTATCTGGTCCTGGACATTTAAAAAGACATTTATTGACTTGTAAAAAGAAAAAGGAATTTGATCTTAATAAAAAGTCTGAAGAAGAAGGTTTTCATCAGAAGAATTTAGAGGTAGAGTTGGAGTATTATAAGAATCGTTGTGAGGATTTGCAGGAAGAGATGAATGATCTTCTTAAAGAGATAGCCTTGTGTGCATTAGGGTGTAATAATGCTAAGATAGAATCTTTGACGAAGAAGTATGTTAAGAAGCAGAAGCGTGTTGATTATAAGGAAAGGAATGTGGTTTATATATTGACAACGGATTTGATGAAGAAAGAGCGTAGGTATATATTGGGTAAGGCAGTTAATTTGACGAATCGTTTGTCTACTTATAATAAGTCTGATGAGCACGAAGTAGTTTTTTATATCTCATGTGGTGATGAAGATAGAATGAGTTTAGTTGAAAATCTTGTTTTTGAAAAACTGAGAGAATATCGCGAACAAGCAAATAGGGAACGATTCATATTACCTAATAATAAAGAAATAGATTATTTTATAGAAACATTAAAAAAATGTGTTGATTTTTTTTAAGATTTATTATCATATATAATAATAAATGTTTTCTACAGTTTGTATAGTATCGTTAACGATATTATTATTTTCTATATTGCTTATATTCTTTATATGGATAATATTTTTCCATAAAAGTATAGCAAATAATCCTCTTATAGATAATTATGCTCACCCTGATGAATTAAAAAATAATAAGAAAAAAATTGCTATTGTTACTATGGTGCCATGGCATTTTGAATGTTTAGGCTTTTTACTAGACATGCTAAGTGATAAATATGAAATAACTTTCTTTTCTGTTCCCGATAAGGAAGGTTATGTAGATTATTTTAATAAAGTATATGATTTTAAAAAGTTGAATGTTAGGGATGGTGCTTTAGATCAAAATTATTATGACAGAATAATAAAATTAACTAGTACAGATCCTTTTATATTTAATGACCTATCAAAAGGAATATCAATCCATCACTATAATACTATTCACCATCTACCACAGTATCCTACAGTTTATCCAACAGCGAAACAACTGTCTTTTATAAGTTTATCTAAATTAGTCAGAATTGAAGAATTAATTAATAAAAAAGCAATTAATATAACACCCATATTTAAAACACTAAAAATTTATCCTCCTCAAGAAAGATTAAATCAAATCATTCTAGTTGGTGAATGGGAGGACGGACCTTTAAATTCTTTAGTAAAAAATTTTACTTATAAAATTGTTAATATTAGGAGGAACCCCAGACCAATAGATGCGGTAAATTGTTTATATGATAATATATCATGTATTTATAAACCTGATACAATGACATTAATTGAACTAGTTAGCAAGTCTAAGTTTTTATTTATCCAGCCGAAATCAGACCGTTTTTCAGGTGCTATAGCTTTAGGATTATCATGTCATATACCAATGATAATAGATAAGGAACAGTCTACATATTATGATTTTCCATGTTTTACTTATAAGAATTATGTAACAGAATTAAAAGAAGAGTTAAATACAATGTCTGAAAAAGAGTATGAACAATTCATGGAAAAATATACTAAATATATTAAAGATACACAAGAAGAAAACTATGAAAATAGTAATAATTTTCTAAAATTTTGATTTATGATTTTATATAATTTTTTAAAATTATATAAATTTATATATTTAATTAGAGTGATACGCAGGTAATTGGCTTAATGTTAAATATCCAGTACATTTATTAATCCAATTGTCAATGCCAGAATTGTCTGGACCAAAGCTCCATCCTTCTTTAATGTGTGCTCCACTACATCCACTACCCTGTGCATGTTCGGGGTGATGAAGATTTTCCTTAGATATTTCTAATACTTCAAGAAGCTCATTTGGTGATTGAGGTAATCCCATATGTTCTTTACCATTATGTGCTTTGAAAAATGGGGCAGCGTTAACATGTCCAGGTGCTTCTGAAATATCCTTGACTTTAATCATTCCTGATAGTATAAGATCTTTAAGCATATCTTGAGCTTTGTGGCAATAACCACATCCTTGCATTACAAATAGAGTAATCATTTTATTTATAATATATTAATATTTTAATTTATTGATTAAAAAATCAAATTTTTAAGATTTTTAATCAATAAATTAAAAATCGATTAATAATTAAAGAATTCCATTTTTAATTATTAAAATGGAATCAAAACTAAAAGCAATCAGTTTATTTTCAGGAGCAGGAGGGGATACATTAGGTATGAAAAATGCTAATATTGATGTAATTGGGTATGTAGAATATAATAAGGACTCTATAGAAACTCATCAAGTTAATTTTCCAGATTGTAAACTAATAGGTGAAGATATTACAAAAATTCCTGATGAAGATTTTTTAAAATACAAAGATATTATAGATATTTTATTTGGAGGATTTCCGTGTCAATCTTTTAGTAATGGAGGGAAAAAGGATCCTGAAGATGAAAGAGGATTTTTGTATAAAGAATTTGTTAGGTCAGTAAAGTTAATTAAACCCAAAATTATAATCGGAGAAAACGTGAAAGGATTATTATCTAGAAAAATGAAAAATGGGAATTTTTTTATTGATACAATAGTAGAAGAATTTTCAGATCTAGGGTATGATATTAAATATACATTATTTAATCTAAATAAATACGGAGTGCCACAATGTCGTGACAGAGTGTTAATTTATGGTATTAGGCAAGATTTAGGTATTGATATAAATCTAAATAGGTTAGAAGAACTTGAACCAAAATACAATCAAGATATATTAGAATTTTCTATGGAAGATACACTAGAAATAAATCAAGAAATTATAGATCTAATACCTGAAGATAAATTTGTATCAAATCTTAATGATTCAACTCAACCAATAGGAAGACCTCCTACAAATCTTATTAAATGTTATGAAAATTCTCAATTATCATTTAGAACTCGTTCAAAATCAGTTTTTAGTGCTATAATAGATAAAAGTGATTTTGCTAGAACTATATTATGTTCTTATGGTAGAATGCCAAGATTATTTGTGCCAGTCAAAAATAAGTTAGGATGTTTTCTTAGACCATATACTATAAAAGAACTTCAACAAATCCAAGGATTTCCTAAATCTTATATTTTTAAAGGTAAATATATATCACAAGTTAATCAAATAGGTAATGCTATACCACCAACATTTATAGAGCATGTAATAAATTATATTAAAAAAATATTAAACGATCCTGTTATATTTATAACTACTAATTAAAACAAAAATATAATAAAATATATTATTAAAATTCTTAAAAGTTTTAATAATATAATAAATGTCTGTTGAAGTGATATGTAAAAATTTACAAGAATATTACGATGCTAATACGATTGATGGGTTACATAGTCTTGAGGCGAAAATTTTTTTCGAAAATATTTGTTCAAAATATCAAGATTTAAAAATGTTTGCCCCTAGTTCTAATTTAACTTTGATAAAGTTAATACAAAATAAACAAGATAAACTATACCCCAAATCTTTATATTTAGGAGGTCCTTCTGAGATTGAAGTTTTAAAAAGTACTAAATATGGGAAAAACATATATTGTTTTGGAGAAGCACACTCCTCAAAAACTGATTGCCCTCCTGAGCAAACTACTGTTCCTATTGAAGATTTTTTACCTGATTTGGTAAATACAACTCCAAAATTTTTAGATATATTTATTGAAGCTAATTTTCCAACTACTAAAGGAGAATTCACGAATCCTATTCAAAGAAACTATTTTGAAACTGATTTAGATTATATGTATCGTCTAAATCAGATAAAAAATCATCCTAATAATTTTGTGCCGTTTTCATCTGGACTTTTAGGTGGTAGAATGATGGCACTTAAGCTGTCTTTTCTTACTTGTTTAAATAAGACAACAAGAGCAGCAGAAGAGTGTAGATTAGCAAGAGTTCATTATACGGACTCTAGATGCGATGAAAATGTAAATTACTATGATCCGGTAAATAAGTTTATGGATGATCTTAGTAAGTTTGATAAAGAAATTAAGCAAGGAGATAAAAATGTTGTTACTAAAGATTTTATTTCAAAACATAATGAAGAGATAGAGTTATTAAGTGATAATAGTACTGCTAAAAATTTTTTATTGGGAGCATTCTTTAATACTAAATTGCAAAAAGAACTAAGGAAAAGTTATCTTTCGGAAGAAATTATGGAATTTTATCAAAAATTTGCTACTAATCAGATAGATAAAGCTCTTCAGGGCGATCTTGTGACTGATTATTTCAAAAGACTTAAATCGAGAAGAAAAATAGATGATCAATGTAAAATTTTATCGGCTCTTTCCGAGGTTTTACCCACTATATTCCTAAATTTAACAGCAGCAATAGTAGATATATATACCCTCGCAAGGATTTTTAAAATAGTTGATAAACCAAAAGATGAACCTTCTCAACCCAGAAATATAATCTTATATTTTGGTAAGTATCATATTCTTAAGATGAAAGAATTTTTAAAGAGTATAGGATTTGAAACAGTTTATACAGACAATTCAAATCACAATAATTGTATATTTTTATCACAAAAATTTATAGATCTTTTGTACGAGTAATTGTAACTCTACTAGTTTATAAAATCCTAATAAATCTATGTAGATTTATTAGACTAATTAAAATCTTGTATTTCATCACAATCATTCCAAATAGGATTAGGATTTATTTGACTTTTCTTAGGTTTAAATTTTATTGAACCTTCAGTGATATTATTATTAATACTAGATGTTTTTTGGTTTGTTATTCTTAATGTTAAAGTTTTAGTAGTATACTCATCTGCACCTGCTGCATGTCTAAGGGTATATCGATGTTTAGGAGCCATCATCCAATCAGTGCCTACTGTTTTTTCACTCATGCAGTAAATATCTCCATTATTGAGAGTTAAAGAAATATTTTTACCTCTTGGTCTATTATTATAGAACCAGTTATAATGTATTGTCATTGAACCTCCTAATCTTACACCAATTACTCGTCTTCTTTCAGAATCTCCATGATAACCTATACCAGTACCACCTTTTTTATAATATAAATTACCTTCGCATTTTAAAATTTCTGCTTTTTTTCCAAAAACATTAATTAGATTATTTTTAACATTTTTTAATATTGGAACTTCGTTCCATGCTATAGTAGTTCCTTTACCTTCAGAAAAATCAGATATTTGATGTTGGTCACTAAAATTTACGTTATATCTGGCTTGTTTATTTTGGATCTTTTTTTGTTTTTTATTCCAGACTTTAGTATCCCATTCAAACATAAGCATTTCAGATAATAAGTTTTCTGGTTCTGTACCGAGACATTTTAAACCTTGTCTAACAACAAGCAAATAAGCTTGAAACTCTTCTTTACTACGAGCTTTTAACAGTTCTTCGTTTTCTCTATCATTTGTGTGAACGTTCGTTGGCAACCAATCATTTAATTTTACTATAAAAGCCTCACATCCTTTGCTTAGAAAATTTTCTTTTGCTTTTATTAAATCATTGTAGCTAAATCCTGATTCGGCCATATGTCCAATTTGTTGCATTCCCACATGAGATTCGGCAACATCACCAAAAGTTAAAGTTATTGTACCCTTAAAGGGATCGGCGATAGATAATTTAATTGTATCAATAATTTTTTTAGCTAATTTTACATTACCTGTGTTGTTTTTTAAACAATATAATGATATAAATTGTAAATAAGATAGAAAACTATCCCGATTATAGATAAATCTATTGTGACTTATGTTATTTATCAAATTACTTCCTTGGTATTCTTTAAAAATGTTACAAATTTCCATTTATCTATTATATTTAAAAATCTAAGCTGCTTTCAATTTTTTTTCTTAGCCTTATCACTGATATTTTCTTTTACTGTTTTCATAATAAAAGAAGGTTCAACAGGGATAAATCTGCTTGCTATTTTGATGAAAAATAGAACTTCTATTATCCCAATTAATATGAATAAACCAATATTTTCTAAAAATATTTTTCCTACTGGAACATCTTTTCCGCAATTAATTTTCAACAATATCCATATTAGAATGAAAGTACCAAAGAGAAGTACAATTATTATTATATTTAATTTAAATAAAGCTTTATTGTAGTCTTCTACTTCTCTGCTCGGTTTGCCATTATATAATTTTGATAATTCATCATAATCTATACTTTTAAGCATGGTTTTGGTCGCATCATTAGGTTTAAACTTCTTATCAATTAAATTTCCTAATTGATCGGTAACTTCTCCTTGTAAGCTTTTAGTTTCAATTTTAGATAAAACAAGCCAAAAGAAAACTGACAGTACGGTAATAACTAATATTACATGTATAAAAATGTCTATAATCCATTCATCTTTACGAAAAACTTTAGTGTTATCCATTCTTTTATATTATTATTTTTTTTAATTTTCCTACAATAAATGAATATATTAACGCAATATTTACCTAGTATAATGTATATATTAACGCAATATTTACCAAGTATTTTATTTATGTCTGGAATATATTCAATTGCTGTAGCTTGTCTATTTTTTACATATGGTAAAATGATTGAAAAAAAAGTTGTTGATCAAAATATAACATTTTTACTTGATAACTTTATGGATGAAGCATTTCAACTATTAAGAGAATCTGATAAAAAAGTTATTTTAGAAAAATTAAAAACTATGGATTTATCAAAATTTAAAAAATCTGATGAAACTGTTGATTCCAATAATAAAAAAATTATCCTAAAAGCAATTAAATATATCTCAATATTTGCAAGTGTGGTAATAACATTATCTATAGGTATTTGGTATTTTAGTAAAGTTTCTTATAAAGAGTATGCTATAGACGTAGTGGGTAAATCATTCTTGTTTTTATTCATTATAGTTATATTCCAAATTTTATTTTTATCATTAATAAGCAAGAACTATAAAAGTCTAGATCCAAGTGTGATTAAACACTTTATTGTAGATAAATTTAAACAGAAATATGGTAACAAAAAGTAAAGATTACTTTCAAAAAGTTTATAAATTCTAATAAAGAATTTATAAATATAATTTACACTATTTTAAGCAGAACTTTTTTTAACAATTGGGTAAATAGCACTATTAGCTACTCCGCATGCATTTTTTCCTTTTATTAGCCTCATATATCCTTTTTCTCCCCAATTTGTATTCCACGAATTCCTAATAATCCAATAATCCAAATCATTTTCAATACCAAAACCCACTACGACTACTCCATGATCTTGTCTATTCATATCTGTTGAACATCCATCTGAAGACTTATCAGGATCATAAATTCCTGATTTATATAGTTGCCAATCTGTATTAGCGTCTACACCGACAGAAATAGGTCCGACGTGAGAAACTGCTTTTTCAAGTGCATCTTCGTTTTTAGATGGTAATGATACATAATCAGTCAAAACAATATCACTAATAAGAGATTTTTTATAATGACATTCACCATCCTTGGCCAAATAAGGATATTGTTTTTCAGTATCATCAGAACCTTGTTGATTTGATAACAGATATTGATATACACTGTACATTTCACCTCCAGAACAACCATAACAACAATCTGATTTACCGTCGGGTGATTTAATGTTTTTAACACAATCAACCATGTCTTGTTCAGATAGAGAAACTGATTTGTCGGATAACTTCATAACTTGACTTTCTAAAGCGCTAACGGCTGAAAACGCCCAACAACTACCGCATTGTCCCTGATCTTTGATTGGTCCTACTATACTTGTGTTACGCCAATCCACACTTTGCTGTGTGTTATCGGGAAGTAGAGCCAAATTACTCTTGTAAAATGATGGTTTATAACCTTTATGCATTTTTGAAAAATCATGAGGATTGTATCCTGCGAATTTGTTTAAAGATAGTTTGTAACTAGAGTTAATACCGTTACTTTTATTTACAAGTAAAGAATGATAATCATAAACTGATTTGTTAAATAATTCATTTTTTAGTTTACTGGGGGATGACTCTGTATTTATTGAAAAGGTAATTAAGACTGTAATCAATCCGAAAAATTTAGCTATAGTTGATAACATTTTAATATAAGCTTTAATCTTTTAAACTTATTTTTTGTGTAAATAATAGTTTTTAGTTTATAATTTTTTATAGTCCTTAATAAATGAATAAAAAACTTTGTGAAGTCCTAACTGAAACTTATAATACGTATAAATTAGAAAGTAATAAAGAAGACGAATTTATAAAGATAATTTCTGAATTTGTTAATAATAACAAACATAAGATATCAAAAAAACTTTTATATTCATGTAATTTTACTTTAATAAAACTGTTTTATAATAGATTTTTTGAGTCTATTCCAATATTTAAAAATGTATATGGACCTTGTTCATTATCTTTGCACAAAAGTGATAAATACAATAAAACTGTATATATATTTGGAGAATATCACTGTAAATCTTCAGATGAATTAGATACTAAATGTCCAGAATTTTCAGAATATGAAACTATTAGTGAATTAATGGCAACATGTTCTGAAAATAGTCCAGTTTTTCTAGATATTTTTATAGAATTTCCTCGTACTGCACGAAGATTATCAGGTGATGGTTTTCCAGACGGATTGATAGGTGATATTGCCACATATAAAAATAAACCATGTTTTAATAATCCGGACCTTAATAATAGATTATTTAATAATAATTGTTCTACAACAAGATGGCATTACACTGATGTAAGGTTTGATAAAAATTATAGACAAACTTCTTTAGCAGGTCATATCTATTTTGAATTAGATGATAGTCTAGAACTAATTCAAGAAGATAAAAATATCTCATGGCTTAAACCTAAGTTAAGAGAACTAGTTTATATAGCTAATCATGACAAAGATTTTAAAAAATATATGACAAAACCAAAATCAGTTTCTCCCGAGAAAGAATATACGGTTCCAAGAACTCAAGAACTTACTGAATATTTAAGAAAAATAAAAGCATTAAATCCTTCTTCTTACACTTATACTCTAATATTGTATTATATAGCTATTATTTATCGTCCTCAAATGATAGAACTTTATAAGTTTATAATGACAAATGACATGGAACAAATTAGACAATGGTTTTGGATTCAATTTTCTGATGGTGATTCAGACAGATTACTTTTAAAAGAAATTAAAAGATCTTATGAAGCAGATAAAATATTAAAATTTATGAATGCTCATATAATAGATAGCACTAGAAAAAGAATGAATATGTTGAAACCTATCGCAGAGAAAATACATAGTAAAAATTATCTACAAATTAAGCACTTTTTTAATGATATGGAAGAACTACGTAGTTATATCGCTGAGATAGGATGTATATTTACGGATGCTTATATTTTGTCCAGGATATTTAAAAAGTTTGACGTAAAGATAGATGAAAATATGCCTAATACACCAACAAATATAATAACTTATGGTGGAGTATTACATGCTGAAAATTTAAGAAAATTCTTTGAATTTGGTATTGATTCATTTGATAAATTAGACCAAACATATAATAAAAGTTGTCCTCTTAATCGTAGTGATATAAGTTTTGAAAATAGGTGTTGTTTAAATCTTGAAAAATTTTCCCAACCATTTTTTAGCAAAGATGTTTCTTCATAATTTTTTTCTAAATAAAATATAAACAATGGATACGAATAATAGAAGAAACATAATCTTTGCTGCATTTGCTTTCTTAATAATATGTGGACTTTTAGCAGTAATTATCTATTTTCTCTTAACGAATAAAGAAAAATATATAGATATAATAGTACCTTTATCTGAACCAAAAAACAATAACATAAGTTTACCAGTAAATTTAGACTCAAATTTTTATCCAGATAAATTAACTAAAAGAATTACTTGTTCTCCTGAGACACATAACACCATTTTTGAAAAGTTTAATAAATCAGAACCTGGCCTATTGATTACTATGCTGACATTACCTAGAGATTCTAATGGTATGCCTAATACTGATTATATCAATGTAGAAACATGTACTTCTCTTGGATCAATTAGTAAACCAATAGTTAATATTATGGATTTAACTTTACTAAATAAAAAATTACCTCTAAATATTTACAATTCTAATAGTTACTTTACTAACTTTGGTATTATATTAGACCCATCAAAATTAATTCCCAAAGATTTCCCAAATAAGTATGTACAATGTTTAAGAGTAAGAGATAGTGGTTCAGATTTAAGAAGATGTGATACAGATTTTAGTCATAAATTAAAACATGATAAACATCATCATCATAAAACATATGGGAAATATAATGGTTTTGATTTAAGGAGTATTTCACAAAAATGTAGTTGTCATTATGAAGAAAGTATTTCTAATGTATGTAATTCTAAAGCTGAAGTTGTAGGATGTGGGGCAAAATGCGAAGATAAAGGTAAAATTTGTGGACAAGTAGATTGGTGTGATTGGGATGATTTTGATAATTATAAGAAAAAAGGTTTAGATTGTGCTACTCATCCACGTGATATACAAACCTGGATCAATGCAACAGTTGAATGGAATAAAAAACGTATGGAAGAAGGATGGAATATTCCTCATCATGAAAATGAACTAGATGCTTATATCGAAAACAATAAATCTAATCAGGAAATGATTATGGATGCTATATTGGGTTTTGTATTTACGGATATGTGTGGTGAAAATAATTGTAGCGCAGAAATAACGGATTCAATTCAAAAGCAAATGGAAATAGCTACTAATGATTTTAATAAGTTCTACAGTAAAAACGTTAAATTATACAAATTAATGATTGATACAAATATTAATGTGGGTGCATATAAAAACGGTAAATTTGTAAAATGGGAAGATAATGATTACAACACTGATTTAGAAAGCTTATTAGTTGATATTAAGCTTGACCCTAATAATGTTACACAACCTAAACAATTATTTACCTACAGAGTCGCTGAAACTATAGATGGAATTAATGGTAAAAATACTGGTACTATTAAGGGTGATAATTCCTATATATCAGGTGAATTTTGTCCTAGACATGGCGATGACTATTGTAAGAATGCACTTATTTCTGAGTATAGCGTAGACTACTTACCAATCAATCCCAAAATAGTTGCACGAGAAAAAGATGGTAGAAGTTGTGATTATGACGAAACAGGATGTAAAATTACACAAGACGGATTTGGACCTTATGCACTATGTAATCCAGGTGGTAAAGTAGGTGGTTCCGGTGCGTATGAATGTACAGATTGTATGGATGAGAAAATTCCTGATTATGAAAAAACTTGTTCAAATCACCCAGGAGTAGAACACGATAGATTTTCAGGTGGGAGATGGTATAGTTGGCCTAATGAAAGTCACTGTAAAGGTAAACCTTTAGGAACAAATGGTTGTACTTGGAATTTTACTAATACTAATCATTATAAAATAGATGATATTGATAATTACCAATTATTACTAAGTGATAAATATAAAGTTTTAGAGGAAAATTGTAATAATTCTTCGGATAGTCATCACTGTATGACTAAATCTATATCTAATTTTGTTAAAGAAAACGAAAATAATAATGTTCAAGCATTGAACAATGCTTTTCAAAAATAAAATCTTTCTATATTTAAAATTCAATTAAAAAAATTGAATTTTAAATTGTTATTATGTCTAACTATAAATGTCCGATTTAGAAAATTTGTGTAAAAATGAAGACTTATCAAAATTAAAATATCTTGAAAAAGATACTAAAGTATTATTGATAGATGCTAGTTTTAATAGTTTATTTTTATGTAAAGGTAATCAAAGATTGGCTAAACGAATACTTTCTTATTTTAAATTAATAAGTATACAAGATTTAACATTAACTACTAATATTCCAATATCTTTACCGCCATTTTTAGAATTAAAAATGAAAGGAGTAACAACAATACCTATATACAATGATTTAGAGCTATTAGAAATTAAAAAAGAATTTGATGATACTGTACTGAATTTTCAAGAATATAAAAGATATCCTAACAATCCTGAATTTAATTTAGACAATGAGAAAATTAAATACGTATTAGGTGGAGCTGCCTTCCTAGGTAACCCTTCATCTTTTCATAATGAAACTGTAAGGAAAATCAGATTAAAGGCACAAAATATAGTGCAAAAAACTATATTTAAAAATTTACTAAATAATCTGAATTGCGATCAAAATATAGAAATGTTAATTGACAGAATGATGGTAAGAAATCCAGGTGTAAAACCTTCACCTGAAACTTGGCACAGAGATGTGGCACCAACCGAATTACTTTTAGATGATGATATAGTTTATGGAGGATGGATAAATTTAGATAATAAAGATCAATATTTTAGTTGTATAATTGGTTCACATCTTGGTATTAAATTAAAAAATTTAACGAGTGGATTTGCCAATATACCAAAAACACATGTAAAGGAAATATCAAAATTAAAAAGTACTATTAAAATCCCTCCTGGTCATTTAGTAATTTTTCCTCAGTATATTTTACACGAAATTGTTTCTAAATCTAATAATTATACTATGAAACGTCTATTTATTGGTTGGAGGCAAACTTTTTCAAATAACATGTTATTTGATGATTTTATCTCTAGATTAGAGACTCAAAGTATAATGAGGATCCCATCTGGTCAAGAACCAGCTATGTATTCTAAAATGCATTGTGGTTTTCATAAAGATTTGTTAAAAGTGTGGTCTGATACAACTATAGAAGACCGTATTTTGGTTCAAGAAAAAGATATAGGGATATGTCCTAGATTTATGAAATCATTAAAAGAATATGGTTTTAATTTATACCCAGTCTATTCTAGAGATGAGATTAATAAATATAGACCGCAAAGAATACTTTTTTAGATAATGTTTTAATTTATTGATAAAACATTATTCATCGACATATAAAGGTAAAATTTTCTTGTGTTTGTGTTGGTGCTGGAGTAGGTGCTGGTGTAGGTGTAGGGGTTGGAGTTGGAGTTGGAGTTGGTGCTGGAGTTGGAGTTGGTGTAGGTACTGGAGTTGGTGTAGGTACTGGAGTTGGTGTAGGTGCTGGAGTTGGTGTAGGTGTAGGTGCTGGTGTAGGTGTAGGTGCTGGTGTAGGTGTAGGTGCTGGTGTAGGTGTAGGTGCTGGTGGATTTGTATGTCTATGTCTATGTCTATGTCTACGTCTACAACCCCCTCTACTCCATCTTGGAATTCTATACAAACTCTGCGGAGTATAAGGCCACTGTATCATAGGAGGTGTGCAATTGCTATTACATAATTCTTGAGATGAAAACCCTTGATCAGCTTTAACACATTGATAACCATTTGTACAAGCCCAATATTTATTAGAATTTTCTTCTATGTCAACATCTGAATCATCAGTTTCGTAATCCAAATCACTTTCGTGATTAGATGATGTGTTGGATAAACCAGACAAAGTTTCTTTGTTTTTATCTTCTATGTCACATGATTTATTACAATCTTGGTTAGTTTTATATTTTCCAAAGATTGATTCTTCACATCCATTTTCTGTACATTTCCATTTTTTATTAATTGCTACTATACCACTATTTACGCCAAATATAAATAATCCTAATATACCTAGTAAAACTATAATTAAAATTATATTTAGTATTATCATTTTATTTAAAACAAGATACTTAAAAGTATATTTTATTTATAAAAAATGTCTAAAAATCCTCATATTGCAGTTTTAATCATGGCAAAAAACGAAAAAAAAAGATTACATGTAACTTTGAATAGTATAAAACATGTAGCTGATTCATTAATATTTTTTGATACAGGTTCGGAAGATAATACCATTTCAATAGCTGAAAATTTCTGTTCTGAAAATAATATCACTTTTAGATTAGCAGAAGCCGAATTTAAAAATTTTTCTAAATCTAGAAATGAATCTCTAGATTTCGCAGATACATTTGAAGAGATAGATTACTTATTACTTTTAGATACTAATGATGAATTAAGAGGTTCTGAAACTCTAAAATCTGTATGTAAGCAATACCTTAATGAACCAAATACTGGATTTTTACTTTGTCAAGAATGGTGGTCAGGTCAGTATGATAAATATTTTAATATTAGGTTAATAAAACCAAGACAAGGATGGAGATATAGAGGCCGCGTTCATGAGTGGTTGAAAAATACTAAATTTAAGGATGATGAGGAGCAAAATAAAGCAGGTGAATTTGTAATAAAATTAGAAAATGATTTAGTTTTATTTCAGGATAGAACACAAGACGATGATAAAACAGGAAAAAGATTTCATAGGGATAAAGAACTTTTACTAGAAGATCATTTAGAAGATCCAAATGACGCACGCACTGTTTTTTATTTAGCTCAAACATGTTCTTGTATAGGAGATCATGAAGAATCTTTTAAATATTATGAAATTAGATCTAAAATGGATAATGGATTTTGGGAGGAGAAATACCATTCTTATTTCCGATGTGGAGAAATTTCATATAATATACATAAAGATTGGAATAAGAGTTTACCATTTTATTTTGCTGCTTTTGAATGTCAAAATCGTGTAGAACCTTTAATTAAAATTATCGAATACTATAAAGATAGAAATTGGTTACTATGTTACACTTTTGCTGATCTTGCATGTAAATTAATGTTTCCTGAATGTTTATTATTTGTTGATAAAATAGCATATGATTATAAGAGATGGCATTTATTAGGAATTGCAGGATGGTATGCAGGTGAATTTGAGAATGGTAAAATTGGAGCATTAAGAGCACTAGAATCTGGCATGGGACAGGAAGTAGATAAATTTAATTTAAAATTTTATACTGACCGTGAAAAAGAACAGGATAATTTACAAGCGCAAAATAATGTTGAAAACTTATTAGAAAAACTTAGAGAAGAAAATCCTGGATTATCTAGAAAACAAATAAATAATAAATTAACAAAATTATTGAAAAATAAATAATTAAATTATTCATAATTTAATTAATAATAATCTTCTTGCGAAGTAGAAGAAGTACGAATTACCATACCCCCTGTAGTTCCTTTTGTTTTAGTTGGTTCATAGCTAACTGTAGGTTTAGGAGTTTCATCATAAGTAAATAAAGATGCTGATGATGTTGGTATATTAGGATTTTCACTATTAGAATTAATAAATCTATGGGAAGATTTAACACTAAATGATCCAGAATTAGTAGTAGATGACATTATATTTATATAATTAAAAAAAGTTTCTTTAGATTAAATTCCTCCTTTTTGAACAAAATAAGGATTAATTTGATAAAAATTGCCTAGTTTAGTATTTTTAAGTAAAGAAAGTCTATTATTTCTTTTCATTGTATTATAAATATTTATTAAAATATTAAATGCTATACAAGGTTTTGCAAGAATTTTATCCATGACTACGTCATCATCAATTGTTTTCGGGTCAACTTCATATTCAGGTATTAAACTTTGACCAGAATTTTCCCAGTAAGAAACCATAGGAGAATTAGGATCATTGGGATCAAAAGGTTGATACTTCTTAATACCATTATTCATTTTTACTAAATATTTTCTTAATGCAGTATTATGTATTAATCCTTCTCCGTGGGTTAAATTATTACAAGCGACTAAATTTTCGTTACAAGAACTAAAATTTACAGGATATTGTTTACTTGAGTTTTGGGAGCTGATTTCGCAAAATTCGTCCCATCCTTGAGCACAATACTCTGGTACATATAATTGGCATGGTCTACTATATTGACCATACACATCTGCTTGTCCTCCATGTGTAAACCCTCTTTCTAATCCATTACCTGTACAATATGTAAGAGGATTGGTAGTAGGGAACGTCGTGTCAGGAGCTATTTTAGATATTTTACTATATGAACTCATTTATATTATTGATTTATTATAAAACAAAATAAATTTAATTCCACAATAAAATTTTATTAATTGAAGTTTTTAACGAGAATTTTGTGTAAAAAACAATAAATTTGATTTTTTACAAAAAATTCTCGTTCAAAAAATAGAAAATGGACAATCACATTCGCCTTGGTCTATGTTGTATTAATAATGAAATGAGAAATAGAAAGAATCCTATTTTCTCTTCAAGAACAGTAAGGTTATCAACTATAGAAAAACAAGGAATAGATTATGTAAAGGAGTTAGCACTAAAAAATATAGAAGATACAAAAAAAATTCTTCAAGAGAATGTAAGATTGGGAATTTATGTATTTAGAATATCTTCAGAAGTGTTTCCTCATATTACGAATGAGAAATGCGGAGGATACTCACTTGATTTTGCAAAAGAAGCTTTGAAGGAACTCGGTGATGTAGCTCGTGAGTGTAATCAAAGAATAACAGCACACCCTGGTCAATACAATGTTTTAGGTTCTCCAACAAAAAAAACAATAGATAACACAATAAAATCTTTAAATATGCAAGCTGAAATGTTTGATCTTATGGGTATGGATTGTGATTCTGTAATGACTGTACATGGTGGAGGTATTTATGATTCTAAGGAAAAAGCTATTAATAGATGGGTAGAAAACTTTGGACTATTATCAAAATCAGCTCAACAAAGACTAATTCTAGAAAATTGTGAAAAATGTTTTAATGTAAAAGATTGTGTTGAAATTTCTTTCAAAATCAAAGAAAAATATGGTTTTTATTTACCAGTAGTTGTTGACAGTCATCATTATGATTGTTACAATCTATTACACAAAGATAGTCCAATGACTGATATTGATGATCTTATACCTTGTGCAATTGAAACTTGGTTAGATCGTGGTATACGTATGAAAGTTCACATTTCAGAACAAGGTAAAGGAAAAATAGGTCATCACAGTGATATTGTAGAAGTAATCCCAAGGTATTTTTTAGATATATATGATATATTCGGAGTAGAATTTGATATAATGGTAGAAGCAAAGGCAAAAGAAGTTGCGGTTAAACATTTAGAATCTAATTATCCCAATATATTTAATTAATTATAAAATTTATTATCGTTTATGATAAATTTTATACTGAAACTTGAATGTGGTACCACCTAATTAGAAACAAAAAAATATTTTATTTAAATACTTAAATAAAATGTTAAATTTAAGTACAAAAATAATTCTTGTATTTCTTGTAATAATTTCTCTAGTTATTTTGGGATTCACTATTTATAATTCTGTAAAATGTGAAAAATTTACTCTTTCACCATCAAGTATCTTAACTGAACCAACATCTAAAGGTATATTTGAAAAGATCTTTCATATAACTCCAGAATCAGCAGCCATTGAATTAAAGAATTCTGTACATAAATTAAGTGAAAACTTAACACAAAAACAAACTATGCTTTTTGCTACTCCACAATTAGAAGATAGACATCCCATAGTATTTATTCCTGCTTTAGGTGCTTCACGTTTAGAATATACAACAAATGATGATTATAAACCACCACCACATACATATGGAATGTGCTCATCGTCAGGAAACTTATGGGCTACTGCTGATGCATCTGTTCCATTTTTCGAAACTTGTTTTTTGGATAGATTTTCCGTAAATCTAGACAAAAATGGTAATATTGTTAATACAAATGGTGTTAATGTTAAAGCAACTACAGGCGAAGGTGGTTCAGAGGAAGGTAGTTTTAAGGCTGAATCATATTTACTTTATATGCTAGGTATAGGTGTTTCAGCTTCGATATATATGGATCCTTTTTATGAAGCTTTAACACCACTAGGTTATAAGGATAAGGTAGATTTGTTTTCTTATGGTTATGATTTTAGGCGTATTGGGGATAATAACTATACTAATACTTATTTTAAATATTTGAAAGGAAGATTAGAATCTATTTTCGTTAAGTCAAATAAGAAAATTATCCTATTATCTCACTCATTAGGTTGTCCTACAACTATATACTTCTTAAACGTTATGGGACCTCAATGGAGTAACAAATATATTGAAAAATTTGTTGCGTTTGCTCCTGCTTGGGGAGGTTCAATTAAAACTATGAAACCAATACTATATGGTGATAACGAAGGTATCCCAATGACTAAAGATCATGATTTTAATGATGCAGAGAAAGTAATGGGAGGTATTATGATGTGTATGCCAAGTCCATTAATATATAAAGATGATGAAATTGTTGTGGTAGAAAAATCAGATGGTTCAAAACAAAGTTACACATCTTCCCAATTACCAGAATTATTTGTTAAATCTGGTCATCAGGATTCAGCTAAATTATATCAAATATTTGATAAAAACGGAGTAATAGGAGGTGATGATAATGTTATTGGAGGACAAAGAATTCCCCGAACTTTAACTGATCCTGAAATAGAGGTGGAAGTGATTTATTCAAACTGTTGTAAAACTGCTCATCAATATACTTTTTCTGCAACAAGTTCTAATACTAACCCTTTTGACAATGCTCCCACAATTACATCTAATATGGCTGGTGATGGTACAGTACCTGAATTGTCTTGTACTTATCCTTGTAACAATGATTTTAATAAATGGAGTAATTGTAATTGTAACAAATTCCCAAGAGAGAAAGATATGGAGGCATGGAAAGTATTAAATAATTTCCAAAATGAAGATGAAAAGAATCCTTCTAAAAAATATATTGAATCTTTAACTAAATTTCATTCAACATTTGAACATTTACCTATAATTCAAAATAAAGATGTAATTAATTTTGCTATAGATAATTTCATTAAGAAGTAAATAATTAGTTTAGTGTTTTCATTTAATTGTAAATGAAAACATTTTCTGATAAATACTATTAAAAAATAAATTTAAATATTATTTAATCGTTATAATATTTTTAATAAAATGGATAAAACTTCATATTTTATAAAAGATAAGGCATTATTTGGTAGTTATCCAACTCAAGAAGGAGTAAAAGTATTAGAAGAAAATGGAGTGAGATATTTTGTAAACCTTACTTTTGATACAGAAAGAAAAATTGTACCTTATACCACTCAATATAATGTAATAAGATATACGATAAAAGATAGGAGTGTTCCTACTGATTGGTGTTCCTTTACAAAGTTTATTTTACATGTATGTAAAATCATAAAATCTTCTGATAAAGATGATAAAATATTAATACATTGTAAAGGGGGGCATGGAAGGTCAGGAACTGTAGTGGCTTGTGTTATTTGTCATTTATTTAATATTACTCCATCAGAAGCTTTAGACTGGACAAAAATATCTCATAGCAAAAGACTAACTATGCGGGATAAATGGCGTAAACTTGGTGCTCCTCAAACACCTGAACAAAAAAAGTTTGTATATAAATTTTTTCAACCATTAAATTTTTATAGAGCTTACATGAGTGGTTATACCGCAGGATTTTCTAATTTTAGTAATCATAAAGTAAAATATAATGGACACACATTTCCTACATCTGAAGCTGCAATACAAGCATATAAAAATCCTTCTGATCAACATTATTTGGATTCACAGATTAATGCTAGTAGTCCTATTGTTTCTAAAAACTTAGGTAGAAAAACAAAAGTGAGGGAAGACTGGTTAGAGATATGTGTAGACATTATGTATGAAATATTACTTAATAAATTTAATCAAAATAAATATTTGATTCCAATATTAACTAATACTGGTTTAAGACCCATAGTTCAGCATACTAGAGGTGATGGGTTTTGGGGTGATGGGTTAACAGAAGATGGGCAGAATAATTTAGGTAAGTGCCTAGATAAGTTACGAATGTATTACTATGAACATAGTTAATATTTATTACAAGGAATACATCCCCCTGGTTTCTTTTGTTCTGAAAAAGATTTCTTGATAACATGTTCAAAATTTTTTAGATCTTCGGGCATTTTATGTTGTGTATTATTCGAGGAAGGATGAGATAGAGGATTAAATTTAATTTTAATCTCATCATATATCTTTGAATTTAAAGGAATATATTTATCATTATTTGTATATGCGACTGATACAGTATTGCATAATTGTTTCATTTTAGCATAAGACATTTATTTATAATGTATTTATTTAATTTCTATTTAATAGAAAATTAAATAAAATAAAAATATTAATAAATGTCTAACAAAAGGTATATAGAATTAGATTCATCTTATAGAAATAGAAATCAATGGCCAAATCCCGCTGAATTTGAAGTTATATTTTCTTTAAGTGGATTTGGTGACAAAGAAACATCAGTAGATCCATTTAGTTTAGCTGCAGTTATGAATGAATGGGTAGGTGGAGAGTTTAATCTCGCTGGTACAAGTCTAGCAACTAAAAGGGAAATAACAGGAACGTTCACTGCACCTGCTACAAGTACTTATTCATTAGCTCAAGCTTCTAATAATCAAAATTTATTTATAGAGTTTGATATAACCAATAATAAACCACAAACACATGATAATTATTATGTTGGAGCAGTAATGGCCCTAACATCTTTAACGCCTATTCAAAGAAGAAGAATAATATCATCGAGTTTATCAGCCATTGATGGAAATATTTATATAATGGAGATGGTTGTTGAAACCTGCTTTTCAGATAATATATCGGGTGGTGCTACAATAAAAATTTCTGATCCTTCTTTTATTGATGATCCTTCAAATCCATTATTATTTGTACCAAAAGGTAAATGGTTAGGAGCTTCTCATGGACCTAATGCTTTTAATCGTTTTATTTTATATAATGACACAAAAAGTATTGCTACAGGTTCTCCAGTTTACAGAAAAGTTACTGGTTTTGATACTTATTCACAAATGGTAACTGTTAATACAGATTCACCTACAGAAACTAATACTTCTGGTCCTACTACTTCATGGGCAATTGATGATAAATATAAATTTAGAATACTTCCACCTTTATTAGGTACTACAGCTACTTCTACTACTATAAATAATAATATTCCTTCTTCAAATGTAGTTTCTTTACCTGCTTTAGCATTTTCAAATGAAGATGGTTTTTATAAAAATTCTTGGATTACTATACTGAGTGGATTATCTGCAGGAGACACAAGATTAATTTCTAGAAGTGTTTGCTTATCTACCATGGCAACCGGAGGTTCTATAAATTCTTTAATAATGCCAAATAATGTTTCGTTTATTAATAATTATTTAAATACATTTATACAAATAACTTCTGGAGCTTCAAGTGGAGATGTAAGACAAATAATTGGAATAGATAATAATACTATCACTGTTGACTCTAATTTTAGTTCAGTAATTTCTAATGGTGATGGTTTTACTATAAAATGTTTAATAACTTCATCTCCTTTTACTTCTACAGTAACTAGTGGTGATCAGTTTGAAATTTTACCTTTTTCAAGAGATAACATGGGTCCGCTGAACTATAATGGTAGTTTAGTCTCACAACAAGAAGCAGTTTGTTATGAAATTGAACTTCTAAATTTAGTTGTTCCTAATAGAGATTTAAATGTTGGTGTAGGGAATAGAATTTCTTTTTATCCATATTTATATGTAGAATTTTATAATATTAGTTCAGCAAGTTCTGGAAATATATGGCCTATATATACCAATAATACTCATGCAACTAAAGCAGTATTCAGAGTTCCAATTAACGATGTACCAAATCCGGTTGTTTCATCTTTTATTAAGATAGATGGTGGAGGTATGGTACAAACTTTAAAATTTAAACCTAATGATAACTTATATTTTTGTGTTAAACTCTCCACTGGAGAAATTTTTGAAACAGTAGATAAAGATAATGTAGGTCCTAAATTTCCTAGAGGAGAAATTCAGATATCTGCATTATTTGCAATTAAAAGATTGTAAATACTAAATAAAGAAATTATACATAAAATTATGTATAATTTCTATTTATAATTAATTACAGATAGTACTATATTACTTAAGCAACCAATTTTTATTAATTCTTAGGGATTTATTTTTATAAACTCTTCCTACTTCAGTTAGTTGTTGGTTAACATACTTTCTCAAATTTAACATATTAGCAAGAAGAGGAATACGTTCTGAATAGTAGTTACTAAATAAGTCTGTTAACGAATCTACATACATTGTAATAATTAGATTCATATCCCTACATTTTTCTGCTTTTTTCTGTCTAAGTTGTAAAACTTTTATCCACTCTTTTTCATCAATTTCTTCCATTAAATACTGTACTCTAAGATCAGAATTATCTTGCATTCCTATATTATCTGGATACCTCGGTAATATATAATCTCTTATATCCCAAATTGATCTATGAGCTTCTCTGATAGATTTAAATTCTTCATCAGTATAATCCTCTTGTAGTTGTCTAGTGAGAAGATTGATACGAACTAAATTATTTACTCCGCACGGATTGTCACCAGGAACACGTGGTGCTACTCCGTTATTATTTTCTCGCTGATAAGCATAATAGTGGGGATTATGATTATGAGCCACATTTACTATTTCATTTTTATTCCAAGAAAATGTTACGTGACACATTGTACACCACATTAAATCACAACCACTTATTTTAAATATAGGAGCTCTACATTTAGGACAAGGTTTAGTTTCTTTTTTCAACAATTCAGCAGTAGCTACAGCATCTTTATCACAAACATGGTCTTCGTCATCTCTCCCATTTTTAACACCGTGACATTTAGAACATATATAGGACTCGCATGTACCACATTTCCACGCGGTTGATAAAAACCCTCTACAATTACCATTTGTACATCCCATAATAAATTCCTTTTTCTCTTGTTTTGTACTAGATTGATTACCATATCGTATATCATTCTTAGCCTGTGCTATTTCTCTTAATCTCGCCCTTAAATAAGTTTCTTCTTCTTTCAATTCATTTAGTAGTTTTTGTTTTTCCCTATCTTGTTTTTTTCTTTCAACTAGCTCTTGAGTTGCAGGTAATAAACTTTTTTCTTGACTTAACAAGTCAAGTGCTCTTTTCTTCCTGTATTCTCCGTTGTAAAATACATTTGGAGTATTACTTACTATAAAATCCATTATAAGTTCATTTTTACAATTCATACAGTTAGCTGGTTTTTGTAGATCTAGTAAATATCTTTTAAAACACGTCAGACATACACTGTAACCACAATGATTACAATCTACTTGCCTCCTTGTAGTTTTGTTGAATGTTTCACAGCATACTGAGCAGTCTTCCATTTTAACTTATTACTTAGAATCTTTAGATAAAAAATCAATTTTTTTTTGTTTACCTAATAAAATGATTTCTATACCTTCTATATTAATACAATCTTTATTCCTATTTATTTCTACAACTATCGTTGTGTTTTATATATTAAAAGTAGCTAACTTAAGTTCCTTAGGAAAAAACACGGGAATATTCGATAAAAAACGAGCTATAATATATTCCTTTACTGTATCATTAGGCTTTACAATAATAATGGCCATAATTTCTATACAAACGGATAAACAATTACTTAAAAATGATAAAAAATAATGACATTAAATAAAACATGATGTCTAAAAATATAAACAACTTATGTATTACTATCTTTTTTATTGTAATTTTTGCTAGTTTTTTAATTCTTTACCAAACTAAACCAATCTGGGTTACTAAAAAGAAAGATGATAAAAATGTTATTTATTATCCTTTGTTAGTACTATATTCATTTCTTTTTGCTTCATTATTTAGTATAATTATTTTATTGAGTTATTCTAATAAAGGGGACTTTTCAGTCAATCAAGCACAGGTGAAATCTAGTTTTTTAAGTAATAATACCATTTATGCTTAAATAGTTTAAATAAAAATTACTATAATTCAAAATGAAAATTATAGCATTCCATTCAGAAAAGATATGCTTAAGAGGAAGTTCAGTCTCCTTATATGATTACGCTTTTTACAACGAAAAAATTCTCGGAAATAGAAGTATTATAATTACTAATAAAACTGGTCACGATGAATCTGCTTTACATAAATTTATCAAAAAATTTCCAGTTAAATATTATTCAGATGAACGTGAAATAGAAAATTTAATAGCAGATTGTGATATATTCTACACAATTAAATACGGTAAGAATGGTTATTTACCACAAAATATTAAAACTTGTGTACATTGTGTATTTGATTTATCTGAACCTCATGGTGACGTGTATGCTGCTGTAAGTAAAACTTTGGCAAATAAATTTGGAAGTACTACGTATGTACCTCATATGATAGGTCTTAAGAAATCAATTAATCAATGTAATCTTAGAAAAACTTTAAAAATACCTGAAAATTCAGTTGTTTTTGGAAGACATGGAGGACCTGATACATTTGATTTAAATTTTGTTAAGAGCGCCATCATAAATGTGGTTAATATTAAACCAGAGATTCATTTTATCTTTGTTAATACTCCTGTATTTTATAATCATAATAGAATACATCATATTGATAAAATTGTAGATATGGATGAAAAAAATCGTTTTATATGTAGTTGTGATGCAATGATACATGCACAAAGTTTAGGTGAAACATTTGGTATTGCAATTGGAGAATTTAGTGTGAATAATAAACCAGTTATCAGCTATAGTGGAGAAGTTTGGAATGATCATTATAAAAATATTTTACAAGATAATGCTCTTTGGTATAACAATGAAGATGAATGTTATAATATTATGTTAAACTTTAATCCAAATAATTTCAAAAATAAAGACTTAAATTGTTATAAAGATTATTCACCTGAAAAGGTAATGCTAGAATTTAAGAAAGTATTTATTGAACAATAATTAAACCTAAAATGTATTTTCATCTTAGCATATTATTATAAAAATAATAGTTTAAAATTATAATTTTTCCCACCAAATGAGTTCACCAGAAACAGTTTATATCAAAGAACTAGATACAGAAATTATACCACCTCTAACAGATAAATTTCAAGACCCCACTTATAATGGTGGATCCAAAATTGTAGTTGTAGGCAAGCCAGGTACTGGTAAATCTACTCTCATCAAAGGAATACTTTACGCTAAAAAACATATATTTCCCGTTGGTCTTGCTATGAGTGGATCTGAAGATACTAATCACGCTTTTGCACAAATTATGCCTTCTACATTTGTCTATAATGAATACAATGAAGATAAAATTAAAGATTTTATTAAACGTCAAAAAATGGCTAAAGAATACCTTCCCAATCCGTGGGCATTTATCATTTTAGATGATTGTACCGACGATCCAAGAGTGTTTAATAAACCATTACAAAACGCTATGTATAAAAAAGGACGTCATTGGTCTTGTATGTATATACTTAGTCTGCAGTACGCTATGGATATAAAACCTCAGATTAGAACAAATATTGATGGTATTTTTATACTCCGTGAACCTATAGAGTCAAATCGTGAGAAGCTTTACAGAAATTATGCTTCGATTATTCCTAGTTACCCTCTTTTTCAGCAAATGATGGACGAATTAACCGAAGATTTTCACGCTATTTATATTCATAATGCCACAAAAAGTAACGACTGGAAAGATTGCGTTTTTTACTATAAAGCTCCTTTAACACCGGCTGGATGGAAAGTGGGTTGCCCTGAGTACTGGGATTTTCATGATCAAAGATATAACCCAGAATATACTGATCCTATACTAGGATTTTAAACAAATCTTTTATATTTATTACTAAAATTTTAGTAATAAATAAATAATACTAATTGGGTTATTAATAAATTTATTCATTAATCACAATATCTGTTTTAAGTATTTTAATTATTTCGTTAATTGGTACAGTTTTAGATATCATTCCATTTGCGCCATGACTTTTGAACAAATCTTCATCTTTTAAGGTATCATTTCCACTTCGCATATATAAAACAATATTTTGGTAACCTAATTCTTCCCTTATATTAGAAATAACAGTTGTACCTTCTACTACTACTCCACCACCATACTCAAGTACATAATCTACCAACCCAAATACACATCTATTTTGATTAATCATCGTACTAATCCAATTTTTGATAGAAGTAATATCTGGGTTTTGTTCTCCACATACATATATACGTTCCTCTAAAGAATTACAACCCCCTTTTGGCTCCCATGAATTTAAGTTATTAAAATAAAAATCAGGATCTAATTTTGTCATTATTTTTTTACCTTGAAGCCTGGCAACAAGGGCATCGTCAAGTATAAGGAGCGCATCATTCGTAGAGTTAAATCCCGAAATCCTATTAACCATTTCTTGCTGTTGATGTTCAGACTCGATATGAATTTCAGGATTTATTTGTAAAAATTTACTATCGTTTTTATTATTTAATATACATATAACTTCGTCTTCAGTGACCTTAAAATCAAAAGATAAATTTAGTATTTTTGTTATATTATTTACATCTTTTAAACCATAGCCCGTACTTGTTATAAGTTTTTCATCGTCATCGGTTTGGTTTCTATTTAATAGTATATCTAATATTTCTTCTGATTTCTTACCTATCAAACTTCGTGAACGTAATCCATGATTATTTTTAATTTTTAAACAATATGATGTTGGAGAATCCAATACAATAGGGAGATTCCCATGAATGATTGCATTACGACAGATTTGGTATAAAACTGCATAAAACAAATTGATATCTCCAGTATAATGAAAATTTAGAAAACTATCATTAATTTTTATTTCCGGTAACATAGAATTTAATGTAAGTTTAATTAAATCTACGTCCAATAATAAATTTCTTTTTATACTAAAGTTAGACATACGTGTTTCTAGTGTAGAGAGGCTAAATGTAAGATGTGATATAAGACCTCGCAAAGTAGATATAGTATTTTCATGATGTATATTATCATTATCTGATTTAAACATTTTATTATCAGATTGTAATTCTTCGATAGTATTTAGTAAACGCATTACAAGTCCTTTCAACTCGTGATTAAGATTTTTAAATACATGTAAAATAGTATCATGTTTAATTTGCGTAGAATTTAATTCTACAGTTTTTTCTAAATCTTTTTTATGCCGATTATATATATAAATAGATAAACTTCCTATGATAAAATACATTGTCAACAGGAAAATAAGGTCTAATTTTAACATAAATTCTTGTCTATCTATAAGTGTTTGGATAGAAGAATTTAAATTTGTAATTAAGGGTAAAAAAATAGTCTTTCTTACATTTGTTATGAAAACCCCTATTTTATTATATTCTATTAGGTTATGACTAAAAATTCTTAATTTCATATATAAATATCTTTTAATATAGTCCTTTCGTATTGGGTATAAATTCCAAACTTTTTTAAGGAAACAATATTTTTTATTATGATGATATTCATTTTTATCTGTACAATTATTTGTTAATATTGTTTCTTTAGGATAATAAATGGTTGAATTCAACAATTCTGTCAACCGATATCCTGCATTTAAGAATAAATTATTTTCTAATTCTATTCTTTTATCAAAAGCTTTTACCAGATAATATGAATAATTTTTAATACTTTGACTTTTAAATTCAGATATTTTATTTACCCAATCTTTATAGTTTTTTCTATACTTAATTACTTTATCTGAATTAAACTCAAAATTGTTATCTTGGTCTGACATCTTTATAGCATCTCCCTGAACTAAATAGTGCCATATCTCGTGCGTCATTATTGTAACTCTTCCATATGTGGTTAATTGTGATAACAGATAAGCAGTATTTATATAAGCATAAATAGAATAAGATGCACATCCACATGCTAATGTTATTATTACAAACACCAAAAAGTATTTGAAAAATAAAGTTGTCATTTATTAGTTTAATTTGAATCTTAAGATTCAAATTAATTATAATGATTTAAAAGCGCTTAATTTGTATGATTTTATTGGTTTGAAACAAGTTCTAATAGCGAATTAATTAAAAATTTATATATTGTCTGCAATAGATTTATTTATATATTTTAAAATAATATTTTTAATTTGATTTCCTGTATCTTTGTCGAAAGCAAAAGAAAACTCACATACAGTATCTAAATATAATGAATATAAATTAAATTTGGTTAAAATAGATGGAGGTATATAAATATTCCTTTTTCGACGATTATTAATATTAATACAAATATCTTTGATATTATAGATGTTTTGAGAGGACATTTGATATTCAACAAAGATAGTTTAAAATATAAATCAATTTTAAATTATCTTTTATTTATAATACTTCTAATTATTGCTATACAAATGCCTAACTCAATTATAGTTAAAACAACACCTATACATGTTACTACTTTACTAATATTTTTTTCTTGATTAAATTCAAATTTACTTAATTTAATTTGTTTTTTGACACGATTGGCATAATCAATAGTACCAGATAGACAGGCTAAAATAGATAATAACATTATAGTGACAGCAAATAGTGCTGCTATTGAATAATGTAATTGTATAGAACTACGTTTAGTCATATCGTAAAATAATAAAGCTACTGTTAGCAAAAATAAAGATACGGAAATCCATCCTGCACATAAACTTTCTGATGCATATAAATTAGTAACGGTAGTTGCTCTATCGTTATTGCTTTCACTCATTTATTATAAAAAAAATATAATGTTTTATTATATCAATTAATAAATATGGTTTGTATTTTAGTTGACTATAATTATATTATAGATAAAAATAACTTAAAAAATATATCAGATTTTTTACAACATTTACCTGATACAAAATATTATAGTATAGGTGTAATCTTTGAATTAAATCATGATACTTATATAGAACTAGAAAATAAAACTAGAGGGAAAGAAAAAATAGATTTTTTTAACTCCAAAAAATTTATAGATAATATAATCGATTATTCTTATATAGTTTACGACATAGATAGAAATATGTGTGAAATATTTTTAAATAACAATAATATGTTAGAAAAAGTGTTAACAATAATTTTAGAAAATTTACCCAATAATATTAGTATTATTTTATTTATAGAAATAGATAAAATCTATGATCAAGATTTTATCAGGTATTTATCATCTTTAGGTTTTGGAGAACCTTTTATAGTTGAAGAGAGCGAATCGAAAGGTATTTATTTAAATAAATTAAATTATTTTGTAGATTCACAAGATATAACAAGTGATATAGAATATTTATTAAAAAGTTTATCCAGTGAAAAGTGTGTATCAACATTTAAGTTTACATCAAAAACTATCAAGAAATTAAAAAAATTATCTAAAATTGGTTCATCTTGGAATAGTAAAAGTATAACTCAAAAAGAAATTGGTGGAAGATTTTTGTCAAGTTTAACAGCTGATTTAATAAATGATCTGGAAATAGAGGATAAAAGTATTATTTATGGAGAAGAAGAGGGTGTAATGGTTGTAGGAGGATTGTATAATTTTCATTCTCATCCTCAAGAAGCATATGAAAGAAATAATGTAACATTAGGATGGCCTTCAGGACAAGATTTTATTGCTTTTTTGTCATCGTATTTTACTTTTAATACTATAATTCATGCTGTTGTAGCTATAGAGGGTGTATATATATTACATATGGGTAATTATTGGGATAATTTGAATTTAACAGAAAATAGTATGGATGATATAATTAAATTTATTGATAAAGAATATAATTTAGCTTGTTTCAAAGATAAACTAAGTATTCCTGAATATGTTGATAAAATTAATGGAATAAAATTTGAAAATAAAACTTTATTTAATTTATATTACAGTGATTGGAAAAATATTAGTAATCCTTTTACTATTTCTTTTAAAAAAATATACGGAAATTGTATTATAAATCAAAATTTAAATAATTTTATAGACCGTTATTATAAATGATATTCATTGGTATGTTAATATTCGCTGCTTTATCGCTTTTATCGCTTTTAGGATATATTTTATATTTATTATTTAAATCTCCAAACACAGGAAAAAAATCTTCTAGTGGTAATAAACCAAATTACAATAATAAACCAAATACAATAGATAAACCAAATACAATAGATAAAAATAATAAACCAAATACAATAGATAATACAACAAGTCAACAATGGGTAAAAGCTCATAATACACGACGTAACCGAAGAGGTTTAAATCCTCTTACATGGGATGATACTTTAGCATCTCAAGCCCAAGATGTTGCTACAAAAATTGAAACAACAAATAATTTAACACATAGTGATTTATATCACCCTAATTGTATTAATGGAAGATGTGGGCAAAATATAAGTGATGGTTTAAATGACATAGACATGATTGTATCATCGTGGATAGATTGTGAATGTCCAAATTTCCATGGAGCACCTACCGATAATTCAGGTCATTATTCACAAGCCATGTGGCCTATAGATTCTCTAAAAGTTGGATGTGCTAAGAATGGTAATGTATCTGTTTGTAATTATAATACAGGAAATATTACAACAAGTAATGGTCAATTTACAGTAGTTGTACCACAGGGTGATTGTATCAAAACTCCTTCATTTTGTAAAAGTGGTCAATTTAGATGATTAAATCTTAAATATAAAATAATATACATAAATAAATGATAAAAATGATAATATTTTATATTTGTATAATATTAGCTTTACCATCCTTAGTAATTTTTCTTTTTCTATTATTTAAACCATCATCAGCATCATCTAAAAAAATAAACACATCAGATGGTTTAAACCAGGAAGAACAAGATTCTTTTATTAAAGAAACTAATGCTTATAGAACTAGAGCTAAAGCTCTCCCATTGTCATGGGACAATAATCTAGCTAAATCTGCTCAGGCTTGGGTAGATTTTCTTTGTGAAAATGAAGGTTGTAAGATGAGACACCCTAGTACTGAATCAGAAAAAAATAAATACCTAAACAATAATACATACGGTCAAAATCTAGCCTGGTTTGAAGGCTATCCAGGTTCCCCAGCTGAATCGGTAAAAAATTGGGGACCAGTAGAGTGTAAGCAATATGATCCTAACTCCCCAACTCGCGGAACTGCAGGTGGTGAGGTGGGTCATTTTACTCAATTAGTTTGGAAATCTACAAAAAGTCAAGGTTGTGGAGCAGCAACCAATGGTAAAGAAACCTTATATGCTTGTAATTATTCACCTGCAGGTAATGTTATTTATAATGGTGGATTTAGTCTTTATAATGAGAACGTTAAGAAACCTAACCCTTGTTCTTAAATGGCGATATTTTATTCCATATTAAACCAGCTAAAACCCCAGATACTGATCCAATTGCATGTCCAGCTAATGAAACATTAGAACTTTTAAATGATGGAATAATAGTAACTAAAGCAATTGATCCTAAAAGACCTAAATCTAATTTTTTATTTGTTACATATTCCCAACTTGTTAACCCAAATAAAACCCCGCTAAAACCTATCGAACAAGGAATACTAGGAAAGATTTTATGAATTATTGTCTCAGTTACAGATGTAAATATAAGAATAAATGAAACTAATATTATGAATCTTTTGATTCCTATAGACTCTTCAATTCTTGCTAACGAATACAGTGCTATTAAGTTAGATATTAAATGATAAAAGTCTATATGAATAAAATTATTTACAAATACAGATTTTAGGTCTTTTCTACAGGGAATTGATTTAATAATAGTAGTTACATATAGTAAAAATATAACTATAATCGATATAGCTAAAAACATACTGACTGGGATATTTTTATCTAAGTTTATTTTAATCATTTTATTTAATGTATATTTTTAAAATATATACATTATATAAATGACTAAAGAAGAAAATACAAAAGAGGATTTCTGTGGAGCATGCATAGCTGCTCCATTAGCTATGGCAGGTTTAGGTGCTGCCGCCAGTAATTCAGATTTGAAATCTAAAAAAAAATGGAAAAAATGGGTATTTATTATTGGGATTGGTGTTTCAGTAATATCTATAATAGCAGCTATTTGGTTTCTTTTCGGATGTAAAACTTGTAGTATATAATTTTATATTAGAAATATAAAATTAACTCTAATTTTCTCTTAATTACAAAAATTCTGGAAGTTTTTCATCGGTATCTATAGTTGGAATCATTTTTTCTTCAACCATAAAGGCCATAAAATTATCATTTAAATCTTCGGAACTTTCATCAATACCTGCGTCTTTTCTGGCTTGTTTATATTTATCAAAATATTTTTCTGCGAACTCAGGATATTCTTGATCAAGCTCTTTTAATTCAGCTCGAGTCTTAATAATTAAGTCACGGACTTCTTTCATTTTAGTTAGATGTTCTTTAAAAGTCCAAGTAAGTTGAGCTTTCTTAACACTCAATGTGATATAATTTTCGTAAGGATCAATTTCAATATCTTTAGTACCATCGTCATCTTTAGCTTTCCTAGATTCTTCTAATAACTTCTCCTCCCTTTCCTTAATCTCTCTCATATTTTTTTGCTCTTCTTCCTTTTTATCTTTCACAGATGAACTAACAGCATGTACAGTTTCTTTTCGTATATCTATTTCTGACGTTTCCGCGGAATAATCCGACGATACAGTGAGAGGAAAAGGTCTGCCAACATAAGTATGATAGATTTGATGATATGAATCTGCATATCTAATTAAATATTCAGCCCTTTGATCAGCTTCCGCGTTAGTACAATAATTACCTCTCATTTTAGCAAAACCATATACACCATTTTGATTAGGAGTAGCTCCTTTTGCAGGAACAAAAGATATTAATCCAATATTCTGCATTGGAACTTGAGGATCTTGATACGTTCTGTCAAGTTTCGGAAACTTTTCTATAAATTTAGTATTGTTTAACTCTGTCATAGCTTCATTAACTTCTTCTTCAGATAGCTGAACTGAAGTCTGATCGGGTCGCCATTTATTTTCTTTATCTCTATCTTCTGGAGATGTAAGGGAATTTTCTTTTGTCCATTCAGGATGTGATTTCGTTGAAGACATTTTTATAATATTTTTAATTCTTTAGATTTCATCTAGAATTATAATAATAAGTATTTGTAATATAAAATATTTATAAGATATTTAAAAATAATAATTTAATTATTAAATGAATAATCTATCAAGAATTGATGATAATATACTCTGGGATAATGAAGTTGAAAAATTATTAAATAATCACATTAACATTGAAATGAAAAATTTCGTAGTTTATGAAGCTTTAGCTAGTCTCGTAAACAATGAAAAATTTGGATTAGTTGGTCTTTCCAAAAAACTAAGGAAAGAAGCTGACGAAGAGTTAAAACATGCTCGTGATTTTATTGATTATCAAAATAAGAGAGGAGGAAAAGTAGATGAAATTATTTACGAAAACGAAGATATCTCACATTTATTAAATAGTGAAAATCTGGTATTGGATGTTTATAAACTTATTTTAGAGCTTGAAAAAAGAACAAATTTATCATTATCTAATTTACACAATACACATGAACCTGCTTTACAAGATAAAATCGAGGGTTATTTACATGAACAACATGATACTCAAAAAGAAATTAATGATATTATAAGACTATTATCGCTGGGAGGAAATACTTTTGTAGCAATTCATGAAAATGAACTACGGAAACTTTGTTGATACTAATTTAAGAAATTTATTATTATAATAAATTTCTATTATATAATTCAATCACTTACTTTTTCTAAACCATTTAATCTCATAACAGAATATTTTAAATAAATTCTGATTATATGTAAGTTATTAAAATCAACATGGGATTTTAAAAACCCTTCGGCTGTAAATGGAAAATCATTACGTTGTATTATATCATCAATTTTAGTATATAGTGTACAATATGTTTTCATAGAATTATAGTCCCCAAATGCAAAATGATCCATTATTTTACATGTTACTTCTTCGTATTTACCGTGCCATAATGGCATATATATCGTATTGGGTTGAATAAATTTTAAAAGATTTAAATCGAATTTATGTTCAAAATACATATCAGGTCTTATTCTAAAAATTATATCTATATCTTCTATTTCTATTAAATTAAAACATTTATTTAATTTATAATACATACTAACAGCATCTCCACAAGTTTCTGGACCTGATAAATGTCTATAATTTTCCCATTTATTATTAGAATAAGTATTAATAAAATAATCTCTTTTATTATCTTCTTTTTCAAATTCTAACGAATCATCTTTAAGTAAACTTTTTTCATATTCTCCTTCCCAACCATTTTCTCTAAATCCACAATTGGACCAAACAGAACTATATATTGTGTAAGTGTGACCATTTTGTTCTAAAGGATGTAATAAGTTATCAATAATATTCTGTCTTACATTATCGTATGTTCTTATATGCCCAGAAAAAAGGATAGCAATTTTCATAATTATTATTTATTAAGATAATTCTTCTATTATAAATAATAATTATGAAAATTGCAGTGTTACTTTGTGGACATATACGAACATGGGAAGAATGTAAAGATTCTTTTTTTGATTTTTTCCCATCAGATGTCGATATATTTGTACATACTTATAATCAACAATATAGATATCATCCATATATACAAGGAATATTAAACTTAAATAGCAACATAAATAATTCTGAAATTGTAGATACTAATAATTTGTTTAATTTATCTAATTTCAAAAAAATAGTTATAGAAAATGAATTATCAGAAGAAGATATAGATCTTTCCAATTACCCTGTGAATCTAGATATATATTCCCAGTTAAGGAAAGTTAAACTTTGTAATGAATTAAGAAAAGAATATGAGCAAGAGAATAATATTAAGTATGATATTGTTATAAAAACTAGATTTGATGTTTACTATGAATCAAAACTAAATCTTGATACAAATCTTACTCAAAAACTTTGTTACTTATCATGTATAGAAACCTTAGAACCAAGTGATGTATGTTATTTTAGTACCGGGGATAATTTTGACAAACTTATATGTGAATTAACCAAAACTCACCCAGTTAAAATAGTTAATCCCCATATTTGGTTACAAATGTGTATTCAAGAAGCTAATCTTCAAACTGAAAAAACTAAGTCGCAGTGTTTCGTAAAAAGACTTTCAAACTAATAAATTTTCCCACAATCTTCCATACCTTATAAGATCAGGCGGGGTGACATTAATTTCACCTAATTCTGGTAATATATTATTAATAACATCTTGAAATCTTTCTTTATTGATTTTCTTGTTATGTAAAATATAGTAACCCAATATATAACTTAAAACGTTCTTTCTTTCAATATGCTCTAAATTAATAGCCATTTCTACCATATAAGTTATTGTTTGATCATCAAATAACTTATGCTCTTGTATTTTATTCAAACCATAAGTAGTATTCTTTAAATTATATCTAAATTTTTCTAGTGGATCCATTACTATTTTTTCCGCACGGGTTAATTTTGTATCCATCGCTCCACCAGCTCTCTCAAAAACATTTATCTCTGCCATATACTCTTGATCAGATATCTTACTTACATCTGAACTAAAATCGTAATCATCAAATTCGATATCACTTTCATCCATTTATCTTTTAGAATTATAATTTATAAATAAATTTGAATATTACTTAAACATTATTTTCCTAACTACTAAAATGAAACTTATTGTAGCTGTCGATGAATGTATGGGAATAGGATATAATAATGAGCTGCCTTGGAAAGATAAAGAGGAGCTTAAATTATTTAAGAGTATTACTACTAATTCAACTATAGTTTGTGGAAGAAAAACTGCAGAGAATTTACCCTGTCTTAAAGATAGAACATTAGTATGTATTACAAGAAATAAACATATCGATACAACAAACTGGAGCAATCATGTAATTGTTCTTAATGAGTTACCAGAAAATGATGAAAACACTTATATTGCTGGAGGTCTACAAATTTATCAGCTAGCATTTGAAATACCAGAATATATAAGCGAAATTTACTTATCTATAATGAAAAATAGTTATGATTCTGATACTTTTTTCAATAAAAAATGGTTAGACGATTTTGTTATTGAAGAATCAAGGGAATTTGAAACTTTTACACATTATAAAATGATCAAAACTAATAACGGAGAAAGACAATATATTAATTTATTAGAAAAAGTATTAAAAGACGGACAGTATAGAGATACTAGAAATGGAGTTACTATTTCTACGTTCGCTAATCAAATGATTTTTAATTTACAAAATGGATTCCCTTTATTAACAACTAAAAAGATGTTTCTACGAGGAATCTTAGAAGAATTTTTATTCTTCTTAAGGGGTGATACAGACTCTTCATATTTATCTGATAAAAAAGTAAAAATTTGGGAAGGTAATACATCCAAAGATTTTCTTGAAAAATGTAATTTGGATTATGCTGAAGGTGTTATGGGGCCTATGTATGGATATCAATGGAGGCACTACAATTCTCCTTATAAAACTGATAATGAAGGGAAACCCATAAAAAATACAAAAAATAAAGGAATTGATCAACTAAAAGAAGTAGTAGACTTAATTATAAATGATCCCCATTCAAGAAGAATATTAATGACTACATATAATCCTTTACAAGTTCACGAAGGAGTATTATTTCCTTGTCATTCTCTCATGCTACAATTTTATGTACAAGATAAATATCTTGATATGTATTGTTTCAACAGAAGTCAAGATGTTTTCTTAGGTACACCTTTTAATATTGCTTCTTCTTCTCTATTATTGTTAATTATTGCACAATTAACTGGTAAAATAGCTAGAAATTTTATTATGAGTATGGGAGATACTCATATTTATTCCGACCATATAGAAGCTGTAAAAACTCAGATCAAAAGAATACCATATAAATTTCCAACAATTAATATACCTAATATTAATAAGATTGAAGAAATATCTGAATTAACTGTAGATGATTTTTTCCTTGAGAATTACAAGTCAGATAAAGCAATAAAAGCAAAAATGGTTGCATAAATAGGAAAGCTGAACGAAAAAATACTATTTTTTAATTATTTATAAAATAAATAATTAAATGACTTTTAGCGTAAAAATATATAACAATGATTTTTCTAGTATTTTATCTTTACCTAGACTTTTAGAAGAAGCTGGTAAAACAGGAACGACTGGGTCAACAGGACCAGCAGGAGCTACAAGTACTCTCAATTTCCGTGGTGTGTGGGATTCAGGTACAAATTACAATACAGGAGATGCAGTACAATATCAAAATGATGTACTAGTAGCTTTAAAAAATAATACTAACATTGCCCCACATTCTGACCCCACTGCTTGGGGTGAAGTAACTAATTCAGTCACCGGAGCCACAGGTTATACTGGCTATACAGGACATTTAGGACATACTGGTCCTACTGGTTACATAGGTTTTACAGGTCCTACTGGAGCAGGTACAACAGGTTATACAGGTCCTACTGGTTATACTGGTTTTACAGGTCCTACTGGTGCAGGTTCAACAGGGTATACTGGATACACGGGTTATACAGGTTATACTGGTCCTGCTGGAGTAGGAGCAACAGGTTATACAGGACCTACTGGTTACATAGGTTATACTGGTCCTACTGGAGTAGGTTCAACAGGTCATACTGGGTATACGGGTCATACTGGTTATACTGGTCCTACTGGAGTAGGTTCAACAGGTCATACTGGGTATACGGGTCATACTGGTTTTACTGGTCCTACTGGAGCAGGTTCAACAGGTTATACTGGGTATACTGGCCATACTGGTTTTACTGGTCCTACTGGAGCAGGTTCAACAGGTTATACTGGGTATACTGGCCATACTGGTTTTACTGGTCCTACTGGTGCAGGTTTAACAGGGTATACGGGATATACGGGTTATACCGGATGTACAGGATACACTGGTTATACCGGTTATACCGGACCTCGAGGTCATACTGGTCCAACACTTTGGACAGAAACTAGTACAGGTAATATTAATTACACTGGTAATGCTACCCTTACAGGAGTTTTAAATTTAAATTCTACTATTAATCAACTTACTCTTCCTAGTGGTACTACTACTTTGGTGGGTACAGATACTACGGATTTATTATCGAATAAATCATTTAGTGATACAACCAGTTTTGGAGGTACAGTTGAAACAGATGCAGGAATAGATTTAAAATATGGAAGTAATGGTGCTGGTTTTGCTAGATTTTATGAAAGTACATCTAACCCTGGTAATAATTTCATTAAGTTAAAAGGACATGACAGTCTTAATACAAGTCCAATTGTAACTTTACCTGGTGAAACGACCACTTTAATAGGTACAAATTCAACAGATATACTATCTAACAAATCGTTTTCAGACATGCCAATTTTTAATAATAATATAAGTGTAAAAAATGGGACAACATCAGCTGGAACTATAAGATTATTTGAAAATGGTACTAATGGTGATAATTATACTGATTTGATTGGTCAGAGTACATTAAATAGTAATATCATACTTACATTACCTAATCAAACTACACAAATAGTTGGTAGTGGGACAACGGATATATTATCTAACAAATCATTTTCGGATATGCCAATTTTTAATAGTAATATAAGTGTAAAAAATGGGACAACATCAGCAGGTACCTTAAGATTATTTGAAAATGGTAGTAATGGGAATAATTATACAGATTTAATAGGTCCAGCTACATTAGCTAGTAATATCATACTTACATTACCTAATCAAACTACAACATTAGTAGGTCTTAATACCGCGGATACTCTATCAAATAAAAACTTTTCTGGTGCTACAATATTTGATGGGTCCGCAATTTTTAATTCTACACCTTCTACGGATGCAGGTATCGATATAAAATACAGTACTAATGGTGCTGGCTTTGCTAGATTTTATGAAAGCGGAACTAATACGGGAGATAATTTTATTAGTTTAAAAGGGCAAGAAAATCTTACAGCAAATCAAACAATTACTTTACCAGATGCAACTACTACTTTGATTGGTACAGATACTATGGATACATTATCGAACAAATCATTTTCTGATACAACCAATTTTGGAGGTACAGTTGAAACAGAGGCAGGGATAGATTTAAGATATGGAAGTAATGGTGCTGGTTTTGCTAGATTTTACGAAAGTACATCTAACCCTGGTAATAATTTCGTTAACTTAAAAGGACCAGACAGTCTTGATAATATAAGTCCCATTGTCACTTTACCTTCAATTGCTGGTACTATATTAGTTGATAATAATTTACCATCTAGTCTTGCTTTTGGGACACTACCTGAAGGGACTGTTAATATAGGACATGGTGGTGCTTCATATAGTGCATGGTCTACCAATCTTAAGGGATATAGTATTGTGATAGGTGAAGTTAGTTCGTCAAGTGAAGCAAGTGGTAAGGGAACAGGAACTATAACATTATTAACAGATACAGGAAACCAGTCTAATGCAATAAATATACATGCTAAACCTGTTTATAATGCAGGAATTTATTCAACTATAGATATTCATTCTACTTCTAGGTCTGATGCTTCTAATCAGGCTGCTTCTCTTATAAATATTACAGCTGATGATACTTCACAAGCCGATAATATTAGTAGTAAAATTCAATTAACAGCTAAAACTGAAATTGGAATTGAAGCTGATAAATGGGGAAGTTCACGTTTAACTGTTGGATATGCAGATCCCATGTCCTATATATATAATCCAAATGGTACAAATACTGGTGGTGGATCAGCTACTGAACAGCGCTCTTATATAGGATATCACAATAATGGATCTGGATTATATTTTAATTTACCAGCTGGTGGAACTACTACGAATGATGTTTTTTCATTCCTCACAGGAGGAGTACAAAAAGCTAAAATTGATGGCGCAGGTAATATGACCATTACTGGTACATATTCTCCATCTCCTAGTGATCAAAGGCTTAAATCTAATATAATGTCATTTACTAATAATGCTACTGCAATTTTAGATCAAATAGCAATTAAATCTTATAATATAAGAAAACTAGATAATCTAAATCACGATAGTCAAAATAATCTCTTACCATTTGCTCAGAGACTTTCAACTACTGAAGAATATGATATTGGTGTAATAGCACAAGATATTTTACAAATACCAGAAATAGCTCATATAGTAGGTAATGCTCCTGCAAATGATATTAATCCATTAAATATCAAAAGTTGGAATACTTTAACTGCATTATTGATAAAAAGTAATCAAGAACTAAATGCTAAAATATCTCAGCTAGAGACAACTGTTGCCGCATTAAGTAATCAAGGCGGTACTTCTTGATCATTTGCATTATAAATTATTTAAATAATTTATAATTATTATATAAAATGAGTTTTGATGATACATTACAGTTAAAATTTATAGAGGGAATACCTGGTAATGCTATTGTATATTTGCTAATAATTGAAGATGATGAAATTAAAGATTGGACAGATGAAGATTGGATAAATACTAAAAATAATTATTATAAAAAAGTAGAAGATCCACAAATCGCTTGGTTACATGATTTATTTAAAAATAGATGTAAATATAAAATAGATTTATGCCTGACTAAGCTAAAAGAAATTAAAAATATGTAATTCTAAAAAACTACGTAAAATATTAAACAAACTATTAAAATAATAGCTATAGTTACTACTAATGTATAGTTAATTTTCGGTGGTTCTAAGCTTGAAAAATTATCAGATTTATAAGCATCTGCTCCCTTTATTGGTTTACCTCCTTTCCCACTATTTTTTTCTACACCATATAACTCCCCTGCTTCAAATGCAATTACACCTCCTTGGTATTCAATAATATTAGCTGATTCATTTGGATTAATAGGTGGAAATAGGATTGGGATATCAATTCCATAATGAAGTCTTTTGTCTATATCTGATGACATTGCTAAATAAGCATAAGATGGATATCCCCACGAATTACGTATTTCCCAATAATTTATCCCATTACGTTTTCCCCAACCCGTTATTACTATAGCATGACAAGATGCTTTATTTACAGGTAGTTTAGGTATATATATATCTTCTGTTAATAAAGTGCTTGTTCCATTACTGGGTAAATAGCTATTCCACCAATCTTGAAAATCAGGAGGAACAAATATAGTAGTACATACTGGACCTCTTGTAGATATCTCTAATTTAATAGCTCTAATAGTTTCATCTAATAATGGTTTATTATTATTATACTTTAAAACTTGAATAACCGAATCCTTTTTAACACTAAAACGGGCTGATTTATTTTCATTACAACAGTAATTTAATCCACTATCAATACAACATCCATTTCCTAATTTAGTAGTACAGTTAGGGGCAACATTATTTGAAGATATAGTAGAAAAAGGCCAACAGTTTTCAGAAATGATGTATTTATTTGTTAACCATTCAGCACCTCCAGAAATAACACCTCCACAGTGACATTGATCTTTAGATACAACAAAATTTTTTTCTATAGACTCACTTCCAATCCAAGGTCCTCCACAACTTACTAAATTAGCTACACTAGGGTAAGGTGCTTTTATATTATATTTTATCCCATAACGATCTCCTAAAACCGTTGATACAGAAAAAGCCCAGCAACAACCACACTGCTCTTGATTTCTTCTTCCATCTTCTATTTTGTTTCCTCCTGTTTCTCTCCAACTCCATTTTTCTTTGAGCTTAATTTGGCTTAAATCTGATAATACTTCTGATGAAGAAGGTTTTGGTAAAAATTTAGGATCATTTTTACCAAGAGTTTTATTGATATAGTTCATTCTTTGAGCCTTTTTAAACACTGGCTTTGGATCAGGTTGAGTTAATCCACTTAATTCATTTTGTTTCATAGAACAATTAGGTTCTTTTTTTATATACTTGGGTAAAGCATTAGGATTGGCGCAATATGGTAAATTTAAATTTGACATTTATTTATTATTTAAATTTAAATAATAAAAATATTCTAATAAAGATGTCTACATTTCAAGATTGGGAGGAAGTTAAATGGGTCAAGAAACCAGCCCCACCACCAAAACTTAATACTTCAAAAACAATACAAGAACAAGACGAGATTCCTTCTCTACCCAAATTATCTTTAGACTCCAGGCAAACTATAATTAAAGCAAGAAATTCAAAGAAGTTGACTCAGAAACAACTTGCAAATTTATTAAATATTACACAGAATAAATTAAATAGTTTTGAAAATGGAAAGGAAATTCCTAATAATCAAGAAAAGCAAAAATTAAGAAGTGTTCTTGGTATTAAATTTAAATAATTTTCTGATATAATTAATATCAAAAAAGCAAATATTTAGCGTATCTCATTTATAAATTCTTGAATTTTATCCCAAGGAATATTGGGAAATTTATGAGAACCTGTCATTGGTATATGTTTTGTGATATGATTGCTTATGGTAAAAATTGATTCATATGGAACTACATCGTCATCAGTACTATGTAATAATAGTATTTTACCCTTATATCCTAATAAATATTTTTTTATATCAAAATCATTAAATAAAAAAGATACTAACTTTAATAAATAATGTTTATTATCAATTACGCCTTTCATTGAAATAAGAGGACTTTCTAATATTACTAGATCAAGATTAAATCTACGAGCAACATATATAGCTACTGGACAACCCATAGATTCACCATAAATTAATATATTTTTATTTTCATATGTTTTTTTAATCATGCTTAAAATAGAAGAGGCATCTTCATATAAGCGTTGTTCTGAAGGTATTCCCGATGTTTTCCCAAATCCTGAATAATCAAATGTTAAAACAGTATAACCCATTTTAAATAATTCAATATATTTATTTTCTCTATGAGAAATATTCCCATTATAACCATGACAAAACATAACTATTTTATCCGAATTTTTATTTTTTAATAACCAACCAACGATATGATTATGCTTAAATATTGTATATTCTTCCTGTGTCTCTTTGTACTTTTCAATGGGTTTAAAGTAACAAAATCTTTTAACTACTGTAGTGATAATAAATATTACTACTAATATTGTAAATATTATCTTACAAACTATGTCTATATTCATTTTTATTGTTATTTAATTACTTTAGATAATTCTATTTTTTGTAAAAAAATAGAATCTATTTATTTTTAAGACTCTCCATGAAAATATCATAAGGCATTATAACTCTATTAGGTTCAGGATTTGGCAGTTTAGTATTTTCTGTTAATTCACCACTCCTGTATAATTTTTTACAATCGGGGTTTGCACGTATAGATTGTCCCATGGAATTACACACACTTACACTACATAATTTCAATTTTTTATATTCATCCATTTATTAATCAAAATAAAAATATTATTGTTTCAAGTTTATTTCTAAACCACTTTGCTTTTTAATTTTCTCTAAATCTTCTTTAAATTTTTCTTGATCAATACCAAGATCTTTTAAACCTTTCTCAAGTATTTTCTCTTTATTTTTCTTTGTACTGCGATTGATTCCTTTTTCTCCAATTTTTTCACGTAGTTTATTCAATAATACTTCACGACCACTCATTTATAATTATGATATATATTTTTAAGTAATTTTTAAATTTTTCTTTAATTTGTTGAGTTTAGATACAAGAGACAAATATTTTTGACGTTGAACGTAAGTCCTTTTCTCTGATTTAATTTGAGATAATACTTTATGTTCTTTGGTTAAATTATGGTAATCTTTAAGTTCTCTTAAATATTCAATTTTTTGCCTATCAGTTTTAGTCAGGTTGGTTTTTGTCATTTATTTAAATACTTTTTATACATAAATCATTTTATAATTTTAATAAAACTGTAAATTCATTTACATCACCAACTTTGTATCCCAATACTTTAATTTCTAAATCATTAGACTCACCAACTATATTATACTTTTTAATATCCTCACTATTACCATATCTATAAAATTCAAATTCTAATTTATCATCTATACCTACAGGATCAAATCCAACATTATAATTTTCTGTATGCCATTTTAAAGCGATCTCTTTTGCTTTTTCAATACTAGAAGTATTTTGAGCTAAATATAATTTATTACCAACTAGTGTATTCTTAAAAAAATATGGATTAATTGTAAAAATTACAGAATCACTTAAGTCATATGAAGAATTCTGTTGGTTTAACCATTTAATAACTGAATCTTTACCGTATAATATAACTTGACTATGAAACCTATCAAAATCAGATACTTCTACATAAAAATTATCTATAGTAAGCTTTTTATAATAATTCTTAATTTTTGACATATTGTTCCTTAAAGCTACACGTAAATTGTATATTAATCTTTTTAATGCTTCTTCAGATTTTACAACTAGCTTATTATTATTTAATAATGGACTATCCATACTAAAATACTTATTAATTGTTAAATATTCAAAATCAGGGTTAATCTCTATTTTTTTCTCTGCAAATTCTATCAAAACATTCTCCAAATCTTGTTCGTATTTATCTTGATAAAATTCAGAAAATATCCAATAAGAATATTCTATGACATATCTTGCTATCTTCTTATATTTATTAAAATTAAATAAATTAGAGTCAGTTTGGTCCGGAAAAATATCCGTATTAATATCTATCATAGGAATTTTACTAATATCATTTAAATTAGAAACTGGTATCATTATATCAACATTTCCTGATTGAAGTACAAGTAGTTTATCTGTTTTACCTTTAATCACCAAATTATATTCTTTTATTATTTTATTCGCAAGATTATACTCAATACTAGTAGGAACAATATCATCTGTACTTTCTAAAGTTAAACAAGGTACACCAGATAATAAAAATGTTATTGTTTGACCCTCGTAATTAAATTTTATCATTCTTGTTTTACCATAAGAATCAAAGGATTGTTTCATTGTATTACTTAATTTAAGTGGGAAAACTACTAGATGGTTTAGTTTATTTAATGAATAAGACTTCAATATAGAAAAATATAAATTTTCTATTTTATTGACTATATCACTATCATTATCAAACGAATACTTTATATCATCTGTTGTACCTACTTTCCATTTTACTATTAATTCACATCTTGGGTTTTTAGCATGATCTGACGTACTTCCTGAATGTTCGTAAATGAATACACTTTTATTTGTTTTTTCAGGTAAGAAACGATAATAACTTTGTAGGTGTCTTGGCTTAACAATTTTCCCAAATTTAAATCCGTATCTATTGAAAACATATATATTACAATTGAAAAACCTTTCTAATATAGAAATAGTTAGCTCTGGGTTTAAGTACTCTCCGTTGTCTAATAAGTATTTATTTATTTCTTCTATTGAATAATCATACATCTCTTGTTTACCAACATTACATAATTTTCTATCACTTCCTATTTCTTCTCTTATATCTTTTACAAACTGTTCTACATCGTCTTCCTCTATTTTTGTTATTTCACCTTGCATAGCCTCTAATACACATTCTAGAAAACTATTCTCAGTAGCAGATACTCCCTTTCTTAAATACATGTACTCGTGAGATGCATCAAAAACTTCAAAAATCTTATTAACATCACCAATCAATTCACCGTATTTGTCTTTTTGTACAAATTTATTAGTTTTTATAAAATTTTGTTGTTTATCATCTTTTTCCTTTCTATCTTCTTCGTAAAAGTAGTGTCTAAATATAGAGCCAGATTTTTCTGACTGATTCTTTTTATAACAACAAGGTAAAAATGGTACTCTTTCTTTATTTGATAAAGGATTTTCTCGAAGACCAGGAAATCTAGCATCTTTATGATTACAAATGTAATTTCTTGGTGGAAACCCTTCACCATCACGTGGGTATCTCATAACTATTTTTCCCGCTTGTTCAGCATCATCTACTTCATCATCTAAAATTATATTAGGCTTATCTAAACACTTTTGGGGATATCCACCAACGAATACTTCAGGTGCAATATCTTTAAGTTTTAGTTCTTTTCTTTCAATAACCTTTTCAGGATCCTCTATAAATAGATCAGGTAAAAATTGCTCATATTCTTGTTTAATTTGATCAAAATTTTGTAAATAAATTGTATATAATTTAGAAAACAATTCTTGAAAACCTTCTATTATATCTAATGTATCAGCATAACTAATCTTTACTCTTACATATTTAGAACCTATTTTAAACAGATTATGTATATCTTTATTTTTCAAATTAGCATCATTTTTTATAGCAACTTTTTCAGTAATATTAAATGCTAACTCTCCAAATTCTTGACTAGAAAAATGTACATACAAACTTCCTTTCTGTTTTGTAGCTTTAATACTTTCATCAATTGACATATAAGCAGAAAATACAGGATTATTAATTATTATATCTGAAAATACATACCTATTCATGGTCATTTGTGGTAAATAAAAGACACCATTTACACCACTTTGTTCAGATTCTATTATATCTACTTTTTTATTAAAACCTGATAAACATTTTATAAATCTATTCATAATTAATTCATCAACAGAAAGATACGACTTACCAATCATTAATGATAACGATATTATAACCTTATCGTTTTCATCAATTGTTAAAAATATATCTACATAATCGTCAGTTTCTGATTCTAAAACATCAATTTTTTGTAACACTTTAAAAATAATTATATTTGGCAAGTTATATGACCAGTCTTCAGAAGGCAAAAAATCCTTTAATATCTTAAAATAGTTATCAACACTTGCAAATGGAACATAAGGAGTTAAAACTACGGAATTAAAAATTTCTACCAAAGAAACATTAGTAATATTTAATGTAAAATCTACAGAGATTTTTTCACACTCGAAATTTGTAAATTGTATACCTTTAGGAATTGATATTAATTGTCTTACTAAATTCAAATCTTTAGTAACTCTGAGCTTATTTGAAGACTTACCTTCGTTAATACTGTCAATAACCTTGTTCTTATTATATCTATAAATTTCATCCAAATTATCTAAATCGTAACTTGATAAACCTGGAAAAGTTTTTAATTTTTGAGCTAAAAATAGTAAAAAAGTACTAGTTACATCGGAACTAGATTTATCCAATGTACTATTAAAAGAAATAAATGGTAAAAAAATATCCAGATATAAATCTAATTTTTGCTGAGAAATTTTATTTTCTATCTTCTTATACAAATTTTCAAAGTTAATATCAGATTCAACAATAACTACTAATAAATCTTCAACCATTATATTTTCCAAGCTATTAAAATCATCAATACTTGGAACACCATCGGGAAAATATAAATATTTTGGTAAAGTATTCAACATTAAAGCAATCCTATTTAATAAGTTTTGTACTGTTTCTATGTTATATACTTCTAGTTCTTCAGTTTTATTTATCAAAACCATCTTTTTTATTAAATATACTAATTTAAAATTGACATTAAAAATATAATTTTTAAAATCATTATCATTCATCAGAGTCATCAGAATGATCTTCTAACTCTTTGTCGATTAATTCTTTAGATTTTATATATATAGAAATTTTCCCTAAACTTCCAACACTAGATCTAAATAATAAAGGTAAAGTATCACTCCCAGGGAAAATTTGCATTGTTCCACTTAAACCAGCTATTTTACTAATTCTAGAAAATTGATCGGTAGTAAAAGTAGCTTCGTAATGTTTCTTACCATCTTCTTCGTCTGATTCACTATCTGAATCTCCATTTTCTCCTAAACGGACTTTTCTTTTTAAGATATCATCAGCATCTGCAACAAAATCTATAAAAGTTTCCGATGCCATAGTTCTAATATTAGCACTTCCAATACTACTAAGCTCTTTACACATCTTCTGAAAATCTGGGGAAGGAATTACAACCGGTTTTCCATATCCAACTGGTAATTCTAACTCAACATTCTGTATCTTTTGAATTTTTATACCAGAAGTTGTTACTCTGGTATTTTCTTTAGGAATAGTTTTAATACCTAATTCATTTGGTGAGTCGCTATCTATAAATAACTCAAGAGAATCTTTCTTTTTTATAGATTTTAACATCTTATGGAAATGATTCAAATTTAATCCTAAACATAATTTAATATCATTCTTAAATTTATAACGAGAAAAATTATCAGAAAATAAATCTAAATCAACTAGAGTTTTTCTAGGTTGATCCGACATTCTTAAACTTAATCCTTCTTCGTTTACATTGAAACAACCATTTTTAATATTATTTGTCATTAGTTCAGCTAAAACTTTGATTTGATAAGCTTCACTTGTTTTACATTTAAAAGAAATTGGCATTTCTTTTAAAGATTAATTACTTTAAATATTATTATTAAAAATATACCTATATAATAAATGAAATTTAATATTAATCCATGCGGAATTTGTAAAGATGTTTATAAGGAACCTGATTACAAGGTTGATGCTGTTAATTCTTGCTTTGTTAATTCAGCTACTGCTTTCTTAGGTTATCCCTCTAATAATATGATACAATGTAATAATTATGATAATTGGAATAATTGTATGCGTCAAACAATTAATGAAAGAGTTGATATGTATCCATCTAATTATAAAGTAAGTATGAATCCATCATGGGGACAAAATTCCCATTATTTTCCAAGATTATTTAATGAAAATAAAAGTATTAAAAAATCTTATGAACAATGTAAAGAACTATGTAAAAAAGATAAATTTCCAAATGATTGTGAACTAAATTGTTACATTGATGCAAATTCAGTTATTCCAGTCCAAGAAAACTTTGAAGAAAAAACACAAAGCTCTAAATACGATAGTGATGGAAATTATATTGACCGACAATATAAAAACATAAATAAAGATAATATTTCATACAAAAAGTCAGAAAAAGCTCATCCATTTATCTTTTGGGCAACTTTTATAGTTTTCATAACTATATTTATATTTATCATAAATTATTTCATAAAATCATTGTTTACTAAGTTTTAAACTTATTTAAGAATTTAATACTCCCGAACAATAAAATGAATTGTGAATATTGTAAAAAAAATTTCAAATCTAAATCAAGCTTAAAAGCACACCAAAAAAATGCTAAGTTTTGCATAAAAATTCAAGAAGAACAGACCCAAGAAAATCAAGAAATTAATAAAGAAGTAACTAAAAACAAAGATTTACCTGAAGAAAATAATTCTAAAATTATTGAAACTCACCCCGAATCTGATTTCCAAGTTCAAAAATCAAAAATATGTAAATTCTGTGAAAAAGTATTTACCGAAGAAGATGACATACCTGAACATTTTGACATTATATGCAAAGTTCAATTAGAAGGACATAGAAAATTTTTTAATGAAGTATTAAAACAAAATGAATTCCTTAAAAATGAATTAAATTTTTCTAAAGACGAACTTAATAAAGCTAATATTCTTAACGAATTCCATGAAAACAATAATAAACTTAGAAATAATAAAATTATAGAAAATTATTTAAATACCGATATAGACAATATCAAACAAATTATAGATGATAATCTTACATATGAACATATAGTAGGAGGGCAAGAAGGAATAGCAAAATTTGTTTTTATATTTTTATTTAATAATAACAGTAATATATACTCATGTGTAAATCATGAAAAAAATATTTTCAACTTCTTAAACGATCAAGGTGACATAATAAAAGATAAAAATGCAAAAATATTAACTAGTTTATTATGGCAAGCTGAAATTTTTCAGAAAGTACATAAACTTTCTGTTCAAAAATTTTTAGATATGAATCCTCAAGAACTAAAATTTTCAATGGTATATTATGAAGATATTAAAAATATGGAATTTGATAATGAAAAATTTAGAGATTGTTTACTTACATTACTATAAATTTACAGAAATTTTGATAATTATAAAATTGATTATCAAAATTTTAAATAAACTATTACACTAGCTCAGTTTCTCTCATCTTATCAATTAAATCTCTATTTTCATTATACATATTAAAATATTTATCATTTAATTTCACAGCAACTGCATTCACCTCACCTTGGTATTGACGCCAAGATAAGAAATTCATAAATAAATCCTCATCTTTTTGAACATATCCTCTATCCATTAATCTTCCTGTTCCTAAAGAAGAATATAAACCTTTTCTAACTGCTCGTGCTTTTGAGGTCGAATGTATAGTTTCATATGATTTTATTACATTAGTAGCAGCATCAATTAGTGGTGAATTAGGATTTCTAAGTATAGCTACTTCAAGATCTTTAATTTGAGAATCTAATGCCTGTCTTACAACGGCATTTCCTTCATCTGCTATTGTTGTTTTGTAATCATCAAATATTAAATCCCTAACTTCACCTACTGAAGCATCAGCAGGTGGACAAAATGTGTCAAGAGTAGAACATAAATTTCTCATATTAGTATATAAAGATATATCAAATCTACCATTTCTAATTGTAGCAGTATTGTACTCGGATCGAGCAGCAGTAATTCCAAGAGCTCCGAAAAAATTAAGAGCTTTCCAAGTACTTCCCAATGCACCACCTGCCCATCCCCCTGAACCTATATTTTGCCTCACCACCCTTGATGCATAAGCATCAGCATCAGCATTTGTGGCTTCTTTTCCAACTTTAGTTACTTGAATTTTACCATCTAAATCTCTATTGAATATAACAGGCTGATTGTCAAGTTCTTCATCTAAACTAACATTTCCTTCAGTACTTACAGTTTGACTTATAACTTGATTATACATTCTTTTGGCCGAATCCATTCCTTCTATAACTGCTGAATTAGACAAATAAGAATTAGTACCGAAAATTCCACTTACTAACCATTCGGTATATCCTCTGTTATCAGTTTCTACTGTTTCTTGTACATCTGTTTTAACTGCATAAGTTAAATGTCTATTTAAGTCTTTCAATAAAAACCCTACATCATCTTGAGATTTATCTATTTTATCTTTATTTTGTTTAAAAATATCCAAAATTTGTTCTGTCTTACTTTTTATTATTTCTAAATCATCTGCAAGCTGAGTCTTTTCAATCCATTTACCTTTATTTGCAGCATCTCCTGCATTCATACCAGCCCTTTCAGATGAAAATAAATCTAAAACATGTGGGTTGTTCCAATATACTTTAGGTTGGGGAGCTAAAGGATCATTAAATGTTTTATACAAATCATTAATATTTGAATATTGTTCATCAGGTGTTTTACCATAATTAACTATTCTAAGGAGTCCTAAATCAGAAATTCTAATAGCATCTAAATATCCAATTCCTTTACTTTCCAACGTCCCAATAGTATCTACATCACCTACACCTAAATTTGTTGACATAAATAGGGCATCTTTATTTAACTCGTCTCTTCTAGCTTCTGAGTATTGATACTTAGCGTATGAATTTTTAGCATTATCATTAAACCATTTATTTGCAGCATTAGTATCAACATTATATTGTTCACCTGATTTTAAATCCATGTTTCTCAAAAATTGTGTTGTTCTAGTCATTGATAATAACATATTCATATCTACTTCTATATCTTCAAGTTTACTAGAAGTATCTTTGTCATATGCCATCCAAAGCATATTTGTTTTATACATTCTTGAATCTGGCATCTTTGCTGCTCTTTCTTTCCAAATTTTTTGAACTTCAGCTGGTATAAGAGCATTCAATTTACTTTGTTTTTGACCAGTTTGATTCATTCCTACGTATTCTAATATCCCCTCTTCAATACTTACCCCTAAAGAAGAGGTAGTAAATTTTCTAAATTCTTGACTGTCAGTTGGTTCTAGTGGAGGTTCTGGAGGAACATTAACATTATTACTAGGTGATAAATTAGTCAATGATGATAAATCAATATCAGGACGGTCAAAAGCATAAGCAAAATCTGTTAATAAATCTATATCTATTTCTGTCATAACATCTATTTGCGTAGAAATATCTGTCATGATATCTGTTGCAATTTTTTTAGCTACTTCTGATGGGTCACCTTTACCAATACTTCGTACTGATTCTTCAAATTCAGGATTTCTAGTTAAAATACCGTATGATAGTACAGTTAAAGATTCTGTGTATTTATCTATTTGGTTATCAGATGCTTTCTGAGCTTGATTTAATAAATCATTAAAAGTTTCTAAACTTTCTATAATTTTATCTTTCTCTTTACTTTCAGGATGAAACTCTTTTATATTGTTAGAATAATTAGAAATTACATCACTTATTCTTCCTCTTTTTACACTATTTGCCTTAGATGCCATTAATGCTAAAAGTTGACTTTTCTTTAGTCCAGATGCTGTTAATTCTTTTAATCGTTGGTAAACTCCCTCTCCTCCACTTATTACATTAGGTTTAACCCAATTTCTATAAGCCCATCTTAACGGGTATGAAGTAACTTGTATTGCAGAGAGTGCATTGGCTGTATAACTATTAAGATTAACGAAATCAATAATTGCATCAGTACCTCTTTTGAGACTTGTTTGTATAAATCTTGTTCCAGGAATATATTCTTCTAAAATATACTGTATTAAAAATCCACGCGGATCTTTATTAAAATTATGTACTCTTCCTTTAGTAACTACATCTTCTTGTTCTTTCATATTAATTCGTAGTTTTTCAATCTCCTTTTCTTTGTCTATTTTGTCTTGAGCAGATATTGTAGGTTTAAGTATTTCCTCTCTTAACTTTTGTATTTTTTCTTTATACTTATCGCTTAATGTTAATCCTAAATTCATATCTGCATTTACGAATCTATCTCGTATTCCTATTATATCTTCTTGAACTGTATTAAAATCATTATAAAACTTATACGTACTTTCCAATGTACTTGCAAATCTTACCTTATCTTTATGATCAAATTCACTATCTTTACCAATATAATTTTGCATAGCCACAGAAGCTAAATCCATATCCAGAGATTTGTATTGCGTTTTTAATATAGACAATTGAGCATTTGCATCTATTATTTCTTGATTTAATTCTGCTTTTTGTAAATTATATTTATCTTTTGGAGAAAGAAATACAGCCTGTGATTCTACCATTTTTTTAGCATTTTGTCTCCAAGCATCTTCTTCTTTCTTGGGAATTTCAACTTCACTAAAGTATTTACTTATATATCCCGCTTTTTCAGTTTTATACTTTTGTTTTTCATTTTCTACATAAATATCTATAGCTTTATCTTTTCTTTTAATTCTTGCATCTCTATCCCTATCTGATTCTATAAGATCACTTTGAGAAACTACCTCAAATGCACTAAGTAAATTTTTAGCATTATCAACTATATTTCTGGAATTTCTCATATTAGGATCATTTTCTCTTATTCTATCTAATACGTCTGTAAAAGATTTAGATATCTGAAGTTTTCTTCTCTCATTTTTAGGATCTTTCCACCATGTTTGCGTCTGTATAAAACTACTAGTAAAAAAAGATATCATACCTCCACCACGTGGAAAATTAGGAATAATTATTTTATCAGGTATAGTTTGAGGAGATGTAGGAGTTATTGTTTTACCAGCATCCTCCTTTATCAATATACCAACTCCAGCACCAAAACCATTTGTATTAATTTGCGTTGAATATTCTAATGATACATCTAATAGATGTTTATATTCATTTATTCCAATCTGTTGATTCTCATAGTTTTCTATTTGTTCAGTATGTTTATCCAAGGATGCCTTTGCTTTATCAAATTTTTTCTTACTCATTGTGTCAGCATAATCTTCTAAATTCCCACCTTTAGGAATACTGAGTTGCTGGAATATTCTTTCTTTTTCTCTATCTCTCATATCTTCAGTCTTTTTAATAAGAACTTTAAGTTTTTCTTGTTGAGTTTCGATTTGTTTCTTTTGATTTAAAAATTGTTCTTTAGAAATACTACGTGTATCATCATTAGGAAAATACATATTATAAGCATTAGTAGAAAGAGATCTAGCATTGCTAATAGCCGTTTTACTAAAGTTTTCTGTTAATCTTGCAACTTCTTGTTGCATAAAACAATCAACAAGGAGAAATTGAGATATTGTTTCACTATTTTGTCTCATTAAAGCTGTATCACCATATCTTAATTCATAACTTGTCATGAAATCATAAAAATTAATTTTATCTAATACCTTTGCTACTGTACTTTCAATATTACGTTTTATAAGTTCTTTTTTACTAGGATTTTTACTAAACTTATTTATTCTTTGTGATCTAGATGATAAAGCAAGATTATTTAAAGCTTGTTCTTTATCTGGTCCTTCAGGCATATCATAAATTTGTTTAACATAATCAGGTAAATCACTACCCATAAATTTTTTAACACCTTTAATAAATACCCATCCTCCGAGTAAAGAAAGACCTATATATTGTAATTTTGTAAAATTATCCATATTAGTACCAGCCGCTATATCACTAACATTTAAATTACCGACTATACTTGGTATATTAGAATAACTAATACCTATAGAAACTACTAAAAATGATACCACAGAATCTAAATTATTCTTAAGTATATCATTTATATAGGGATTAACCATAGGAATAACAAAATTTGTTTGTGCTATACTTGAATAAAAATCTTCACTAGTAAAAAGCTCAGAAAAATATTGTAGTGCTTTTCTAACCGCTGCATTGAATAATTCCCGTGTTTCTCCATCTGCAAATGTAGAGTCAGCAACTGATATTACAAAACCAACTGTAAATATAGTAAGTATAACTCTTGAAATGTTTCCTATCCCTAACCTATCAACTGTATTAGCCATTATCCAACTATATATATAGTAAAAAGTTGACAATAATTTAGCGATTAAAGTAATAGGATTAGCAAAATCCGATAATTGAAATCTTTTCCTAAGACTAAATTTTTTATCTGATAACCAAGATATTTGACCAACTGCCTTATATGCAAGTTTATCAGATACCCACCTTGCTATAGTAATTGGCGTATCAAACACTTTAGCTAAAAATTTAAATGGTAATTTAGCAATTATACCTACTGTAGAATCTGTAATAAAAGTATATCTTTTAATAAAAAATTGAGCATCAAATTCTCTTTCATTTTTCTTCTTAAATAACAACGCCCAATCTATAGCTAACTTTGCTTCTTCTGGATCATTAAAAGCTGTTTCAGCTAACATAACTCTTTGCTGCCTACCATTACTCACAGAACCAAATAGTACAACATTTATACCCATTGGAACCGTATTTCTTAAAACACCTTGAGTATATTTATACATAAAACCATTAGCTGAAAATGGTATAATATTTTCTAAACTACTTCCAAATAAAGTTTCCATAGTAATACCGTATTCAGGTCCTATAGCTGCTGGACTAAGCAGAGTTAGTGAATTCATCGCTACATAAGACATACCTGAAGTTAGTAAACTTTTCAATTCCAATTCATCTTGTATAGTAGTTGGATCAGCTTTTCTCTTAATATATTCTTTACCCATCCCAACTATCATTAAAATACTAGCACCTACTAAAAATCCACCTGCAGCAGGTATTCCTGTAGCAGTTACAACACCTGTGATGGTTGCCTGTATTACCATATTTTGACCAATTTGTACAAAAGAACCAAAAACAACTGTTGCTAACCACTCTACTTTTCCAGCTATTTTTTTTGCTTTTTCATCAAGTATATCTATAGCAGATAATTTACCTAGCTCATTAATCATTTGAGTACTAGGATTCACAGGTGGTTCATTTTGTTTTAATCTAGATCTTCTAATATTCCTATCAAAATAGGGAAGAATTTGAGTGTTGTTTTTCTTAATTCTAGTTTGAAGTACTTGATCTGTTTTCTCATCAATTAAAGGTTTTATATATCTAAACTTATCAACATAATATCTTTCCATATTACCAATCTGCGTGCCCAATAATTGTTTTTTTCGCGTATTGAGATCTTCAACAGATGTAGAGCTAATATTTCTAATTTGCTCATTTAACCGACTTTGTGTATCTTTTTTTATTCGTACTATTTCTTGGTTTAATGATTTCCATTCTGTTTCTCTATCATCTTCATTTAACTTATTATTTAAATCTTCTAATTTTTTAATACTCATACTACAATGTTGGAAATGATCCTTGTCACCTACTAAAATTTTATTTCCTGGTATATCAGAATTTATAAAAAAATTACTAGTACTGAGTGCAATATTATCAGTATCTTTTTTTGTAATCCTACTCATTTATATTTAAAATAGATTAATTTTAAATAATATGATATGTAAATACTTGATATATTATTTTATGACAATTTTTAAAATAATATTAAAATTATATGGTATTTGCCCTAATTTTTTCCCAAAGTCCTCCCATTAATTTTTGACATGCCTTACCTTGTCCTGAAGGTGCTTCATTTTCTTGGGCGTAAAACCACCAATCACACATTTTAGAATCATTTCCAGTTGTAGTTTTGAACCTAGTTAAAGCCTTGTTAAAATCTGATTCCTTAAACAATACATACATATCACTATCATCACTTAGTCCTCCAAACATATTAACTTCAGGATTTCCTACATGACTTGCTACTTGTGCGTTATTAGAAATCATAGTAAAAGGAACTACATCTTCTCCTTCTTTCAGAGAACGCTTCCAACATTTGGCGCAAAGCTCAGAACTTTCTTGATCCAAATAATGAGCATTTTTCATACCACATTTCTGGCATATATTATTCATTGTTTCGCATCCTACACTAGTGAATTTTGAATTAATAATACCACTGGCCATATTAGCAAAAAATTCATTAATTAAATTAGTAATATCAGAATTTGAAAAACCAAAATAACTATTAGCATAAGTACTTGTTTTATCAAGTTGTAAATTATCCAGATGATATAACTTAGCTATAGGAGAAGGACCAATTACATCTGATAGATAATGAAGATAAGCTGATAATTTATATAAATTGTCAAAATTTTCTATATCACAACCAATAAAATAAATCCCAAAATGAAACATAGTGAAACTCTGAAGATACGTTTTATACATTGATTTTACATTTATATTTAACTTATCACTAGATTCTGTTATTGTGGTTAGAAAATCATTGTAAACTCTAGCATACGCTACATAATTTTCGTCTGTCCAATGTTGATTATCACCATCAAGTAAACCTACCTGTAAATTATCAGGTTGCATAAAAGAAAGTTCATTTTGAATTAACTGGGATATAGTTTCATCAACCTTCTTATAAGCAGTATCTATTACTTCTTTTTCATTTTTAAGAGTTTTACTAGCTTCAGTTTCATCACCAGCATTTGCAAGTTCTTGATTTATAGTTTGATTTATATTTTCTCGTTGTTCAAAAATACCTAGTAGATCACCTATAGGTGCTTCCCCTCTAGGTGAACAAAACTTATCAAAATATTTCCTAAAACCAGTCTCTCCCATAGAATTTAAGGTATCCATTAGCACTAGTTTTCTCCTTTGTAGATCCGGAGATAAATCACCAGATGATTCATAATAATCAATTTCTGCTTGAATCTCCTCTTCTGTAGTTATAAATCGTAAATTCGTAAGACGTTTTCTCATAAACCTTTTTTCTTTTTTATACTTTTCTATTAATTTGTTAAATACTAACTTAATTCTAGAATCATAAGTAGGTAATGTAACCATTAATTTACCAGTAAATCTTCTCAAAAAGGCAGGATCCAAACTCCAAGGAAAATTAGTAGCTCCCAAAACCATAACATTATTCATATCACCATCTTTAAACCCTTGCATTTCTTGTAATAAAGTAGTAACAGATCTAGAATTTTGAGGATCTTTTTCACGATCAGATGCAAGACTTTCAACTTCGTCTAAAAATATAATAACTTTAGCCTTAGCTTTAGGTCGCCCTTTTAATACTGGATTAGAATCATGTTCATATTCTCCAGCTAAATATTTTGCAGCTAAATCTTTAGCATAAGTGAAAAGAGCTTTTATTCTTTTTTCTGTACCACCTTCCCATTTACTTCTTAAATCTGCTGCAGTAGCCACCACAAAAAATATCTTAAATTCAGGATAATTTGAAGAAATTTGTTTTGCTGTGGCCTTAGCTAATTCTGTTTTTCCAGTACCAGGTGGTCCATACAACAGAACATTGTTACGCTCTGTTAGGAATAAAAATGGATATTGGTTAGGATATATAAATTTTTCATTTATAAAGAGTTTTTCTTTATACATACCAATCAAAGTTTTGAAATCTAATTTTAATTCAGATTCTTGTTCAGGTTGAAAATCAACATTTTCATCATCAGCACCATCACCTTCTGTTTCGGACTTTAAATCTTTTTGATATGATAATCTACAATTTTGAATTAATTCAACTAAGGGATTTATAATTTCCGAATTTGGAGTATTTCCTTGGTTTGCTTCCTCAATTCTATACATCCAAATTGCTAAAGTACCAAAAATTAGCGCTGAAAGAAAATCTCTTTGTTTGTGAAATATAAAAGCTTTATTAACCATATTTCCCCATGGATTAGCTGTAATAAGTTCATTAATACCTGGATGGTTATAATCATCAAATATTCTTTGAAATTCTTCAGGAGTCATACTAGCATTTAGTACACAACTATTATTCATTTTTTTATTAATATAAATATTTTAAATAGATTAAAATAATAAATGATATTTACATATATACTTAATCCAATTATGAAGTGGTATTATGATCGTACTCATTCTCCAAAAATACCTTATTTAGTAGTTTTAGAAAAGTATCTTTGTCCTTCTAAATTAAATTCTGCCGACAATGATGATAGAGAACTTCTATCAAATACTATTTGTTGCCCTCGAAATGCAGGAAAGTATAATTTTAAATCATTCTATGAAATAGATAATATGGGAGATTGCGAATTAGTAGATGATTCTAAATGGGATTCTTCTTTCGAAGACATTCTAACTGGAAAATCACAAACTGTTTTTGATTCGTACTCTTTATTAAAATGTTGGCCAATTATTTGGTTAATAGAATCTGGTAGTTATTATTTACAACAAACTAATAATGAAGCTATTAAAAAAAGAGAAATGTACGTCAAATTTGATAAAGAACTAAAAAGAGCTCAACAAACATTTATTGATAATGCTATCCTAATTAAAAAACTTCAAAAAGATTTAAATTAATATAAACTTTAATAAAAATATTAATGATTACTATAGAAATGTCGGACGAAGAGTTAGACGATATTTTTACTTTTTATAAAGATAAGTATAAAATTGAAGTTAAAAGCACATTATATGAACTTGCGGAACTTAGTCATCAAAAAGCACCAAGAGGTGTAATACCTGTAGAAGAAAATGAAGTAAAATTTTCTGAACTATATCCGGAAATATTTGCCCACGATATAGCCACTCGAAGATTAGATGCTTGGCTAGCTAAATTAGATAAGAGAACAAAATATGCAATGGTACAAATTGTTCAAGAAATAGCAGAAGAAACAGTTATGAAAGAAATAGATTCTGGAGAAGAGTTTTTACGTGACTTATTAGTTGAACATAGGGAAACTATGATAAGTATAATTGATCCTATATTTAGACAAAAATTGGTCGCACATAGTGGTAGTTACGTATTAGATTTAGTAAAAGAAAGAGTTCAAAGAGACTTTACTGATCAAACTGAAGAAGAAGCCGAAGAAGCTAGAAAAGAAGTTAAAAAATTATTAAGTAATATTGTAAAAACTGATCCGAATGCTGCAGAATATCTTAAAAATATTACACAAAACAGGAAGACCAAACAAGATTTATTAAAAGATAGAAAAATAGATTACGTATTAACCGGAGGAAAAGATATGAAGGACATTATTAATGGAAATTCTTCAAGTAATTGTTTAAAAGAAGAAAATGATCTGAAAAATTTACGAATTACATTAAATGAAAGCATAGATGTATTCAATAATATTAATATAAAAGATAAACAATGGGAAACCCTAAAAAATGAGTACTTAGAACTTAATAAACAAATTGCAGAACAAGAAGTTGTTAAAACTCAACTTGCTTCATATCAAAGTAAATGTAATATTATGTAACTATAAAATAAATTTAATAAATTATAACAGATACATTTATTAAATAAAATGTTTTATGCAATTTTCATTACTGGGTTAGGATTAATCACTATAGTATTTATATTTCTTTTTAGAAGTAAAAAAAATACAGATTCCTATTCAAGAATACATTTAAAAGAGCAACTTAATGTTAATGGAATAATTTCATTTTTTGAAAAACATGAAGTAGTACTAAAAAATGGTCTTCCCCCAGTTGTTAAATTGTTTAATTGTTTTACACAAGATTATTATTTTAACCCCCCTAAAGTAATGAGAACAAAAAAATTAACTATTTGTACATCTACAAATTTAAAAGTAAACTGGGAAAAATTCACAAATTTACAAACTCTATTTATTTTAGCTGATAACATCAATCTAGAAGATTTAATTGTTTGTAGAAATCTTTCAAATATTAAAATTAGACTAAGTAAACCTATGGAATTACCTTTATTTTTTAACGATTTACCCAACTTAAAACTACTAAGAACTAATCTACAACCACATTTAAATTCTTCCTCAAATCACAAGATCGAATTTATCGATAATTATTCTTTGCTGTAAAGAAAATTATACAAATGTATTATTTAAAATTATATATACAAAAATAAAATATGAATGACTACCTAATAAATATAGTTTCTATTCAAATATCTGCATGTATTGCGGAAACTTTAACGTATCCAATAGATTATATTAAAACTTTAATTCAATCTAATAAAAAAAATACATACTTAAACACAATTTATAATCAAAATAAATTAACTATATATAGAGGTCTTAAACCTGCTTTATTAAGACATTGTTTATATACTAGTTTAAGAATTAATATTTACGATCATCTGAAAAAAAATAGCAATGAACATATTTTAAATAAATTTCTTATTGGAGCGGTTTCAGGGGCAACCGCCCAAATTATAGCTAATCCCTTAGATTTATTGAAAGTACGTTATATTACTGATCCAAAATTAAATAAAAGTATGTTTCAAACTACTTTTGATATTATAAAAACAAACGGAGTATTAGGACTTTGGAAAGGGTCTTTACCCAATATTGCAAGAGGTACATTAGTTAATTTTGGTGAACTAGCAACATATGATTATTCTAAAAAACATATAAAAAATTTAACAAATCTTAAAGATGATACACCACTTCATTTTTTATCAAGTGTTTGTTCAGGATTTAGTGCGGCCATATTTTGTACCCCAGCGGATGTAATAAAAACAAGACTTATGCAACAAAATAGTAATCATACCAGTGTTTTAGAATGTATAAAATTTATATATAAAAATGAAGGATTAATGTCTTTTTATAGAGGTTTTATACCTATTTGGATAAGATTAGCACCTTGGCAGATTATATTTTGGACTTCTTATGAAAAATTAAGAAAAATAAATGGCATGGAATGTTTTTAAATCGCAATTTTTATCTATTTTATAAATAGATAAAAATATCAGTAGTAAGGCAACTGTTACCTAAGGTCTTTCCCAAATGTCAGGTTAATTATTTTAGTTCACATGTTCTAACCACGAACTTAAAGTTTTTAAAATGATCTGTAATTTTGCTGGAAAGTTTCATATCTAGAAACTAATATTATTATTTATATTAATACATATATTTAAATAATAATTTATTTCAAAAACTCGATTATAACACTAACTTTATTAATAAAATAATCTATGTTTTTATCATCAGGCAGTATAAATCTTTCACGATTAGCTTGCTCCCTATATTCACCTAACTTTTGAAAAACTACATTTTCAACATTTCCCATCTGCTCTTCACTTCCACATGATTGATAAAACACAACTTCATGTTCATCAGTTTTATTGTAAGTTGATAAACGACTCGTCAAATTTTTAGCTTTTCCAAATATATACCTATTCTCAGACTTCAATGATTTTGTCGTCAATATATAAAATACATTTTTTTCATCATATTTTATACGCGGTTGTTTCTTCACATATTTTTTCACCATCCCAGTTATCGTTTCATTTTTCTGATCTATCGCAACCATTGCAATTTCTTGAAGTTTATCCTGCAATTCTAATAAACACTCCTTTGTACTATTATCTGACAACAAATTTTCCATTTGCTTCCGCAACAAATCGTTTTCTGCTTGTAATTTTAAATTCTCTTTCTCCTTTTCTAAAAGATTCTTTTCTAAAAATTGGAAATTTTCTTTGCAATAATGTTTGTCCATAGAATCTTTTGAATAAAAACTTTTTTGACAAAATTCACAAATAAATTCTCCCGTGTTTATATTTCTAATTGATAAACAATATTTAGCCTTTTTTTGATGATTATTTAATGAACTTACAGAACAAAATTCTTTTTTACAGTATTCACATTTTAATGACATTTTAATTAAAAAAATAGATAAGATAATATTTTCATTTTTATATTTATGATTTGACAAAGTAATCCTTATTCACATTAAATTGAAGTTGAAGAAATTTAAATAGTTCAATATTTATGTTTAGTCCCAACTTACATGTCCCAGATAGATATATAAAAAATTTAATCGGTTCTAACTTATATTTTTCAAAAAGAATAATAGTATTTAATATACCTGTGAAAAAATGAAATCTTCTACCCATATTTTCCTTAATAATACATAAATCACCGTTTGGATTTTTTACATAAAAACTTTCTTCTAGTTTTATTATATCTATGTGTTTTGATGGCAAAGAATTAGTTGGTGGTTTATTTTCTAAAGATAATACTAGTCCCCTTACATATGGTAATTTCAATATCTCTTGGTAAGGATCCATTTTATTATAAATTTCTATATTTTAGATAACGAATTCAAATTATTTTTTAAAAATATAGAAATTAAAAAGTATCCAAATACTTTTTCAAATACTTTTTAATAAAAAACATTTTCAATTTCAAAATACAAAATTTTCTCTGCGCACACATCAAAATGTGCGCAGAGAAAATTAGCAGAAAATTTAAAATTATTCCTGATGTTTTATTAATAATTAACATAAAGTCATATTAACCTCACAGGTTGAATTTCAACCAAAAACAATGAAAAAAGTTGAATTTCAACCTAAAACAATGAAAAAAGTTGAAATTCAACTTTCAACCTTGCAGGTTGAAAAATTATTTTAAGAAATAAAATATATTATAAATGCCATTTATTTGTGAATATTGTTCAAAAGAATTAACTAGTCAAGTTTCTCTAGTAAGACATCAAAAAACTACAAAGTATTGTTTAAAAATCCAACAAAAAAATAACAAAAACATTAAAATTGAGCAACAAAAATTTATTTGTAGATTTTGTGATAAAAATTTTGCCTCAAAACAAAAATTAAATATCCACTTAGAAAAATCTTGTCCTAATAAATTAAATAAAATACTTTCTGATAACGAATCAAAGCTAATAGAGAAAGATGAAATTATAGAGAAGCAGAAAGAAGATATAAGTAATCTTGAAAAAAAAGTAATAGAATTGGAGGCAAAACTTGAGATATATAAAGAGCAAGGTGAGAAAAGTTTTGAAGTAGTTGAGCAGATTGCTAAGCAGCCGAAACAGCAAGTTAATAATAATCAGAAAATTTTGATAAATACTCCTTTGGATTTATCAAATGATGCTGTTGTTCAAGCAATTCAAGAAAAGTTTTCTCATGATTATTTGACTCAAGGACAGAAAGGTGTTGCGAAATTTGCATATGAAGTTATGTTGAAAGATGAGAATGGTAAACTTAAATATATTTGTACAGATCCATCTAGACAAATATTTCAATATAAAAATGATCAGGGTGTGATAGAAAAAGATGTTAGGGCAACTAGATTGACTAAGGCTATTTTAGATGCTGAGTTGAAACAAACATCTCATAAAATTGCTTGGGATAATATGAAAGATGGTGATAATGAAGTTTTTATGACCTATACTAATCATTACCAAGAGATTCAGGGTATGGAACAAGATAATAGTGAATTTAGTAAAGAATTAAGTTGTTTAACAGCAAAATAATTTTATATTTTCTTTGTATAAATGATATGTTTAGAAAATTATAATAGCTATGATGATAGTTCAAAATTATTTGTTAGTGCTCATGGTTTAATTACTGCAAAACATTTAGAAATAAATTTAGGAAATAGAAGAATATTGACTGTTCCACGTTACGGAGAATCTGCTAGACAAGGTGTGTCTAGAAAATTTTTAGAGTTAAGTAGTGAAGAGTACGGTCAAGTTATTTGTCTTCCTGAGGCAAGAAGTATTTTCTTAGCTGAGGCACAATCTAGATTTGGTCAACAATTTCAATTAATTATTCACGTAGATAAAATGCAGGACTGGTCATTAAATTTTATGATGGATTATATAAGAGATGATGATGAATCCCATCCGTATACTGTACATCCAGGGGGAATAGTCGATTTCAGCAATAGAGGTGTACTAAGTTGTCATAATTACAAACATTATACTAAGCAAGAATATAATGATATTAAACAATATCAAGAAACTAGAATAGACAATTTAGATGTGGAATTTTTTAAAGCAAAATTGTATGAGCATGCAAAAATTTGGCTTCCGTTAGTAAATAAAGAGGGTAATATAATACAAAATAACGTTGATTTATTAGATTTTTTATACAATCGAGCAGTTAAAAAGGTACAAAACGGGGAACAAATGACTTTTAGTCAAGTATTTACTTGTGATTTATCTGAACTTATCTCAAATAATATTATAAAAGATCGCAGTATAGTTAATTTGACGGCATGTAGAGATGTAGATGTACATTCTTATGGTATTGGGACATATCATATAGATACGAATACATGGACAAGAGATAAATATGATAAGGCTATAGCAACACAACAAATGAAAGAATCTCCGCAAAGATTTTTTAATTTGAGTTTGGATGATCATTGTAAACAACGTCATTGCGGAGGTGCTATAGGGATATTACCACACGATAATTCAGCTGATAATATATGTAAACAACAAGGTTGTTTAAAATGTGGAAATGAAGGAACTTGTGTAAGCTGTAGAGAAGGTGAAGCAATTTTAATTAATTGTAATAAAGATGTTACTATATGTTTAACAGCAGAAGAAATAGCAGATTTGGTTAAGATACACAAACCCGATGGATTTAAAAACCTACCAACTATGTTTCCAAGTTGTAATGTACCAGCACTTACACTTGCAGCACTATATAGTACAATTAACGAAGACAAATCAATCCGCGAAAAAGCAATTTATCATGTAAAGCATCATTTTGAGAAATGTAAAGACGACGTAAACCAGATATATGAAGCATATGTATCTTATATGGAAGATGTGGTATATGCTTTAAAATATACATTGAATAAAATACTTAAAGTATCGTTTGATAATACGTTGGCAACAATGGCAACATTTTTTAATAAGGCACCTGGACCTATAATAAAAAAAATTAATACATTAAAAACAATATTGGACTCTGGTGAAACTGAAGGGGTGAAGTATGATAAATTAGATAGATTGCTATCAGATATTTACATAGAGGAATTTGAACCATCTGAGGAGGCGGAGGCGAAACCGAATGTAATATTAAATTGTGAAGGAGAACATATACAAGTACCAATTGCTATAGTAACTGATTTAGTTAAACAAAAAATAGAAGACGAAGACAATCCATTTTTTGTAATAGAAGAAATACGTATTAATGATCATTGTTATATACCAGCCCTTACATTTGCAGCTCTTTATGCTACTGTGGAACCAGTAGACCACCATGTACAAACTTCAATCAATTATGTACAAAATGGATTTAACCTTCCAATAGTTAATAAAGATTCAGATTTGTTATTCAGAAACTACAAACAATACGTATCGCAAGTAGTTGGTTCTCTTAGATTATTACCGGATACTTTAAGAATCTCTTTCGATAAGACAATTTTACCAATTATACAAACAAACACCGTAGAGAGCAATCACAATGGTCAAAAAATATTTTCCTATGCTCCAAGCTTGGATCACAATGGTCAAGTAATAATAGAGAAATTAAAGCAATTACAAATGATAATATCTCATTTAACTCCTCAACCTCAATTTACTAAAAATATAGAAAATTTTTTACAGCATGATTTACCAGATCGCTAAACCCTATTACTATATTTGTGTAATATAGAATATTACACAAAAAAAAGAATTTAATTCTTTTTAGAATAAAATGGTTTTTCAAAACGCAAATCTGCTTAAAGTAAAAAATAATCTGTCTGATTTTCTTGGAGGAAAGGATCAAGAAAATAAATTTTCAATTTTAATAAATAAAATTGGAGCTCGTGTTGCAGGTGGATTCATATTAAAATCTCTTAACGATGAAGATATGGATTCTACAGATCTTGATATATATGTTTCATGTGACAATGCTATTCAATTACTAAATTTTCTTTACCTATTACCAACTGATGTATACATCCTAAATTCTATTCAAGCCCCGGCCTATGATCAATCATTTATGTTCAAAAATAAAATTATGAAACGTATATCGCTTGGAATAGGTATTTCAGATAAAATAGACATTATGTGTATTGAACAAGGATATCCTGTAGATGCAGTTGTGAATAATTTTGATCTTACTTTTTGCGAAGTATCATACGACGGAAATGATGTATCTGGAAATATAGGCGATGCTTTAGCAAAACGTGGTAAATTAAACGATGAGTATCGTAAGGCATTAATAGTATACCGAAATGGTTTTATACAAAAACGCATAAGGAAATATCTCAAAAGAGGATATCATATCGATATGTCTACTAACATGGGAGATGTTGCGTTAGAAATATCTAAGAGAGAAATTAGTTCAAGTGAAGGGTGGGTTTCAATGTTTATATACAAGTTACTCCTGGTACAGCTAGTATTCAAGGGAAATCATGTGGAGCAGGAATACAATCGTATTATATGGAGTTGTAACTATGATTTAAGTAGTTATACATTTGAAGCACTAAAAACATTAATTAGTAAAATTGATTTCAGTATTGATGATATAAGAGAAGTATATTCAGCGTATAGAACGTATGAAATGAATGTTGAAGAACCTACTAAATTGGTCGCATTGGCTCTTTTATTGATTTACGAATGGTTTTTTGATTTAATAAAGTACGGAACAAAATATTTAGAAATGATATCTGAATATATAGGAGTAGATGTGGAGTGGGTAATGCATGTCAGAGATCACCTATCGGGGGGTCATCATCAAAAATTAGAGGACGTGTTTGAAGATATAGACGTCCCAGATTATTATGAAGATATGATGATACATAGAAAACCGATTATAAACGCTTCGCGTGTAAAAAAACTAATGAAAAAAGTTAAAGCCATACCTCTACAACCAGATAACATCTTAGAGATGACGGATCTTGTAGAAGATTGTGAGAATGTTCTTGAATTATTGAAAGAAGATGGTAACAATCAAGAAGATTTGATAGATGCTGATGATGCTGTAATCGAGAGTGAGTTAAATAAACTTTTAAATGAACATGATGAAGCAAACGCTTTGTATTTAGAAAAACGCCAACCTTTAGAAGAATTCAGAAAACAGTATGAAATATTTCATCCGATGGATCCTCTTAACCCAAGTTTACATGTGTCTGTATTTGATCATCCTGGTTATAAAGAAGAAGCGGAAAGGTTACGTGACTATGCTAAAGATTCATTTAGTAAAAGCAGAGCACTTCATGATAAAATAACACAGTTTAAAGATGAAAATAAAGAAGTTTTAGCTAGGATAAAAGAGATACGAGATAAAGGAAGATACATAAACAATAAAGAATTTATTCAAGATAATAATAATCATTTTCTATTTGTAGTCCAGGAGGACGACATGGATAGAATAATATGTTTTGACATGGAAAATCTGATTAATATAATCGCAAATAAAAATGAATGGCTCGTGGAATGTATTGGAGAACTAATTAAAGCACCGAATGAAGAGGGTGTTTTGGAAGAAACAAACGATAAGCAGATGAAGTTCCCTCCAAAAAATGAGGCAACATTATATGTAGGTATACCTATTAATACAGATAATCTTAGGGCATTTATAACTGTAGGACAAATTAAAAGTCTATTAGAGATGCTTTGTAACGGTTTAAGAATTTTTTACCTTAAACCTGCCGAAGGAGATGCTGGATACATATCTCATACTGCTTCTTATAAAAATTCTTACAACTTAGCATATGCTAATTATGTAAGTACTAATCATTGCCAGGGAGGAAGTGCAATTGTTGTATATGATATCAAGATTTGTGAGGGTGAATGGTGTTCATTATCTAAAGAAACTGAACAAAAGCCTGCTCCTATCTTTTACGTAGACTTTCTAAATGACTAATTAATTCTTAAAAAAAATAAAATTGAAATTTTATGAAAAGTTAACACTAAAAGTTAGAAATGTCAACAAAAATTGTGGTAAAACTTGGTGGGTTCACCAATGGTATGTCTATTATTGATATAGAAAAAAAGGCTGAGGAGATAGGAAATTTCTATGAACAAATCATAGAAAGAATTAAGTGTTTTACATGGGATGGTGATCCATTTAAACAAAATGGCTCAAAATTAGATGAAGAAAGAGGTACTCCAGGTTGTTTTACTTACGCAATTAAAATTTTACGAGAGAGATTTCCTGATACTCCGTTTGTCGCAGTTAAGAGAGAAGATCAACTTCATAAATTAGAATCTAATTACTTTGATATTACTAAATACGGAAGTCTGGAAGTAGGGTGTGATGAAGATATTTTTGGTCCTATAGTAAAAGTGGCGGAAATAAGAAACACTTACTCGCCAAATTTACTTATTGACCAAGTTAATGTGATAACTGTCCCACCAAAGACTCACTGGTCTAAATTAGGTATTGAAAATATAAAGTTTTGGAAATTTTTAGGTTATTCTGTTCATTATGTTATGATAGGAGGTGGTAATGTAGTTAAAAAAGAGTTGGAGTATGTTAGTGATACATTAGATACAATCTGGTCTTTGGCAACAAGTAGGTTATCAACTAAGAAAGATGGACCTATTGAGTCTGTTAAATTTCGTTTTAGTACTAATGACGATACATTACCTTTTGAACTATTTTCATTTACTACTCCAAAATGGTGTAAAAAGATAGTTAAGTATACACCATCAATAAAAAATAAGAAAATAAAAAAGAAAAAATCTAAGAGATCTGGTAAAAATAAATATTATTAATAGCTTACTTTAGATTAGAATAATTAATGACAAAAAATTTATTATCTAAATGATAATAAATTTTTATATATATATATATAATATGAGTGTGTTTGAAATTTATAAAACAGATGAAAAAATCTATGATATTTATACATCAAATTACGAGCGTGCAAGTATGTTAGCACGTCATCTTTTTCCTCATAATACTTCAATCAAAATAGTTAGAAAGAAAGTGGGTATTAAATGTTCAGGATGTAAGGAAGTATTGGATGTTGATACTAAATGTTCTTGTTGGAATTTTAGTTAATATAGTTTAGTAGCTGTCATTACTGAAAATCCTTCACTAGATGACAAAATACTCCAGCAGTTATTTTGGTTACAGATTGCAACCAATTTAACTTGTTCGCTTGCTGTAGTACAATTATATATGTAATGCATATTAAATGTACCTTGACTAGCACCAGCTGCAGAAGTTATAAAACATGCCAATCTAGTAGAATAAGGTAATATCCCATTACTATCATCGATATGGAATCTTAAAAGACTAGATGCACTTGGATTATTCCATGCAAACCTTGCATCTACATTTATTGCCCAAACACCTTTGTCTAAAGTAACAGACATACCAGTGTCAGTATTAACAGCATTAGCAAGTGTTAGAGTGGTATTGAAAGGATCGGCCATATATGATCTGTGATAAACATTTTCACGATAATTTATCTCTTTACTTGTAGTATTATATTTAACATCATAGCCTAGAATATTACCACCTGTAGATCCTCCATTCGTGACAGAATCAGTATTTGGTCTAAGAGATTGAACATATAATCCAGGTGTACTAACTGAAAGTAAAGTACCTTCTGCATTAAGACCAATTGCGCCTTGTATATCTACTTTTGTATTTGAACCAATAGCAATAGAATTTTGACCTTGGAATGTATTCCCACCAGCATTATATCCTATCGCTACTGAACCTGTACCTTGTCCTCCAGTTGCTGCAAGATAACCTATAGCTACTGCACCTAGGTCTTGTCCTGGGGATTCTCCACCAGAAGATTGTCCTAAATTAACTGTTCCTGTGAAAGAATTACTAGGACCAGTAGGTCCGGTATATCCTGTATATCCAGTGGGGCCTGTGGGGCCTGTACTATTAATTTGTTCAAAATTTGAAACATTTATATTTCCTCCCATGCCAGCATGGTTTTGACAATAGTAATATAAAATATTCGGAGCATCTAAAGGTACTGTAAATGTTGAAATTAAAGTAGAACCAGCAACCCCTCCGTTATTTCCCCAACCGTCTGTATACTGTACACCACCACTACTATGTGTGCCATCAGATGTTGTTGATAATGCAAGAGGATGATTTGAATTTAAATTGTCTGTTTGGTTAAAGGTATAGGTAAATCCTCTAATTACATTCAATGTAGCTTGTTCTACTCCATCTATTGAAAATTTACTACTCATAGCAGTAACATTATAATTTCTTACAATATTAGATGGACCAGTAGGACCTGTATAACCTGTATAACCTGTGTAACCAGTTGTACCAACTCCAGTAGGACCAGTATAACCAGTATAACCTATAGATCCAGTATCTCCTTTACTTCCGGTATAACCAATAGGTCCGGTATCTCCTTTACTTCCGGTATAACCAATAGGTCCGGTATCTCCTTTACTTCCGGTATAACCAGTAGGTCCAGTATCTCCTGAATAACCTGTGGGTCCTGTTGAGCCAATTTGTCCAGTGGAGCCAGTAAATCCTGTAGGTCCTCGAATTCCAGTATATCCTGTAGGTCCTGAACAACCAGTGTGTCCTGTTGGACCTACAGGTCCAGTATCACCTTTAGGACCGGTATGACCTGAATAACCGGTATCACCTTTGGGACCGGTTGATCCTATATAACCTGTTGGTCCAGTAGCCCCGGTTCCACTACTTTCACCGGTATCACCTTTGGGACCGGTTGGTCCTATATAACCTGTTGGTCCAGTAGCCCCGGTTCCACTACTTTCACCGGTATCACCTTTGGGACCGGTTGGTCCCGTATAACCTGTTGGTCCAGTAGCTCCAGTATCACCATTTTCACCGGTATCACCTTTGGGACCTGTTGGTCCTATATAACCTGTTGGTCCAGTAGCTCCAGTATCACCACTTTCACCGGTATCACCTTTGGGACCTGTTGGTCCTATATAACCTGTTGGTCCAGTAGCTCCAGTATCACCACTTTCACCGGTATCACCTTTAGGACCGGTTGATCCTATATAACCTGTTGGTCCAGTTTCACTACTATCACCGGTATCACCTTTAGGACCGGTTGGTCCAGTATACCCTGTTGCTCCAGTTTCACTACTATCACCGGTATCACCTTTGGGACCGGTTGGTCCAGTTGGTCCAGTAGTACCAGTACTAGAAGAACCTCCTCCTGGACCAGTTGGTCCAGTAACAGAATTGTTTTTTGAAGTGATCCATTCACCGTTACTATAAATTAATGTACTTAGTTCAGTTAAATCAGAATCATTAATTGGGATATTAAGTAGTTTATCTGCGTTAAATACGGGTTGATTAGTTAAAGAAGCACTATCAGTAACAGAATTTTTTTGTATTTTAAATGACATTTATTATTATATAATAAAAATTAATTTTAGGAGTATAAATTATATGTTTTTATTTGTTTTTTTAAGCGTATAATTTCTTTAGTCTTAATAATAATCTGCTGTTGTAGATCAGAAATTATATTTAGTTTTTTTTTGTTATAATCATTTAAGATTTGTTTATGCTTTTTAGTATTTATTATTAATTTATCATTCAATTTTTCATTTTCTGATTTCAATGTTTCTAATTTTTTTCTTAAATATTTTTCAACATAATTAGAGTGTATTTCTAATTCCAAGTATTTAGCGTAGTAATCTTCCTCTTTATATAAAAAATTTCCCATTTATTTAAACATAATAATTTAAATGATTTTCATAATACGTATTATGAAAATTAAAGAATGAATTAATTTTGTCTTTTTTAATGAGTTTGTGTAAGATTTCTAAAATAAAATTTAAATTAAATCTATTATAATAAATGAATTTCAATTTCTTGCAGATTTTTACACTTGTTTTAATTTTATTAACTATAGTTTGCACTATATTTTGGGTATATTATATGTATAAATATTTTACATTAAAAGATAAAGATGATAAAACTAAAACTGAAAAAGAAAAAATTAAGAAGAAAATAATCATTTATTCAATGATTATTGGGGTATATATTATCGCAATTGTTGTATTATCAGTTATAAATCATTATCATCATAAAGAAGCAAATAATAATTTTAGTTTTGGTACAAAAAAGCCAGTAACTCATTTAGCATACGAGATTTAATTGGGCTTCTTGAATTTACAATGAACCCAAACAAAGTGAAATTAAAAATATAAATAATTATAAAACTTGTTATAAAAAATAAAGAAAGTTTAATAATATCTTTCACTTTGATGCCATTCATTCTCAAACCTCATAATTTTTTTTTATTTTGTTTTCAATTTTATAAATGGACGTCGCGTTATATGATTCCTCACATTCAGTAGGAAGCTTATCTGGATCTGGCATATCTGAAAGGATGCAAATGATACAAGATATGCTACCATATCCTACTATGCATAGTATGGATCCTAACTATTTTGAAAGATCTGTACCACCTTTAATATTACCAGAAGTAAATGAATTATTTGAGGTATTTAATTCTGTTGTAAAGTACGATAAAGAAAAGAAAACTGCAGAAAGATTAAATATTGATCATGATAACTATATGAAAACTGTTAAAATATTACAAAAATTCCAAAAAGAAGGAAGATTTAAAGATGATAATGAGTTTACTTTAAATAAAACATATTGGAAATCAGCAGCTGAACTCGCTGAATGGAAAAAACACAATATCAAAGTTTGGTATGAACCAGTACATGGCAAAATACAAAAAGAATATGCAGAAGGTTTAGTGGGTTTTGTACCTGGTGATATCGTAACTAGAAAAGGAGCTGGAGCTGCTCCTTTTGAACATTGGGGTATTTATATTGGTGAATTAGATGGAGAAGGATACACTCTAGAAATAGTAAGAGATCAAGAAGATGGAGCTCAAGCCGATATAAGACTTACACCTATGAGTCAATTTGTAGTAAATCAAAATTATCCTATGTTTTTATCATCTACTATTAGTTCGGATGGTAATGGTGGTTTTATAGACAGAAGAAAATTTGATCGTGAAGTTTCTTTATGGACTGGTTTAAAAAGTATTACAGTTCCTTGGGTTTATGGATTAGGATATGATCCAAATGAACATGGTGTTTATGATCAAACTTGTCAATCATATGTTAATATTCTTATTATGGGAGAAGCTTACACTACCCAAATTTGGGAAAATATATTCAATATGACTAATACAGCAATGACAATATATATGGGACAACTTATTACAAGGAAAATGTTAGAAAGACACCCAAATGTTTGTGTAGAACCTTGTAAGGATTATGTATTTGCAGGAAGAGGAAGCTTAGCTAAGGATTGTGTTTGTATTTCATCATGTGGAACCAGCATTCCTTTAGTAGGTAAATTAAGTGGCGGCAAGTCTTGGTGTTATGTTGACCAAGAGTGTGGAAAAAAGAATAATAGAGAAAAATATAAAGGTTATTATTACGATTATTGTGATAACAAAAATACTAAATTTGCATGTCAATCTGGTAAAGAAGGTAAATTTATACTTTGTAGTAATGTGTGAGAACTTTTTATTAGATGTTTTTATTCATATATATAAATAAATGAATAAAAAATTTATACTTAACATAGCTATTGTAGTTTTTTTTGTAATGTTTGTATACTCTGGTATCATAAAAATTAAAAACTTTGATAAAAAATCAACAATATTGGCTAAAAAAATTAATTGTACAAAGTTAATAGCTAATATTGGTATGGTACTAGTAATACTTTTAGAAATTATTGGTTCTTTATATCTGATATCCTACATATTATTTATGAAAGATAATAAAAATATATACCGTACTTTAGCTTTAATTTGTTTAACCTTATATTTAATATTCATGGTAGTTGTAACTTTTATTTATCATCCACCTACAGATAAATTAATTCCATTTATGTCTAATTTAACTACATTCGGTGGATTTCTTTTGATTCTTTATGTAATTATTTAATTTTCATACTATCATATTATTCTATAAAATTAAAGTATGAATTTGGGTCCATAGTAGAATTTCTCCTTCATCATCACAAAAATTCAATTTTTTTCCGTATTTTGTGTATCATCCAAATATAAAGATCTTTAGTATATTGGCGTGTACAAACCACTCTGTCTGATATTTTAATTCTTTTGAAATCTTAACGTAATTTTCTTAGTTTATAGGTGGATTATAATAGTTTACTATTTTAATATATAGTTTTTTAAATTCATTTAATAGAATAAATGAATTTAAATTTATTAGACATAGTATATATCATTCTACCAGGTTTGTTATGTTATGGAATACAAGCTATTTGTTCAGTAGGAAAAGATGCTGGAGGAAAAGTAAAATTTCGTCCCCCTGCCTGGTTTTTTAGTGTGATCTGGCCTATTTTATTTCTATTATTGGGAATATCATTAATGTTAAGTATGCGGAGAAATACTAATAAATATTTGACCTTTTTTATTTATACTCTATTGATATTAAGTCTTGTTTTATGGTTATTTTTTTATGGTTGTAGAAAAAATAAAATAGTTTCTCTTTGGATATTAATTATATCATTTAGCTTATCTTTATCGTGTTTTGCATTAGGGGACGTAACTATAAAATTGTTGTTATGTCCTTTTATAGCTTGGATACTATTTGCTATACTTATGAATAAAACTGAAGTTCAAACTATAGAATAATTAATTTAACAATGTTTTTTTGTATTTTTATTAAATACAAAAAATAACTGATATTATCCTTTTATTGTCCATTTAGAATCACAATTACAGCATGAAGCATATGTATTAAATCCTTCATCACAACTCCTTGATTGTTTTTGATAATAGAAAACTCTTTTACTTTTACATTTTTGACATTCCATACATCCTTCTATTACTTCAAATGGATTTTCAATAAAATCATCTTGTTCTTCCATGATAGTTTTGTACTCTTTGAAACATTCATGCTCCCAACCTAATTCCTTATTTTTAATAGTAGCAAGAATATTTTTAAGGGGTACTTTTTTTAAAATATCTCCGATGACTTGATAGATAAATGAATTGTATTGTTTAATATATTCTTCCTCTTCCTCTAAGTTCGAACAGCTTTTGTTAATATGTGATTCTATAATATCAATATTTTTTTGGTGAGTTAGAACTTTTTGTAAAGCTTTTTTTCCAGTTTGTCTTATATCCATGTTTCATTTATATGAGCAGACTTTGTTTTAAATTTTCATTTTTATTATTTATAGGTATTAAAAACTATAATAAAGTACTTATGGAATTAATTATTGATACCAGAGAACATGGATTGATAAAAATGTTAAAAGAAAATGATATTTCTTTTAATATTGAACAACTAGAATTGGGGGATGTTGTTTTGAAGAAAAATGAGGAAATATTACTTATAATAGAAAGAAAAAGTATATTAGACTTGAAGGCTAGTATAGTGGATGGTAGAAATAGAGAACAGAAAGCTAGGTTATTAAAAACATTTCCTCAAGAAAAAATTTTGTACTTGATTGAAGGATCTTTTAATAAAGATTTAGGTTTTAAAATGGGGGGTATTCCTTTGTCAACTTTGATTGGCAGTATGGTTAACACAATGTTCCGTGATGGAATAAAGGTATATAAGACTGAGAGTATGGTAGAGAGCGTAAATTTTATAATTAAAATGAAAGATAAATTTGATGAAGATGGGGATAAATTTTATAGTAATGTAGAAATTTCTGATGAAAAGTATTCCTCCTCACTTAAAAAGAGTAAAAAGGCTAACATGACTCCTAATGTATGGTTTATAAGTCAATTGTCCCTTATACCTCAAGTTACTGAAAAAATAGCAGTAGTGATAATTGAAAAATATCCGAGATTAGTAGATTTAATGGTAGAATATGAAAATACTCCAGAACATTTACGTCCTAAATTATTAGCTGACCTAACTTTTGAATTACAATCAGGAAAAACTAGGAGAATAGGTGACTCTATTTCAGGACGTATATATAAATTTTTTTACAGTATTAATGATTAATTTCTTGTATAAAAACAAATGACAGAATTTTTACCAAGTTTCATTATTATAATATGTGTAATAATAGTACCTACTATAGCTATAATATATTTATATAGTAAGCATAAACATGAACAATTTTTAATGGCAGATCCTAAATTAAATAAAATATTAGATAGATTTCATACTTTTTTTATCAAGGACAAGAAATGGCAATATCCATTAGAAAAATTAAATAATAAGAATATAATGCAAGAAGTTACATTTTACAGGGGTGAAAAAAGTTATACATTAAATAAAGAAGTAGTATATATATGTCTTAAAGACGATGACGGTGAATATTATGACGAAAATATGTTAATATATGTGATAGCTCACGAAATTGCGCATGTTTTATGTCCAGAAGTTGGACATACTGATTTATTTTTTGAGATTAATGAGATTCTTCTAAATGAATTAGAAAAAGAAGGTATATATAATTCTTCCGTTCCAGTAATTAGGAATTATTGTCAAAATGGTGATCCTGAATTGTAGATAATTAAAAATTGTTTGAGTACAAATTTAAACAATTTTATAACTGTATAATAAATATGTCTTCTAATTTTACGAGAGATAATCATTTAACAGTTTTTAATATAAATTCATTTGCCAAAAAAAATCCTATTTTTAATGCGAATTCTCTACAAGGTATTAAAATAATAACTGAACCTAGAGATTCAGGTGATGTACTATCTTATGATGGTAATAATATTATATTTTCCACAGGAATTACAGGACCTACAGGTTCGGTAGGTGTTGCTGGTCCTATTGGCGAACCTGGTTTCTCTAGCAATACAGGTTGTACAGGGGTAACAGGATATACTGGATTTACTGGTCCAACAGGTCCAAGCGGAGAAGCGGCTAATACGGGAGCAACAGGATATACTGGTTATACCGGTCCAGTTGGTTATACAGGAAATATGGGACCTACTGGACCTCGTGGTGAATTTGGAGGAGCTACTTTTGATTATAATTTTAATATGTCTACTATTATTGGAAATCCAGGAGATGGACATATAGGTTTAAATAATTCTCAGGTAGAAAATGTAAATACACTTTCTATTAGTCAAACAGATTATGATAGTGATAATATAAGAAATTTTTTGTTAACAATAAAGAACAATGATAGTACTATAAAAGGATTTTATAAAATATCAGAAGATGGGAATGTAGATAATTATGCTTTTTATGAAATAAATTCATTAATTGATAATGGAAATTGGTGGGTTATTAATTCGGGGTTCTTAAATACTAGTATTGAAGGATTTAGTTTTATTGGTAAAGTTTCTATTACATTTGCCTTAACAGGTAAGAAAGGTGATATAGGAAATACAGGTCCTACAGGGCCCAATTACTTTACACAAACGGGAAGTGATAACATATTCTACAAAGGAAATATAGGTATAAATAATGTTTCTCCGGAATACAGTCTTGATATTAAAGGGCAAATAAAAGTAACAACAGAGTATGTAAGTGGTACAAAAAGAATAATAGATTTTTACACTAATACTTCTAATACTAAAACTAATCGAGGCACAATAGAATGGAACGGTACCAATTTATTATATTCTAATTTTTGTGATAGTAGACTGAAAGAAGATTTCAAACCTATAACAAATCACTTTGAAATTCTTGATAAGTTGAATCCTGTAAATTTTAAGATGATTGGTTCTGACAAAAGAAAAGATGGTTTTATTGCTGACGAGGTATATAAAATTTATCCTGAGTCTACTTCTGGTATTCCTTTAGAAACTGATGATAATGGATTACCTATTTACATGGGATTAGACACGACTTTGTTGGTTCCCATGTTAACAAAATGTATTAAGGAACAAAAATCAGAGATTCATGATTTAAAAATTAATAATTTAAGACTTGAGAAAGAAATAATGATAATTAAACAACATCTAGGTATTTAGAACGTGTGATTGTAATTCTTTGATAAGAATTACAATATTACTTTATTTCTTCTTCAATATGAATCCAAATACTATCATAGTTATAATTAATAGTAAAATTACTACTAGTGTAATATTATAGAAGTTAAATATGGATGGTTTTGGTTTTTCAACATTTCCTAAATTGAGTGTATCGGCATCTCTAGGATCAGAGACAAGACGTTTTGTAACATTAGGTATATAAGTAATAGGTTTTCTATCTTTCATAGTACCATATGCACACTGATTATTCCATTTAACACCAGGAAACCATAAAAAGAATTTATTAGTGGGAATACTATGAATAAATTGGTTAAATGCATCTAAACCAGGAGAATTTTTCAATCTTAAATATTCTTGACCAGCAGTAGGTTGTACTTTATATGTGGGAGATGAAAATATAGTGTTAATGTAAGCTAGTAATACATCTTTATTAGCATTTACATTAATTTTAAAAATAGTTGGGTAAGGATCTGAAACAAGGAAATCTACCTCACCATTTTTATTAACTGTGCTTTGTCCAGTGGCTAAATATAAGTGATCAAATAAATCAAGTTTGATGACTACATAAAACATCAATAAGGTTAGTAAAATTGTTCCAGTTTGTTTTACAGTTTTAGAAGTTGATTTGCTAGCTACTGCTCCAAGAACTTCTTGTAAAACATTAGAACCGGTAATGCTTGCCATATTTGATACAAAAGTTTTTGCAACACCAGTTAAATTATCAGTATTAATAATTCCACCTGTATCTCCTAAAGCTACGTTACCTGCAGCACTAATAATTCCTTTTAATACCATTTTAATAAAGAACCAAAATTGATACATATTGGCTTTATCATTAGTATATTTTGGGTTAAGATTTATGTCTTTCATGCTAATCCCATTTTCATATCCTTCTTCGAATTCAACTACTGGAACGTTAGGAACTGCTGGATTTACCATATAATGGTTTAACTTTTCTAGCTTTTTGTCTGAAAAATTCGTATTCATGTGCCAACTATCATCATCATAACTTAATTGCTCAATCAGAGTAATTACTACCGCACATACAGTGTTACAATGGGTAGTTCTTCCCACCATTTCTGATATAAATCCATTTTGAGTACTAATTATATTATCCTTACTCATTAATTCTTCAGCTTCAAAATTAGACAATGAATCAACTGGTGTAAGTTTATTGCAACCAAATAATGAATAGTATTGTAAATTATTATTGAATAAATCTTGAGAACAACCACCATAGTTAGTGTAAGCCCAATCACAGAATGTTTTAAAACTATCAACACTGGTACAAGTAGCAAAATTTAAAATCATACCACCTTGGCTAGTAAATGCATTAGGGCCGAAACCACTTAAACAAAATACTCTTCCATCAGCAAATTTTCCATCAGGACCAACATTATATTCAGTGAACTTCCCATTAGGTAAATGAAAATCTTTTTCATAAGCATCGTAAAGTTGTTGAAATGTCATATTTTGATTGAGGAACGTTCCAAAAGGCACGGCAGGCATACCTGGATTGTCAGCTAAACTGACACATTTCATATCTTCTACTAGTTGTTCTGTTAGATAATTATCTGTTTCTAAGAAACTAAACATAAGGGATGAACAAGAGTGACTATAGTCGATAAATAAATTTTCAATAAATTCTTTTGGTGTAAAATCAGTAGGAGGTTTAGTAGTTTTACCGTCTTTGTCTTTAATCATATTCATGCAAAAATGTGGCACAAAGAATCTTTCTGCCACATCAACAGTAGAATCAAAAGCTCCAAATTCTAATTGTAAAAGTGCTGACCTAATAATCCTTCCTTTTTTGTCTACAAAAGTCATACCGATAGCAGTATGGTATACATTAACTAAAGGACAAATTTGTGTAACTAACATAGAGTCAATTAGTGATTCAGACACGTAAAAGAAGTTTATTTTAGCAATATTATCTTTCTGTTCATTTAAAAATTCAAACATTTGTTCATATCTAGCTTTATCAAATTGATATACTTGGAACATACCTTGATCTAAAATACCTGATTCAAAAGCATTACAGGCCTTACATCTTTTTTCATAACTATAATCGGAGTCACGATCGTGATGTTTAGAGGGGTTTTCAGGATCTTTTCCATAATCTGAATCGGTGAAAGGTAAACCACGGTCGTAATTTACAAAACTAGTTACTTTATCAAATTCTTTCATTGCATCTATTGAAATTGACTTAACTTTCTCTTTCAAATCCCCGAATTCATTTTTCAAATCCCCAAATTCATTTTTTAAACTGTTAAACATTTTTTATTTTATTAAATTTAAATAAATTTAATAAAATAAAAAATGTCATTCAAAGATAGTTGTAACTTTACAAAAGTTGTTCCTAATGAAAATATGTGCCATAATCATAAATCAGTTGGATCATTCAGACAAGGTATTTTTGACACTCAAGTGCTAAATGTTCAGAATCGTGCTGATATTCTTGCCTGGATTGAAGATAATAAGGATATAATTCATAGTGTTGAGTGTTTTCTTCTTAAACATCCTTTATTTGAATTCCCTTTACCAGCTTACCCAATTTTTCAATTTGTACATCATTCACAAATTGGTTTTATATTCAAAGATAAAGACGGAAAGCAAATTAGACATTTCTGTATGCAATTACAAAATGCCTGGTTCCCCGTAGTATCCCCAACCATTCCAGTTAATTTAGCTTATCCATGTAAAATTAAAGATGAAAATGGTTCGAAAATACATAATGTATTTTTGGATCCTACAGGAATTTATTGTAATTTCTTAGAAAAAGGTAATTACCTCGCAGAGGAGGAAGTGATGATGAATAAAAACACTTATTTTAGAGGTATAAATTTACAATATTTAGGAAGCACAGTAACTTTTGATTTCTTTGTTGAAAGTTATAAATTGTGGAGAATGCAAAATACTAATCTAAATAAAGACGAAATAAAACGTCTTGGTGGTTTAGATGGAGATAAAATTTCTCCGTTAATTAATCTAGGGTTATACGATGATTACAGTCAAAATGAGGACACCACTACTGTACAAGTAGGTGCAGTTGCACCTTTTAATAAACCAAGATTAAATGGAACTGAAGATGGTAAATTATTTGTATTTTCTACTTTCTCTCCTTCCTATTGGTCTTATAATGAAGGTGCTATTCTTAATTTTGCTAGTATTAAACCTACTGCTTCTTCACCACCATATGCAGTAGCTAATAAAATGAAAGATTTTGTTCAATGGACCTTTAATAATTTACAATGTTATAAAAATGACTTTGAGAATTTCCGTGGATACAGTAGAAATTATATTACCTTATCACCTTCAAGTTTGAGTTTTCCATGGATAAGTACCACTGACCTTACCCAGGAAGAACAAGATATTTTGAAGACGAGCCTACGAGGTGATTCTAAAAATTCTCCAACATTGTATAACGATGATGCTGAGTGGGATGATAATGGAGCATTTGAAAAAGCATTTGAAAAAGTAAGGGCTCATATTAAATCCTCAAGAAATTTAGGCAATATATTGCCAAATAAGTCAGGATCTGGTAGTGAAGAAACTAGTACCGTTGGATTCTTTGGTTATGACTATTCATCTTGTCCTTTTGTCCCAACTGGTGCTAATTATAACTGCGAGTTGTGGAGTTCAATGGTTGTAACACAAATTTTAAATACTGATAATTTTATTAAGGATGAAAAAAGTAAGGAGGTTTGTAAGGTAGAAAGGAAATTTAATTTCAATTTCCCAAATACCAAATTTGTACCATCTAGTGATGTTCCTAAAAAACCAGATACATCGAAAGAAGGTGTCTATAAGGGTCCTACAAACACTGAACCAAGTAATGTTGGTTTAGATGCTAATTACAATGTTAATGATAATCTAATGAGAGCCTATTCTGCTTATTGGCCGGTAGCAATCTATGAAGAGGGATATGAAAATGGTATTCCTGAACATGAATTTAATAATACAGATAAGTACGCTAATGACAGAGAAGAATATGCTAAACAATCTGCTATACTTGAATATTTCATGAAAGGATTAAATGTAGAAGCAGCTAGTGCAACCGGAAATTCTTTGATCAAAGCTCTAAGCGAAGTATTATCTTTCCCATTTGCTAAATTAATAGCTAATAAAACACTTGGTAATTCTAGTAAAACTATTTTACCTATGCTTACTACTATGATGTATATTCTATTCTTAGTTGAATTTTTAGAAGTAGAAACAATTTTCTTAGCAGGCTATCCAGTTAATGATATTAGTAAAGATACTTATACACCTCATAAATCTTTTGATTGTGAACCATTTGTTTACAAATTTAGCTTAGGATCATCAAATAAAAGAGGCAAAGCAAACTTAAAACTTTTCTTATCATTACTAGAATGGATTACTATGGGTAAAACTGAATTTTTAGGTGATTTTAAAATATTTAAAAATGCTGAATTAAGTTCATCTGAACGTAAAAGACTTGAAGATCTTGAAAACAAACTAAAAGATAATGCTAAAAATTTAGTTAAAGATGCTGAAAATTTATTACTTAAAAAGCCTACTGACATGGCAACATGTGATGCAGGTAAAGATGCTAAATCATGTGGAAAAGAACCTGCATCTGCAATATCAAGCCCTATTGAGTATGCTAAGTGGGTAACTTGTACAACTAAAAAGACTATTAATGATGCTAAAAATGAAATATGTGAAATAGGTAATACAATGAAGAAAGTTAAATATTATGGAGAAAATTTAGAGGGACTAGCTTCAAATGGAGTAGGATTAATAAGTAATTTTATTAAAGCAATAGATGATCCTAGTACAGATATAAAACTAGTTGAACTGTTGATTAATTTTGGTGCTAAGAAATTAAGTAAATTTGTTGAAATACTACTTGGTAATTTAAATAGATTTTCTACTTGGTGTCATCAAAATTATGAACTTCATCCTTATATTATGAATCAAACTTATTTTCATGAGAGTACTAATTACCCTGATAATAGAGTAGGTAGGTTTGGTAATTTAAGAAGAGAAGGTACCACAGCATTTTGTAAAGAACAGAAACTTGGACAATGTGCTTTAGCCAAAACACTTCCTCCTACTAAAAGTAAAGATGATCCAGAATTTTACGGGGATTATTTAGATAATGCAGAATTTTCTTTGTTAAATGTAGTTAAAAATAACACCGGTCTGGTATTACTAATTTTACTAATTATATTATTATTTGTTGGTTTATGGATATATCTTTATAGAAAAACAAAAGAACAATAATCTTTAAAAACTATTCTTAAAAGTATTAACTTTTAAGAATATACTCAAGATTTAAAATTAATTTAATTAAATGGTATTTTGGTAAAATATAAAAATGTTTGACAAATGGTCTATTGACGATTGGGAAATGGCTTTACATAAAATTACTTTTTATGGAACACCTTTATATATGATTTCGTGGGATGAGATTATTATTCAAGTCTCATATAGAGATGAATACATACCAGAAGAATATTGGCCAGCCGCTAATGAACATTTAAACACAGAAATATTTGAAGAAGAAATAGATGATAAAACACCAATTGATTTATTTTTGGTTATTTTTGATGCATTAAAAACTATTTATAAAAAATATGATAAATTTTTACCAAAAAATTTAAAATCAATGAAAGAATATTTTAATCCTGAAAATTGCTGGACTGAAATCTATAATAGTTTAGATGACTTTTTTTATGGATTTTGTGCTCATATTGTAGATTCATATATTAACTCTATATTAAATATTAATAATAACTATTGTCATTTTAATCTTGAAGAAAATATGACAGATTTTATAAAATTATCATTTAAAATTACCGACAATCGTCTTAGAATACCTAATTCCGATCATTTTACATCTGTAATTAAAGATATTCATTTATTAAATGATCTTATTGAAGAAAGTAAAGATTACAAAAAGCATATTATCAAACTAAAAATAGATACAGTAAATCAAACAGTAATTGTTAAAAGTTTATTAAGATATTGTACTTATTATTTTAAACGAAGATACTTTTTTACCAAAAAAATAAAGAAAATTTACAAGAAACATAAATTACTTTTAGGCATGAAAAGTTTTATCAAGCGATCTAACTGTCCAATTGATATTTACAATAAAGTATATAAACATTTATTTTAGTCTAAAAAATATTATATTAATACAAAATGAATATTTACAACAGTAATCAAGAAATAAAAGATGATAACAATTTGTATGCAGCTTTTAACAAATTTATATTTAGCGATGATCGGAAACTATTACACAAGTTATTATATAGACATCAATTTTTTTTAATGACAAAAGATTTACCAGGAGATATTGTAGAGTGTGGGGTGTTTAAAGGATCTGGCATTTTCACATGGTCTAAATTAATCGAACTCTATGCTCCGTTTGAAATTAAGAAAGTTATAGGATTTGATTATTTTGGTCAAGAATTTGTGGAATCTTTGTCAGAAAAAGACCGTGATGGAATGAAACAAGTTTTCTCAAGATGCCAAGCAACAAACAGTGAAATTTCTGATTTGACAATAGGAGAAAATTTAATTGATATTGGAATAAAAAGTAATAAGTTTGAATTAATTAAAGGTGATATATCAATTACTTCACGTGAATATGCTATGAATAACCCTGGTTTCAGAATTTCTATTTTGTATATGGATTTAGATATTGAAGAGCCGACTTTAGATACAATGGAAAATCTCTGGGATAAAATAGTTCCTGGAGGAATTATAGTATTTGATGAATATGGATATGGTGCTTGGACAGAAAGTAATGCAGTAGATAAATTTATTAAAAAATATAATCTTAAATTAGAAAAAACTCAGGTTATAGCCCCTACTGCCTATATTATTAAAAAATAAATCATCTAAAACATTAATATTATATTTATAAAATGACAAAATTAATTATATTTGATCTTGACGGAGTATTAGTAGACTCTAGAAATATGCATTATGATGCTCTTAATAGAGCTCTTTTTGATATTAACTCAAATTTTGTTATTAGCAAAGACGAGCACTTATCAATTTTTGATGGTCTTTCTACTACTAAAAAATTAAAAATTTTAGAAGAGAGAGGACTTTCAAAAGTATATCACGATGATATTTGGAAGAAAAAACAAGAGTATACAAATAAAATTATTAACGAAGAGTATTGTTACGACGAAAGAATTAGAACAATACTACAAAGCTTAAAATCCGAAGGAGTACTAATTTATGTAGCTTCTAATTGTGTTTACAAGACTATACAAACTGTTTTAAATAAAAAAGGTTTTACAGAATATATTGACTATTTTATATCAAACGAAGATGTTAAAAATCCCAAACCTTCACCTGAAATTTATTTCAAGTGTATGATGAGAGCCAATTGTGGTGTAGAAGATACATATATCATTGAAGATTCACCAATTGGTAGAAAAGCAGCTTATAGTTCAGGTGCTAACGTAATAGAAGTTGAAAATCCCAGCCAAGTTACTTATGAATTAATTAAAAAGTATATTTCTACAACAGAATCTAAGAATTCTAAACCTAAATGGAATGGTAAATGTAATATAGTTATACCAATGGCTGGAGAGGGAAGTAGGTTTGCTAAACAAGGTTATACATTTCCCAAACCATTAATAGATGTTAATGGTAAACCAATGATTCAAGTTGTTATTGATAATTTGAATATGGGTAAACAAGCAAAATTTATTTTTATATGTAGAAAAGAACACGTAGAAAAATATAATTTGGTACATTTATTACAAGCTTATTCAGATAATTGCGAAATAATTGTTACTGATGGATTAACGGAAGGGGCTGCTTGTTCTATTCTTCTAGCGAAAGAATTTATAAATAATGAAGATCATTTAATTCTAGCCAATTCCGACCAATTTATGGAGTGGGATTCAAATCAATTTATGTATTCTATGATAGCTGATGAAATTGATGCTGGAATTTGTACATTTAAAAACAGTCATCCTAAATGGAGTTTTGCTAAACTTAATGAAAAAGGATTTGTTTGTCAAGTTGCTGAAAAAGATCCTATATCTGATAATGCTACAACAGGAATTTATTATTGGAAAAAAGGGTCAGATTTTGTTAAATATGCTGAACAAATGATAGATAAGGATATTAGAGTTAATAACGAATTCTATACATGTCCTGTTTTTAATGAAGCAATTGAAGACGAAAAATTAATCAAAATTTTTCCTATAGAAAAAATGTGGGGTATTGGTATCCCTGAAGATTTAGAGTATTTTTTGAAACATTACAAAGAGTAATAATTTATAACTTATTAAAAGTTATAAATTCATAAATTTATCTTTGAATATCACTAGACTCAGTATCTAACCCAAATTTGGGACTATAGATTAATCTATGAGGTGTGAAATCAATATTTAAACCAAAGTATAATCCACATTCTAATATCCAATAATCAACTGGAAAGTAAAAACTGTATTTATGAACACTTTCTATAAGTTTCTGGGCACCTTCAGGACTTAGTAAGTATCCAAATGTTCCACCACCGGATAAACCAACGCCATCCTTTTGACCATATTTTTTAATCTGGTCAAAAGAAATTACTTCATATTTTTTGTATTCTGTTAGTAAAAAATTTTCAGGTAAATTATTAGATCTTAAGTTAGATTCATGATCATGAAATCCTAAAAATAATACGTCTCTTAAATCGTCTAATACATTTCCTAATCTATCAACAAATTGTTCACAAAACGTTATATCATCTTCCATAATTAACATTGGTTTGTTAAGACTTACTGTTTCTTTCCATAAGTTATAATGACTCAAAGCACATCCTATTACTCCTCCTGTATTTTTGCTGATAAAATTATGAGTTAGTATAAATGGTATATTTAATTCATTATAATTTACTGCATCACCCTTGATTGCTTCAAATCTCTTTATATTGTGAACTTGACTTGAGATACAAATATTTCTATGGTTTTCCCATTTTTCAGTTCTATAATTAAGATTAATGGTTCTTTTTTCTAGTTCACTTACTTTTATTAGTCCTAAAATTCTTGGTATAAATGAATATTTTCTTAATATTAGTTGTTTCATTTCTTTTATAACACTCAATCTTTTTTCCCACTGGTTACTCATTATTGTTTGTCTAATTTTCCGTATACTATTAGTAATATTATATAAATCTAAACTAACATAACACAGTGGATTAAAAAAAGAATCAATATTCGTACACCCCCAATAAAATATTAAACATTCTGATAAAATAGCATCAACAAATTTTTCTGTAAAAAAATTATCTTTGGATACATTTTCAGCTATGAAAGTATATTTATAAGGAAATAATCCTTGGTTTTTTCCATCGTCTAACCTTCCACAATAATTCGAAAAATTATGATTATTATCCCATCCATAAATATCAAAATCTAACTCTTTTTCAGCTTCTTTGAGAAAATCAATTCTTAATCGATGCCCTTCGTATATATATTGTGATGAAACAATACTACTTACTACAATATCTTTGGTTTTTGTAGGAGAAGTTTGTTCTAATTCTTTTAAATCACTATTAAGCCACCACTCTGTATTAGTCCTATAAGATTCGTCCATAAAATAAAAGTAATCCTTTTTGTCATTATACCATTGCCACCTATCAGCAAAAAATGTATCTGGCTCCATTCCAAATACAATAGTTTTATTTTTATCATAGTAAGAATTTTCAGGAGGTTTATTAATAATAACCCAATAATCTGGATCATCATTTGTATATTCTATTGGGTAATCACCGATCAATTTTTCCCAGTCTTTATGTATTTTTTCTGTACATGTCCAATTACAAAGTATTTTAATTTTATATACTCTAGTAGGTTTATCTTCTTTTTTAATATTAACTTTATGATATTTTTGGAAAGATTGTAAAAAATGATGGTCAAATTTAGCCATTACCTTTTCAGGAGTGAATATTTTTGAATAATCGTTTGGAACTCTACGGTAATCATTAAAATTTGTAAAAATATTAATTAAATCTTCTTCATTTTTATAGTAAATTCCCGTTTCTTGTAAAACACTAATGTGATGTAAGTCCTCGTGAGGGTTTGGTTCACCTTCATGTTTCCAAGTTATAATAGGTGTTTGTAAAGTAGTAAATTCAGATATAGCCATCCCAAAACTTTCTCCTACACTTCGTGCATGAATCATAGCATCACATGAATTAATGAATTTACTTTTATCTTCTAGACTAGTCATTTTATCATAAAATTTAACTAAAGGATGATCTATAAATTTATTTATATTCATAAAAATAAAACTTATATCATTTCTAGTATCAACTATATGTTTTATAGCTTTGTGAACAAACTCTATATCAAAGCTTTCATAACCACCATAACATCCAAAAACATATTTAGAGTCGGATTCGTGGAGTTTTTCTTTAATTTGTGGTAAACTATGACAAATATGAGGAACTACGGGAGCATTACATTTATTTATATTTTCGCTTATACAACCATATATATCTCCATGTTTATTTTCTTCATTACATTGAAAAACACAATGAATAATATTTGTGGCATTATTTGAAATTATATGATCTTTTTCACCTGATTTTAATGTGTAAAAAATATCTGCTTTTATTTGAGTTAAAGTTTCATTAAGATCTGTATATTCACAAACATTAAAACTATTTAGAAATTTATCATGTATGCTTTTATCGTAAGTCAAACCAGTAGTTGGATGTCTATGTTCTTTATGATTTTCAGGTACAATTATATATACTATATGATCTAAATATGTATTGATATAACATGCATAGTCATATAATGCTATTTCTGATCCTCTTATTGAAAAATGATGAACATGTATTCCAATTATTTTCTTTGATTTGATACACACTTGACTAAAAACATTATCCATAAAATCTACAATTTTTAGTTCTGATAGTTCTCCTGAATTTAAAGAATATATGTAAGAAGAATTTAAAAAAATAGTATAATATTTTAGACTTATTAGATATTTATAGTTGTCTCCTTTATACAAATTAATCATATCATAAAAAATAGTAGTAGAGCATGAAATAATGTACTCATCATTAACTACAAAATAATATAAATCAGGATTTTGTTCATAACTAAAACTATTTAAATAATCTTTGTGAAATTCTAAATCTATATTAGGAAAATTATTTTGAAATACATATTTCCAAAGTGTACCTTGTTTAGTATCTTCTAAATTTATTTCATTAGAAATAATTACTTTTTTTAAGATTTCTTGTTCACTTTGATTATTAAGTAAATATAGATATAAACTCCGTAGGTGTGCACTGAAAAAAAATTCACTGGTTGCCTTTAAAACATATATTATTTTCATTTAATTTATTGAGATTAAAAGTTTAAATATGTTATAAATTTATAATATATTTATTATTAAGTAATTAGATATCTCCATTCTTTTTAGCTTGCTCAAGTTGAAGACTAATTTTGTCATCAATACTATTTGAAGACGAACTATTTGGATTTTCCAAATTATTCATATTTCCCATCATACTCATCATTGGACCTAACATACTCGCAATGTCTGGTGGTTGCCCACCATCACTTGATGCATTCATCATTGGCCCTGCTGCATTCATCATTGGTCCTAACATACTTGCAATATCAGGTGTTTGTCCCTCTTCACCAGAAGCATTCATCATTGGCCCTAACATACTTGCGATATCAGGAGTTTGTCCTTCCTCACCAGAAGCATTCATCATTGGCCCTAACATACTTGCGATATCAGGCATTTCACCATTTTCTGTATTTTGATTTAGATTAGATGTTAAATTTTGCATCATAGAATTAATCATGTTGACAGATTCGTTATTTTTGTCCTCTTCTTCTACCTCGTCATTAAGTTTAGTGACCATATTTTGTACTGTACCCATTAATTTATTAAGGTCTAAGGATCCATCCTGTAATCCATTACCCATTCCTTGTACTAAATCATTAAATACACCTGACTGCATAATAGTCGATACTGCTTCCATAGGATTAGAGGAATTTGGATCTACATTGTTTTCAATTTTATCAATTATATCAGTTAAGAAATTTGCTTCTCCGTCAACATTCTGAGATTCTTCTTTTTGTTGTTGTAAAATTTGTTTTGCTTTTCCTGTGGGATCTAAAATAGCAGAAATTATTAATAAATGTTGCCAAATGATTTTTTGTGTATCTTTTTGAGATAATTTAAGGATATTTTTAATATCTAAATATACACGATTAGAATAAGTAATATCTCCTTGAATACCTTCTATATCAAAATTAGATATAGATTCACGGTTTTCAATACAAAACGTTCTAAAACTAGTAATATGTTTTTGAATAGCGGTATCGTGAGATAGAGTAGTTTTACTTAATAAATGGTTATACAATTTAACACATTTATGTTCTTCGCCGAATTCCTCGAACAAATTATTGGTGAAATTTACTATGGCTTTAAATGCAACCAAAGACGTATCGGGTAGTACTGACATTTTAAATATTATATATATGATTTTAAATAGTTAAAAAAAAATTGATTTTTAAATATATAAAATTTATAAAAAAAAATGTCCTATTTATGTGAAAAATGCTGGATACCTTTTAAAACTCAAAAAAGTTTAGAATATCATAAAAATAAATCTAATATAGATTGTAATAAATGGAAAAATGTTATATTTACATGTATTAATTGTAATTATGTAACTAAAGGACTTAAAAATATAGAAATCCATATTAACAAATGCGAAGCTCATAGTGAATGTAATATACATACATCTAATCCAGTAGGAAAACTATCAGAAAAATATAACAAATTATTGGTAGAAAATAAGGATCTTAAAAATCAATTAGAAGAATTACTAGATATTAGGGACAAATATAATGATATAGAAAAACAATTAATTATTGAAAAAACAAAATGTAAATTATATAATAATATATTAGAAAACAATACCAATATTAAAATTGATGATATAGTAACAGAAACTGATAATAATATTAATATTATTAATCCTACTGATGCATTGAAAATCTTTATATATGAAAATTTCGAAAATAAACCTGATTTTACATTACTACACAAAGATAAAGAAGATACAAAAGAATTATGTAAAGAAGAAAAGAAGAAAAAGAGGCAAAAGTTCAGGCCAATTAAAACAGCTACTGAAATTATAATCAATGATGACATTATAGAAAAACAACAACATAATAACGAAGAACTAGGGCAAATAGTACAAAAATATACTTCTTTACAACCTTCAATAGAAAATATTAATGATGTATTCAAACAGTATCTTACACAAATTAAAGAAAACAAAAATTATACAAAGATATTACATTCATTACAAAATGACAGATTTAAAATATTTAAATTATGTAACTTAGATGATTATAAAGATTTATTAGCAAATCAAATTCAAGAGCTTGAAAATGTCTTCCGTACCAAAGGCTATTCAGATAGAAAGATACAAACTATAATTTTAAAGAATTTAAGTCCTCTAGAAACAAGATTATTATTTTATAGTAATTACTATAAGATTGAACTAGATACAGATGAAATAGAAATAGTAAAAGAAATGCTTCAAATACAAAATTGCGAAAATAATAGTTATACACCATTTGATATAAATAATCTGACTAGTAAATTCATGAATTATTCTGTAGTATTATTTCCATTAGATAAATTATTAGAAATTTATCTGTCTAATAGATTTGGATATCATAACATAATTTTTGTTCCTTTACCTAAAAATTCCTCTAATGATCCTTATAGCTTCTATATACTAGATAATGTATCCAACCAAGTTAAAAAATGGAAGATGGACTGTAGATTAGAAAATTTAATATCAGATTTGAAGGAGAAAGTTCTTCCATATATGGTTTCATTATTTAGAAAATTATACTTCGATATCTTTAATGATAATGAATTTAGAAGTAATTATACTAATTTTTGCCCTCTGTTAGAGTATGATTGTGAACAACTACTAGGTAATATAGTAAAGTTATTTAATCAAAAGGAGTTTTCCAAAAATGTTAAAAAAATAATTAAAGATAAATTTGTCTATAATCCAAGTGATAATGATAAATTTAATCTTTTAGCAGATGATCCACTACAAAAGAAAAGATTACTTGAACAAGAAGTTGACTTAGTTGATGTTATAAGATTATTATTTACAGGTATATCTTCACAAGATGCTGTAGATCTACTAAGAGAGAAAAATTTAATGATTTAAAAATAAATTAAAACTATATTTATTTTTAAAAAATGAGTAGTAACAAACGTTTGTTAAATTTAATATTGAAAACTTCTTCAAAAAAAAGAAAGTTAAATGAACCCACGTCTGCGCAAAAAGAAAAAGAAACAGAAAAGGAAGATCAAAAAGAAGTAGATGAAGAAAAGCTTAGTGAAGAAAAGCTTAGTGAAGAAGAAGAGGATGAAGATGACGAGGAAGAAGATGAAGAAGACCAGAGTTACGATGAAGATTATGAAGACGAAGAAGATTATTTAGAAAAGGAAATAGGAGGTGATAGCAATCTTAATGAAAGATATAAAGTTATAAAAAAAGAAGTTCTTAGAAATGAACCAAATGCCAAAGATCTTTTAACTCTACCAATGAGAACAGAAGATAGGGCAAGGCTTAGTTTGTACTTTGAAAATTACAAGAGTCACATTCCTTATTCCGTAGAATGGATTGAAAGTAGAGACACGTATAATAAATTATTAAAAGAATTTACTGAAGGATACAAATACTACGAACAATATTCTGACGCAGATATTAAAAAATTTGATATCGAAGAGTCGAAATTCAAAATGTTCAACCCACAATTAGCTTTAAAATACAAGATACTAAATCTTAACACTAGCCATTCTAATAAAGAAGTTATTTATAAAAAATACAATGAACTTATCAATATGGAAACTTCTGACGACGAATACGGAAAAACTAAAAATTGGTTAACATGGGCAACAGATATACCTCATAATACTATCAAAGAAATTAATATAGATTTACCAACTGAATTTATATGTAGAGCTAAAAAAATACTAGATAATGAACTATATGGGATGGAAAATGTAAAAGAACAAATTATTTTATTTTTATCATCAAAAATCAAATCACCTGATTTAATAAACACAAACCTTGCTCTTTTAGGACCACCTGGAACTGGTAAAACATCTATAGCTAGATTAATTTCAAAAATTATGGACTGGGGGTTTACTCAAATTTCATTTGGAGGAATTGAAAAACCCGATTTTCTAAAAGGTCATGAATATACTTATGTAGGCTCGGGACCTGGAGAAATAGTAAAATCTCTTAAAAAATTAAAATGTAAAAATGGTATTATATTTTTAGATGAGTTAGATAAAATATCCGATAATCCTGAACTTAATTCCGCATTACTTCATATTATAGATCCCACACAAAATATGGATTTTAGAGATATGTTCTTAAGTGAAATTTCTATAGATTTATCAAAGATATGGTGGGTTAGTTCATTAAATACCTTACCATCTGATAGCGCATTAACTGATAGATGGTCTGTAATTAAAATTGATGGTTATAACTATGAAGATAAAATAAACATAGTTCAAGATTATTTATTACCTAAGTCATTAATTAATTCTAAATTTAAAATCGATGATATAACTTTTTCTAAAGAAAGTATCAAACATTTTATACAAAAATATTCTAAAACCTCAGATAAAGGAGTACGTAGTATTGAGAAAAAAGTTAAAGATATTGTAAGTAAAATTAACTTTATTCTTACTCACCAAGATAATATAGGTAAACTTCCTTTTAAAGTTTCTTTTCAATTAAAGTATAAGATTGAAATACCTCTAATTATAACTAAAGATATTTTAGATACTGTATTGAGTGACAACTCTCCCGAAATTGATAAATTAATTCCATTTATGTATATTTAAACTATTTCTTTTATGAATGTATGAAAGAATATTTAATGAATATTTAATTAATATGTTATTTACAGTATTTTGAAACTGATTCTTTAATCTCATTTTATAAATGTATTCATTAAAAGTTTTTAAGTATATATAATAAATGATTATAGATATACTCTTAATAATAATTGCAATTACCATACCTATATTGTTCTATTTGATATTAAAGAAAAAATTAACCGGATATAGATGTATTAATAATAAGTGTATTTATACAAATAATAATAGTCAATTTAGAACATTAGAAAAATGTAAAGAACAGTGTGAAAACACAAATAATAAGTTAACAAAAAGTGTTAATGAAAAAAAAGATAAACCAATAAAACAAAAAATAATTAAGAAAAAAACTAGACCCAAACCCCCTAAAGAAATTATAATAAAACCTAAACAATATAGATGTGATGAGTCAAATTGTACTTGTAGTGAAGCTGATAGTAATTGGGTAGGGCCAGTTTATAATCATCAATCAATCTGCGAACTTAATTGTGCAAATTGTCATAATAATCTAACTAATAGTTATGCTATCAAACCTTCTACATACTATTCAGCTTTTCCTAACGTACCTTATTCTTATCCTTATTCTTATCCTTATCTCACAGATCCATACGACGAAGACCCTTACTTACGATACCCATATGGTTTAGAACCACCACCAGTTTTTAGACCATCATTATGTAGTGATAGAAGGTAGTTTAAAAACTATTTTTTTAAAATAAATGATCACTTTTAAATGTATATACAATAACGAAATATCTGATTTTATAGTAAAAAGAACAAGTGTCTCAATACAAAATAATAATATCAAAAAAATAATTGGATTTTTTGACTTAAAGTACTATTTAAACCAAAATAAATTAATTATTGAAAGTAATAATACAATAGATTTAATTATATCAGGTAATGGTATACAATCTTTATATTATACTATTAAAAAATATATAAATAATTTAAACTATGAAATTAAACTAAGCGATTTAATAATTCCTAACCATAAAAATATTCATTTTCAATGTGTGATTTGTTTAGAAAATAAAAACATAGACATAATTAAACTAAAATGTTGTGATAACATAATTCATTATGATTGTTACTTGAGTTATGTAAAAATTATTGATAAATATAGTTGCCCTATATGTAGAAATGAAACATGTTTAATTTGAAGATAAATTTTTAAACATTTTATTTATATTAATAAATAAAATGGAATATTTAAGAAGTAGTAAAGCAGGACTAGAAATAGAAACTTGTTTATATAATACTGATTACGCAGGACAACAATGGCAAATAACACCCTTTGAAATAATTGATGGGTTTATATTACATCTTAGAGGGTGTTTAGATGATTATGATACAAAACTTTTATTAGCTCATGATGTAAATATAGATTATACAAATTGGCAACTAGTTGGTGATCGTAGTATAAGATGTCCAATTAATTTGGAACAAGTTGATGAGTTAGAAGATGAAGAAATAGAATATGCTGAAGATTATAGACTAGCTGTATCAGACGAAGATCTTTTTAATTATGCATCAGTTGAAATAGTAACATCAGTATATGATTACGATAATATTGACTTGTTAACTAGAATAATTGACCGTTGTCTTTTAAGCGATGATTATGCTTATGGTTTTAATAGTTCTCAAGGAATTCATTATAATATTAGTAATACTATAATAAATAGTCAAAGTGAAAATGACAGGCTTCAAACGATACAAAAAATTTTAGAATTAGTATGGATATTGGAACCTTTGATAATTTCGTATTTACCAGAATACAGACAAAATGAAGTGATAGACGGGACATTTTGTAATAGTTTACGTAAAGTTTTTGGTAGTTTAAAAAATATGAAAAGTAACTGGAAAAGATTTTTTACAATAAAGAAAGAAAAACACAAGGAAGTAAATAATGGACTTGGAAAATTTTTCTTACCTAAATATACTATGATTAATGTAAAAAATATAACAGAAGAAAGTTCAGAAGGTGTATATTTTGAGTTTAGATTTGGTTCAATACATATGATTAGTGAAGTAATGAAAGCATGGATTAAAATGCTGTCAGTTATTATTGCATCAGCTCTTAGCCCACCTTTATATGAAATATTAGCTAATACTATTAAATTATCTTTAGAAAAACAAGAGAAGCAATTTACACAAGTATTACTAGATATAGGAGGACGTGAAATGTTTGATGACACAATTGGGATCATAGAAAGATTACCAACTGAAGGAGGACCTGGAACTGGATAATTAAATATCTAATATTTTAGAGAATATATGATGATTTATAAATCATCATATAAGGCTATTTTTATATTATAATTTTAATTTAAATAATTTGTGCAACTTTCCTTAATTTAATTTATCAAAATGTTATCGATTTGACAATACCTTGGTAACACAGAGATTACTCCTAATCTTCCAAACCGTCACTAACCTGTTTAAGCTCGAAATCATCAATAAGCTGCCTCATAGCTGCTTCAGTTTTACTGGCGTTTATTTGGGCCCTGTAGAGATTTATATAAGCTTCCCATTCTTCAGGACTTAAGGCAAGATCAACACCTCCAGTCGTACATATAGTATTAATATTTGTAACACAAACGTCGACAAAATTTTTCAATTGCCCCAATTCTATAGATACTATATCTATATTTTCCCCAGTATATTTACTTAGATTTCTAATTTCTAAGATATTATATTGTTCTTCGTGAGCCCATTCATTAATATCAGTTGCATCATACGACGCATGTCCAACACCTTCGAAAATTAAACCGCTATTATCATGATTAAATATACCTCTTATTTTAGTTACTTGACCATGAAACACTAGAGCTTGTATTGGTTGCATCTCCATAGCATTGGCAATTTTTTCGTTCTGATTTTTAAAACTATATGTTATTGAATCTCCTTCAATAGATATATCTTTAACTCCTTCTATACCCGATTCTATCTGATCAGAGTAAATACGCATTTTACTAATGTTTAATTTTGGATAATCTTTTCTAAACCAATACCCATTAATCAATGGCCAATAATCTTTTAGAAAGAAATGATTATCCCTATACCACTTAGAAAAACTTGTCTGTTGTTCTTCATCTAATTCCCTCATTAAAAAGGATAAATTTGTTCTAGGTTTAATGGGAAACAGCTGCTTTAAATAATCGATCGGGGTACTTAGATCTGGACGGTCAAAACTGCGTGATCTAAATTCTATCACTATAGCTAATACCATCTCAAAACATATAGTATTTAATTTGGCATCAGTACCATCACCTGCTGGCTTTATATAGTTAAAGAGAAAATTACTTGTCATTTTGAAAGCGCTTTCTCTGAAGTTTTGTTTTGTAGCATAAGCTAACTGATCTTCATTATATCCTGGAGGAAGTTGGATGAAATCAGAACGAACTTCATTTGCAAATAATCTACATGTACCTAATAAATCTACACCAATTGAAATTTGAGGATTCCCTATTATAGGACATTGGTTAGTATACCTTACTCCTATATTATTTGGAGGGGGAGCACCTTGAGTTTTAAGATGATTCAAACTACAATCAGTATAAATTCTACCTGAACGACCATCAGGTGGCACTGGACCATCATCGGGATAATCTACTATAGCTAAAATCATGCGTTCTGAAACTTCATCATTTGCATTAGTAATTGGTAACATTGGTTCACCAAAATGCCGACATAATCTCGACATAAGTAGCTGTACAAACTTTGTACATACTAAGTTCCATTTCTCTTGAGAAGTGAATACTCCCAATATAAATTCAAGACTAAACAGACAATATGGGTTATATATCTCAGGTCTCACGCGTCTCTCTACCTGTTTATATGGAACAGGATGAAATTCCTCTAATGAGTATTGAATTTCAGGAATACCATCCATAAGTGGGTAGGGGACTTTTGATATTAAATCGTTATGGGGATTAAAAACTACAAGTTTTGTTTCCCATTCTATTCCGAATGTTTGAATACCGCTCATTTATTTTAGAATAATTAAAACATTTTTTAAAATAATTAGAAAAAGTTAACGATTTAAAAATTTACTTAGAACAACTAATTGATACCATTTTAGCACCACTTCCATCAATCACATTAACTGGAAATGCGTGATGCTCTTGAGTTATAGAATTATTCGTATTACTATCCATTTAATTTTTTATAAAGAAAAACAGTTTAAAAAAATAATCTATAAATAAAAGCTCCGTTGGCGCAATTGGATAGCGCATACGGCTTCTAACCGTGAGGTTGCGGGTTCGAATCCCGCACGGAGTATTTTTCAAAACAATGTTTTGTTTTGAAACAAAGAATGTGTTAAAATTATAAAATTGAATTCTATTAAGTAGGAAAATTCTAATAGAGAAACAATTAAAGATGAAGAAAAAAAAGACATCAACAAAACTAACATTCGACGAAATGTTAATAGATAATCGTAATAAGCGTAAAGGAAGAAAATACCGTAAACGACAACAAAAGCTTTTAAGAAAACTTCAATGTCCAAAGTTGATATGTCAACGAGAAAAAATACTTGATGACATACGGAATAAAAAGCAGTTATTATTGAAACAATTGGCGGAAGAAACTGAACAAAGAATTTCTGAACTTTTGAATAAAGACGAAAATCTGGCACAGACCTTACCTACACCTGTACTGCTCAATGATGATATGACAACACTTGATACACTGTTTCATAATATAAGTATATAAGAATGATAAAGATTATTTGTTATCTTAATAATAACAAATAATATTTCTTAGTAAAATACATTATCTTAAATTTCAAATATTGAAAAAACATATTATTCAATATTTGAAATTTAAGATAATATTTTAAAAGTATTCAATACTTTTTTGAGATACTTTATTATTTTTGATTTTTAAATTCTATACACAAAAAAATTCTCTGCGCACATCTAAAATGTGCGCAGAGAAAATATTCCAAAAAAAGTTTTATTCATGATTAAACATACTTAAAAAAATGGTATTTAATCAGAAATACCATTTGTGTCGAATTCTCTAAATTTTGTCAATATTCTCTAATTTTTGTAATCATTCGACAAAATTTAACATTTCTGAAATCTAAAATATTAATTCGACAAAATTTGTCGAATCAATATTTAAAGATAAGATATTTTAACTAAAATGACTAATAAGTGCGAATACTGTGAGAAGACTTATAGCTCCAAAGGAGCTTTAAATAAACATCAAAAAACTGCTAAATATTGTATAAAAATTCAAAATGAATTAAAAGATCCTGGTTCTCCAGAAATAGAGTTTAATCTTTTTCACTGTGAATACTGTAATAAAAACTTAACTTCAAAAATTAGATTAAAAACGCATCAAGAAAGTTGTATTAAAATGTTTCAACACCTTATCTCTGAAAAAGACTTGATAATTAAACAAAAAGATTTAGAAATAGAGCAAGAAATTATTGATAAAAAAACAATATTAAATCAATACAATTTAGATAATCAGACCTTAAAAGATCGTATTATAGAATTAGAAACTGAAAATCGTGTTTTACGTGAGCATTCAAAAGAGAACCAGTCTACAATCAATGAGATAGCTAAACAACCACGTATCGCTACAACGAATAATCATAACAAAATCTTAATTAATACACCTGTAGATTTATCACAACCAACAGTACAACATGCGATTCAAAATGGATTTTCGGATGAATATTTGGTTCAGGGTCAGAAAGGTGTTGCTAGATTTGCAGTAGATAATATGTTGAAGGATAAGGATGGTAAATTAATTTATATATGTACAGATCCTTCCAGGCAAATATTTCAGTATAAAAATGATCAGGGTAAGATTGAAAAGGATGTACGTGCGACTCGTTTGACGCAGGCACTTTTAGAGGCTGATATAAAGCAAACATCTCATAAGATTGCTTGGGATAATATGAAAGATGGTGATAATGAGATATTTATGACCTATACTAATCATTATCAGGATATTCAGGAGTTAGAGCAAGATAATAGTAAATTTAGTAAAGAATTGTGTTGTTTGACAACTAAGTAGAAGTATCCATAGCAATCATGTTATGTTTTACTAGGATTGAACATACTTCTTGTATAAATGATGTATTTTCTGTTACGTTTGTTACTCCACCTTCAATGATACCGTTTCCTCCAATCCCAGACCAAATTCCAGAGACTCTTTCGGGTATTCCAACACTGAAAGTTCTATTACCTGAGATTAGATAAACAGGAAGAGTTATATCTACACTGGATCCTATTGTTGAGATGGTAGTGTCATGTTGAGTGAAAGCTTGAAAAGATTCATCATCTAACGAATATAATAGAGTATTTTTAGGTATAGTAAAACTAGATATCACATTTTGACCACCTATTGTTATATCAACTACTCGATTTCTTGCAACATAAGGTTCTGCAGCAGATCTTGGGCAATTAGGATTAAAAGCTGGTGCTATACTACCACTTGCTGATTGTAATTTAAAAGACATTATTTTTATTTTTATCTAGAGAAAAGTTCTTAATGTAAATTAAAATTTTTTGTATATAATAAATGAGTTTTAGTGTATCAAGTATTGAGAATAAAATAGAAAAAAATGCATCATTAATTAATTTTAATTCTAATAAATTTATAGTTTGGGGAAGAAGTGGGTGGAATGGTAATGACGAAGTATGGTTAGGAAGAGGTCATGGTGAAACATTATCTGATTATGTTTCAAGATATATTACCCCTTACCCTGCCCAAATCAATAGAATGGTATTTTATTTTGATAGAGAAATGACAGGATCATGGCCAGATTCTGCTCAGTTCAAATTTCAAATTCATAAAGAATATCCCGTGTCAGGAGCAGGAAGCGAAGTTTCCCATCCACCCTGTACAGGAACTCCTGGAGAGGGAGCAGGAGTACAAATTTTTCCGGTAACTAGTGGTGACTGGTATACAGTTAATAAATCAGATCCGATATGTTTCAATAATGGTAATGATCCCCGAAATACAAATACTGGCGGATTGAGAGGGTGTTCATACTTGGAAGTATTTACTGATTTAACAGTTGAATCTTTTTCTGCACTATCCGTAGTAATTGATGGTAATTTGTCTTTAACAACTAACCCAGGTGAACTTTCAGTAGAAATTTATTTTAAAAATATATAAAATAGTTAAAATATAAATGTCCTTTAAAGTCTTTAATAAACTAGAAAAACAGATAACATCTAATCAGCAAAAAGTAAACAGTACTAACATAGATTTTTTAGATTATTCTGTTCAAAAAAACAAAGGAGGAACTTTCTTCTTTGGAAGAGGTGGTGGATTTACGGGTGGGCAATATACTGCACGTTATCTATCTCCTGCTAATAAAATAAATCTAGAATATTTAATAATTTATTTTGATACTGCTGCTACTGAATCTATAGATGCAAATTCTACTGTAGGTATAATAATATTTGGAACTAATCCAGCTTGGGGGGAAACACCAGAACCAGTTTGTGACGGAACAGGAGGAACTGCCGGTGCCAATTTATATCCAGGAGGTGGTGTAACTGACTTTTACACATTTAAAGATACTGATATAACTTGTATAAATCATGGTAGAGATCCACGTAATGCTACTTCAAATCCTATTGCTAAAAGATCATATATAAAAATAGATATAAACGTAGAGTGCCCTGCTAGTACATCATTAAGTCTTAGAATGAATCCTACACAAGCTTGGACTCAAGCTAATCCAGCTGATATAACCGCAGAACTTTATTATACAATGATTCAGTAATAAACTTAGAAATATAAAATAGTATTTTATATTTCAATTTATTTAGTTTTTAATTCATCTAGAACACAATTATAATTTTGAATTCTGTTTTTTTTAAGATAAGATATTTTTTGAAGAAATATGATTATTTTACGTTTAAAAATTTTGTGAAAAACTTTATTTACTAAATTATATTTTGGAATATTCTCTAAAGCTACAGTCATATGACCTGTAATAATTGTATATAGTATATATTGTAACGAATCTTCGTTCAACTTATTCATTCCTTTTATTATGATTCATAATTTATTTAATTACCAAACTTTAAGAGCAGATAATGTTGTATATCCATTTTGAGAATTGCTAATAACATAGAATGCATTAGCTACATCTGCATGACATGATAATTGTATAGTTTCGTTATCAGTAACACAATTATATATCATGGATAGAGGAGTAGTGCCTGCAACAATACCATTAGTTGGATTATTGACACCTAAAGATAATAATAGTCTTCGTGAGTTAGGAACTTCATTTACTGTTGAGCTATACAAGAATACATTTGCGTAAGAACTATTGGGAGCAGACTCTATGTACCATCTAATTTCAGAAGTTATTAACCATAATCCTTTTGTTAAAGTTACTAAACATCCTGTGATATCAGTTCTTGTTAAATAATCACCAATATAAATATTACTGACAGATGCTACCGTGTTATAGTAGTTCATAGCTCTATAACCAACTTCTTTTGTGTTATTATCGTAGGATAAGAAGTTGTTTCCACCAACTATAGATTGTTGGTTATTTCTAACAGGTTGTATATACAATCCTTCTGTTGAAACTGTTAAAGAATTACTATCGGCGTTGATACCAATACCACCAGCGGTATTAACTTTTGTATTTTTACCAATCGCAATAGAATTTTCTGGTTGTTCTGATGTTCCTCCTGCTGATTCACCAATTGCAATTGCACCTGGGGCTTGTCCTGTGTCTCCTGCTAAGTATCCTATAGCTATAGCTCCTAAACCTTGGTTATCATTACCTGCATTTTGACCTATAGCTACTGTACCAGTATAACTTAACGAAGGTCCTGTTGGACCGGTAGCACCAGTATTACTAGCAGAACCTGGAGCACCAGTATTACCAGTAGGTCCTGTAAATACATGTACAGTGGTTGGTACTTCATACACTACTACAAAAGGACAAATATTATATTGAGAAGATCCAATGTAATTTACGGCGATATTTGACTCAACTACACATGCTACTTGTGTAGTTGTGGTAGTTGTTATAAATGCTCTTGCTACTCCCCCAGCCCATATAGGTGGAGCTGAGAAGAAAGATGTTGAACCTCCTTCTCCAATCCAAGTACCAGTTGTGAGATTTTGCCACCTATAAGTAAAAACACCTTGATATTCAGAATAGCTAACTCTACCTACGTTGCATGTTAGATCATAAGTTTTCCCCGCTTCTAGAGTAATCACACCATTTTGTGGAGCAGAAATAGCATTTCCGTTAGTAAAATTAACTAGATCAAAAGGAATATACGAATTGGCAGTAGGATTTTGAACTTCACAACCTTGGTGGGTTGCATAAAGTACAGAAAGTTCAGTTGTGTTTAAAGATGGACCAGTTGGTCCAGTAATAGACATTCCTTGAGCACCGGTGGGACCGTCTAAACCTACCAAACCTATACCAGCAGGACCCGTATGTCCTCGGGGACCCTCTAAACCTATTAATCCAATACCAGCTGGACCAGTTGGTCCAGTTGAACCAGTATTAGAAGAGCTTCCATGAGCACCTGTAGGGCCTAATGCACTATTTAATTCTTCAGCTATTAGAAGTGGTGATTGTTTTTCACCTATTTTAATGCCATTACCAATATTAATTAAATTCATACCTAGAATATATTCCCATGTTCCAGCTGGTGGAGTGTCTATTATAGTCATTGAGAAAGTCTCGTTTATATTCATTTCTCCTTCAAGAACTATTAGAGGACCTAATGCTTTTAAATTTCCAGATGTAGGTGGATTAGTATAATTATATATAAAATTAGAATTATTACCTGGTGACATTCCCTCATTAAATCTAAAGAGAGCAGCATCAACATACCATGTTTGTTGAGAACTCTGTTCTACTACAGCGTCACCAAATGATGAGAATCTAACAGGTTGTCCCGTGGTAGTAATACTAACTACATTTAATTGTGTCCATAGTGTATAATCACTTGTACCTTGTGTATAGGGACCAATACTAACTTGTTCACTCATTGTAAAATTAGGAGGTGCATTAATAGCAGCAGGACCTGTTACACCGGTAGGACCAGTTGCACCTATATCTGCTATTTTCCCCCAATAAGTAGTATTGTCGGGAGTATTACCAGTAGTTGTAATAAGTGTAATGTATGAAGCATTGTTATAATACACTACATCTCCTACATTATATGTTATCACCCCGCTATAGGCACCTCTGTAATTAAATGTTTCTAGAGGTCCAGTTGGCCCAGTATTACCTGTATGACCGGTGTATCCAGTGAATCCTGTATACCCAGTTGGTCCAGTTGGCCCAGTATTACCTGTATGACCGGTGTATCCAGTGAATCCTGTATACCCAGTTGGTCCAGTAGCCCCCGTATGACCTGTAGACCCGGTTGGACCTGAATATCCTGTATATCCTGTGGCTCCGGAATAACCAGTAGTGCCTGTATGTCCAGTTGGGCCTGAATATCCTGTATACCCAGTAGTCCCGGTATAACCGATAGGACCCGTATGCCCTGTAGGTCCTGAATAACCAGTATATCCAGTGGCTCCGGTATTACTAGAGGAGCCATCTGAACCAGTAGGTCCTGTGACACCCATTGGTCCGGAATGTCCAGTATGTCCAGTAGCACCGGTATTTGTAGAAAATCCATCTGAACCGGTAGGACCTGTAACACCAATTGGGCCGGTATGTCCAGTATGTCCTGTAGACCCAATATCTCCAGTATGACCAGTAGGACCATAAGGACCTGTATGTCCGATAGGTCCAGTAGAACCAGTATTAGATGATTGTCCATTAGGACCAGTTGGTCCTAATGGACCTGTAGCCCCAGTTCCTGAAGAAGTTCCATTAGCGCCAGTTGGACCGGTAGTTGAATTATTGTTAGTTACTATCCATTGGTTATTATAATACAACAGAATACTATTGTCGCTAATATTACCATAATTTATAGGTACACCTAATAGTTTATCTGCATTAAATACTGGTTGTCTGGCTAATGATGCACTATCAGTTACCGATTGTTTTTGTATTTTAAATGACATTTTATCATAAATTAATATTATTTATTGTGTAATCAATCATTACTTTTAAAAATAAATTTAATTTTAAAAGAATACTTATTGGAATTAATAACAAACATGCCTCCTAAAAAAGCATCCCAGATTTATCAAAAGAAAAACCAAATTGATCATGTTCTAGACCGAACTGATATGTATGTTGGAAGCAAAAGACTTCGAGCATCAGATGAATTTATATACTGTAAAAAAACGCATAAAATAATAAAGAAATCTATTAAAACTTCTCCTGCTGTACTGAGAATTTTTGTAGAAGCATTATCAAACGCAATTGATAATGTTGAAAGAAGTAGTAAAACAAATAAATGTACTTATATAAATGTAAATATAGATAAAGAGACAGGAAGAATTACGATACAAAATGATGGTGAAATAATTCCAATTGAGATACATGACGAAGAAAATTGTTATATACATACTATGATTTTTGGACAAATGTTAACAGGTAGTAATTATAATGATGAAGAAGAGCGTTTAGTATCTGGACGCAATGGACTTGGAATTAAGCTTTGTAATATCTTTTCAACGGAGTTTTCGGTAGAAGGAATAGATCCTGCTAATAAAAAGAAATTTGTTCAGACATGGACAAATAATATGAAAAATACTTCAGAACCTACTATAAAAAGTTCTAGTTTGAAAAGAGGATATACAAAAGTGAGTTGGGTAATAGATTTAGAGAGATTTGGTTTAAAAGAGTTAACGGATGATTTGGTAAGTCTTTATAGCAAATATGTTATTGATTGCGCTATGTTGACCAAAGTTAAGGTAACTTTAAACGACGAGATTATGTCTGTAAAAAATTTATCTGAGTATTCTAATTTATATGATTTAGTATCAGATGAAAAAATTCAAATAAAGATGGGTTCATGTGAAGTAGTATTAACACCTTCTAAAACGTTTGAGGCAATATCATTTGTTAATGGCGTTTATACAAAACTAGGTGGTCAGCATGTTGAAACTTGGGTGGAATCATTACTAAGACCGTTAGTTGATAAATTTAATGGTAAAGACAAAAAATCTAAGACAAAGAGTCCCAAGTTAAATATATTAGATATAAAACAATTTTTTAGGATATTTGTAGTAGCGCAAATTGATAGGCCAGAGTTTGATAGTCAAGATAAGAATAAGTTAGAGTCTCCGGAAGTTTTGAGTGAAGTAAAGAAAAGTCATATAACAGCTATTAGTAAATGGTCAGTAATAGATCAGATAGAAGATATAATTAGAGCAAAGGAGATGTTAGTATTAAAGAAAAGTGAAAAAAGTTCTACAAAAACAAAGATTGAAGGTTACGATAGAGCAAATAAAGCAGGATCCAAAGATAGTAAAAATTGTTCTTTATATATAACAGAAGGGTTATCAGCTAAAACCTATGTAGTATGTGGAATAAAAGAGGGGTTATTTGATAGAAAAGGAAGAGATTGGAACGGTATTTTACCTATTCGAGGAAAACTATTAAATGTAAGAGATAAAGGGGCAACAGTAATTGCGGGAAATAAAGTGATTTGTTCGATTATACAAGCATTAGGTTTGAAACACGAATTAGATTATAAAATCGAGTCCAACTTTAACAAATTAAATTATGGTAAACTTATTTTAGTTGCTGATGCAGATACAGATGGTATTCATATAGAAGGATTGTTGATAAATTTTATACATTCATTATATCCTAGCTTATTGGAGCGTGATGAATCTTTCATAATTAGTTTGAAAACTCCTATAGCAAGAGTTAAAATAAGTAGAAATAAAGATAGATTATTTTATGATGAAAGAAGTTTTAACAATTGGTTGGCTGAACAGAAAGGAAAAGTAGAAACTAAATATTACAAAGGATTAGGAACAACAAAAGCTGAAGATGTTCCAGATACTTTTGGTAAGAAATTAGTTGAATTTAAAAGAGATGATACAACTTTTGAAAGTATGCAAAAAGCTTTTCATAAAAAATATTCAGATTTAAGAAAAGAATGGTTGGGAAAATATGATCCGTGTAATATCACATTTTCTTTGGACAATGTAGATAATATACATAAGATGAATATTACAGATTTTATAGATGAAGAATTGATTAAGTTCTCATACGCAGATTGTGGGAGATCAATTCCTAGCGGAATTGATGGTATGAAAGAATCACAAAGGAAAATTTTATTTGCAGTGAAGAAAAGGAAATTAAGTTATAGTGGTAAATCTTTGAAAGTAGCACAATTAGCAGGATATACAGCAGAGCATGCAAATTATCATCATGGTGAAAATAATTTACTTGACACTATAATTGGTATGGCGAATGAATTTCCTGGTACAAATAATATTCCTATTTTGTATAGAGATGGGCAATTTGGTACTCGTCTTGAAGGTGGTAATGATGCAGCAAATGGAAGGTATATTTTTACAAAGATGGAAGCATTAACAGAGTTGATTTATAAAAACGAAGATGAACCATTATTAAAACAGGTTAATGATGACGGAGACTGGGTACAACCAGAATTTTATATTCCAATATTACCAATGATACTTATTAATGGTTGTGTTGCAGGAATTGGAACAGGTTGGTCTTGTAATATCCCATGTTTTAACCCAAAAGATATAATAACCGGTATTAAGACATGGTTAGAATATGAAGGAGAAGTATATATACCAGATCCAGATAATGAAACCGAGTTGATATCTGTATTGCCTGAGTTTGAACCATGGTATAGAGGTTATAAAGGTTCGATAGAAGTAGATGGTGAAAATCGCTTTATATCTTATGGAATAATAGAAGAAACAGGTAAAAGAAATGAAGTAGAGGTGAAGGAGCTTCCAGTAGGAATGTGGACATCAAAATTTGTTGATTTTTGTGAAGATTTAAAGTCCTCTAAAGTAATAAAGGATGTATCCAACTACTCTACGCCAAAAGATGTTAAACTAATAATTAAAGAGTGTGGTTCAGGAGGTGATAAAAAAGCAATAAAGTGTGATTATGATAATTTAAAACTACATACATATCTGTATACATCTAATATGGTTGTTTTCGACGAAAATAGTAAGCTCAATAAATATGATAATGTAGATGATATACTGTGTAAATTTTGCGAGGTGAGGTATTCTTATTATGTAAAAAGAAAAGAATACCAAATTGATAGTTATAATAAACTGTTAAGGTTTCTTGGAAATAAAGAAAGATTTATTAAAGAAGTAATAAATGAAGATATAGATGTCATGAATGTAGAAGAAAAACTTATAATAAAAACTTTAGTTGAAAGAGAATATGACGAGGACCCTAAAAAATCAGATGACGAAGGTGGTTATGATTATTTGTTAAGACTTCCTGTACGGTCATTTACAAAAGAAAAAGTAAATCAACTTCAGGCAGATATATTATCTAACAAGAAGATTCTTGAATCAATTGAGAAAACTACTGAGAAAGAAATGTGGTTGAAAGAACTAGATGATTTTGAAAAAGAATATGATAAATGGTTAATTCAAATGGACAAAGAATTAATTTCAAAACCTAAGAAAAAATAATTGTAAATTTATTTGTCCCTATAATTTTATTAAATTATAGGGTCATTATCATTTTATTTCCGATATGACAGGAGTTATCGGCTTCCAATACATTGGCCAGTATTGAAAGCACTTAGAAAATAATAGGTTCATATACTTTAGCGCAATTATTCGAGTTCCTTTTTTCATTAAATTCTTGTATGTTAACAATAACAGTAAGTTTTTCTAACTCCTTTACTAAAAAATCAAAATGGTACATTCCGCCTAATATTATATATTCATCTGTTTTGTTATCATTGAAAATTATTGTAAGTAAAAAGTAATCAGTAACTTTTTGCCAATTCTCTTTTAATAATTTATGAATTATTTCTGGATCTTTAGTTTTAATATGCTTTGATATATTATCAAAGCTTTCTAAAATTTCATGTTTAATATTTTCCATTAATTTTTTGATATCTCCATCATATGAACTAGTATCAAGAAATTTTTTATCAAGTTTACATTTATTATGAAAACTATCAATGAATTTTTCTTGTATCAAACTAAAATTACCTTTTTTAAGTTTATTTTGAATATAGTTACCGTGATATAAAGTTTGGTGTAATTCTATTCCTAGAAACCATTGTCTAATATCGTAAGGTACAATTTTATATTTCTTATTCTGTTGTTCTAATGTTAAATATATATCAGTAATTGATTTTGATTCTAATTGAAGAATACTTTCTTCTGAAAGTGATTTATCATATTCTAGCAAAATAGAGCAATTGGGATTATCAGATATTCTTTTGGCACAATATTCCCAAGGTGAAATTTTGTTTCCCTTACATTCCCAATATTTTCCGTGTAATTCTCCGAGAATGGTAAATGTCTTTTTATCTAGATACAAAAGTTGAGCAATAGCGTATATACCGTTCATAAAAAATTCAGTTTCTGAAAATAATATCATTAATTTATTCTTTAAAAATATTTAAATTATATCTATAATAAAATGGAGAGTAAACATAGAATAGCGTATAAAGTTTTACAAAAATTACAAAGCTTTTCTAATAGCTATATAAACTTAATTATAGATTATAATTTAGAAATACCAGGTTTATCTTATCTTGATGAATTAGGATTATCAATTATAAGATTGAATTTAACTAAAATCCCTGAATGTGAGAATACAATAGCACATGTATTATCACATGAGTATGGTCATCACATGATGGGTCATGTTAAAGTTAATCCACAGTTTTTATCCATCTATGAATTAAATAAATGTGAAGATGAGGCCGATAGATATGCTAAAAGTTTTATTAGAGCGAATAAGTATGATTTAAAACCCATAGAGCAGTTTGTGAGAACAACTACACAGTGTAATAAACTATTAAAAAATCGTCTAGATATATTATTAGGTAAATAGATTAAAGGATTAATGTTTAAAAAAAAATGTTAAATGAATTACGAGACAATAAAAAATGTTTTTACAAAAACATACTAAAATGGGATTTAACAAGATATAATTTACATCTGGAAATTGTATTAAGAGAAGATTCAGACTTGGATGAAATAATTAAAAATATCCAAGACTTTGGTATTTGTACTGACTGGTCATTTCATGATAATAATACTAAATTTATCTGTAAGTGGGATATAAGAAGAATTAAGAATATTAAACAAATAGATCATCTGTCAAAATTATTAGAAAGTAATATTAATAAATAGTTATCAAATCGCTTCATTTGATAACTATACTATTTCAATTTTTCTCATTTCTTTGAGATATTTGTCCCATGTATCAGACATCAATTTTTTCTCTATAATAATAGTAGGTGAAAAATTAACATCAATTTTATATAAATTTCTTTGATAAAGAATTTTCTTTGATTCAAAATTTATTCCTTCTATTTTAGTAATAGTTCCATTTTCATAATCTATATCATTTGCAGTTATAATTTTTAATACTAAAGCTATAATTATAACTTTCAATAAGTTCCTAGTCTGTTTAATATTTAGCGAATACCTATTTTTCATTTTAACAGTATACTGTTCAATAAGTAATTCTTTTATATTCTTTTTTCTTATATCATTCCATGTTTTTCTAGTTTCTTTAATACTATCTTCGAAATTTATAAAATCTTTTTTCTTCTCAATTTTTTGTGATTGTGATAGAAGACCTAATTTTTTACTAAGTAAATTATATACTTCTTTATAAATTTGTTTAGACTCTTTTTGTTCTATTTTGTAACTAAATTCTTTTTTTTTATAGTTACAGCATAAATAATCTTTAGAAAAATATGTTCCGTAAGGCGATATTCCATAAGATAAATCTTCAAATATATTTTGCCAGTAAATATCGTCTGAGTGAGTGCAACACTCAAGAAAAATAGGATATAAAATTTCTTTTCTAATAGGCATACTTTTAATAACTATAAATAAATCTTTAAAGTATTAACACTTAAAAATAAAAATGAAATTTTTCAAATATCATTTCTTTGAATATAAAAAAATGTATACAGAACAAATACAAATTATTAGGACTGACGCTGATGCAGTTATTCCTTCAAGAGCAAATCCAACAGATATAGGTTTGGATTTGGTGGCAATCAAAGAATATAAGATTTTGGATAATGGAGTGATTTTGTATGACACGGGCCTTAAAGCCCGAGCTCCTGAGGGATATTATTTAGAAATTCTTCCCAGAAGTAGTATGTCAAAGACTGGGTGGATGTTAGCAAATAGTGTTGGTATTATAGATCCTACTTATACTGGTAATTTACTAATAGCTCTAATTAAAGGTCCTAATAATCCTAGTCCAATTAGTCTACCATTTTGTAAATGTCAACTAGTATTACGTAAAGCAGAATATGCTAATGTTGTAGAGGTATCTGAATTTCCAGAGACAACTCGTGGTGAGGGAGGATTTGGAAGTACTGGTGATAGACTGTAGTTATACAAAGATAATTTTTATTAAATATAATAAAAATTGAATCAATACTTTTTTATTTAAAAGAACGTAATAAATTGATTAAAAATAAATATACATGAACCAAACTGTTAAAATTGGACCAACACAGATGTTATTTGACTTAAATGGCGATACTACTAATTTTGAAATAGATTTTTCTATAAAATCTTCTATTCCCAATGCAGATTTCTTTGCCGTAATAGTTGATCAGCATACTCTTGACAAGGGTGATTATAATTTTAAACAATCTAATGATGGAGAAATAGGAGGAAATATAGTCTATGATAAAAATACTTATCAAAATTTTTTTATATGTCTTAAATCAAACCATCAGGACCATGAATGTGTAATTATGGTGAATAAAAAGGAAATTCCTCCAGCCTCACAACAACAACAACAACCTAAAAGTAATCCTCCTCCGCCAGAAAAATTACAAAAACAAGAACAGCAAATTAAAGAAAACTATATAACTGCTAAGGAATCCAGTAAAAGTTCTTTATTTAATTGGAAAATAATCTTGATTATTGTATTAGTTGTGGGTGCTATAGGATATTTATGGTATAGTTCTAAAAAATCCTCTAAAGATGAAAAAAAAGATATGACCATTAGTGAAAAATTAGAAGTTCCAGTTTCACCAGCTATATCTAGTAATAGTTCTAAATTTAATAGTCCTGATACTCAAGACTTTAGTGTAGGAAATAGTCCTGCTCATAATATTGATTCAAATATAATGTCTAAATTAAACAAACTTAAATTTAAGTAATTTAAGCATAGTTGTATAATATATAAATGAGTTTTAATACAAATAATTTTAGAAGAAGAACACAAAATACTGGTTTAGGAGAATTTACTACTATTGTAACTGATTTACTTCAGAGCAATGGAGTCGTTATGAATGATTTTGTAGCAGTTCCTTTTGATATTGTAGAAGAAAATAATTATATAAAAATATATGGATATTTACCAGGTGTAGATCTTTCAAGTCTTACGGTAGATTTTTATAATAATGTCTTAGAAATTAAAGGTAAAAGAATCAAACCTTATAGTAATGATTGTGTAAAATTTAGGGAAGAAATAATATATGGTGATTTTCATAAAAAAATAGATCTTCCTATTTGTATAACTTCTCATGATAGTGTTAAGTCAAGTAAAACAGAAAATGGAGTGTTAGAGATAGTGATAGATAAAAATAATGAAGAACGAAATAGATTTAGAATACAAGTAGAATCTACTAATCCTCCAGATGATGAAACTGTTGAAGATGTTAGTGCGTCTGATAATGATGACTTATCGCCATTCCCCCAATTTTAAAATAGAATATAATAATTTATATATATCTTTGTGAATTATAAATAATGACATCTTCGGGACCTTACACACAATCATTGAATTATACACACATGTATGATATGCCAGATCTAAATGGATATATAAAACCTGTTATTACTCCAAATTCATTATTAGATATTATTAGTGATGAAAAAAATGGATTTACTATTTATTCTTTTTTAGTAGAAAAGTCTGGCCTAAAAGATTTATTTAATCAGATAAGTTTTAATAGTACTTTATTTATTCCTAATGATGAAAGTATTAAAGCAAAAAATTTAGAAAATGTATTACTAAACGCAGATCAATCTTTTTCAAGAAATATTATATTATCAACCATGTTAAATAATAAAATTACAATAGATTTACTTATGATAAGTGAAATGTGTAAATTTATCACTAAAAATCCTCCTAATGATTTAAATGTAAAATATATTAATAATATAATAACTATTAATGATACAGCAAAAGTTACTAAATCAAATATAGAAGCTAACAATGGTCTTATACACGTAATAGATAATGTGATTTTTCCTTTTGTAGAATAATTTTTATTGTAAATAACAATAAAAATTACATAGAATTTAGATATACTGCAGTATAAATTGCAACACCAAATAGAATTACTAGAAAGTTAGCTTTAACTATTACATGTTTTGAGTTAACATAAGAATCAAACATAGAAGTAATTAAATCGTTAAACATAAGAGCAATTGTCATAGATAAACAATACATAACTATAGATATTATGTTTTTTTTCAATACTTTCTTTTTATCGATATCATTGGGGTTTTCCATTTATTATATAAAAGTATTTATCCTTCAATAATTTTTTCTAATCTTGGAAACAATTGTAACTCATTTAATATTTTTAGTTTTGCGTTTCTGATATACTCTATTCTTTTGGACCACCAATCTTCTTCAATAGCCTTATTAATAATCTCTAGTGACTCTTCGAAATTATCCATATTTAATTTTACATAAGCGCGTTCGTCAATATAATTACTAATGTTAGGACATCCCCAATAAAAAATTAGACATTCTGATAGTATAGCATCAATAATTTTTTCAGTATAGTAGTTTTCAATACTATTGTTTTCGGCATTAAACGTATATTTATACGGGAATAATCCTTCATCTTTTTTATGGTAAGGTAGAGTTCCTTTATAATCTTTCCAATTAAATTTATTTCCTCCGTAGACGTGTATAGGTACATTTTTTCTTTCTAAAAACTTAACAAAATCAATTCTATGAATATGTCCTGTATCAATATATTTATCTGACAAAACTGTAGAAATTTCTGATTGAAAAGTTTTTTCTATTTTAATTTCTAATAATTCTTTGTAAGATTTTCCAATATGCCATTCGTTATTATTATAAGCTAATTTATGAGATCCCAGAAAAAAAGCATTTTCAGGAGATACCCATTTACCCCAATGTTCTTCAGACATATAAGGTTCTTGATGAAATATTATACATTTCTCCATAGGTGGAGAAAAATCTCCATAGGGTTTATTTATAACAACATAATAATCACATGGTTCTTCCCATACTATTTGTATATTATTCCATGTATAATTTCCTTGGCTCATTTTATTCCATGTATCGCATAGTGATTTAGAATCACACCAATTACAAGTTAACATAACTTTATATGATTTGTTGAAATCAAAAGTACCTTCTATATCTTTGACTACTACTTCATTTTCGGTATAATCCTTATTAAATAAATGATGAGTCCTATTCAAGAGGTTTAAGGATTCATAATCATTCTGTGTTGTAAACCTTACATAAGATAATAAATAAGCTGTTGATATCATATTATTACTGATAGAATCTAATATTGCTTTTTTAGAATCCAATACAAGAGCATCATCTATATTTTTTTCCATTTGTAATTACAAATTTGTTTCTTAAATCTCATTATTTATATTCTTAATAAGTCATGTTAATAAGCTCATTATATTCTAATATAGGGATATTGTATTTATAGGCCATTTTAATCTTAGAAGAAGGATACGGTTTATCTTTCTCTTTAACTATAACAAAGTCTGTTTGATTAGTAGTAGTATCACTAAATTTAGCTTGATATTTTTCTGATAACTTATTTTTAATATCTTGATTATCTGAAAACCCTGAAATACAATAAGTTTTGTTAATAAAATATTTTTTCATTACATCCATCTATAAACAATATAATTATTTTTTAAATTTTATGCTTTAGAATAATTATATAGTAAGTTTTATACAGTTTATTTTGAAAGTACTATTGCTAGCATTATTGCTACTAAAAGAACAAAAACACCAACACTAATTCCTATCTTGACTCCAGTTGACATTCCTTTGGATGGGGTAGTAGCTGAGCAACTATCAACATCGGATTTCCATATACATTTATCTGTTGGGCAATCATCCTTTCCTATTATTTTTCCATCACTACCTTTTTCACAATTAGAATCACCACTACCCTTATCACAACAAATACCCTTATTTTCATCTGGTTTAGGAGCTGGAGAAGTAGATTCATTACACACAAACATACATGGTTGCCTTTTCCATTTTTCCCCTTTTTTCCCTTTTACTACACTTCCAGTATAGTTAGCAGCAGTGGATACAGCTGCCTCATATCCTTGATTACAAGTTACTTTATCCTTAAAGGTATTCAAAAGAGCAGGGCAAGTCTGATTGATGTGTTGATGATCGCCACCCGAGCATGTATGGCCTTCACCACAATCTTTATTAAAGTAACAGGGAGATTTTTTATCGTCATTACACTTTCCCGGTTCCCCAAAATTAATCCCACAACTTGCTGGGTTATTGCCAACACAAGCTTTAGGGCTAAAATGACATGTGCCATTATCTAATTTACATGGATTACTCATTTATAGGTAGGCAATATTTTTATAATGTTTAATAAAATGTTTTTCGTCTATATTAATTTTAGAATATATGAGCAGTATTTAATTTCATAATAACTATAGAAAGAGTTTATGCTATAATAGGTAGAGGTATAACTGGATAATTTGAGATTATACTCTTAAGTTCATTTATTTTTCTTTTAATCTGCCATTTATTACTACGATTATTCATTTTTATTGATTTTTTGTGTAGTTCTTTGTATAATATTCCTTCTTTCGATTTTTTCCAATTTGAATATATTTTGGACTTTTGTCTAATAGATTTATTAAAACTTACCAATTTTCCTACTAATTTTTTTAAATGTTCTGGAGCATTTTTTCTTCTAGCAAAGTTCCTAATAAGTTTATATCTCCCCTCTCTAGTGTATCTATTATAATATCTATTTTGTTCTTCTGGTCCAACACTCCTACAATATGGACAACTAGGATTGGAATTTCTAAACCATCTAACAATACAATTAGTATGAAAGGTATGATTACATTCTGGTACTGTATATGTATTTTCGTCCAATTGTTCTAGGCAAATACTACAAGTATTATCTAAAGGAAAGTTTTCCTGATTTAAAATATTTGAGATGTCAATTGGTTCCATTTATCCTTTAGGATATAAATGTTTAAGCAGCTTAAAGTCTTAACTATATTAAAAAAATGAAAAGATCCTTGGATGAATTTGTGTGTAATAATACTAGGTCAAAGAGACCAAAGTTATATTCATTAGATGATATTAAAGATGACTACTTTATTTCTGCTACTAGTCTTTTTAATCATATAACAGGAGATGCTATTGTTGATTGGTTTAAATTATCATCATATAATAATAATAAGATTACTTGTAATACGGATAACTTTACTAGTTATATTATGAAAAGAGGAGTTGATTTTGAAAAAAGTCTAATTCAATATTTAAAAAATAAACATGAGATTGTTACAGTATCAGATGTAATTAATGACTCAACACTAAAAAAGACTAAAGATTTGATGTTTCAAGGTGTACCAATAATACATTCAGCTCCATTAAGGAATGATAATAAGAAATTACAAGGTGTTGCTGATTTATTAGTAAGAAGTGATTATATAAATGAAGTCATCGATATTGATCCATTAAAAGAAGATGAGATAACTATATATTCACCAACTTTAGAGAAAAATTATTATTACATAGTAATAGATATTAAATTTTCTACTCTTCCATTAAGAGCGGATAACACTCATATTTTAAATAGCCAAAAGTACGCTGCGTACAAAGCGCAATGTTTGGTATATACTGAAGCTACTGGATTAATTCAAGGTTATACGGCTCCAATAGCCTTTATTTTAGGAAGAAGAAATAAAAATACTAAACACGGTATTCCCAACCATAATTATAGTTGTATTAATAAAATTGGAAGAATTTCCTATGATTCTGTAGATAAAGATATTCCAGTGAAAATGAATAAAGCTATAAGATGGTTAAAAGATGTACGTAAATATGGAAAAAAATGGATTACTAACCCACCTTCTAGACTTGAACTTTATCCTAATATGTGTATAGATTCAGGGAAATGGAATAAATTAAAACAAAATATAGCTGATGATATAGGAGAGATAACTAAAGTTTGGAATGTAGGAATAAAGAATAGGAAAGTAGCATTTGAAAAAGGTATAAAATCTCTGAATGATAAAAATTGTACAAGTAAAACTTTGAATATAACTGGCAAGAGAGCAGAGATAATAGATAGTATAATAAATATAAATAATCAATCTGAACACAAAGTCCTACCCAAAGTTATAACTAATAATATAAATAATTGGAAATTAAAAAGTAATGAAGTATTTGTAGATTTTGAAACTATCTCAGATATTTTTGATGAGTTTAATACTTTACCTTTTCAAAAACCAAAAGATTTAATTTTTATGATTGGAGTTGGTTATGTGGAAGATAATGAATTTATATATAAGAACTTTTGCTGTGAAGAAATAACTCGAGAAAACGAATTTAAAATCATGAACGAATTTAATACATTTTTGAAGGATAGAAATTATCCAAAAATGTATTGTTGGTGCGCAGAAGAAAATTTTTGGCGAATAGCAGAGCAACGACAATTTGATATTGCTTGTTCTAATAACGATATTGAGACCAAGGATTTAATATCAGATAATTGGGAAGTAGATAACTGGGTAGATTTATATGTTATCTTTCAACAAGAGCCAATAGTTATTAAAAATTGTTATAAATTTGGATTAAAAAATATTGCGAAAGCTTTATATGAACATAAATTAATATTTACTAAATTAGATAGTAATTGTGACAGTGGTTTATCATGTATGGTAAAAGCCTGGGAAGCATACAATAGTAAAATTGATATTAATAATTCGGGAATTATGAGTGATATAAAAAATTATAATAAATTTGATTGTAAAATTTTATGGGAAATACTAAATTATTTAAGGATCAATCATACATAGTTAATCTAAATACTACCTATAAACTTAAATAATATGTTATTTAAGTTTATTTAACATCTACCGTATTTTTGAATATAATAATCTTTATCATCAGGGCTAATAAATTTATATATTAGTCTATCAGTTTGATTACAATATCCTTCAAGCGCAGGAACACCTCCTCTACGTTTTTTATTACGGAAAATTTTTACACAAATATCATCTGCATGTACTCTTACTTTTTTACCAAGTTCTACACAGTAAAATTCGTTTTCTTTAAGTTTCATAATTTATTATGGTAATTAAAATAATTTTTTTGTAATAAGTTTTATGTATATCTATCCGAACATGAAAAAAAAATTGAAAATACTTTAAAAAGCTTTAATCATTTATTTAAATATGGAAAAAAACCGTTGCTTTATTTATACCTGGCATATTGATGAAGAACAAGAAGATTGTACATCTATAAGAATATATTGTCTAGGGGAATCTAATGAATCTATATGTTTAAAAATAGAAAATTTTACTCCTTTTATTTATCTTGAATTACCTACTAATATTAAATGGGATGAAGGTAAAGCACAGTTGGTAGGAAATAAACTTAATGATTTAATGGGTGAAAAACAACCTCTTAAAAAAGTATTAGTATTTAAGAAACGTTTGTATGGAGCACATTTACAAAAAGATTCGACAAATTATAAAAGTTTTCCATATCTTCTGTGCTCATTCGCAACAAGAAAAGATGTAAAAGTATTATCATTCAAGTTAAGAAAAAAAATTAATGTTGTAGGTTTGGGATCACTACAGTTAAAAATCCACGAATCTGATGCTGATGAAATATTACAGCTTACTTGTTGTAGAAAAGTTCCTACTGCTGGTTGGATTGAGTTTCATGGTAAAAAAATAGAAGAATCTAATAAAATAACCTTATGCGATTTAGAATATAAGGTAAGTTGGAAAAATATTATTCCTTATGAAACAGACAAAATTTCTCGTCCCAAAATATTAGGTTTTGATATTGAAGTTAATTCTACTAATCCTACAGCTATGCCAAAAGCTTCAAATCCGGGTGATGTGATTTTTCAAATATCTTGTGTATTATGTAGGTATGGTGATACTCCAGATGAATATGAAAAACATCTATTGTCGTTAGGACAGCCAGATTTAGATGTAGTAGGTGATGATATTTTGGTAACAATGTTTGACACAGAAGCTGCTTTATTGGAAGGTTTTACTGAATTTATAAGGCAAGAAAATCCTCATTTGATAGCAGGTTATAATATATTACAGTTCGATATACCTTACATGATTGATAGAGCAAGAGAACAATTCTGTATGTTTGAGTTTGATAAACTTGGTTTTCATAAATATAATCATGCTCGGGAAAAAACTATAAAATGGTCATCCGCAGCATATAAAAATCAAGAATTTAAATATCTTGATGGAGAGGGTAGAGTATTTGTTGATTTACTACCATTAGTACAGAGAGATTTTAAATTTAACAATTATAAATTAAAAACAATTTCAGAGTATTTTGTTGGCGAAACAAAAGATCCTTTGAGTGCTAAAGGTATTTTCAAATGTTACAGAATTGGTATAAAGAAAAATTCTGATGGTGAATATAGTAATAAGTCTCAAAAAGCGATGGGTGTAGTTGGAAAATACTGTGTACAAGATAGTGCTTTAGTATGTTTATTAATGGATAAATTACAAACTTGGGTAGGTTTAACAGAAATGGCGAAAACTTGTAATGTACCGATTTTTACACTGTATACTCAAGGACAACAAATAAAAGTATATAGTCAGTTATATCGTCATTGTATGTATAAAAATATTGTGGTAGAAAAAGATGCATATGAAGTAGATGATAATGAAAGGTATGTTGGTGCTCATGTATTCCCTCCTATTCCTGGTCAATATAAAAAAGTTATTCCTTTTGATTTCGCTTCACTATATCCAACTACTATAATTGCTTATAATATTGATTACCATACATGGGTTCCAGATGGGGTTGATGTGCCAGATGAGAAGTGTCATATTATGGAATGGGAAGATCATATTGGTTGTGAACACGATCCTAAAATTATACGTGTAAATACTTTAACAAAATACATTAACATAGAAGAAGAGAAAATTAAAAAGATTAGAACTAAACGAGATAATACAGCAGATAAATTTAGGAAAAAAGAATTACAGGAACAAGTTACTAAAATGGTTAATGATTTAAAACCCTATAAAAAAGAGAGATCTGAAATAAATAAAACAAAACCAAAAAATATTATGTGTGACAAAAGATCTTATAAGTTTATTAAAGAACCTCCAGGAATTTTACCTACAATTATTCAAAATCTTTTAGATGCAAGAAAACATACTAGAAAAGTAGATATGATTCAGAAAAAAGACAGAATAAAGGAGTTATTAAAAATACAAGAAAATACAGGAGAAGATATGGCATTGCAAATAAAAGAATGTGAAAGTATTTTAGGTGTTCTTGATAAACGTCAACTTGCTTACAAAGTTTCAGCTAATAGTATGTATGGTGCAATGGGAGTAAGAAGAGGGTATCTTCCTTTTATGCCTGGAGCAATGTGTACTACTTACATGGGGCGTAAAAATATTGAGCTTGTAGCTAAAACTATTACTGAAAAGCATGGAGGAGAACTTATATACGGTGACACAGATAGTAATTACATTTATTTTCCTCATAAGAAGGATTCTAGTTCAGTTGAATTATGGGATTATGCCGAAGAAGTAGCTGATAAGGTAACACGGTTATTTCCTCCCCCTGTGAAATTAGAGTTTGAGGAAGCTATATATGATTTCTTTTTTATACTAACTAAAAAAAGGTATATGTATCGCGCTATTAATAGTAGAGAAGGTGAAGTGGAGCAAAAGATAGGTAAAAAGGGTGTATTATTAGCAAGACGTGATAACAGTAAATTTGTTAGAGATATTTATGAAGGTGTTATATCCCAAATAGCGGATGGAGTAAGAAGAGATGAAGTTATTTATTGGATTTTAAAAGAAATAAATTCGATGTTTGCTGGAAATAAACCTTACTCGGATTTTGTTATAACAAAATCTGTTGGAAATTGTAACAATTGTCAAGCAGAAATTTTTTACAATGATAAAAATGAGAAAAAAGCAAAAGTAGGTGATTATACAACTCCTGTGTTATCATCAGAACCCACGGAAAGACTTGATCAAATGAAAAAGAAAGGTGCTAGTAGTGCAAAAGAGTTTTATCTTTTGTGTTTACCAGCCCAGGTTCAACTTGCTGAAAGAATGAGAAGGAGAGGGCAACGGGTTGATGCAGGTAGTCGTCTTGAATATTTAGTATCAGACCCAACTAATCATACAGGGAAACAATATGATAAAATAGAAAGTTCTGATTATTATAAGAAGCATTCTGGCATTATAAAAATAGATTATTTTTATTATTTAAAAGCTTTAGCAAATCCTTTAGACCAAGTACTTAATGTGGCATATGGTAAAGATAATGATTGGAAGCAAGATATGATTTTAAACTTATATAATTTCAAATATAAGATAGAATATAAGAATATATTAAAATTAAAAGAATTATTTAGAAATAAGATAGAGTTTGAGGAAGAATAAAAAAATTCTTAATATAATTATTTATATTAAGAAACAACTATAGTATTTTACATTACACTATATTTTTCTGAAATTTCTCCACGTAAAGATCTTTCAAATAATTGTGGTATAATATCTTTATCCTTTACATGAGATAATACTAGCAGTAATTTAGTGAAAGCAGCAGAGATAGTCATATCAAAACCAGGTATAACACCAGACTTTAATAAATTTAAATCTAGACTATCATAGTAGTTACATTGTGATACTGCTACTATTATTATTCCCTTTTTTATAATATCTTTAAATAATTCAAAAAAATCTTTTGAAATTAGTATTTTATTATCACAGTATAGTTCTAAAACAATGCCATTTACTTTCTCCTTGTTTTCTAAAAGATTAATTATGTTCTTTACATCAATTCCAGGGAAGAATTTTATTATTATAATATTTAAAGCAGGATTAAGAAATTTAGTATTGAATTTTTCAGTAGGTAATTTTAAACAATTATCTTTAGTTAAATTATTATAATTAGGACTTACTATTTCTTTTTTGTCAATTTGGGCAGAACAACACCCTCTTATTAGTTTATTATTGGAGCTTATCATGACTTCTGGAATATCTATTTTACTAGCCAACGTTATACTTTGATTTAAATTATCATTTGTGATAATTATAGGCTTATTAATATTTTCTAAAATAAAGGAAAGAGCAGAAGCTAAATAGGTCATAGTTTCAATTTCTGTGTAAATAATAAATGCTTCTTGTTTATCATAATTATTGCTTATTATATTGGCTATATTATTCCAATCATTAATTATTGATTGAGAAGTATTTTTAGCTGAAGAAAATTTTACTATAGTAAGATTATTCATTCTTTTATTTACTGGTTCACTTTTAAGGTTAATCAATAGTACTCTTTTATTGAGATTTTCAAAATTATCTTTTTGAACGGTATTGTTTAAATATAAAATAAATATCAAGCTTAGTACTAAGATAGTAAAAAATACTAAAAGTATCGTTTTTGGATTTGCAGAGTTAAAATTCATTTATCATTATATAGATAAAAAGTTATGTATTCGCAAATTAGTTGGTATACTTTGAAAAAACTTAAAGATTCATTTTTAAGTCAAACAAAAAGAATGGATACAAATAGTCAAGAAATTATTAGTAGACTTAAATTTATTGGCAGTATTAAAAAAGGAGATAAAATAAATACTAGACATTTGTATATACAACCAGCAGGTGTAGTTACTTCATTATCTAGAACATTATTGTATCCCGATAGCAGAAGTAATACAATAGATTTTTGTACTGGAACAATTAAAAGGTCATATGAATTATTAATAACATATGAAAGGTCTCAAAATAAATCTGAAAATCAGATATATTTAAACATAATCGGGGATTTAAAAAATGCTCTGACAGGTATCGAGAATTTAAAAGGAACTTATATTGATGATAATAAATTTTGTTGTGATATGGATACACTGTTAGAAGAGATTAGGGCAAAATTAGACCATGAATTCATTAAAATTGATGAAAGCAATGAAGAATAATTATATATTATTTTCAATATATATCAAATAAATAGCACTTAATGATTGTAAAATACAGTCTGCTATGTCATCTTTTTTAGATGAACTTTCTAATAAATTTAACGATTCAAAATCGTTTCTGTCAGCCAAGATATTAAAAGCTTCTTCTACAGCCCATTTCTTCCTTGTAGGTTTATCGACTGCTTTATAACTTACTTTACCTTTTTTCGTTTCTTTCCTAATTTTAGGAGCTCCTAAAATTTGGGTTTTATGATAAGCAGGATATTCAATAATATGTTTAAATCTATTGTATTTAAATGCAAAATAAGAAAAACAATGTTGACCTAATTTTATTGCTTTTAGATTAATTATTTTTCCAAATGACATTTGTTTTTCAATAATAAAATAAGAGCATTTATCCCAATATTCTTGATAATTATCTAGATGTTCTGTTAAAAGATGAAATACTTCTGCGTCTAATACTTTAATTGACTTATTTGTTATATCTTTATTTTTAAAAAACACTGTTTTACTATTGTTGTAAATTTCTAAAAGAATTTGTTTTTGCTCCTTAGTAGCTGTACCATCAAGATTATATTGTTTATTTTTTGGTAATTTGTTGATATGTTTTATAGAATCAACATCTATTTCTTCAATAGAAAAACATAGATTTCTATGACCTATGTCAAATGAAGCTATCCAAATTTTAGTCATTTTATTTATATTTTTTATCTATAATTTAGTATAAAAAATATTTTAAGAATAAGAAAATGATGCTAAGATTTTACTATTAATTTGTAGAAGAAATAAAAGAATTGAAATATAAAAATGAAAAAGAAATATATAATGGAATAAATATATAAAATGAATCCAAGTATTGAAGATTTACTCCGTGAACATTATGTTGATACAAGTCCTTTTCATAGTCATGTGTCTATGGTACAACCAAAAGGTAAATTCCAGTTTTCACGTAAAAAACTTGAGCAGTTTTGGGAATTATATTGTAATAAAATTTATACTGAAAAAGATCCTATTATTGGAGTCGCCGAAAAACCAAAACAATTTTTACCTGTTTTAGTTGATTTAGATTTAAAAATATTAGACGATGGTGAAGAAGATTTTGGTGAGCATTTATATAATGAAGAGCAGGTACTAAAAGTTATACAAATATATCAAAGTATATTAAAATCAATTGTAGAAGATTGTACAGATGATGATTTAAAATGTATTTTACTAGAAAAACCTATTTATTATTTAGAAGCTGGTGAAAATACTTATGCCAAAAATGGATTTCATTTACATTTTTATAATTTATTCTTAGATAAAGACAAACAAGAAACTCATTTAATACCTAGAGCACAAGAAGTTTTAGAAAAATTAAAATTATTTGAAAATTTAGGAATTGTTAATTCGGGAAATTTAATTGATAAAGCGTCTTGCCAAGTTCCATGGTTATTATACGGTAGTAGAAAAGCAGAAGAAATGGATCCGTACATAGCTACAAAAGTTTTTGACGAAAAATGCTGTGAAATTACATTTGAGGATGCTCTTTATGATTATACTATTTATGATGATATGGAAAAACCTATTAATATAAGAGAAGATATTATTTATTTCTTACCACGAATCTTAAGTATTTTTCCTTATGGAAGAAAAGTAAAAGAATTAAAAGCTGGTTTGATTTCACCTATCAAAGAACTAATGATTAAAACACAAAAGCAAAAACAAAAACATACTTCAATAGTTAAATCTGTTGAAGAAGATCTCAGAGTATCTGAAAAATTACTCCCTATGTTAAATGACTGGAGAGCTGAAGATAGAAATGAATGGATGACTATTGGATGGATATTATTTAATATCGGTGATGGGAGTACACAAGCAATGCAGCAATGGTTAGATTTTTCACAAAGGTGTGGAGAAAAGTATGATGAATCCTATTGTATACATGAATGGGAAAGAATGGTAAAGAAGAACTTAACTTTAGGTACTTTACATTTTATCGCTAGAAATGATAGTCCCGAAGCTTATAATAAATTCAAACTAGACGAAGGTGATCATCATATAAAAGATGCGTTAAATGGTTCGCATAACGATATTGCCCGTGTATTAAAAGTTTTATATGGAAATGATTTTATATGTGGTTCAATTTGTAACGAAACATGGTTTCAATTCATAGATCATCATTGGACTGAAATGGAAAAAGGAACTTTTCTTCGTGAAAAAATTTCTGGTGAAATTTGTGATATTTATGCTAAAATGGGTTCAGAATGTTTTCAAAAAATTGGAGCAGATAAAGCGGAGGAAGCTATGTATAATGCAAGGATAAAACAAGTACAAAAATTAATGAATAATTTAAAGTCTTCGCCATTTAAAAATAGTGTAATGAGAGAAGCAGTTGAAGTATTTTATGATCAACGATTTAAGCATTTATTAGATCAAAATCCATTTTTGATAGGATTTAAAAATGGTGTATATGATTTAAAACTAAATTTATTTCGTGCTGGTACACCTGAAGACTTTATTAGTAAAGTGTTACCAATTGATTATAAGATATATAATATGCATGACGAAGAAGTACTTAATGTACTAGATTTCTTTAAGAAGGTTTTTCCTGATGAAGAAATTCGTAATTATTTTCTAGATACTTATTCTGATATTTTTGTAGGAGGTAATAATCAAAAGAAAGTATATATGTGGACTGGTGATGGTGATAATGGTAAATCTATCACTCAGTTATTTTTTGATAAAATGTTAGGAGAATTAGCTATTAAATTTAATACTCAATATTTTACTGGTAAAAAAGTTGCTTCAGGATCTGCTAACCCTGAATTAGCAAGAGCCGCTCCTCCTGTTAGAAGTGTAACAATGGAAGAACCAGATGGAGACGAGGACCTTAAAATTGGTGAGTTAAAAAAGTTAAGTGGAGGTGATAGCTTTTGGGCTCGTGATTTATTTGAAAAAGGAAAATCAACTCGTGAAGTATTTCCAATGTTTATGTTAACATTTATTTGTAATAAATTACCAAAGCTGAAATATTCAGATAAAGCAACTTGGAATCGTATGAGAGTTATACCTTTTGAATCTGTTTTCGTTGAGCCTGACGATCCTAATTGTCCAAGTACACTAGATGAACAAATAAAACAGAAAAGATTTCCCATGGATAAAGATTTGAAAAATAAAATTCCTGGTATGGTCTCTGCGTTTGCTTGGTATCTATTAGAATGGCGTAAGAAAATTATTATTAGAAAAGAACCAGAAAAGGTACAACAAGCTACTGCCGAATATAGAAAACAAAATGATATCTATAGACAATTTATTGAAGAATACATTATTGAAGATGATGCAGTTATTTCACTAACAGAAATTTACGCTAGTTTCAAAGAATGGTACAAAGAAGGTTGGCCTAGTAGCAGTTTACCTATTAAAAATGAAGTAAAAGAATACTTTGAAAAGATATGGGGTGAACCCAGTAAAGGAATATCTTGGAGAGGTTATAGAATAAGAACTCTTCAAGATGATATTGATTGTGGTGATGCTGTAGTTTTAGGAGAGAATGATTTTGTTGATTACGAATCTAAAGACTTTTTACCTGCAATATAATTAAAAAATGTATAATAAATAATTATTATACATTTCTCTGGTAATTTAAAATAAATTTGAAATAATAATATAAACATTTATGTATTATAATTAATACACAACAATGACATCTCCTTCAATCGTTCAAGAAATAGATTCAATCACTTTTGGTATCTATTCAGAAAAAGAAATATTAGCAATGTCAGTGTGCGCCATAAACAACCCAAGAAAAAGCGGTCTTGGTACTGTCTATGACCCTAGATTAGGTACTACAGATTCAAGTGAAGAATGCCAAACTTGCAAGCAAGATGCAGCAAATTGTCCAGGACATTTTGGGCATATAGAACTTAATGAGCCTGTTGTTCATCCCTTGTTTACGAAAAGAGTAGTAAATTATTTAAATTGCATTTGTCTTAAGTGTAATAGGCTTTTAATAAGTAAAGACCAAATTAATTTAGTGGGATTAAATAAATTTAAAGGTGAGAGAAAATTTTCAGCCATAGTAGAAAAACTTAAAAAGGTTGACATATGTTGTCAACCTACAGGAAAAAGGGATGAAAATGGTGATGAAATTTTCTGTGGTAAGGATCATCCATTGGTTAAATTTAATAATGGTGATAATACATTCTCTATAATATACGAGGGTACTAAAAATAACAAACAAAAAACAAGTGTTGTCCTTACTGTTGAAGAAATTACTAAAATCTTCAATAATTTGCCAGATTCAGATGTTGAATTATTGGGTTTTAATCCATTATTGGTGCATCCAAGAAATTTTATTATTTCAGTTCTACCTGTATGTCCACCTTGTGATAGACCTTTCGTAAAGGCTGATGGAAAAACTTGCGATGATGACTTAACAATACAGTATATGGAAATAATTAAAGCGAATAATAATCTAGCCCAAGATGATTTTATTGATGAGGATAAAAAGAGAAAAAGGAAGGAACAAACTGAACAAGATCGAGCTAAAGCAAGGGCTAGTCTGAGATTCAGAATTTTAACTACATTTAATAATAGTCAGGGTAAGGCGAAACATACTACTAATAATAGACCTATTAAAAGCATAAAAGACAGATTAACAGGTAAAGATGGACAGATACGTATGAATGTTCAAGGTAAACGTTGTGATCAAACAGGACGTACAGTGATAGGACCTGATCCTACTCTTAAAATGGGTGAATTAGGAGTACCTAAAGAAATTGCATCTACATTATCGGTTCCAGTATGTGTAACTTCATTTAACTTAGAAAAATTACAAGATATGGTAAATTCTGGACAAATTAAAACAATAATTAAAAAAGATGAAAAAACCGTAATTGATATAAAAAGATATCGTAGAGGAACCCGATTATTATATGGTGACATCATTTTTAGAGGAGATGAAGAAATAAAGATAACTAATACTAAACAACTTGTACAAGAGAAAGATAGAATTAAAAGAAATGGTGAATTTTTAACAAAAATTAAGCCAGCTAATAGAAATTATAGGTTAGAGATTGGATTTACTGTAAATAGACCACTAAAAGATGGTGATTACGTACTACTTAACAGACAGCCGACTCTTCACAAAGCATCTATGATGGCTATGCAAGTAGTTATTAAAGATTATAAAACATTGAGGATGAACTTAGCTATCACAAAACCGTTTAATGCTGATTTTGATGGTGATGAGATGAATATCCACGTTCCTCAAACACTTGAAGCACAAGCAGAATTAAAATATTTATCTTTTTCACAATATAATATGATTTCTGCTCAAAATAGTAAACCTAATATGGCAGTAGTTCAAGATTCTTTACTTGGAGCTTATAAAATGACTAAAAGTGAAAAGAAATTAACGAAAAGTCAATATTTTAATATAGCAATGAAATTATCACAATCTCCTTGGTCTAAATACGCAAAAACGTCGGATGGTATGATGGATCCTAAAGAAATCAATGATCGTATTCAACATATTAGAAGGGTACTTAAGGAAAAAGGAAAGAAAATTCATTGTTTTAATGGTAAAGGTTTAATATCATTATTTTTACCAGATGATCTAAATTATATTAAAAAGAATGATAAAGATGATGTTGAACCAGAAGTAAAAATACATAGAGGTGTATTATATGAAGGTGTATTCGATAAAAACATCATTGGTTCTTCTCATAATGCTTTACATCAAATTATTCATAAAGAATATGGAACCAAAGCTGCTACTTATTTTATAGATTGTATTCAATTTACTACCAATAACTATCTATTAATCGATGGTTTTAGTGTAGGTTTGGGTGACTGTCTTATGAGTGGTAATGAGAACGAATCGGTGGCTTCAAAGAAAGAGCAGATTAATGATGCTATTAAGAAATGTTATGTAGAAGCTGAAGGTATAAAACAAACTACTCATCATGAGCAGATTTGTGAAGTAAGAATTAATGCAGCTTTAAATAAGGCGAAAGATATTGGTCTTAAAATTGCTAAAGATGCACTATCTTCTTCAAATAACTTTTTATCTACAGTAAATTCTGGTAGCAAAGGTGATTTTTTCAATATTGCACAAATTACTGGTCTTTTAGGGCAACAAAATTTAAAAGGTAAACGTGTACCATTGTTATTGAACCATGGTAAAAGATCTCTTCCCCACTATCCATTTGGAAATATGGAGCCAGAAATGGAGTATGAATCAAGAGGATTTATTGACAGGGGATTTTTAAATGGATTAAATCCTAGACAATTTTATTTCCACGCAATGTCGGGGAGAGAAGGAATTTGTGATACAGCTATGGGAACAGCTACATCAGGTTACATGCAACGTAGGATTATTAAACTTACTGAAGATATGAAAATACAACAAGACTCTTCAGTTAGAGATGTTAGTGGTAAAATTTACCAAATTTCATATGGAGATAATGGATTTGATCCTACAGCAACTGTAAAAGTAAAAGGAAAACAACAAATGTGTGATATATCCAGAATATGTGATAAACTAAATATGAAGCATGAATTAAGTTTGAAAAAAAGTAAGAATTAATAGTTATCAAAAAACCGAAATATAATATTATATATTATATTTCAAATTTAAACTAATAAATATATTAAAAAAAATGAGACATTTTTCTTTTGTAAGACATGGACATTCATTTCATAATGAATTATTTTTAACATTAGGTGAGAAAGCATATACTCATCCTTCAGTGATTGGTTCTAGTTTAACTTCAAAAGGTTTAGAACAAACAGTAAAATTAAAAAACGAAATTCAAAGTTTAGAAAAGTTTAATTTAATTTTAGTCTCACCACTAGATAGATGCTTGCAAACTGTGCAGCAAATAATAGATGGTATGGAAGACATTCCAGAGATTGTATCTTTAGATGAAATGATAGAGTATGAAATAAGTGATATAGCTAATTACCGTAAAGATAAAAAAGATCTTGTAAATTTATACCCTTTTGTAAATTTTGAATATACTACTGATGTATTTAAAAATCCCAACTTTGATAATTTAATTTCTTTAAGAAAAAGAATAGATTCTTTTAAAAATTTTGTTAGTATGTTAAGCCCTAAATATAAGCGTATTTTAGTTATTGGACATACTTCATGGCTTAACATGCTAATTTTTAATAATCCTGACCTATCTGATTTAGATCATTGTAAAGTATATAATTATTCTATTCCAAAATAATATGAAAATAGTTACTTAAAAAACAAAATTAAGATTTAAAAAATAATTATCCTTGATAAAATCAAAAAATGTCTTTCAGCAATAAAGTAACTGATTTCATAGATAACACGATTAAAGAATTTATAACTGTTATAAATGAAAAGCATGATATTGATCCAAATGAATTATATAACATCTGGTTAGATACATCAGGTTCTGGTTCACCAATTAAAAATAAACTTTCTAATATTCCTAAAGCCACTGATGAAATTGATCATAATCATTTGTTAAGTTGTAAAGTACCAGAATTAAAAGCCATGTGTAAGCAACGAAAACTTAAATGTTCAGGTAATAAAAGTGAATTAATTTCCCTTTTACTAGGGGGGAATAAAGATTCTTCGCATTCTCCTGAACCTAAGAAAAGTTCTGCAAAAAAACCGTCAGTAGCAAAGAAAGTTGAAACTGAAGCACCAGCTATTAAAAAGGTAACATCAACTCTTACTACAATTCCTATTAGAAGAAACCAATTTAATAATTATGAACATCCTGAAACAAGTATGGTGTTTGATATTAAAACAAAAAAAGTAATAGGAAAACAACAAGGTGATGGAAGTGTTTCTAATTTGACAACAGAAGATATTGAAAATTGTAAAAAATTCAAATTTGAGTACGTAATTCCTGAAAATTTAGATAATAAGACTGGTTTAGATGAAGAAAAAATTGAAGAATTAGAAGATGAAGAAGAAGAGTATATTGAATCGGAAGAAGAAATAGAAGAGGAAGAACTAATTGAAGACGATGATTTAGATGATAATGAGTATGAGGATGATATGGTTTATGAGGATTAAAAAATTACTTTCATTTTTGTAATTAATACTTTATAAAGTATTAATTATTCTTATTAATGAGTTGCAAAGAAATTTATACGATTATTCTTTACAATTTTGGGCATATCGTCTAGTTTAATTACGTTTAACATTTCTATTATACGACTAGTAACATCATCAATATCTTCAATATCATTAAAAGATGCTGATAAACTAACTTTTATAAAATTTTTATAATTAGGTGCAAAGCCATCTTCTTTACTACTTACATCAACATCATCACCATAACTTTGTTCTCCTTCTGACATTTCATCATCATGAACTTCAGCTACGTTCATACCATCTTCTAAATCTTGTGCAAAAGCATCCATGTCCTCATCATCTGAAGATAATTGAGAATGTTCATCAACTTCTTCCTCTGATTCTGAATCTAGATCGTCTTTTGGAACAGGTTTAGGCGATGGTAATTCTATTACTTGTTTTGGTTTTCGTTTAGTTGGTAGTTTTAGTTTTGATGATGGCTGAACACCTTTCATTTCATCTTCTAATTTCTGGTTTTCAAGCATTTCCAAGTATACAGGATTAATAGGTTTTGGTGGTTTAAATTTTTTCTCAAGTTTTTCCTTATCTTTAGTTTTTTGTGTTTTTACTATCTTATCTTTGTTTAAAATAATTGAAGCAGCTAAACAAACATCATTGGCTTTAATTACTTTCTGTATAGCAGGAATAGGAGTATAGTTTTTAATAAATAAATTAATACTTTTTAACAAATTTAACAAAGCAGATATAATACAATTATCGTCTTCAGCATTTTTTACTATAGGAACACAATCTTGTTTTTGAGAAAGATTTTCAGTTACAGCAGCTATAATAGCTTTTAGAGTGATACTATTTAAATCTTCTTTAGTTTTTATCAAATAATACAACATTACTGAATAATTTCTCCATAATACATCTATTACTTCATTACTTGCATATTTAAAACCTTTACAATCTAAGACGATTGTTCTAAAAACTGGATCTATGGGAATATTAAATTCTTGTGTTTGATTACGAATTTGTTGACATGGAGTATAAATAGTATTTAGACATAACTCAACAAATCCGGCTGATTCTATATTAGATTGTTTAAATATATCTTGGTTATGTTTTTCCTCTCCGTATTCTACATTAAATATATTAGTAACATGACTATATTGTTTATACACATAATTTTTAAGTAGGACCACTGTTTTACACATATCTTTTACTCTCATTTTAGTCCACTCTTTCATAAATACATCATGTGAAATTATATTATTTATATCTTCAGATTTTAATACATGTAAAGTTTCCTTCTTTCTTTGTTCAATAAATTGTTCTCTGAGGTACATTAAATAATTCCCTACAAAATTCGTTCCTTGTTCAGAATTATGTAGTTGACCTAGGTTAGGGTTCTCTGTATTAAATATTAATTTAGCTTTACCTGTAATTAATAATGTATCCTGTAAAGACCTATCTTGAAATTTAAGGTCCATAGCTTCTAAAGCATATTTTTGGGAATAATATTTGTAACTTTGTTCACTCAAATTCCTGAAATTTCTATTAGCTTGTTCATTAGTTATAAAATCATCTAAACTTCTAGGATAGGGAGTATTACCTAAGAAATGTTTATATATAGATTCAATATTCCCTAAATAAAAACCTGATTTAGGTTCATTTGGTATATTACTTATTAATCTAAACATTATAAATAGTGAAATTGTAGGAAAAAGGAAATTATTAATTCCAAACATTTTAGTATAAAACAATGGAGATAATGGAAGATATTTCTTATATTCTTCAGGTACTTGATCATTACTACAATGAAAATTAGCACATGGATAAATGTAAATAGGATTTCCACTAGTTCCTTTCCACATTTCTTTCACATCCTGCTCCTCCTTATCTTTATATGTAATTTTCATATTAGATGCTTCATTAACTTCTTCTTCAGTAGGAATATAAAGTTCGGACAATCTAGTTTCTATTGAATCACTTAGTCTAGCAGATAATAAACCATTCATATATTGGGAATATAAAGTTTCTTCTAATTCATTTCTTTTGTGCCAACTTAAAGTACTAAATTCTTGCTTTTTTGCCTTTTCATAGTCTTTGGTGGGTAAATCTGGGTAGAATTTTTCCAACATATAATCTGCATACATATCAAATACAATCTGATTCCTTTCTTTTCGTTTCTTTATTCTTAAAGTTTTAAGACTATTTTTTCTTAGTTGCTTCACAATATTATTTTGATTATATGATAGATTAGTAATTAATTCTAACCCTCCATTATCAGCTAATGTTAAAATAGATCTTTTATCAGGATTATTACTTTCTAATTGTTTTCTACCTAATAGTTCTACAATCTCATTTGAAGATTTGTCCATATATTCAGAAATGTCTTGTCCGTCTAGCAACTTTTTTTCTAAAGCTTTATAAGCTAAATATGTATCATAAATTGCTTGTTGCTCATTTTCATCAGAAGATCTTTTTTTACCATCATTTTCTCTTATAATTAAATGACGACGAGTATGTTCTAAATTTTTGCCATAAATATTCATACCTTGATTATCTATTCCCGAACCTAAAAAAGAATTTTGAGATTTATAAATTAAAGGAGCATTGCCAGTGCTTATAAGTAAATCTGTTAATTCAGAATCTTCTTCAAAAACAGCTACAAATGCTTCTCGTATAGCTTCTATAGTTACATTTTGCTCATCTTGAGATTTTAATTGTTTATAAAGACTAATTACATCTTCATTTTTGGCTGCATTAATCATAGTATCGTATCTATAAACCATTCTACCATATATAGATTTTGTAACATTTCTCCAAGGAAACAATGGACTTCCTAATCTTAGTTCTTTTCCTGTAAAGTTATTACTGAGAGAACCATACTGAGACTTTGGATTTGTAATATTAATTGTTTGAGACATTATTTGTTAATAACAATTTTTTTTGTTTATAAAAATATTTAGGTTTAAATATATATCTTTTTTTCAATAAATGAGCGGATTACTTTTTCTGACTACTGAAGATTTTAATATTCAAAAAGGACAAAAAGGTCCTATACTATGTAATAGTATTAGAGGATTTTCTTTGATTCTTTTTTATTCTACACAATGTGAATTCTGTCAAAACCTTATTCCACTTTTTAAACAATTACCTGGTGGTGTAAGTGGATGTCAATTTGGTATGATTAATGTAAGTCATAATAAACAATGTGTTTTACTTTCAAGAGAGACTATTGCTCCTATTAACGAAGTTCCTTATATAATTATGTATGTTAACGGGAAACCCTTTTTAAGATATAAAGGTCCTCACGATCAAAGAGAAATTAGTAGATTTATAGTTGAAGTAGCAAATAATGTTAATAAGAATGAAAGTTTTAATAAAGATACCCAAATTAAAGAAAATACTAAATCTGGTATTCCAGATTATACCACGGGTATACCACTATGTGGCCCAGATAGTAAAGTATGTTATTTACAATTTGATAACGCATATGGAGATAATAATGCTCAAAAAAATTTAGGAAATAGACACTAATGTTAATTAAGGATTTAAAACTTATAATTAAAATGTCTTTTCCTTTGTACGATCGGCTTTCAAAAAATATAACTAATAAAGATTTAACTAATAAACAAAAACAATTTTTTTTCGATAATATTGGTAATATTGATAGTAATGGTAAAGAACTATTATATGTACTAATTAAATATGATAGTATAGAAAATAATATTAATCCAAATATAATTCCTTATGAAGGTACAGGTGTAGTTAATGAAGGATTAACCAGCCTTACATGGTCTTTGAATAAATTGCCTAATAGACTAAAGCACCTTCTGTTAAATTTTTTAAAAATTCATGTTAAAAATATTAATGAAGAAAAACAAAGAACTTCAAAAATACTTTAATATGATAATAATAATTATTAATCCTATAATTATACCTATTAACAAATATTTATAATTAAATTTACCAACATCTTTATGTGAAACTACATTAAGTTCATGTAATGATTTATCATCATCCTGTATCTTCTTTTCAATTGTTGGTTTTTTACACAAATTCCAACAATCTTTATTCCTATATATTTTCTTATCACTTTGAGACAAGTTATGAATACTATCATTTTTACAAATATTATCTTCGCAATAATATCCCTTTCTATTAGTTTTTAATCGAAAAACACCATTGTTATTTATGGCTTTTTCTTTATTAAAATTTGTAAGTTCTAATAAATTATTAATTTCATCATATACTACATAACAATCAAGAACTTTTATTAAAAATTCGTCACCGTAATTTATCTGTTCACCATCTTTTTTAGTAAGTGATTCTAAAACTAAAACGTAGGCCTCATTATTATAAGAAATAGAAGCACTACTCCAATATAAGATAGAATCTGATAGAGCTTTCATAAACAAAATAGAAGAAGGTAAGTTAAGAGATATAGTTTCTCCGAAAGTAACTATGGTAGAATCAGATAAAAAAGGTTTTGGTTTATCTGGAATTATTTGTAATTCATGTTTACATTTTTTAGATAAAGTAATTTTTGTATTACTAACACCATAATCTTTGTTTATTAGATTATTTAAATCTAATACCTTACTAGTTTTTACATTTTCTAAATTACATAAATCTTGAAAAAAAACTTTCAAACCATTATTAGGTGGATAAGGGAAGACATCTTTATTGATAAAAGTATCAATTTTCACATTTTTTAAACCATCTATAGAATCTTTTGGTACAAGACGGTAGATAGGATTAGTGTTATTTCCTTTATTAGCTATATTAGCACATATTCTTTCTTTATTTGATAGCGTCACATTATATCCGTAAGAACAGTCGTTACCTTTACAAGAATCTATACACTCTTTAGTAGTTTTATTTTTTGTACAATATCCTTTAATAGAATTATTACAATCCGAAAACTCTAAATTATCAAGTATTTTATCATTCCAAATATACCATTTATTGTTATATTCTTTTGGTAAGTTAAATGTCATTTTTTTAAAGAATATATTTTTAATTACAAAAATACTGTATTTAAAAGAAGATTTTTTGTAATTAAAATGTCATACAAAACTAATAATTTAAAAATGTTACCAGTTAATAAGACAGTAGTCTTTAAAACTCCTCTTGAAAATGAGGAAGAAGTTCTTTGTAGAACTGGAACTATAGCTGAAGGTTCTTGCTTTTTTCATTCTTTGTTACAAGCAATTTCTAAAGAATATCAAACAATGGATATTGACAATAAAATGAAATTTGTTTCTAAATTACGTAATAAAATCGCTACACGATTTAATTTAGATAATTGGGAAGATATAAATGATGGTATTTTATCTAAAATCACTTTTCAAGAAAAAGTGATTAAAAATTTTAACGATGTTTACTTATACTTTACTAAAAATAAAATAAAACATAAGGGAACTAAAGAAATACTAAAAAACATTTTAGATAACTATGATTATGATAATAATAGTATTATTACTGATCTAGTTAGTTTAGAAGTGTTAGAATCTGTTATATTACCAAAATCTTACAATGAATCAGAAAATTTGAAAATAGAAGAAACTATAGAATTAGTAATAAAAAATTCAGTAGATTACCTTTTGAAAAGACCTGAATTTAAAAATTTACAAGAAGAAAAAACAGATTTTCTAATAAAAGTTCTAATAGATATGTTTATCAGCATTTTAAGAGCTTCAAAAGAAGATGCATTCAATGAATATGTTGAAAAGATGAGAAATCCAAATGAAGATGTTGATACATATACTTTATCAGAAATTTCTGATAAATTCAATAGAGATATATATTTCATAAATGGTAACAATAAATTACCCTATAACAATTTTTCTACTACTAAAACCTTAAAAAAGAGAAAATCTATTATTATTATATGGATAGGTGGTAATCATTACGAAATTATTGGTAGATTATTACCAGATAATATTATACAGCGTGAATTTAAACCTACTGATGTATTAATAGAGAAAATGTATACATTTTTAATTGAACCAGGAGAGATTAGTAAAAAATATCCAGAATTAGAAGCTTATATTCCTAAAGAACATAGAAAACAAAAAAGTCCTAATGCTTTTAAATATGCATATCTATCTGATAGCGGATCTGATGAATCAGATGATAGTGAAGACAGCGGGGAAGACTATTATGGTGGTTACCATAGAAGTGCTAGTAGAAGGTCTGAGCGTAGAAGATCTGCGGGTAGGAGGAACAACTTTTATAACTGAGGTTATAAAGAAACATAAATTAATTTATATTATCTATAATGAGTATAAAAAATTATATTGCTAAAAACAAAATGATAAATGATATTGTAGATTTTTTGCCTAAATATCCAAATATAAATAATTTTCAGAATGAAACGTTAAATACTTATAATGATTTTTATAGATCTATATTTCTTAAAAAAGAATTTAATGATCTTTCTTTAGAGAAAATAGAAGCTTTGCCTGAAAGAAAAGGTGATTTATTCAAACACCAAAAATTAATTGCAAGGTTTTTATCTTCATATACTTTATATGATCAAATGTTATTAGTTCATGATATGGGTACAGGAAAAACTTGTTCAGCTGTTGCTGTAGTTGAACAAATAAGAAAAGAAGCTAATAATTTTAAAGGAGCGTTGTACTTAGCTAAAGGTACTGCTCTAATAAATAATTTTATTGATGAATTAATCTTTAAATGTACAGATGGTAAATATATACCCGATAATTTTAGTTCATTAACAGAATTAGAAAAAGTACATAGAAAAAAGAAGATGATAAATGATTTCTATAATTGGGGAACTTTTGAAATATTTATAAAAGAGATAACTAGATCATCCGATGAAGAAATAATAAAGAAATATAGTAATCATATAATAATAATAGATGAAATCCATAATATTAGAATTCAAAAAAAAGATAATGATAGAATAAAACTATATAAACAGTTTTGGAGATTCTTACATTTAGTAAAAGATTGTAAAATCCTCTTATTATCAGGTACTCCTATGAAGGATGGTATTGATGAAATTGCTTCTGTTATGAATTTAATTTTACCCGTAGAAAAACAACTTCCCGTACAAGAAGATTTTATAGAAGATTTCTTTATAGAAAAAGGCGAAGATTTATATGAAATTAAAGATAGTATGAAAAATAGATTGTATGATTTATTTAAAGGACGTGTTTCATACCTGAGGGCAATGTATTCTGATGTTAAACGTATTTACGAAGGAGAAAAGTTAGGAACATTACAATATTTTAACGTTTACCCAGATATAATGAGTGAATTCCAAGAAAAAAATTATATGCAAGCGTTATTATTAGATAAAGAAGATAGAAAAGGTATTTATACTAAGTCTAGACAAGCTTCTTTATTCGTATTTCCTGATGGAAGCTATGGAGACGAAGGGTACAAAAAATATATAATACAATCAGGTGGTAAACAAAAACTAGGCAAGAGTACTACTAAAAGTTTTAAACTTAATGATAGTCTAATAAATCAAATAAGAGCTCCCACTCACGAAGAAATGTTAAAAAACTTGTATAAATTTAGTAGTAAATATGCTCAATCTATTCAGAAAATTTTACAATCTTATGAACAAGGAAAACTTGTTTTTATATATAATGAATATGTACAAGGATCCGGTTTAATACTTTTTGGTAAGTTATTAGAGCTTTTTGGTTTCAATAAAGCAACTGGAAAAGAAGAGCATCAATCAGAAAAACCTAGATATGCTTCATTAACCAACATGACTGCTACTAATAAACAGTTAAAGGAATTAGTAGATAGATATAATCAACCAGATAACATGAATGGCAAAATTATATCTGTAATTATGGGTTCCAGAAAAATTTCAGAAGGTTTTTCTTTAAAAAATGTACAGGTAGAAGATATACAAACTCCTTGGTTTAATTATAGTGAAACTTCTCAAGCTATTGCAAGAGGAATCAGAGTAGGGTCTCACAATGATTTAATAAAAAGTGGTAAGAATGTAGAAATTGAAATATATCAACGCGTTTCTTTACCAAAAAAAGATTCCAAAGATAGTATTGATTTATTGATGTACGAAATATCTGAAAAGAAAGATATAAGTATAAAATCTGTAATGAGAATAATAAAAGAAGCCGCTTGGGATTGTGCTTTAACTTATAAACGTAACTATATAGATGGAGACGATGGAAGTCCTGAATGTGATTATAAAGAATGCGACTATCAATGTGTAGGCGTTCCAAAAGATTTAATATACTCATCTCAGGATGAATTAGATATATCTACCTACCAGTTATACTATAGTGATACTGTAAAAATTATAACTAAAGATCTTCAGCAAGTATTTTTAAATAAATTTAGTTTGTTTTACCATGAAATTGAATTTATGTTTAGTGATAGATTTAGTGATTTTGAAATTTTATCATCTTTACAAAAAATAACCAATGAAAATATTTTATTTACTAATATGTATGGATTTACCTCCTATCTTAGAGAAGATAATAATAAATATTTTCTTATTGATAGTTTATCGGTAAAAGGTAACTATTTATCAGAATTTTACACTAAGTATCCCACAATTTCTAGTAATAAATCTTTTATGGAAAGTTTTGATCCTATCTATTATCAAGAATTGCCCGGAATTATTAGAAAATTATGTAACTCTAGTACTATTGAAGAAGTTTCTACAATACTTAATATTTTACCTAAAGAACTATTAGAAATGATTTTAGAATCCTCTCTTATAGCTCAAAACAGAAACATTAATAAAAATATTATAGCTAGAGGATTAATATTAGAATATTTTAAAGGTAATTACGCAGAAATTGATGGAGTTATAGTTTCATGGTATTTGTATTCTGATTTCCAAATTATAAGATGTTTAAAAGGTAATGAATTTGAAGAATGTAATGATTACGAAGAAAAAGTTGAAAAATATTTATCTTCACTCCAAAAATCATTGGAGCAGAATCCTAAACAAGTCTATGGTTTAATTAATAAAACTTCAGATGATTTTTGTATCAGAGATGTCAGAGAAGAAATATCTGAAAAAGGTAATAAAGTTAAAACAGGAAAAAGATGTACTAATTGGACCTTAGAACAATTAAATCAATTAATAATTTTTCATTTAAAGTTACCAGTACCAAATGAAACAATTTTAACAGTTAAAGAGAAACAATTTATAGCTAAACATTCTAGTAGTTTAGAAACTGCCAGTGATGATGAGCAAGTAGAAAAGGTAGCAAAAGGTATACTAAAAGAAAATAAAACAAAACTAGGAAAAGATTTTGATAATATAAAACAGTCTCTCTCATTTATAGAACTAGATAAAAAGGATTTATTAAGAGTTGCATTCTGGATGACAAGGACATTGGTTAGAAAATGTGAACTTTTAAGATCTTGGTTTGAAAATAATAATTTAATACAGTATGATGATGAATGTGGAAAACATGGGAAAATCAAGAAAAAATAAATATAAATTTTATAGTTGTATAAAACTATAAAATTATGATAATGCTTCGTTAATATTCCATTCACCATTAATTTTAAAACGATGAAATAGTCTACCGTTATCATTTTTACTTAAAATTAATATTTTAGAATCTAATATATAATATAGTATATCTAATTGGTCCAGAAATTCTCTTACATTGATAGTATTAGATATATCTATTACAATAGAACTTGGTTTAGTATTATCCCAGCTATTTAAAATATTGGGTAAATCATTTAAAGATATTTGAAGAATTTCACTATATTTGCTTAATTCTTTATTAACAAAATCATTAAATTCTAAATTAAGCGAACTAAAGTCTTTTTGGATATCAGTATCCACATTTTCTTCTCCCATAAAACACTCACTATATATTAAATGTGGATAGCAATAATATACATTTAAATCATCGGCAGATTTTTGCTGAACGGTATCTATTCCATTTGTCATTCCATGTTTATTAATAAATTCTAATAATTTTTCTGCTCCTTTCTTATTTATAAGATATCCTCCAGTTCCCCCCATAGACATTTTTAAAGATTCAAATCTATTATATTGTTTTATTATCGGATCTAGAGATTTATTGTAACTATTTTCATCGATATAATCTTTCCATAAATGATGGCCTAAGTATAATAAATCCCAATCTGTGGCTTCTAAGTTTCTAATACATAGATTAAGTTTATCAGTAAAATTATCAACAAAAGTTAAATCATCTTCAAGAATACAGTAAGTATCAACATCTTCATCTTTTAATAGTTGAATATATAATTTTATATGAGACATAGCACATCCTACCATTCCTTTTCTCATATTATAATCGTTATTTTCAAAAATATGTTGAAGCTGACAATTTGGATTTAATTTCTCACCATCTACAGCTGAAAATCTTTCATATTTTAAGTTATGTATTTGGAAATTAGAAACAAAATCCTCATATCTATCAGGACGTCTATCTAAATTAATAACAAAAGTCTTAAAAGGTTTAGATTCTACTTTTGGACCAAATTGTGTTTCGTTGTTTAGTAAATACGCATTTAGTTTAGATTCATCATGTCTTTCTGATGTTAATCTACCTGTATGAATACAATAAATAGATTCTAAAAAGGCTGATTCGTAATTCTTTTGAACATATCTATAACTATATTCCATTTCAAAATGACCTACACTTTCATTAAAATCTCCAATCTCAGAAAAAACACTAGTTTTTATCAATGATGGTCTAAAAGAAAAATGAGGCCAATAAGCACAATTTTTTTCAGGACCATATTTGTTATAAAAATTTTCTTCATCATTTTTATTTCTAGTATGTTCATGAATATAATACCTTATACCTGAAGAAGTAACATTAAATAATCCACCAGCAATATTATGATCTTCGGGAATTTCAGCATAATTTTTATTAATTAAACATTGTTTTATTTCACTTCTCGAACATTCTAATACATGTAAACAATCAGTAATGTATTTCCTTTTCTCAAAAAATAACCAATCATCTTCCATGTGAAAAAGAAACGGTGTATTTACTTTGTTTTTTATTATATTCATACTTCTTGGATGTCCTTTTTCACTAGCATTTTTAAAGTAAAAGGTAAAAAAAGGATAGTTTTGTTTCATCTTTTCCCTATCTTCTTCAGAACTATTATCATCTATACATAACCACTCATCAATCATATCAATATCTTTACAGCAATTTATAAATGAATTAATTGTTTTAGAGAAAAGGTCGTATCTTTTACAAGTTGTAATACTAAATGTTATTTTTTTAGTTAATACTAATTGTTTTCTATTAAGAATTTTGTTAATAATTTTAGGATTATAACTAGAATATGTATATTTTATATGGTTAATATTAAAATGTTGATTAAATATTAATAATTTAGAACGATGTTCAGGGATTGAAGGTAGACTTAAGATATCCTTAAATATTTCATATGAAGTTTGATAATCTTCTATATAATAATGTATTATTCCTAATTCGTCATTAATTGAAATACTGTAAGGAAACATATTTCTAATAAACTTTGATAGGTATTTACCAATATGAAAAAGATGTTTACATCTTAAATAATTAACTAAATTGAAGCAAGACTGTTCATCCCTAGAATCTAGGAACTTATTTATTAGTATATCCATTTTCATATTAATATCTTTTTCTCTAAATCATTAAATATAAATTAATATGACTTTGTAAAAATAATTTGATTTTTTAGAAAATTTCCCAAATCCTAAATACAAAAATGTCTTCTCTCGCTGCATTGATTAATAATTTGATTAATGAAGAAATTGGGAAATTTATAGAAAAAATATCAAACAAATTTGATATCCCAAAACAAGAACTGGAAGAATTATGGAATTCTGATGATAAACCAATTACTAAAAAACCAGAACAACACATTCCTGTAGAAAGTATAATTAAACCAATTACTAAAAAACCAGAACAACACATTCCTGTAGAAAGTATAATTAAACCAATTATTAAAAACACAACTCAAACTGTTGTAAAATCTAGCGAAGATGATAACAAATGTAAAGGCTGTCCTTATGTATGGTCTAGAGGTGATAAGTCTGGGACTATATGTGGTAGTATACCAAAGAATGGATCAGTTTATTGCTCTCGTCATAAAAAATACGAGGGTATTGAAACTAAGGCTAAGAAAGTACTTCCTACTAATAAAAAAACTATTTCCAGTGTAAGTAAAAAGAAGAGCTTATCTCCTTCTAAAGAAGTTGGGTTAACATTACACAAGAATAAAGATATAGATAAGTTATGGGATCCTAACACTAAAATGGTATTCAAATCTATAAGTGAGAAGAAAGTAATTGGTAAATATGAAGATGGAGAAATTAAGAATCTATCATCAGAAGACATAAATTGTTGTAAACAACACGGATTTGCTTTTGAGGAGCAGAAATCTTCTGAAAATGCATGTATAAGTAAATTAATGAATAGTATAGAGAAATTTAAAATAGAAGAAAACAAAAAAGAGAATACTTCTACGCATGAAATTAAAGATAATACAGATACCGAGATAGTTAAACCAAGAATTAGAAAAAGTCCTACAACTAAAAAATCTCCAACTCCTAACAAAGAAATAAGTCCAACTGATGAAGAAGAAATTCTGGATGAAGAATTACCAGATGATACGGAGATAGTTAAACCAAGAATTAGAAGAAGTCCTACAACTAAAAAATCTCCTACTCCTAAGAAAGCAATAAGTCCAAAGAAAGTATCAGCCGATAATGCCAAAAATGTTAAAAAAACTATTGATAGCGCTATACTTACTACCAACTTAAAAGCAGGTGATGTAGAAGAAATACTAGGAGAACTTCAATTAAGTTTGGACACTGATAATGAAAGTGATGAAGATATATTAGAAGAAGATGAATTAAAAGATGATGATTTAGAAGAAGATATTTTTTAAAAAATAAAAATGAAATATTAAATCTTATTTATTTCAATAAATAAGATGCCAGAAAGCGCCGAAGTACGATTGACAGTTGACTATCTAAATAAATTCTTTCAAGGTAAAACGATAGTTAGTTGGGTATTTTGTGGAGGAAAATATACTGATATATATCCTGAAGGATATGAAGAATTCGATGCAAGTCTGCCAATTAAAATTACCGAAGTAAATTGTAAAGGTAAATTTATATACTTTACATTAGATAATGATAACAAAAAATTTTACATCCTACACTCATTAATGATGACTGGGAGATGGCAAAAAAATTACGATGAACATTGTAAATGGTTTGTAGAATTAGATAACGGCAATACAATTTGGTTTAGAGATACTAGATCATTTGCCACCTTAAAATTTACATCTAATAAAGAGAATTTAGACGAAAAACTTAATAACTTAGGAATGGATATATTATCTAAGGAATTTAAACTGCCTTTATTTAGGTTACTTACTAAAAAGTTTAGTAACAAAAATATTTGCCCATTTTTAATGGACCAAAGCATAATATCAGGATGCGGAAATTATATTAAAGCTGAAGCTTTATACGAATCTAGAATCTCACCATTACGTAAAGTTGGTGATTTAAGTGATGATGAGATTGATTCATTATTTCAGGCATTATATATAATACCTAGGATAGCTTATAACAATAAAGGGCTTTCCTTAAAAGACTATGCAGATGAAAATGGTAATCATGGTAATCATGGTAATAAGTTAAAGATTTATTCCAAAAAACATGCTACACGTACCAAAACCCCCGATGGTAGATTTACTTATTGGGATCCTAAAATTCAAAAATAATTTATTAAATAATTTTCTATTTATAAATATAGAAAATTATCTCAATATGGACAACCACAATACAGAAAATTTTGAAAAAGTTCTCGATGACATACAAAAAAGACTGACTTTTTTTGAAGATAAGTTAGGAACTGGAAATTCGGTTTTTAATTTTGTAAATGGAGTTAATTTCCAATCTCCTTTTGTTTATGGACCAATAGTACTTGTACTAGTAGTAATTTCTTTTCTTATAGCAAGACCAGCCTTCATTAAACATGAAATAGAAAAAAATGGCGAACTAATAAAAGTTATATCAATTAAGAAGCTAGCATTATATAGTTCTGTTATAACAATAATATTAAGTGTTGCTTATTATTATTTCAAATTAAGAAATAATTAATTCTTTCTAGAAAGATAAAAATATTTAATTAACCAGTATAAAACGCCTCCTATTATACCTTTAAAAAAATATAATAAATATTCTGATTTATTAGCAATAGGAAGGATTTTCTTAATAAGTTCTGATATCTGAGGCATTACTAATATAGTTATCAAAATAACTATAATTAATACATCTTTTGAATCGTCAAATATTGTATCTAATAAACTTCTATTTTTTTTGAATAGTGAATCTACAATATGTAATTCTTGCTCATTAGGTGGAGTTTTATCCACTGGTAATTTATTTATATCGTCTCCTAATTTTTCATTGGCAGAGTTATTATTTGGTAAAGACATTTTTAAGTAATTTAAATATTGTTTTAAGCCAATAACATTTTAAAAATAAAGTATAATAAATGACATTGTCTCTTAACAAACTATCCAAAATATTAAAAAATAATGGATTTCTACCGAAGAAATACTTCTTACTTGATAATTATTGTATTTATATAGAAGTATATAGTTTAGTAAATGCTGATAATTTTTTAGTATATATACCAAGTAAATATGATCTCAAATTTGAAAATGAAGGAGAGCACTATAATCTTCAAACACTTGATATGCCTGAAAATGGTGATATTCCTGTTGAATATGCAGGAAAAATTGATGATAAAATATTAGAGGAGTATGATGATGTAGAGTTAGATATGCCATTAGATACTAAAAATAACTCAGAACTAGAAGAAAAATTAAATGAAAACTATAACCTTCCTATTTCCTTAAAAGATATGAATGTAGATGATACAAATAGAATAAGAGAAATATTTAGACAACTCAAAAGATTAAAGTTATGTGTTCAAAATATTAATTATAAAATTAGTATATTATATAAAGACTATTTGTGTTGTTTGAGAAGAGATAACACATTCGAAGCATATTTAGCTAAAAATCTAAACGGAGCATCAGATATGAAACTAATGATAAGCATAGATATGGAAAGTTTGATTAAAAATATTAAGTCAGTACCCCATGATATTAAAACAGTAAGAGAATCTATATATAAAATTTTACAAAAAAATCAACTAAAACATATTAAAGTATTAGATAGAATGTTGAGTTGTAAAAGCTTATTATCCGAAAGTTTTATAAATATAAAAAGTAAACAAAATAGATATACTAATTATATTTCTAAACTTGAAGAAATGTTAAAATTAGTTGAATCTCATGAAGAACAAATGATAAGTAAATTAGATAATATTAATTATACCTATAGTAATTCTACAAATAAAGGATTACAAGATGATATAGAACGCTCGCATTTAGTAGGTAAGATTAATGATGATTTAAAAAATATTAGTGTAATTAAACAAGAAATAATTAAAAATATTATACTTTTAAAATCAAAATTGGAAAATTTATCTCTACATGTTGATGAAATTTGTTTTGATAATATAATCATGATAGATGCTATTACACGTAATTTTGAGACTTTTTCTAAATTTTAAAAAAATATAAAACAATAAATGAGTAAACTGATATTAATAACTATCCCGTTATTTATAATAATAATATTATTTATAATTATTAACCAGACCTCGTCAAACCCAAAACAAAGATTTGGTTATAAATTTTATTAAATTTTTATAACAAAAAGTTTGTTATAAAAAATCAAATAATATTATTTAGTTTCTACACGAGCGTGTAACATATTGAAGATTGCTAGAAGTTGGGTAAGCATTACTCATTGTTGGATGTCCGCTGCATGTTGCTCCACCATAGGTTAAGGCATCGTACCCTTGATTCATTCCAGGACCGTAAGATGGGACGACATAGGATCCACTGCCAGCGGCAGTGGGAGAACCAGTGGAAATTCCATCTCCACTATTGTAGTTTCCTAAATTAGCATAATTGCAAGCATTTTTAAATTGCTCTCCGTCTGAATTATTCATTTTATTATTGTAAAATATTTTATTTTTTTATTATAGTAAATTATCTTGTGAATTATATTTGCGAAGCTTCTTTAAACGCTAACTTGTCAACAAAATCATTATACTTGTTACCACTGTGACCTTTTACCCAATGAAAAACAATTTTTTTAGTTTTAGAATACTTATAAAAATCTTCCCATAAATCTAAATTTGCCTTCTTTTTCCATAAATTTTTAGCACAATTTATACACCATTGACTATCAGAATAAATGTGTATATTTTTAAACTTAGTCAATTCTAATGCTTTTATAATTGCAGTTAACTCCATTCTGTTATTTGTAGTATTGGAATCAGCTCCTGTACCTAATTGAAATAATTTATTGTTTTTAAATATAGCAAATGCCCATCCTCCTTTTCCAGGATTTTTTAAACAGGAACCGTCTGTATATATTTTATACATTTTTTATTAATTTAGAAATATTGACTTTAAAAAATCAAATTGAATTTAAATGTTAACTTTCTACATATAATATAGAATGCTTACTGAAAAAAGAACTTGGGAAATCCTAGGAGATCACTTTTCAAAGAAAGGATTTGTATCACATCAGGTAGATTCGTTTAACGAATTTATACAAAATGGAATCAGCAAGATCATCGCAGAAGAACCTGATATTTTTATTGAATCAGATGATCCTAAAAATTTTATCAATTATACAGTAACTTTTGATGACGTGTTTATACCATCACCAACTGTTATAGAAGAATCCAGGGAAATGAGAGATCTTTACCCTTCAGAAGCTAGGACAAGAGATTTAACTTATGATTCACCAATTTACGTTACAGTAACAGAAACCACCACTACTACAGATGGTGTGGAAGTGAACAAACACAATAGAATCTTACTGGGAAGAATTCCTTTGATGTTAAGAACTAATTTGTGTCATTTAAGTTCTTGTACTAAAAATGAAAGAATAACTCATGGAGAATGTGAATATGATGAAGGTGGTTACTTTATCATTAAAGGTAAAGAACGAGTATTGATAGCACAACTTAGGAATACTTACAATATTCCTTTAGTTTTAGATCAGAAACCAGGATCTAAATATAAATTTATTTGTGAAATAAGAAGTATGTCAGAAGAAACAGGTCATTCAGTTCTTGTACAAGCAAATTTTTCAACTGATGAACGAATCTTAAACTTCTCGTTGCCATATATAAAAGAACCAATTCCAATTGGAGTAGTATTCAAAGCACTTGGATATACAAGCGATGAAATCAAAATGCTAATTGGTCTAAATTGTGAAATGGCCGAAAAATACATTAAACTTATTATTAATGATAGTTTTTTCGTAGAAGAAAACAACGGTATTGAACTTTTAGCTGAAGAATTAAAGGAAGAGTTTCCTGAAAAATTTGAGAATATAGATATTAATGAAAACTTGGAAGAAATGTGGGAGGATCTATCAGAATTGGAAAAGGCTTCATACAATAAGAAAGCCACACAACGAAGAGCTTTGAAATATATAGGTTCTTTTGCCAAAAATCCCCAAAAAGAAAATGATAAGCATTTATATGCAGAACAAGTAGTTAATAATGAAATTTTTCCTCATATGGGCGTAACATCTTCCACCAAAGAAAAAGCTTTACTACTAGGACATATGATACATAAACTTTTAGCGACTATAATTGGGATTAGAATGCCTGACGACAGAGATAATTATATAAATAAAAGAGTAGATTCCCCAGGTATGTTATGTCACGAATTATTCAGGCAATTATATAAAAAATATACTAATTCTATTTTTCAACAACTAGAAAAAAAGAAACAATTTCCTGATGTTATGTCATTAATACCAAGAATGACTGATATTACTAAGGGATTTATTCAATGTTTTAGTAAAGGAAATTGGGGAGTTCCTAAAGCTAGTTACGTAAAACCAGGTGTAGCACAAATTTTATCTAGACTATCATTTGGCGCTACATTATCTTCTCTTAGAAGAGTTGCTATCCCAAAAGCCAAAGAATCTAAAAATGCAGCGATAAGACAAATTAATCCCTCTCAAATAATGTTTATTTGTCCAGTAGAAACACCTGAAGGACAACCAGTAGGTATAGTACTAAATCTTTCTTTATTAACACATATTTCCAATAGGATTCCAACTGTTTTGATTAAAGAAACAGTAGAAATGTGTGAACATATTATTAATATTGACGATTATGATATAACTAGAGAACTAACAAAAGTATTTATAAATGGTATTTTAGTAGGTTTAACTGAGGATGCTTATAGTCTTCTTGATGAATTAAAAGATTTTAGAAATATTAAAATGATACCCTGGTGTGTTTCATTATCATATGATGATATTGACGATGAAATCCATATATGTTCAGATGATGGAAGACTTTTGAGACCAGTATTTAATGTAAAAGATAATAATCTCTGTATATCTGAAGAAGATGGAGTAGATTGGGATAATTTGGTAGAAAAAGGTCTGGTTACTTATATTGATAATATGGAGGCAAACAATGCAGTTATTGCATTTAGTCAAAATGAATTAAAAAATTATCATAATGATTTTTGTGAAATAGCACCTGCAATGATGCTGGGTGTAATGGCTAATATAATTCCATTTCCTGACCATTCTCAATCTCCTAGAAATACGTATCAAGCAGCAATGGGAAAACAAGCAATGAGTATGTTTGCACTTTCTCATTTAATTAGAACTGATACAGTAGTACATGTTTTAAATGCACCACAAAAACCCTTAGTAGGTACAAAAGCAGGTGAACTAATGGGTTTTCATGATATGCCTTCAGGTAATAATGCTATAGTAGCAATAGCGTGTTATACAGGTTTTAATCAAGAAGATTCTGTTATTTTAAATCACAGTGCTGTACAGAGAGGTTTATTTTGGGCAACTACTTATAAAACACATGCTAGTATTGAAAATAAGGATGGATATATTTCTGAAAAAATAGGTAATCCTCCACTTAAACATAGAAAAAACGACGCCAACTATGGTTTATTAGATGAAAATGGTATTATTAAAACGAGACATCCCACTTGGATAGATGAAGATGGTAAAGAACAAGGAGGTGGAGCTATTTTTGTACAAAAAGGAGATGTAATCATTGGTAAGATGTTAATTCAAAATGATAAGGATGGAGTTGAAAATATTACAGACATTTCTGAAATTATAAAAAAGGGAGATGAAGGATATATAGATAAGGTTTATTATTCGATAACTCCTAATGGCTACAAATTAGTAAAAATAACTATTTCTAGAGTAAGAATACCCGAAGTTGGTGATAAATTTGCAAGCCGAGCAGCTCAAAAAGGAACAGTTGGGATGGTTTATAATCAAGAAGATATGCCTTGGACACAAGATGGAGTAGTACCAGATATTATAATTAATCCTCACGCAATACCATCACGTATGACTATTAACCAATTAATGGAAAGCGTACTTGGTAAGTCCTGCGCGGTAGAAGGAACTTTTGGGGATTCAACACCATTTACGGAATCTTCTGTTCCTAATGAAGAAGGTAAAAGTATCGCGGAACAAATATGTGAAAGATTAGGAATGAATGGTTACCAAGGAAATGGTAATGAAACATTATATAATGGTATGACTGGAGAACCAATGGGAGAATTTTTTATTGGTCCAGTTTATTACCAGCGATTAAAACATTTGGTTTCAGACAAAATGCATGCTAGGGATACAGGTCCAGTTACAACATTGACACGACAACCTTTAGAAGGGAGAAGCAGAGAAGGAGGATTGAGATTTGGAGAAATGGAGCGTGATTGTATGATTGCACATGGTAATTCTAAATTTTTACAAGAAAGATTATTTGAGCAATCTGATAAGTATGAAGTCACAGTTTGTCAACAATGTGGTAATTTTACTTCTAGTAAAAATAGCTGTGATTTCTGTCAAACAGATGAAGTTTCTAGAGTAAAGCTACCTTATGTAAGTAAGCTAGTTCTACAAGAACTTAATGCTATGTTAATTAAAACTAAAATAAGTGTAAAATAAATTATCTTTTAAACTTATACCTAATTAGGTATTAGTTTTTAACTTAAAAATTATTTTTTCTAATAACAATAAATATGTTATTAGAAAAAATTTCAGTAGATATAATCTACATAATAGTAGATTATTTAAATGGATGTAACATATCGAAATTTACCAATACATCTAAAGAGATTAATAATCTAATTAATGAGCAAGAAGACAATATATGGTTAAAAATGTTAAATAAAAACCATTTGAATGGAAAATCTAATAGTTTACCTGATCAAGTAATAAGAGATTTTCATTTTAAAACTCGCTCAATTTTGGAAAATAAAAATATTAATAGTAACTATATTAAGTATGCTTCTTATTATTTTTGTAGTAAATACATTATAATTCATCTAAGAAAAGAGATAATTAAGAATTATAAGTATATGAATACTATTTTCTTTTACGGTCCCTCTTTAATTAATGATCTTTATAAATCAGTTTATGGAGCGACTATAGTTAATACACAAGAAGCCGAGAATTCTTTTAAAAGATTAAACATCAATTTATTAAGAGATTCAAAACTAAATGAAATAGATGTTATAGATACTATAAAAAACATACATTCTGATCTATATTTTGTAGCTAAAGTATTACAACTAATAAATAAAAATAGACTAACTATGGAATATATTATTGAATGTTTTAATTTTAAAAATGGTAAAGAAATATGTAGAAGATTTACTAGGAGAATCAATTATTTATCAAAATTATGTACTGTATGTTATTATAGTATTGATTATTAGTTTTTGAAGAAAAAATTTGATTTTAAGATTTAAGTTTTATAAAAATATATAAAAATGATCATCCCAGTTCGTTGTTATTCATGCGGAAAAGTATTAGGAAATAAGTGGCAAAATTATAATGAACTTGTATCTAAAGGAATACCAGAAGGTGAAGCCTTGGATAAAGTGAAATTGAAAAAATATTGCTGTAGAGCCGTTATGTTATCTCATGTTAACTTAATTGATAAAATAATTCTATATTCAAAATAATTATTATTTAAAAAAATAATAATACAAATAACTTTTTTTTTCTTTTGCTTTAATAAAATGGTATCTCATAGAAAATCAAGAAAGCCTTGTAGATCAGACCAAGCTCGCAGCCGCAAAACTGGTCGTTGTCATCTTAAAAAAAGTGCTCGTAAATCTTCCCGTAAACAATCTCGTTCTCGCCGCAAGGCCTGTAAATCTAACGAAGTTCGTGACAGCGTAAGCCATCGTTGCCGCAAGAGGAAATCCCCAGGTCGCCACAGGAAACCAGGTCGCCCCAAAGGATCCAAATCCCGTAAGAAGTCCCGCAGGAAGTCCCGCTCCCGCCGTAAGGCCTGTAAATCTAATGAAGTTCGTGACAGCGTAAGCCATCGTTGCCGTAAAAGGAAATCCCCAGGTCGCCACAGGAAACCAGGTCGCCCCAAAGGATCCAAATCCCGTAAGAAGTCCCGTAGGAAGTCCCGCTCCCGTAAGAAGTCCCGCTCCCGCCGTAAGGCCTGTAAAAAGAACCAAGTTCGTGACTCAGTCAGCCATCGTTGCCGCAAAAAGAGATCCCGTGGACGCAAAAGAAGCCGTCGTAGCCGTCGTAGCCGTAAGTAAATATTAAATCACTGCCATGATAAATGTTTGTTTTTAATTATATTTTTTAATCCTTAAATTTTATTACAAAAGCTTTTGTAATAAAAAAGAAAAACCTAGCTCTAATATAAATATGGAAAATAACTCTGATTATCCAAAGTCTTCATGTAGTTGTTATATGAGACAACCCAGTATTTATACCCAACCTGTAGGTAATCCATCTAATATGTCAGTTGTTAATTGTATTGATCCTGATAAAAGTAGTTTCATAGTTAATTCCTCTATTCAACCAACTAATAAAAAAGGATATGAATTACTTAATCCCGAACTACTAGAGGACAAATATTCTAAGAATTTTCAAAAAATACAATGTAATCTAGGATCAAATTGTCAAACAGCTTATATAGATTCTGATCCTAGATTATTATCAGCAATCAGGGCAGAATATTTACCATTAAACGCTCCCCCTTTACAAAGTAATATAGATTACCGAACAGTAGATTCTGATAGCAAATTAAATAACTATGGTAAATATTATAAAGATTATTCAGATATTAACGCTGGACAATTAGTATATTATATAAATAAAGAGTATGCAGAACCATTTAATAGACCAAATTTTGTAACATCAGCTAATACTATAAGTAAAGTAGAAAAAGATCCTATGGGGAAATTATATCCTTCGTATACCAGAAAACCATTAAAGGATCCTGATCACTTAGATACTACAAAAAAATATTATGATGGTTGTTTATCTTGGATCCAAGATAGTACTTCGCATAGAGAAGATTTAATGAGTAAGCAAATGGAAAAAATTAATCGTAATAGATGGGAGCCAAGATGGAACCAATAAATTAATTTAAATTCTATGAATTTAAATTACAAAAAATATAGTTTATGCTACTATTTGATTAGTTATTTACTCCACAAGATCCTAACATTCTTTGATTATTAGTAATTATAGGTGATTGACGTTGTTGCCATTTAGAAGCATTAACTTTTTGCATAGCTGATTGTTGTATATCTGTACGATGTTGGATAGCAGCATCAGTAAATGCATCATGTACCATTGTTCTTATATTAGAATGATATTGATTACCAGAAGAATTATCTTCTGGTATTGGGCCATATTGATCAGAAAATGGTAAATTGTCTATTTTACTTCTAACAATATAATTTGGCATTCTTACAGCATCGATATCTTTATAATAAAACCTTGGTTGCCCTGTAGTATCTTCAATATAAGATCTGTATGATGTACCATACCCAGAAAATCTAGGGTCGTAAACATTAGATTCACTTATTTCATCCATAGGAATACAACTTTGGTTCTTAGGTTTTTGAAATAATAATGGATCATGTTCAGTAAACATAATATCACCATTTTTAATTTGTTCTGTTGTTGGTGGAATTTGTTGAGTAAAAGATATACCCATATTAGAATTTATTGGTTGATTAACTTGAGTTTTGGTATAAACACCAGGCTGTATTGTTTGAGTAAACAAATTATCATTAAATTTATCCATGTATTTGGATCTTTGACATAAACCAACCGATAAATTAGTAGGTAAGTTTGCTTTTAAATTTTCTTTTGGATAATAGCCACAATTTAAATTTAACATACCAGATGTATTGTTATTTATTACTTGTTTAGAACTAAGAGGAGTTATTGGTTCGAGAACCTCATCCTCATCTACAATCTCTGGAGGACCCGATAGATTATTTATTAGTTTAGAATTAGAGGAATTTATTGGTTCTAGAACTATATCCTCGTCTGTGAAATCTTCTTTGATTACTGATTGGGGATTATAGTCACATGATTGGGGACAACAAGAACTGATAGCATATCCAGAATTATAAACGTCTATATTACTAACATCATTAATTGCTGAATGTACAACCAGATTATTAGCTTTCCAGTATTCCAAATCACTAATTGGTGCTACTACTACAGGAGGAATTTTTGTCTTTGGGTTTGCACCTCCTGCTAATTTTTGACTTGGAGAAATCCATTCTGGATTATTAATCGCCCCATGAGGACCCTCTATTATCTCGGTGTTATTACAAAATGATTTAGAGTAATTCTTCTCTAACTTACGAGATGAACTAACATTTTTATCCGAGGAATTTTTATCCTTTGTATAATATTGAAAACTTTCAATTAATTCAGGGTATTCGTAATTTTCATTTTTTGAAGTCATTCTCTTCTTTTGATAGTAGTAAAGAATAATAAATATATTAGAAATTACTAAAAATAAGACAGCATATTTAAAATCAAATACTAAAAATATTAAAAATATTAAGATTATTAACCTAGTTATAGAATTAATTTCTTGTGTTAAATTATTATTCAAATTTGGAAGAAGATTAAAAGTGCAAAATAAATTTGGAAAATATTCCCACCATACCTTATCGTTTTGGCATTTCATAACAGCAAATACTATTTATTAGTAATTTTAAATTTAAAAATGAAAATATATTTATCTATAATATTATAATATAAAAAAAATGCCTAAAACTAAAAAAGAAACTGAAGAAAATCAAGAGTTTACTCTAGATAATTTAGATTTGGAATCAGTTCATAAAAAATATACGATATCTGTCTCAGAGCAAAGCGACGAAACAAATTTTAGTAATACTACTAAATTATCAGATCTTTCAAAGGAAAGAGGAACACCAGATATTATATCTTTTCTTGATGAAGCCAAAAGACCACACCATTGTCAGTTATCAATGATTGATTTCACCACTAGAATGGATATAAGTTTGTTAAGGTATAATTGTTTTTGGTGTAGACATCCTTTAGATTCTATGCCTATTGGGTGTCCAATTAGATACATTCCTAATCAGGCACAAAAAAGTTATTATTCACAAATCAGTAGAGACAATTATGTTATCAAAGAAAATATTACAGAATCTAAGTGTTCTAAACTTGAGACAGATGAAAATAATGAAAGTATAGATATAAATAAAGCGGGGTATTACGAAACCGACGGTGTGTTTTGTTCATTTAATTGTTGTAAAGCATATATAATAGACAATAAACATAACCATTTATATAATTTATCTAACACTTTACTAATTAAAATGTATAACAAAGTCATGGATGCTAAAAATAAGAGTATAGCAGCAGCTCCACATTGGAGAATATTAGAACAATATGGCGGAGAACTTAATATTATCAAATTTAGAGAAAGTTTTAACAAAATAGATTACACATATCATGGTGTTACAAGGTATATCCCTAAGTTTAGCCCTATATCTACATTGTATGAAGAAAATATAAAGTTTTAGTTAGTAAATTAATAAAGAGATTTAATATTTTAAAATATTAAATCATTTAATTAATAAGTCATATTAAATTGAAAAGGAGCTGGTCTTTTATTTTGAACTTTAATTTTAGAATGCTGTCTTAATTTATGTTCATTAAAATCACCATAAAGCGTTGTCCAAGCAGTTAACTTTTTATTGTTCTCTTCTATTCCTGTAGTTGTTTTAATATCCATGGTTATTACTTCTATGACTTGGTTTATCATATCATTAACATAACTAAGGGAAGTAGTACCAGATGGCATAATATATCTTGTATATATTCCTGCTGTAGCAGGTCTAAAAGAATCATATATTTGACTCATTACATTACATATTACTTTATCTGACACAACAAAAGGTCTATTATAAGGATCAACTCCTAATGTTAACTCTGTTACTTTATTTTTAATAATATTAACAGTTTTTTGACTAAAATATTCTTGTAAACATTTATTATTCTCTTGGGAATAACCTACGAAACGGTAAAAATTATCATCACATTTATCAGAGAAAATATTATCAGCGTATTCCATTTTATTCTTGTAATAATTAAAATTTTAAACAATAAAGTATACAAATTATTTAAAACTAAAATAATTAAATTAAAATGAGCGAAAATACTATAATTTTATATAGCAAGTATTCCAATTCTTGTACTAAATTAATTCGAATGCTGAATTCTTATCCAGTTGATTTAGAATCTAATCTTAATCTAAGTTTGGTATGTGTAGATAATGAAAATATTAGAAAACAAATTCTTAGAAGTAAACATATTAAAATAAATACTGTACCATGTCTATTATTAATCTCAACAAATGGAGAAGTTAACTTATATGAGAATGATACTATTTTTCAATGGTTTAATGAACAAATTAGTAAAAATCCAAAATTGATGATACCTACTCCCCAACCACCTGAACCTACTCCTGAACCTGCTCCTTTACCTTCACCACCTCAAGTTTCTGAACCTCCTAAACCTGCCTCCCCTAAACCTAAACCTGCTCAAACTCCTCCTCGTGTTCATAAAAATAAAGTACAAGAAGAAAATGAAGAAATAGAACATCATAGAAACATTGGACAATCAAATACCAGTATTGACAATATAGATTTAGATGAAAAGATAGATATAAGTAGACCACCAGTTCCAATGATCAATAATGAAGGAGGTTATGACTTAACAACAAACTTTGGTGAACCAGAATCTCCAAATCGCAATGTTTCTAAACATATTAAATCTAGTACTCAAGCTGGAACTAATTCTTCTGATCTAATGTCTCAAGCTTTAGCTATGCAAAAAGAAAGAGAAAAAGTAGAGCCTAAAAATCCTATAACTCCATCTAATACTTGATAAATATTTAAATTCTCTTTAATAATAAATGAAAAAGAAAACTAATTATGTAATTTTAGATTTAGATGAAACCCTAATTTCTGCAATTGAAGATTTTGATACTGAATATAAAACAAAATCCTATAATATGGATAATTATTACATGGTATATGAAAGACCTCATTTACAGAAATTTTTGGACTATCTATTTAAAAAATTCAATGTTATAGTTTGGACAGCCGCAAGTAAAGATTATGCACTTTTTATAATAGATAAAATTTTACTATGTAAAGATAATAGGAAACTTGATTATATATTTTTTAGATACCATTGTGATGTCTCAAAAAAATACCAACATGGTAGTAAAAACTTAAAGTTACTATGGGAAGACTATAATATACATGACTTAAATCCATTTAATACTATAATTATTGATGATTATGACGAAGTACATAAAATTCAAGAAGGAAACTGTGTTATAGCAGAAGAATGGAATGTTACTCAAGAAGATAGTGATAAGGATGACTATTTCTTAAGATTATTACCTTTGCTTGATAAATTTAATAAAAGTCAAAGAAAAAATCCAGCAAAAAAGATAAATAAGGCATTAAAATCTGATTCTAGTCCTTTGTAAGTATCCATTTATTTTGTTCTTCATCAAATACTATATTAGAGTTCGATACAACTCCTATAGACTTAGTTTGATTTTTAGAAAGTTTATAAAAAAAATAATCATTACCATTATTTTGTATTTTTACTGATTTTTCATCAATATTTTCAGCTAATGATTCTGTTTCAGTAAGAGGTTTAACCGAACTTCTTTTATTTCTAATTGTATTTATTTTAAAACTCATTGATTAGTTTTTATTAATACTATTTTAAATTGAGTCAATAATAAAAATGAAAATTAATATAAAATAATATTTTTTATATTAAACTATAATGCCAGAGTCAGACTTTACAATTTTTGAAAAAGCGCTTGCTGAATTAGAGAGCAAGGATAAAAAAATTCCACATACAAATATGTGTCTACATGAAGACGCGGTAGAAGAGAATGGAACTATTGTTTGTTTAGAATGTGGTGAACAGATTGGAAAAACTATTATGCACGAAAAAGAATGGAGATTTTACGGTCAAGCTGATGGTAAAAGAGCCTCTGATCCTAATAGAGTTCAAATGAGAAAATCAGATGAAAGAAATATTAATAAAGATGTAGAAAATATGGGATTTAGTGAAACCATAGTTTCACAAGCAAATGAAATTTATTCCCAAGTAACTAAAGGACAGATATTTAGAGGTGATTCAAGAAAGGCAGTAATATTTGCTTGTATTTATCATTCTTATAAAATTGCTGATAAATGTCAAACACCAAAAGATCTCATGGAAACTTTTGGTTTAAACAAAAAATCAAGCTTAAAAGGATTAAAAATTGTAAGCGTATATGCTCCTAAAGACTCACCAATACATACAACAAGTATAACAGCTATACATCATATTAATGATTTAATGGATAAGTTTTCCGCTACAAAAGAACAAAAAAAGGAAGTAATAGAACTTTATATTAAAACAAAGAATCGTTCGTCTAAATTAAATCGGGCACGACCACAATCAGTTAGTGCAGCTTTAATATTCTATTGGATTTGTCTTAAAAAACTAGATATTACCCTTAAGAAATTTGCTTGTAAAGCAGATTTATCGGAATTAACCATTAATAAAAATGCTAAAGAAGTCGCATTAGTCTTAGGAACTCCCTCTGTTATTTAAAATAGTAAGTCTGACAATTTTAAAATATATAAAAACTTAGTATAAACTAAGATCTTTATTTTATGAAAAATAAAGATTTTTAAATTATTTCAAAAGATAGAGTATCATAGCAACCATAATAACATTCCATACAATTCCTCCAGTATTGAAAAAAGTATCTAATCTACCCGGCGTATCGGGTAATCCTGATTTGTATACTTTGGTTCGAAAGAACCAAAGTATTACACTAGATATTAAACAAGATAACATTCCTAAGATAAAATATAATCTACGATGATTGTGCGTAGAAGAAGCTAATAACGACCCAAATACTAAAAATCCAATACCTGTTAAAAATACAACATATTCAACTAAAGTTTTAGAAAATGTTAAACAAAATACCGAAGCCATGATTAATGAACAAATTAAACTATATATAATACTTTTTGTTTTAGAGAGTTTATCATTCTTAATAAATGTATAAAAAGGAAAAAAGAAAATTATCCATAGTAATCCAGCAATCCATATAGATACATTTGTATAATTATCAAAAAAATATAAACTAACTTTCATTTATTTCTAAAAAAATAAATAATACTTTTAAAATCAATAAATCTAATATTAAATAAATATGTATAACCAGAATAGTAGTTGTTTAAAAACCCTATTACCAAAATCTTCTTTAGATAGTATACAAACAAGTATTAATCATTTACAAAATAACCTTACTAAAAGTGTTATGAAAGAATCTGACAAATTAGATGTACAAAATGAACTAAATAAGTTAACTACTCAATTTAACCAAATAAAAACATTAAAATTATGTAATACTTATTGCTCCAATACTACCAGCTATGTTCCTTCAGCTAATATATGTAGAAACAAATTATTACCAATAACATCGCAATCACAATTTAGTTTCAAAACTTCTGGCTATCCAGATGACGCAAAGTCGTTGACTGCTGACCAGTGTAGACAAATTGGTCAAAATAGTAATTTTGATATGAAGAATAGATGGAATGACACTGTAAGTTGGCCAAATGGTCCTAAAGGATGCTATGCAACAGCTGAAAGTGGTGCTAATGTAATGTTTTCTTGGAATACAAATGGAACAAACTCATGTAGTACAAACTTTAGGTGCGTGGAAGCAAAATACTAATTAATTTTATAATCTAATTATAAAATTATAACATTATTTTTCTTTAATTCTTTTTATTTCTGGACTTTGTATTGCTTCTCTATTAATTTTTGATAAAATCCATGTAATTGGATGACGCCAAGAACTATAAACATTTTCCACAAAACTTATATGATGGTTCATTTTACTACAATTAGGCTCGATATTATTTTCAAGAAGCTCTATCATTTTCTCCACTTTTTTCTCTAAAGATGATATTCTGTCTTCTATGTTTTTATTTCCCTCCATTTTGTATTACTTACTTATTTTTAAATATATAAAATAATAAATGTTAGATGATTTTGTATTTCTAAAAGATATTCGATATATTGTTAATAAATATATTCTTAATTCATATGCTAAAATAATTTTAGATTCTAAGGATCGTATTAAAAAAGCATTGAAAAAAAATAAAAGTAAATCACTGAGGATAAAATCAGAAATTGAATTACTAAATAAATTAACTAAGTCAAATTTCCCTTAAATACCTTAAACACGAAGCATTTTTAGGTACTTTAGGTAAATCATAATTAAGCTTAACAGCTTTACTTGGATACATTATATTATTTAATGATTCTTCATTAGGTTTAGTAGCCAAACTATCCAAAGAACTATGAACTAATTCAGTTACACATGAATTAGACACTAGTTGAGATTGTAATCCTTGACTTTTTCTTGTTTGGTCATTAGATAAAGGTATAAATCCAGTTGTATAGAATTTTTTTGATTTTATACTATTGCTCATTTATTATATAGATTATTACTGTTTAAAAAAAGAAAAATTATATTTAAAATATGAATTACGGAGAATTAATTGATAATTCTAGTTTTAATAGGGAAATATTATATAAAAATTTTAGCGATTATTTTAATAATCCTGTAATGTACAAAATAAAAGATATAGAGGATTTTAGTATGTATATAGCTAAAGTAAATTGTCTACTGTCTACTTTTTATAGATATATTTATGTTTTTACTCAAAAAGACAACAATAATAATATGAACCAAGAATATTTAAGAGATCTAAAATGGTATAATTTACAAACTAGGACAATAGAAGATCAATACAATATACCTTTACATGAGTATGAACCTACTAGAAATACACCACTTTATGTTCCAATAAATAGAAAAGAAAAACATCCAGAAAACAGTGTTTACTCTTGTGATAAATTAGCAGTAGAAGTATTATTATTACATGAAAAAGGAGGAGCTAATCAATACCAAGACAAGGGAAATCTAGTTTCAGCAATAGAAACTTACAAAACTATTATAAATATAATTGATTAATGTTAGGTTTAAAAACAAAGTATTAAATATAAAATGTCTGTATTAGAATATGAAATAAAGGAAAAAACAAGACCTTACTCTAATGATGAACTAAAAGAAGAGCGGGAAAAATTTTATTCAAGGCTTAAGCTTAGTGATGTAGTAGCTAAACATGCAAGAAGTAAACATATGTATAAAGTAAGAGAAAATGGTAAAAAATATCAGGAAATTATAGCAACTGGTAATAACGACTGCGGTAATTGTTCTGTCACTTGGAAACTACGAAAAACTCCTAATGAGTTAAAAAATAGAGCCAAAGAACTAATTGATAGTTATTACGATATTTTCTATGATGGTGAACCAGAAAATCTTACTTACTATGAATTAAACATAGAAATGGATTTCTATAATTGGCTTTATAATGAATTTAATAACTAAATAATTTTATATTATATTAATATAAAATGTCTTTAATAAAAACTTTGCCAGATGGATGGGATATAGTTAATTATAATAACGACGAGTACTTTAAAGATACTATACATAACTTATTATACAAAAACAAGCCCACTATTAATTTAAAACTACCAAAAGATTGGGTAAAGCTAGAATCACTAACTAAAAATCATCCATATTACTATAATATTATAACCAAACAATCTGTATGGTATTTACCAAAAGATACATGCCATATAAGAGGATTATTTTGGGTAGGCCAAAGTTGTTATATGGATAGTACTTTAGTATCTTTATTTTCTAATCCTACAACGGTCACTAATTATCTTTTACATGAACCTGTTACACAATTAAATGGTGAACCAAGATGCGGAGCTACCCACCAAGCTGATATTAAAACTAGAAAGTTGGTTCAAAAAGAATTACTCAGAATTTCTAATATGATACAAGGAAATGTTGAAAAACCTGAATATTGTACTAATTTACGTAAGATTTTAGCATCATGTCCTCACTTTGAAAATTTCCATTTACCTAAAATGGCCGATTCAGGTGAATTCTTAGCATTTATTTTTGGTTTATTCGAATTACCCAAAGCAACCACAGTAACTATTTCTTACGGAACAGATAATATAATTGACAAATATCCTCTCGATTCGGAGTTAGTAGAAACCCATAGAACCGTAGATAAAACAGCATCTTTAATTATATGGATTCATAATCAATCATTATTAGAAGGAGTGCGCCTTCGAACCTCCGAACTCTTAATTAATAGAGAAGACAGTTTCCCTTATATACTAGAAGGTGAAAATCAATTTAAAATGACTAATAAGAATAAAGAAGTTGTACGTACTTTCCCAAGAAGAATTTCATATATGGAATATACTCATGCTCCAATGCTAATATTAAATATAAATAGAATTGAAGGATCGGTAGGATATATTGGTACAGAAGTATTAATTGATCAATATATAAACTTATCAGATGGTAATCAATATAAGGTATCAGCAATAGTTTTATACCGACCAGGACACTATGTATGTAGTGTACTTTGTGATAATGAATGGTTTTATTATGATGATACGCAATATAAAGAAAAAGGACTAGTACCCCTAGGATCTTTCTTTAATATGGTTTTAACCACCGACGCTGAAACAACTGCTACCCAGATTTTTTATATTCCAATTTAATAATATATTATATATTACATATATGGATAACTGTAATCAAAAATATATTATTTCTCTCGAAAAGGAATTAGAGAAAAACTACACTTTAGTTAATAACTACAGAATAAAATCCTTTAAACATAAAACTTATTTCCAAAACATGTGGCTTATTAGTTTAATACTTTTATTTAACTATTTAGAACTATCTAAATTTATTCCGACTCTAATACTAGGAATGATTTCAATCTCTTATGTTAATTCTACTTATTTAAATATCCCTAATTTAAAAAATACCTAACTTTACTAAATTAATTTTTTAGTATTCTAAAATAAATGTCTTTTAGAATATCAAAATTTAATTCAAACGAACAAGCTTACGGAGCATCAAAAGTTCTTTATAATGCTCATAAATTAAATAATATCACTGTTGGTCCTATGACTAATATAACTAATGATTCTATACTCGTTTATAGTAATGGTCTTTGGTCTTATACTGGTTATATCAGCAGCGGATTAACAGGTCACACTGGACTTACTGGACCAACTGGTAATACAGGTCCTATTGGACCTACAGGTGCACATGGTGTATCAAGTAATACAGGTGCTACAGGTCCAACTGGTTATATTGGATTTACTGGTCCCACTGGAGAACAAGGACCTACAGGTACACATGGTGTATCAAGTAATACAGGTGCTACTGGCCCTACGGGTTTTCAAGGACATACAGGTACAACAGGAATTCAAGGTCCAACAGGTTTTACAGGATATACTGGTAACAAAGGTGACACTGGACATACAGGTACAACAGGAATTCAAGGTCCAACAGGTTTTACAGGATATACTGGTAACAAAGGTGATACTGGACCTACTGGTTCTGACGGAAATGCTACCAATACCGGAGCTACGGGTCCAACAGGAATTCAAGGTATTACTGGTCCTACTGGATACACGGGTTTTACTGGACCTACTGGTCCTTCTGGAGACGCAACTAATACCGGTGCTACAGGTCCGGCTGGACCTACTGGGTCTTCATCAAATGGTTTAAGAGTTTCTAGATTTGATACCCCAGGAAATACAACATTCACTCCTCATACAGAATCAAAAACTTTAGAAGTTACAGTAGTAGCAGGAGGTGGTGGAGCAGGAGGAGCAGGTGGATTACTTAATCACAGCAACCCATATTTAGTAGTTGGTAGACCAGGTGGTGCTAGCGCTATAGAAACTTATTTAATAGATTTAACACTAATCAATGGAGATAAAACATTAAATATTGTAGTAGGAGCTGGTGGAGAAGGAGCTAAAGTATCAAATCAAGCCGTTGGTCAAAATGGGGGAATATCAAGTATTACTCTAGCTAGTACAAATACACTGATAGTTCAAGCTAATGGAGGTGTTGGAGGAGCAACTGTTTCATATAATAATTGGGCTATAAATCCAATTAATAGTGTTGCTCTAGATGGAGCATCAGGTGGTGCTAATAGTACACAACCTACATTAACTTATTCCTCACTAATATCTTCTGTACACGGCGCAGATGGTGGAGATGCATTAGGAATATTAACTTATCAACATACCGGAGCTAATACAGGACAAATATCTAATATCAATCTTGGAATTATACATATTGGAGATGGAGGTCATGCTTATGGTTATGGCATAGGAGGTAAAGGATATTGCTATGAAAGTTCACAAACACATTTTCTTGATGGAAGAAATGCGCAAGGATATGGATCAGGAGGTGGTGCCGGTGGTGCATACCAAATTAATAGCCAGGCTATTACCAATTCCGATCTTAATGGAGGTAATGGATCAGGAGGAATAATTATTATTAAAGAATACTAATTCATCATTTGGATACAAATATAATGTACCACCTAGGGGTATAAATACAAATACAAAAATTATTATAATTATAATCATTAAAACTTGTAATAAAATTATAATAATTATAGTCATTAAATCTTGTAATTTACTCATTATGATTATAATTACCAGAAATGCTTAAATTAACAACATTTTGCTAAACCTATTACAGCGCAAGCCATTCTAGCACCGGCATTTCCCGTAATCTTACTTTCAGGATTACCTCCCATACCTAAATCATCAATACCTTCATGAATGACAACACTTCTTCCTACAATACTAAAACATACTAAACCACTTATTTTAATACGAGGATCAAAATAATTATAAACAAATCTTCCTGAAGAATCTGATTTCAGATTATTTATGAGATCGCCTTGGTGTGATTGGTTTATGTCAATAAAAATTGAACCATGTTCTTTATTCGTAGGATTGAAATGACCTCCTAAGGATGCGCAACCATTAGTTTCGTCGCCAAATTCATGAACATGAATTGCGTGTACAGTACTAGGTGGAAGATCATAGAGATCAAAAAATACTTGTAACCCGTCTGTATCAGCTAATTGATAAAATGTTACTGTACCTTTCACATTTTTATTATTAAAAATAGCTATGGCTTTATTAGTTATTTCTGTATTCATTTTTATTTATATTAAAAAGTTTTAAATTACACTAAATTTAAAACTACACTACTAATGTACTCAATTCTTTGCTGAAATTACTGTTATTAGTTTCTAGATCATTAATTTCGAAATAATTATTTGTATAACTGTTAAATTCTTCCGGATTATTATCTTTCATCTTATCAGAAGCTATTTTGTGAGAAGCTGACTTCAATTCACTATCCAAAAGTGCCTTTGTTAATTTTGTGGCTCTTACATCCTTTTGCATGGAACCATCCTCATTTTTATATTGAAAGATTTGCCTAGCTGCGTCCGTACAGATATACTTTAACTTACCTTGTTCATCTTTCAAAATATTATCATAAGCAAATCTCGCAACCCCTTTCTGGCCCTGAATCAAGTACTCATCAGAAAATCCATTCTGTATTGCTTGATTCAACGTGGATATAGACATATCCATTGGTGTATTTATCAACACTTTCTGATTGTTGTTGTTCGTTGTACTAGCATTTATACGAGGTTGCTTCGCGATTTCTTCTACCGTAGTTGTTGAGCGCTCGTTCTGCTCACGTAATATTCTTACCTCGGTCTCCACAGCAACTACATTAATTTTATTTTGAAGGTCAACAATTGTTTTTTCTTGCTCCTTATTTTTATTCTCTAAATCAGCAATAATTTTTTTAAATTTTACCACACATATTTCTAAATGACTATTATATCTTTGTTTTGATGCAAAACTTTTATTACAGTAAGTACATACATAGGACATATCTATATTAATATCTTCTATCTGTGAATCTTTAAAATTTTTTTGAATCTCTAAACAATATTTAGCAGTTTTTTGATGTGTTTTTAAGTTTCCTTTTGATACGTATGATTTTTTACAATATTTACATTCAAATGACATTTTATTAAAATTAAATATCTCTTTATATTAACATAACAAATAATGATTTGGATTGTTTTGAAAACAATCAACAAAGCAGTTTGTACAAAAAATAACAAAAAATGTAAACCCAAAACAAAATAAGTTTTATCAGAAGTACGTTAAATTAACATAATTATATCATAAAATATTCTTTTTTTTTGTGGGTTTTTTCTGCACACATTAAATGTGTGCAGAGACACAAATTTCTAATGTAGAATTTAAAAAAGGTAAGTACTTTTAAAAAGTATCTACTTTAAAAATTCAAAACAGTTTTTAATTATATCTATAAAAAAATCTATATTTTTATCTTCTGGTAAAATAAATCTTTCTCTATTTGCTTGCTCCCGATATTCATTTAATTTTTTGAAAACAGTAGGTTCTAAAATATTCATAGTTTCTTCGTCACCACAATCTTGAAAGAACAAAACTTCGTGTTCATCCGTTTTATTGTATGTAGAAAGTCTATTCGTTAGATTTTTAGCTTTACCAAGAATGTATCTTCTGTCTTTTTGTAAAGAGGAAGTTGTTAAAATGTAAATAACATTAGAACATTCAAATTGTTTCCTGGGTTGTTTTTTAACATATTTTTTTATCATATTATTTATAGTATCATTTTTCTGTTCAATTGCAGCTAAAGCTATTTCTTGTAATCTTTCTTGTAATTCTTGTATCTTTTTTTGAGACTCTTTCTCAAATAATTGTTCGTTTTCTTTCAAAATTTTATTTTCAATTTCTAGACTTAATATAGTCTTCTCATTATCGGATATTATTTCATTTTTTTTATTTATAATATTTTCCATATATTTTATTTCCTTATCTTTTTCTAGTTTATTTTTTAAGATATCTTCTTCTAATGAAAGTATAGAGTTAGTATACTTTTTCTCTACCTCATCTATTATATGTTGGTACTTTAACAAGCAAGTTTCTTTATGTTTTTCTAAATGATATTTAGAAATATCTTTTTTACAATAATTACATTGATGTTTTAATTCATCAATAATAATTAAATTTTTTTCTTGTTGAATTTTTAAGCAATATTTAGTTGTTTTTTGATGTTTAGTTAGATTACCTATTGATGTAAAAATTTTTTTACAATATTTACAATTAAATGACATTTATATTTTTATTAATTTACTTTTAAATATAGGAATTCCGATTAATTTTGGAAAGCTTAATCTAAAGTTAGATTAAGCTTTTAATTTGAAATGACCTAATAATATTTTTAGAATATGAAGCAATTTTAATGATATTGGTACATCATATTACCTATATTTTTAGCAGTTCCTCCAATTATTCCCATTCCTACTCCTACTCCTTCAGCTCCGGCAATGGCCTTAACATTAGAGACTAGAATTACATTAACCCATAAACCTATCATACCAAAAAAGGTTATAACGGCCAAAACTAATAATATAGTTCCTATAACATGGACAAAAGCTATAGGTTTAGTTCCAATATGATAAGATTTAGGATCTTTTTCTTCATAGAAAACATTTACTTTTTGATTAGCACTATACTGCATTTGATGATTAGTACTTGCCCTGACAGTCATTTCTTTTCCACCCTTTGGTGTGAATGTAAGCATAAAGTTACAGTTATATGTAGTTGATGTGGAGGAAGATGTAGTATGTTCCTTGTCATTAGTTTCACTGTGTGTTTCAGTTTGCGAAGTGCACTTAACTGTTTTATCATCATTTAGAGGGGTAATTACACCAGGAACCTCTATATATTTAGTTGTTTTTTTAGTAACTAGAATTATTCCTACTATTAAGAATATTAAGAAAAACATAGTCGTTCCTATAGCTCTTGCATAAGCATAAATATTTCCGGTAGTAACTGCAGCGTTACCAGCTTCTGAAGCTACATTTTGAAATGTTTTATTATTTAGAACATTGCCCATTTTTTTATTAAATAAAATAAAATATTTTACAATTATTTTAATAAAGAAATATTCAGTGTAAGTTATTCAAACTGAATTTCAGATTTATCAATAACTATAATATTAAAAGGTTGTTAAAACTATGTTAAAAGATACAAGAGTGTGAGGTATTTATAAACCAATATAAATTTCAAGTTAAATACTGGTTTATAAAGATAAGTTTAATTACAAAAATGACATCAGTAACAAAAATCAATTCACTTGTAAAATCAGTTTTCGGTGAACAAGAAAGTTTCGAAAGTGATTGGGCCAAAAACCAAAAAGTTCAACAACAACTAAAAAGTATTTTAAATGCTAGTGTAAATAAACCACTAAAAGATCCAGATGCTCCAAAACGTGGAAAATCTTCATATCTATTTTTCTGCGGCGATATGCGTGATACAGTTAAAGAGAAACTTGGTGACCAAGTATCAGCTACTAGCATTACTAAGGAACTAGGTCAAATGTGGAACGACCTTAAATCTAGCAATAAATCAAGCGACAAGTCAACTATTAACAAATATCAAAAAATGGCTCAAGCTGATAAGGATAGGTATGAATCTGAAAAAGAAGCTTATGTTCCTTCAGCGGAATTTGTGGAGGCAGCTGCTAACGTTAAAGGAAAACAGCGTCGCAAGAAAGATCCAAATGCACCAAAGCGTTCAAAAAGTGCTTACCTATTTTTCTGTAATGATGTTCGTGAGTTAGTTAAGAAAGAAAATCCAGATTTCAAGGCTACAGAAACTACATCTGAACTAGGGGCTCGTTGGAATGCTCTAAAGGCTGATAAGTCTCGTTCATCTGAACTTCAAAAATACGAAAAGATGGCAGCTGATGATAAGCTAAGGTATTCTAAGGAAGTTGCTGCCCAAAAAAGTTCTTCAGATGATGTAGTTGAAGAGAAGCCAGTTAAGAAGGCAGCACCAGCTGGAAAAAAAAAGGTTGTCCCAAAAAAGGACGTGAGCACAACTAAGGTTCTAAATGGATATCAAGGTTTTTGCCAAGCTCATCGCGATACAATGAAGAGAGATCATCCTAAGGATAATGCTAAAGACATTACTAAGCGTTTAGCTACTATGTGGAAGAAACTTAAGCCAGAGGAGCAGGAAGCTTGGAAAACTGGTTGTGTGGCAGTAGGTCATTAAAAAAAATAAAATTGATTTTTAATTTAATAAAATTAAAAACATAATAACAATGCAATCAACACGTGAATCTTTTCCAATGGCTCTAGATGATACTGAACTAAATGTGGAGCAGCCTACTGTTTCTATACAAGTTCCTGAACATTTATTAGGTCAAATTGAAAATATGGTGAAAAATCTTACTATAAAAGAAGAAAAGAGAGTAAAAACCAGTCAAAAGAAACAATCCAATGTTAAAAAAATATTGAATCATAGGAATGATGGTAGAAATTTTCAGTTTCAAGTAGTGTGGAAAGATAATGTTACAGAATGGGTAAATGATAAAGATTGTAATTGTGAAATTCTGATTAATGAGTATTTGAGACTTTCAAATATTAAAACAGCATATCTTATTTGTAGGGTAAGTACAAAGAATCAAGACGATCCTAATTGTATTTCTCTGGAAGCACAAGAATGTGCTTTACTTTCAATAATCCCTTCTATATATGAAAGAGTTAAAGTAATCAAAATCAAAAAGTCCTCATACTCTAATATGCCTTCTGAAATAGTAGAGATATGTAAAATAGCAACAGGTAATGATGCTGTTTATTTTTGGAAGATTGATAGATTTAGTAGGAACATTGAAAAATCGGTTGAATATCTAAAAATGCTGGAGGATAAAAAAGTGTTTGTGTATTCATTGTCTGAGAATTTGGAATTTAGTACTAATAAATCAGAATTTTACAGTTATGTTCTTAAGGGTCAACAAGAATCTGATGATATAAGTAAACGAATTAAGCTTACTATTAGTCAAAAATTAGATAGAGGGGATGAAAAAGTAGGTAAATTACCATACGGCAAGAGATATATTCGAGTACTAAATTCAGATGGTGATACTATTAAGATGAAAGTAGGAGATAACCCCTTGGAGTTAAAAGTAATTAATAATATTAAAAGAAGTAAATCAAATAATAAAGAATTGGCATCTAGTCTAAATAGTAAAGGAATAACAAAACATGGAAGAAAGTGGACATCTAATATGATTAAATATATTAGAGATAAGAATTAGATGTAATATTTTTTGAATGTTAATTATAACATTCAAAAAAAAGTTTACTTAATATAAATGTCTAAAACTGTAATATTTTTAGTGTGTTTTATTATTTTAGCAATATTTGGCCTTATATGGTTATTAAAGCCAAAAGAAAAATATAATAAGAAAACAGAAAACACCAATCTACAATCTAGTCCTAGAATTAATAGTGATGTACGGAAAATTATAGGAAATGTACCACATTTTGGTTGATTTTAGGTTTTAATTAGTTCTGAATTTTTAAAGGTTAATTTATTTTGGTTAATGTATTCAAATGATATAGATTTTTTATTGAAAAAATCTGGTGAGACATGATGGTTATGCCAATTAAAATTTGGTCCCATGTAAGGTAATATTTCCTGTGTAATATCAAGTTCATTCTCATCTAGTATTCTTAAAAGAGGATTAGGTCCCTTTTTTGGTTTGATTATCATTTTATATTGTTTTCCTTCTATATAGTAAGTAACTAGATATGTTTTCTTGTCTATTTTTTGGGAAGAGTTGTTAATATATTGAGTAAACTTTAGATATTTAGCACTAAATACTATTTTAATACTTTCTAAATAAACAAATCTTGTATTTGGGTCACTTGCTACAAGTCTATTTAGACTTTTCCAGTTTTGATAAGTATCAATTAATTCGTTTTTTAGATGAGTAATTTTTCCAGTAGTTCCTAAATATAATAAGATAGGAATAGATAAAAGTACGATATAAATCATGATTATTTTTTTATATGAGTAATTTATATTTTAAATATATTTGTATTAATAAATGAAACAGAAAAAATATTCAGTTTCCGTTATAGATGATAAAGATACAGAGAAATTTTCTTTATCAAATTGTACATGTGAAAAATGTTTCTCGATGCATTTAGCACAAGTAGAGTGGGATAGTTTTAAACCTAAAACTTTTTTACAGAAAAGAATGTTAAATGTTGTTAAGAATATAGAAAAAAAATATTTGAATAAATAATCCAATTAGTTTTTAGAAATAGTTTTTAAGTATAATTTCTTAAAAACATATTATTTATAGAATATATAATACATTATAAATGAGTACTTTATACATTTCTACAACTAAAAATGTAAAAACCGAATTTATCGCTTTAATTTTGGCAGAATCAGGTTTAGAGTGTCAGATTAGTGAAAATGTGTCAGTAATAGAAGATAATGATAATAACTTTATAACCGAAGTTGGATTTAAAATATATTTTGTCAACTTAGATAAAAATGATTTTAAAGAAAAAGTGTGGTATCCTTTAGAATCAAAACTTGATTTAAAATGTGCTCATATTGAGTATCGTAATGTTTTTAAAGGATGTATTATGAATTGGCCTGGTATATTTGCAGTTGATAACTGTTCTTTATCAGTGAATAATTAGTCAAATATATATGATTCTGAATCTATTAATGTTTTACATTCATCTACGATTTCTTTATCGCTAATTGAATCATCGTATAATATTTTAATAAGATTTTGCTTACAGTCTTGATTAATTACATTATCATTATTAATTATTGTACTAATCTTTTTCTCAAGTTCTTTTATCTTATTTTGATAAGTATTTTCAGTATTTTGTAAATTATCAGCATATGATCTTTCTTTTTTGAGGTTTTCTTTTCTTAAGTATTCGATTTCCTTTGTTAGTTCATAAATCATATCTTTTAGTTTTTTTACGCTTGAAGAATTTGAGCATAAGTATAAGATTAATAATCCACCCATACAGCTCGCGAATGGGTATAGATACTGTGAAATTATTATGTTCATATTTATAAAAGAAATGAATTTTATTTATTTCTAAAAAATAATAAATATATAATTAAAAACATTAAACAGTTAAGAATTACAGATAAAATTAAAGTGTTTAATATATTGCGTTTGTAACTCTTAGTTTTTTTATCATAATATGTCAAATATTTTGGTTTAATTAGTATTAATAGTATAAAGATACTTGAAAAACCAGATAAAAACAATAAACTTTTGGATAAAGTACTTTTTTTAATATTACCAAAACTTAAACGTGCTTTTCCTAAACCAATTCCTTTACTTAAACAAATTGGAAGATTTCCCATATAATCATAGTCAGCAGGTAATATATTTGATTTTCCGCAATAAATTTTTCGTGTGTCAATTTTATGATAATCACCTGTGTATTTTGGTAAACTCTTACCTTTCATAATTCCTTTTTGTAAACATTTATAATTGGTTCCTAAGGAGTATTCTCCTGATAATAATTTTGGATCTAAAGCATTGTTACCACAATAAATAGTCATTTATTTAATTAGGAAATTTGTTATTAATTAATAACAAATTAAAGTTTTTCTATAATACCATTACATGAATAATATACTCTTTTAATTCCTAATTCTCGTATCACTGAATCACATAATTCACATGGTTTAGACATTTTGAGACCATCCCTAACTACTAATAATTTAACTTTTCTCATATTAGTATTTTTTGGTAATTTAAGTATAGCATCTATTTCAGCATGTTTGGATTTTTCATATTTAATCACTTTCTTTTGAACCTTTTATCTGATGTGGATCAGCACAATAGTTGTGTCCACAACTTACAATCTTTCCACCAATTATACATACAGCACCATGTCTATGGTCTCTAGCCATACTCTTCTTTGATTCTTCAATAGCTTTGTTGATATATTGTTGCATTTTGATTTTATCAATATAATATTTTTGGTAAAATCAAATTTAAAATAAATCTTTTTTTGTTGAAACATGTAACATTACTTCGTTTAGTTGTTGTATATCAATAGGTTTAGTAATAAAATATTTAACACCCATTTTTTTACAACTTATAATATCAGAATCCATAGTACTAGCAGTAACTACTATAATTTCAGGAAGTTTCCAATTATTAATATTAATCTTTTCTATAACAGCGAATCCGTCCATTATTGGCATACGTAAATCCAATAAAAGAATTTCAAATGGTTCATCTTTATTATAAGCTTCTTCTATAATATTGAATGCCTCTAATCCATTAACAGAAGTAGTTATATTAGTATAATTTAATGACAGTAATATATTTTCTAATAATGTTCGATTATAAAGAATATCCTCCGATATTAATATTTTTGAATCTTTTTTGAATTGTGTAAAGTTGGATGATTTTGACAGAGATTTAAAATCACTTTGTCCAATATATGATTTTGGTTTTCTTTCTTTTATTAAAGTTCTGTAGATAGTATCTAATAATTTTATTTTATTAATAGGTTTTTCAAGTTTTTCATCAAATTCTTTGGTATTAACAAACGTATCTAAAGAAGATAAGGCAATCATTGGGAAAAAAGGTTTCTCTTCTCTTATTTGTAATGCTAAATCAATACCTGATATACCGGGCATAACTATATCAATTAAACCAAAAGAAAAATCATGCCTATCTCCCATTATTAGTCTTAACGCTTCTAATGCGGAAGCACAAGCAATAGGTTTCATTTTCCATTCAAATAACAGTTCTGTTAGCAAAATTCTATTATCAAGATTATCGTCTACGATAAGAACTGATTTACCTTTTAATAAATCAAGATCTTGTTTTAATTTTGATTCATAATCATTAAAAGGTTTATATTCAATCATTACAATAAATTCTGATCCTTCTCCTTCTTTACTATTTACTAGTATATATCCATTTAATAGAGTAGATAGTTTTTCACATATGGCTAAACCAAGTCCTGTACCAGTTTTTGTACCATTATTTTCAATTTGTTCATATATAGAAAATAATTTTGATTGTTTATCTTCAGCTATACCAATTCCATTATCTTTTACTGATATAACTAATTTGTTATCATTTAAATAAAAACTTACTTTTATTATTCCATTAACATCAGTAAATTTATTAGCATTAGATATTAAATTAATAAGTATTTGGACTACCTTTTGTTTGTCTGAAATCATAAATTGATTTAGGTCTTCAGATATAATGAAATCTATGCTTTGATTTTTTTCTTGTATTTTTTGTCCAGTTGTATTTTTTAATGTTTCTATGATTTCTTGTATACAAAAACAATCACTTCTTACCTCCATTTTACCAGATGCCAATTTAGAAAAATCCAATAAGTCATTTATTATTTGCATTAGTTGTAATGAGCATTGATTTTGAGATTGCAAATAACTTTTCTGTGTAGTATTAAGTTGTGTTTGCATTAAAAGTTGACTATACCCAATTACACCATTAGCTGGTGTTCTTATTTCATGACTCATATTAGCTAAGAATAATTCCTTACCGTAATCTAATTGATTTTTTTCAAAAAGAATTTTTTCTTTTTCAAGAAAATTTTGAACTATAGAAATTCCTAATGATAAATCTGGTAAAATTTGGTCTTCTGAGAATTCTTGATTATTACGCGCTAAATGAATAAGTCCTAAGTGTTCAGTAGTTTGAATTGGTATTAATAAAGAAAATTTGTATATTTTAGGCATAGTTACAATAGAAGGATCATAATTAATGTCATAAATTTTTGTACTAACTTCTAAATCAATATTACCATCTAATGTTGAAAGCAATTTCTTGTAGGTATTATTTATACTTAAAAAAATTGTACATAATTCAGATTTAGATTCTATTTGTATGATATTGATTAGAGCTTCTAAATCTTGACCTTTATTAATAGAGTTATTGAGATACTCTAAAAATTTAGTATTAAGCATTTTATTACAGTATAAAAAATAAATTATAATATTCCCATCATTCTTTTTAATTCATATTGTAACATTTTATCAGAATACTGATTTAATTCAGGGAAATTGGCCATACCAGCACTTCTTTTTATCTCTTTTTGAGATGATTCTTCTTGTATTTGCTCCTCTGAAATGTCTTCTATTTTTTGATTTTCTACCATATTAATTCTAATATCTTCTTTGTTGGATAAATCATTAACAATATGATCTTCGTAATCGGTATTAATCTTTATAGTATTAGAGTATTGATTTGGTATCTCAATTCCTAGCGATTTAGCTAAAATTGAATATTCTTCATATGCACTAGATGGTAGTAATGGGGCTGATAAAAATAATTCTTCAAATTTAGATTCTAACCATTTCATGTATTGATTTGCCTGAACTCTGTCTTTTCTATAAAGACCTAGTTGTCTTCTTACACTACTTTCTATACCAGTATATCTAGCAGCTGCTTGTTTATTAGCAACAATGGTTTCATCATATTTTCCAAATCTTATTATTGTAATAATACATCCTGCCGTGAATCCAAATAAACAGGAAAGTATTGGTAATACTGGGTCTTCATCAGGATTTAAAATAGAATTTACAGCAGAAAATATTCCTCCTATTGGTCCTAAAAAAATACCTAGTGTCATTAATATATTATATTTTTTTTTATTTTTTTGAGCTTCATTTAGATGCATTATCTTGTATCCTTTTGAATTATCTCCGATATCTTTGGCTGATAACTCTATTTTATCATTCCATAGGTACAAAGATTGTTTATTTTCTGGTTCGTTTTCGAATGTTTTTTGAACTTCTTGTTTTGTTTGATTTTCAATTATTTCTTCCATTTTTAATATAAAATCTTTAATCTTTAATTATAAAAATGATTTAATAGTTAAAATTATATAAAAATATATAAAAATGTCTCTTATAGTCTCTGACAAATACGAAGAAGATGGTGTAATGAATTTTAAGGTATCAGGCATAAATTTATCAATTGCGAATGCGTTAAGACGTACTGTTTTAGCAGAAATACAATCAATATATCTAGAAAATATTAAAATATTAGTTAATGATAGTTGTCTTAATGATGAAGTATTAAAACAAAGATTAAGTTATATACCAGTAAAAATATTACCTGAAGATGACTATAAAAATTTTGAAATCTCCATAGATGTACAAAATAATTCAGAATATGAAATGCTAGTAACAACAGAGAATATAAAAGTATTTGATAAAGAAAATAAAGAAAATATTGATTCATCTATTTTGTTTCCTTCTGATGAAACAGGTAATTACATAGAAATAGTAAAATTGAAACCAATTAGTAATAAATGTGCTGAAAAGATAAAAATATCATGTACTTTAGAACTTACATCCTATGAAAAAAACAGTGTACATAATGTTGTATGTACCAGTGTCTTTAGTAGATGTGTAGATTATGATAACTTACTAAAAATTTATAAAGAAAAATACAAAATTCCCAATTCAACATTAATACAAGAAGATAAAAGTATTTTGAAAAGAAAATTAAATTATCAAGATTACCAAGACTATATAGTAGTTGAAGATTTTGAATTTCAGATTGAGAGTATAGGCTCCATGTCTAATAATTATATAATTAAGAAAGCTCTTAGTATTTTAATTAATAAATTGATTGATTTGTCGGATAATATTACTTTACACACTTTTGGAGCAAATATAGATATCAATATTCTTAATAATACTTATACTATTGGTAACATGTTATTAGAGACAATGATAGACGAAAAAATATTATTTAAATCATTAATTAATAACAAAGATAATAATATTTTAAGATTAGGATTTGGTAAGACATCTTCTTTATATAAAATAGAAGATGTAAAAGATAAAATAAATAATTTAATAAATACAATAAAAGATATAGATACGAAATTTAGTAATTATTCAGAAGAATAAATTTTAAATTAATTTGGTACTTGATTTATTCGAATAAATCAAGTTCATATATTCTTATATTTTACAATGTAATTTATTTCTTTATAAGAAATAAATGAACAAATTAATCACAGTTGTTTTCGGCGTATTTTTTGGAATATACCTATCTCAGAATTATAATATACCTAATATTAAATATTATTGTGATAAAGGTTATGAATATTTAAAAGACTTAGAAGAGCAAAACAGAAAATAATACAATGTATTGGAATTTAAAGAATAATTATAGATAAAACATAACAGTCATGGAGCAAAGAAATCCAGAAATAGAAGAAGGTAATCAAGAATATAAGTTAAAGTTGCTAGATAATAGTATTGAAAAAGTAGAAAAAATAGCAACCCAAATGAGATGGAGGACTAATGAAGGTAATGGAGAGTCTTTATACACTATTGGTATTGAAGACGATGGTAGTGTAGTAGGAATAAGCCATGAAGACTATTTAAAAACTATAGATATTCTAACATCGGCTGCAAATAAAAACAATTTTAGTATTACAGAATTATCAAAAACATTTGTTAATGACGATAAATACCTTTACGAAGTATTTATCAGAGAAAATAATAAGAATAAACATATAGACGTTAAAGTAGCAATTGCTGGTAATGTAGATAGCGGAAAATCAACTCTTATGGGGAGTTTAACTAGTGGTATTAATGATGATGGAAGAGGTTTAGCTAGATTGTCTGTATGTAACTATATTCATGAAGTTAAATCAGGTCGTACATCATCAATTGGGCAGCAAATTATTGGATTTAACGAACACGGTAAAATGATAAATTACCAAGGTTTATGCGGGAAATTAAGTTGGCCAGAAATAGTTAATAAAAGTTCTAAAGTTATAAATTTCTTTGATTTGTGCGGACATGAAAAATATTTAAAAACTACAATAATTGGTTTAGCTTCTTCTGAACCAGATTTATGTCTTATAATCGTATCTGCCAATAAAGGGATTAGAAACGAAAAGGGTAATAGAGCTACTAAAAGAGGTGAAAAGAAAAATTTTGATAATATGACTAGGGAGCATATATTTCTTTGTATAGCATTAAATATACCATTTGCTATTGTAATTACAAAAATTGATATGGTACAAGATCAAAATATTAAAAATGTATATGAACAAACTTTAACAGAAATTAATAACATTATAAAATGTCCAGGAGTACGTAGACAACCAATAAAAGTAGTAACTGATGATGATGTTTTAATTTCTGCTAAACAAATACATACACAATCTATAGTACCAATATTCCCTATATCTAATGTAACAGGTGAAGGACGTGATAATTTAACTTCTTTTTTCAATATACTTAACAAAGCTCCTAGAAATTTAATTGAAACTAATGTAAAGATGTTTGTTGATTCAATTTGGTCAGTTCCAGGAGTGGGAACAGTAGTAGGAGGGCATTTGAAATCAGGTTGTATTAGAGTTAATGATAAGCTTTACTTAGGACCTAATAATAATAAATACGAAGCTATTTCTGTTAGGTCAATACATTGTAAAAAAGTACCAGTTCAAGAAGTAAATAGAGGATCTTATGTTTGTTTAGCTCTTAAAAAGATAGATAAAAAACAAATAAGAAAAGGTAATGTTATAATTTCCGATAAAAGTCAACAATTATTAACATGTGAATTTTCTGCTAATATTAAAGTTATGAAAACTCATTCTACTACTATTAAAGTAGGTTATCAGCCTGTTGTTCATTGTTCAGCGATTAGGGCACCTGTAGTTTTGACTAAAATAGAAAATAAGGTAAATTCAAGAAATCCAGATAATACTACAGATGATGAAATATTAAGAACTGGAGATACAGCATTATGTACATTCAAACTTGCAATACGTCCTGAATTTATTGATAAAGACATGAAAATACTTTTTGCTGAAAATAAAACCAAAGTAATCGGTGTAGTTTCTACAGTAAAATAATTCTAATTTGTTGATATATTTTAAAAATATATCAACTGTTTTTAATTCTAAATAATTTAGATGTATAAATTGTAATCTAATTTTTCAAAAATATTAAAGTATTCATTTATATCTTCTATTTCATCATACATTGGTTCTGTTTCGTAAAATTTTGAAGCTAATGAGATACTCGTATGAGAATCACAGTCTAGTTTATCTATTATCTTCTGGGCTAATTCTTTAGTAATTTTTTTTTCTATTTCAAAATTTTCTGCCATCTCCTCTATCTCTTCAGTAAAATCGTATTTGGAGCTAATTTCCCAACACTTTTTACCAATTTGTTTTAAATCGGCAATGTTATTATTAAATCCTTTCATTTCTAAAGCTTTTTTAAGATTAAGTCTTCTTATAGGAGATTTAATTAATGATTTTTTAATAATTATTGTTAGTAAGTCATTGCTAATCATTTTTTTACAACTTTTTTCCAAATAATCTAAAGTTTCTATGTCAGTGTTAAATTTTAACAAATCATCATGGTATAATTCAAATAAACAAACACCTAATGACCATATATCAACTTTGTGGTTATACTTTCTTTCAAATACAATTTCTGGAGCTCTATAAGTCTTGGTAGCAATTAAAGAAGTATGAGTTTCATTTTTGTAGTTAGCTGAGAAAACTTTACTAAGTGAATAATCACCTAAATAGGCTGTATCATTCTTATCTAAAAAAATATTATCAGGTTTTATATCTCTGTGAATTATCTTATTTGAGTGAAGAAAGTATAATCCTTTTAATAAATCATTACATATACCTAATTTCTTTTTATAGTTTAAGTTCTTATCTACTATACATTGAGTTAAATCACATTGGTAAATATCCATGATGTATCCAATTGTTAATCCCATATCATTTCTTTCATATACAATATTTTTAGCAGTAACTATAGGAACAGATATAGGTTTATGCTTTAAAATCCCAAGTAAAGATAATTCTCTTAAAATTTCTATATCTAAACTTTCTAAATTGACTTTAAATGATTTAAAAGCCTTTTTATTCCCATTCAAAACAACTTCAAACACATTACTAAACGTACCATTTCCTAATTCTTTTTGTATTTGGAACTGAGAAGGTGTAAGAGCCATTTTTAATCTTATTAAGAAGATTATTTAATAAAAAATCAATTTTTTTTTGATTGATTGTTCTTTATTTTTCAATTTCTTTATGCTTACATAAAAGCATTTTTATATCTAGAAGAATGCATTTTTGGGTGTTTATTTATAAGGTGTTCCTTATATATGGTATACCAAAACGTATAGTATTTTAATTTTATAAAAAAATTAAAATACTGTAAATATAACAAATTTTTAGTTAGATATTTTTAGGTTAATTAAATAAAAAATTATTAATAATAAATGAATACCAATAAACTTATAGTTAAATTTTTAAAGAACAACAAACAGTTTGTTTTATTTTACTTTATATTTATGTTTGCTTATCCTGTTTCATCTATTATATTACCCCAATTTTATACAAAACTTATTGATGATATTAAAGAAAATAAAAATCCAAGGATTATTAAAACATTAGCTATATATATGACGAATAATGTTATGTTTTTAATACTTGATAAAATAGATACTGTATTTATGCCAAAATTACAATCTTATATTAGGCAAAAAATAGTAAAAAGTGTTTTAGAAAAATATAAAAATAATTTCAAAGAGCAAGATTTAGGGGTTACGATTAGTCAAATTATTAAGCTTCCTGTAATTGTAAAAGAGTTAGCATTTCAGATCCGTAATTACATAGTACCTTTATTATTAATTTTTGTAGGGATAATAATTAGATTTTCACTAATTGATATTAGACTAGGAATACTAACACTATCAATGCTTATAACATCTTGTCTAATAATTTATCCCATAGTAACTAATATTCTTAAAGTTTCGTTTGATTTAGATAATGAAACTGATTTATTACATGAAGATATTACAGAATTATTTGATAATTTAGCAGATGTGTATGCTATGGAAACAATAAATAAAGAATTAAATAATTTAAATAAAAATCAAGATAAGGTTGTAGTCAAATATCAAAATACTTTTAATAAGTCAAATGATTTAAGAACAATTATACAAGTGTTTTCTATAATAATTTTTGGATCAATTTTGGCATATTCATATAAATTGATGAAAAATAAACAAATATCTAATGATAATTTAATTAGTATTGCTATTACTTCAATGTTTATTATTAAAAAAATAGGTAGTTTTTCCGGTGAAATACCTAATTTAATACAAAATCTAGGTAGTTATCAAAAAATATCACGTAATTTAAGTAAACTCGATGGTATAAAAGATACTAAGGAAAATTTTGAAATTACTAAAGGAAGTATATCCTTTGAAAATATAAGTATAAATTATGGAAACAAACAGATTATTAAAAATTTCTCTCTCAATATTAATCCAAATGAATCTGTTGTTATAATTGGAGAAATAGGTAGTGGGAAAAGTAGTTTAGTTAAAAGTTTATTAAAATTAATAGAATATGAAGGTAATATATACATAGATGGTAAAAATACAAAGGATATATCAACATCAAGTATAAGGTCTAAAATTCTTTTTATAAGACAGAATCCTATACCATTTAACAGAACTGTATATGATAATATTACTTATGGTATAGATGGTGTAAATGAAAACGAAATTATAGATATAATTCAAAAATATAATATAGATAAAGTATTTAATAAAAAATTAGATTTTAAGGTTGGTAGAAAAGGAGAAAAATTATCTGGTGGACAAAGGATGATTATGTTTCTTTTACGAATATTAGTTCAAAAAGATAAAAAGGTTATTATATTAGATGAACCTACATCATCTCTAGATAACATGACAGTTCAAATTATTATTGATATTATAAAAGATATTATTAAAAAACAAACTACAATTGTAATTACACATGATGAAAGACTTTTACAAATTTCCAATAAAGTTATTAAACTTTAATAAAATATTTATGTAAAATAAATGAATAATGAAAGATACGCTGTTGCAACAAGAATTCCTTGTTCTTATTCTACGTATAAACAATTTTGGGATAAACCATATGTACCAATAAAGTATCCTGTCAAAGTTTCTTCGGATCCATCTATGTTACAAACTTTCACTCCGCATACATTTAAAACTGAATATAAACAAGTAAATAACAATAATGGTTGTGGTAATTACAAAAATCTTGGAAATACATAAACAATATTTAAAAATTATTTTATTTTAATAAAATGGATCAAGTTTTACCTATATTAAAAAGCTTGGGTATATCTCCCGATAAAATCACACCTGAAAAAATAGATAAAATTAAAAATATGGGTTTAGATTTTAATAAAGCAGATAGTTTTACAACTGAAAATTGTAATGAAATCTTGAAAATACTAGGAGTAGAACTATCTTTACCTAAAAAAGCTGTAAAAAAACAAAGAATAGGAATGAATGCCTTATGTCCTTGTGGCTCTAATATTAAATATAAGAAGTGTTGTAGAATTAAGGAGGTACAACTTTCTAATGAAAAATAATCTAGCTGTTTTAAAATATATTACTATTTATTTTAAAACTTCATTTAGTTCATTAATACTGTCTAATGTAACTTCTTTTCTCTTATTTTGACTAATATTTTTTACGAACACCCAGTAAGGTCCATCTTTTACTTCTTTACTCGCATTACTATCAAACTCCCAATCATGTTCTAATGCATTATTACTTCTTTTAATAGTTATTTTTTTACCATATTTTTTAGTAAGAGTTTCAATGTCTGTGGTAGTTTCATTATAACTTTGTTTTATTTTTTCATCACAATCTTTTTGATTACAAGATGTCCATCCAAAAAAGTGGCTTAGATTTGTATTTACGATTTTTTGAGTTAATGAACCACAAACACTACATTTACCTCGATTTAAAAATTCTATTCGCTGCGGATAAATAATTGTAGACATTTAATTAAAAAGATTTAATATTTAAATAGGTTTGATTATTTAAAAGTACATTTACATTTCGTTAAAATGGAACCAAGTGACAAAATTAGAAATGTTTTTAAACTTTGTAGTTTTAAAGATATTAATATAAATCTAGATGAAAGTTTATGTAGAAATACTAATGAAATAAAGGGAGAACCTAATATTAGTATAGGTAATAATAATTATCAGACTATTATTAATGAATTAAAAGAAGAAGGAAGTTCTAAAATAAATTGGAACTTTTCTGGAAATATATCTTCTACTATTATAGAATGTTTTAATTTTATGGGTTATATAGTAAAAGTTGAAACCAAAGGTAATAAAGGATTTTTTAGTTTAATTATTGATGAAAATGACTTTTTTATTTCTTCCAACGATTTACTAGATTTAAATAGTATAACCGAAGACTCAAGTAGTGACAATGAAGAAATAATTATTCATATAAATAATGAATATAAGGATTTTACAGTTGCAGTAGAATATGATACATCAGATAATGAAATAGAAGCTGAATATAAAGAAATAGATATTAAAAATGAATCAGTTAGTCTAGACATACTAGATTCAACTGATAATGAAGAAGATGAAGGAGATGTAGACGATGAAGAAGAAGATGTAGACGATGAAGAAGATGAAGAAGATGAAGAAGATGAAGAAGATGAAGAAGATGAAGAAGATGAAGAAGATGTAGAAGAAGATGTAGAAGAAGATGTAGAAGAAGATGTAGAAGAAGATGTAGAAGAAGATGTAGACGATGAAGAAGAAGATGTAGACGATGAAGAAGATGGAGACGAAGAAGATGTAGAAGATGAAGAGGATGAAGAAGATGAATTAGAAGATGTAGATAATATGTATATAAGTGATGATGAAACGGTTTGTTTACCAAATTGTAATTGTATAAATTGCTTAGAAGAAAAAAATGATTTGTAGTTTTTTAAAAAAAAACTAATATAATAAATTAATGTCTTTTGGAATAAAAGAATCTAGTACAGAATACTCAAGTATCTTACCTATATCTAAACTTTTAGTTGAGAAAGGAAAAACGGGACCTACAGGCTATACTGGTTATACAGGACCTGCTAATAATAATGTATTAAATTTCCAGGGAGTATGGGGAGCTGGGAGCAATTATAAAACAGGTGATACAGTTCATCACCAAAATAATTTATTAGTAGCTTTAAAAGCTAATAATAATGTTCAACCAACTTCTGATCCTACAACTTGGGGTAAAGTATGTGATTGTATTATAGGTGCTACAGGAGGGCTTAAGGTCAGCAGCCAAGTTACGTTAGGTGGAGACATTTCTTCCATCACAGACCAGTCGGCGTTCGTGTCAGACTTCAAAACTGTGATGGCCAATAAGCTAGGTGTGTCTGCGAACGACATCACTGTCGACCGTATCAGCTCCGGAAGTATCGTCGTTGATTTTTCCGTCACGGCCACCGACGCGACGTTCGCGTCCACCATCTCTACCGCACTAGCCACCGCTGCTTCCGGTCCGGACTTTACTGTGAGTACCTTTACTGCCAACGCCTCCACGTTGACACCTGCGGTCGTCGAAGCGCAGCCTGTAGGTGATGGTCATACAGGTCCAACTGGTGCTAATGGAACTTCTTCGGGTACTGGAGCTACAGGACCTGTTGGTCATACAGGTAGTATCGGTCCAACTGGCCCCCATGGAACTTCTTCGGGAACTGGTGCTACAGGACCAGTTGGTCACACAGGTAGTATAGGTCCTACAGGTAGTAAAGGTGATATTGGTCATACAGGTAGTATTGGTGAAACAGGACCTATTGGTCCTACAGGTAGTAAAGGTGATATAGGTCCTAC
>Ga0228670_1000009_pt1 | contig 167696 bp, 195 predicted proteins | sample 85DmetaG_FD_182785 | JGI IMG/M metagenome (GOLD analysis project Ga0228670, IMG submission 182785) | Seawater microbial communities from Monterey Bay, California, United States - 85D | ecosystem: Environmental > Aquatic > Marine > Coastal | place: USA: California | collected 2016-10-13
TTCAAGATGAAGAGACCTTAAAATTACTTCATCAACATATCTTAGACTCAGATGTAATAGCAGTCGATACGGAGACTACCGGACTTAACCCTCGTAAGAATAAAATTATTGGTTGGTCTGTTTCTGGTGGTGAAGGAGTAGGTTTTTACTTACCTACCTTAGTTTTTGATTATGAGAAAGATGAACTAGTACTGCAGGAAATAAACGGTAAATCTACTGAGGTAATATCTAGAAATTTACTAAAATTACTTATAGGTAAAAAATTAGTATTCCATAATGCTTCTTTTGATGTTCAATTTATAAAGAACTATTTTGGAGTTGACTTACTACCTAGCGTTTATGTGGATACAGGGCTACTGGTACATACTGTCTACGAAGAAGGTGCATTTGGATTTGGTAACCCTTTCGGGTTAAAGTCTATTGCTATAATGAATCAAAAGGAACTAGGACTAGATGTACAAGAAGCAGCTAATAAAGAGCAGATAGAGCTGAAAGAATCTATTAAGAGTAACGGAGGTTCTACTACTAAGGTACTATATGAAATATTTAAAGCAGACTTAGACATACTAAGTAAATACGCATCAGCAGATACGGATTTAACTTTACGTATATGTAATCTATATTTAAAGAAGTTAAAAGAAGAAGGTTTAGAGAAGTTTTTCTTTGAAGAAGAAGTAATGCCTATCTACCGTGAAGTTACTGTTCCTATGGAAGCAGCAGGAGTTGACTTAGATATAGAGCTTATTGAAAAAGTCTATAACGAAATAGTTGAAGATCAAAAAGCTAATAAGGAAATAGTAATGAAATCTCTCCTCGATATTGCGGAAGTAAAAGAGTGGGTAGTTGCAACTGCTATGACTAACTTTCCTGTTTCTCATAAAGGTAACTGGGCTCAGAACTTAATAACTAGATACTCGATACCTTTACCTAAAAGCGAAAAGACTGGAAAGTATTCTCTTACTCAGAAGAATATAGAAGCTTTTGAACCTTCTAATGATAATGAAAGACTTGTTAAAGAGTTTTTACTAACCGGTGATGAGTCTATATTAGAAGATGTAGAAAAAGTTAGGATTTCTATGGCGATGTGGAAAGAGTCTAATGACGGAGAGTATATTAATATTCAATCAAAAAAGCATTTAGGTGAAATCGTATTTAAGTATATGGGTATAGAACCTAAAGTAAAAGGAGCTAATACTAAATCTGGAAGAGCTAAATTTGATATGGATATGGTTAAAGAGTTAGCAAAAGAATATCCATGGGCAGAGAACTTAAGAGTGTATAATAGGTTACTTAAAATTAAATCTACTTATGTAGATAGATTTAGAGATCGTCAAGAAGACGGAAGATACTACTTCTACTTTAAGCAGAACGGAACTGTATCTGGTCGTTATGGATCTGATGCTCAGCAACTACCTAAACCTCTAGAAGAAGGAGAAGAAGCTCCTATTATTATGAAATATGTAAACGTAGTAAGAAAGTTTCTTATTGCCGGAAATGGTAGAAAGGTTATTGATGCCGATTATGAATCTCTAGAACCTCACTGCTTTGCTTCAGTAACAGGAGATAAAGCTTTACAGGAGATCTTTAATAAGAATTGGGATTTTTATTCTACGGTTGCTATTAAGACTGAAAAGCTAAACGAAGATACTGCCAGGTTCCCTAACGGAGTCTCAGCTGATAAAAGTGCTCCTAACTACTTAAAGAAACTAGATGCTCCAGCTCGTAACAAAGCTAAAGCCTATTCATTAGGTATTGCATACGGTATGGAAGCTTATGCTTTAAAGATGACCTTAGGAGTAGATCAGAAAACTGCTGAACGTTTAGTACAAGGTTACCTAGATGGATTTCCTCAACTTAAGGAATGGAGAGAAAATTCAAGACTGCAAGTAAAAGCTCATGGGTTCATTAAAAACTATGTTGGTAGAGTAAGACACCTACCTAAAGTTCAGAAGACTTATATTAAGTTTCAAGATAAGATGATGGATTGGAGATTTAGAAAAGAACTAGAGCGAACATACGGAAAAGACGTAGTGCTTCAAGCATATAGAGATTACCGTAATGGACTTAATAACTGTCTTAACTTTCAATTACAGTCTCTAGCAGCAGCAGTAGTAAATAGAGCAGCGTTAAAGATTAATCAGAAAGCTAAAGAATTAAATATCGATGCTATATGTCAAGCTCAAGTGCATGATCAATTGATAGTAAACGTTGATGAAAAAGACGCAGAAATGTTTGCTCCTTATGTTCAAGAGATTATGGAGAATACTACTAAACTACCTGGAGTAACTTTAAAAGCACCACCAGAGATTGCTAATAACTGGGCAGAAGGACATTAAAACGAATTTAACCTATATTTATATAAAATGAAAGATCAACTTGAGAGCGATTTTTTATTACATTAACCGACGATCTTAGGACGTCATAAACTTAAAATGATATGAGTACATTAGAATTATTAAACAACAACCCTTTTGACATACTTGTCAGAAATTTTTTACAATCCCAAGGGCATTTCCGCCCAATTGATCAATCAAAAGTCCCACATCCTGTTGATATCTTCGAAACACCTATCGGTATTGGTATAGATATTGCTTGTACAGGAATCGATAAAGAGGATATTGATGTTCAAATACAAGGAAACATTCTTAGAGTAATATACGATAAACCAAAATCAGAGCTTGATAGTAAGTTTTACCATAGAGGTATAGCTAAACGAGCTTTTAATTTAGGTTGGAAGATCGATAGTAAGTTCCAATTAAGTAAAGCTGATGCTTCATTTGAAAACGGACTACTTCGAATCAGTATACCTTTTAGCAAAGGTTCAGAGTTAAAGACTTTGAAAATTAAATAGGTTTTTTTTCGCTCTCAAGTTTGATCCCTCATTTATTTTTCTTATATTAATATAAACAATAAAAAATAAGTTATACATGGCAAAAGAATTAATACCCTTCAATGATAGAGTTATTATAAAACCTATAGAAGAAGATGAACAAATGTACGGTAATATAGTTGTACCTGATATGGGTAAGAACAAACCGGAAATGGGAGAAGTAATCTCAGTAGGACCAGGTCGTCAATCTGAATTTGGTCAGTTTATTAGAGTAAATGCAAAAGTAGGAGATACTGTACTTATTCCAAAAATTGGATCTTTAAGAGTAGATTTTGATGGAGAGGAATACTTCATAACACCAGACAAAGAAATTTTAGCAATAATTAAAGAATCAAACAATGAGTAAAAAAGTTATATTTTCAGACGAAGCAAGAGGGAAGCTAGCAAAAGGAGTAGATAAATTAGCAAATGCTGTAACAGCTACATTAGGACCTTCCGGAAGAAACGTTATTATAGAACAAGATATGGGGAATCCTATATCAACTAAAGACGGAGTAACAGTAGCTAAGTCAATCGAACTATCAAATAAGGTGCAAAATTTAGGAGCACAAATTGTTAAACAAGCTTCTATTAAGACAGCAGAGCAAGCAGGAGACGGAACAACTACATCTACACTTCTCGCACAATCTATGCTTTCAGAAGGTATAGACAAACTTAAGAAAGGTCAAAACGCAGTAGACATAAAAAGAGGTATTGATGAAGCAACAAAAGAAGTTGTACAATATCTAAAAGAGTATTCAAAAGACATAACGGATGAAGAACAGCTAAAGCAAGTAGCTACTATCTCAGCTAACAATGACACCGAAATAGGTGAGTTAATTTCCACTGCCATGGACAAAGTTGGCCGTGATGGGGTAGTAACAATCGAAGAGTCGCGAACAGGAGAAACATATTTAGAAACTGTTGAAGGTATTCAATTCAGCAGAGGTTACAAGTCTCCTTACTTCGTCACAGATAATAGCTCAATGCAAGCTGTTCTTCAAGATCCGTTTATACTTCTTACAGATAAGAAGATTAATAACATAAAAGAACTTCTTCCTATCTTAGAAGCATGTTCATCTCAAAATAAACAGCTGTTAATTATAGCAGATGAAATAGGAGGAGAGGCACTTTCTACCTTAGTAGTAAATAAGATGAGAGGTATCTTAGGAGTTGTAGCAGTTCAAGCACCTGATTTTGGAGACAGAAGAAAAGCAATATTAGAAGATATTGCAATACTAACTGGAGGAACAGTAGTATCTCATGAAAAAGGAATGAAACTTGATAAGTTTAATACTGACTGGTTAGGGAAAGCTAACAAGGTAACAGTTAGTAAAGATACTACAACAATTATCGATGCACAAGGAGAAGAAGCTGCAATAACTGATAGAGTAGAGGATATTAAGAGTTTAATTGATAATAGTAATTCTAATTTTGAAATTGAAACTTTACAAGAGAGGTTAGCTAAGTTTATCGGCGGTGTATCTATTGTACACGTTGGTGGATTGACAGAAATAGAAATGAAAGAGAAGAAAGATAGAGTAGATGATGCACTCCACGCTACTAAAGCAGCCTTGGAAGAAGGAATTCTACCAGGTGGAGGTATCGCTCTCTTGAACTCTGCTATGATGCTTGCTGACCAAATTGGCGCCCAACCAGAAGAGTATCATCTAGGTTACGAAATTGTAATCTCAGCAATCGAAAGACCTTTCTATAAAATACTATTAAATGCAGGATATACAGACAGCGATATAGGAGGTATAGAAGAACATATTAAAGAAGGAGGAGATGCCTGGTCAGGGTATAATCCTAGAGAAGAACAGTATGTAAATATGTTTGCTTCCGGTATTATTGATCCAACTAAAGTTACTAGGTTAGCATTAGAAAATGCAGCATCAGTTGCAGGAACGATGTTAATAACTGAAGCAGTGATTAGTAATAAAAAGGATAAAAAACAAGACCCAGCACAGGGTATTGATCCATCAATGATGATGTAATGAATGACATTATAGTTAGAGAATATACTAATGAGTATGGATTAAAAGATAAATGGACGTATAAGGGTAATACGTTGATTAGTACAGAAATGACCTACCCAAAAACTAAAATTAAAAAGAAAACTATTATGAGTAAAAAACAAGAATTATTCGAAGCAATTGAAGCAAACTTTAATGAGTTAGCAGAAAATAATGCAGGTACTACAAAAGCATCTCAACAGAGAGCTAGAAAAGCAGCAGGTGAAATTAAGAAATTAATCACCGACTATAGAAAAGCTTCTGTAGCAGAGAACAAGTAAGATGAGGAGGCGGGGGAGGGGCGTTTCTCTCTCTCGTCGACGAAGTCGACACGCGCGAATTTAAAAGAAGGTCCTTCCGGAAACGGCTAGGGCCTTTTCTTTGTGAATATGTTAAAGGTTACCCCAATGGAGAGGCCTCCGTAAGTTGTTGCTAATAAATCCCGTTTATCAAAGCGATTGCCTTTCTCTCTGCTATCGGAAAGTTCTTTTAATGTACCAACCAATATAGAAGAAGCAACGGAGTAAATCAATGCTTTTTTCTTGCTCTTGGTCTTAGCGTAAACTAGAGTATAAGTGCTTGCGGATACTAACGCGCCTGCGGCAAAATGGTACTGTTTGTCGTATTCTGTTAAGAGCTGCGCGTGAGCCGTGGAAAGAGTTAAGAATAGTAGAAGTGTAGTAAATAGTCTCAATGCGTGTGGGTTTTAAAGGTTTAATAGAACCAAACCCTTCAGCACATCATCTATTCATAACACAGGATTCTTTATAATAAATATAAGTAAGAAGTTGTTAATCAGAATTATTTTTCTTATATTTATTTAATAAAGGATAGATGGTGAACGATATGAAATTTTTATACTGGGAAGATGAATGGAATTTAAATAAAGATGAAAAAAAAGAAAATGAATATCCGGATGGACAACGGAGAGAGTTATTCGGAAAGAGAGCTGTCGAAATTGGTAAGAAGAAAGATGCTGACTAAGCATCATGGAGATGATACAGCTTATAGAAGAAAACCTAAACACAAAAGAGATTATCGAGAAGATTTAGATGAATAATAGTAATATTAAAAACAAATTAGTTATGAGTGATTCAATTAAAAAGTATAATGAATTAGTACAAGATGGTTTAATACCAAAAGGAACTTCAAATGGTGAGTTTCATGAACTAGGAAAATACAGACCAAACAACCTCACAGAACAGCAGAAACAACAAGCATACAGACTTTTAACAGAGTATGATGAAGTTGTAATAAAGTATGCTTTTAATAAAATAATGTTTGGATAATTGAATAATATTTCGTATATTACAATATGAATACAGAACTACCTTATAATCCCAGATGGAGCAAGCAATGGCTTGAAACTCAACTCAGAAAGAGATACTTTAAAAAACCTTATGATAGGTTTATGTGGTGGAGAAGTTATACACCTAAAACTAAACCGCTAGGGTATAAAGCTTCTTTTATTGATAGATTGAGAAACGGAGATTACGAATCAGGGCCCTACTTAATGGAGGTAGAATTAGTATTACATACTATGAATGAAAAGTTTTCAGCCCTTATAGGACGAGATGGTCAGGTAGATCATGGTAAGTATGTCTCTGAAACCTCTGTAGATAGAGCGAGAAAAAAAAGACTTATAGAAGATCATGAAAAAGAAGAGTTTCGTAAGTTAACCGACTTAAGAGAACAGTTTGTAAAAGAGTTTAAAATATCAAAAGAAGAGTACGATGTAGAAGTAACTATAGGTTGTGATGATCTGGTTTCTTTTTACTTTAAGATAGAAGATAAGTACGGCAAAAGAATTAGGATTCCTAGGAAAACTAAAAGCAAATAGGTTTTAACAGCCTATTTATATATAAATATATAATAAACAAATCAAATTTAAAAAAAAGTTTTATGAAAACAATTTTAGTTATTTTAGTACTTGCAGCAATTGGCGTAGGTACAATTATTTACTTTATCAAAAAAGGTAAAATCAAAGACAGAGACGGAGACTATATTCCAGACGTAGTAGAAGATACTGCAGAAGACATAGAAGACTTTGTTGAAGATAAAATTAAAGACGGTAAGGAATTACTAAAAGATGCTAAAGCATTAGCAAAAGAAGTAAAATCTAGAGCAAAGAACGCAAAAGATGAACTTGAAGATGTATTAGAAGAACTAGCAGATGTTTCTTCTGCACTACAAGGAAAAGTAACTAAAACAAAGTTACGTAAATTTACTAAGAAAGATCTTTTAGCATTAGCAAGTAAGGATTTTGATACTGAATATCCTACATCTATTACTAAGACCAACTTAGTAAATAAAGTATATTCTCTATATAATAACAAATAATGCAAGAAAATTTAAATGTCGACATTAACCAAACTTTACCGGTTACTTGTGATGAATGTGGTGGTATTCACTTCGAGCAAGTTGTTATTATCAGAAAAGCATCCGGATTACTCACAGGAACAGGAAAACCAACTTACATACCAATCCCAGTATTTGCATGCAAATCATGTGGGCACGTTAATTCGGAATTCCAACCTAAAGAAATCCAAGAACTTTAATAAGGTAGCAAAAGAAAGCTACTCAGGATTACAAGGAGAAATTTACTCCTAATAAAATACGGCGCATCCTTAGCTATCATGAGATGCTTAAAGTAGTTTAACTATTGCCTATACGGAAAGAGATCTTTTATATAAGGATCTCTTTTTTGTTAGCTATTTATATTTAAACGTTTTAATTTAATAAGTTGCACTATGTTTAAACACTTAAAGAATAAATGGATGGCATTTAGAAACATTTTTAAAGACAACAACGATATCAACGAAAAATCCGTAGTTGGATTTTTAGCATTTGCAATAATGGTAATTTTTGCAGTAGCTGATTTAGTCTCAGGCTACTTCGGTAAAGATCTAGTAATTAATGAATTTATATACGATTCATTCGTATGGATAGTATTAGGTGCTTTTGGAATTGCTGAAGTCGGTAAAGTATTCGGTAATAGAGCGAAGTAACTTAAAACTAGTATAACTTCTAGAGGAGGGCATTAGCCCTCTTTTTTGTGAACAATTATTTATATGAAGAAACTAACCTTTATATTAATACTACTCAGTAGTATAGTAAAAGCACAATCACCACTATGTCCTTCATCTGCACAAGCTTTTGGGTATGAACGTTTAAATTCGATAAATATAAATGGACAAAATTACATTGTAAATACAGGTTGGACTGGACCAGGATATATAGACCATACAAATACCTTAGTTCCTACAATAAATGCCGGAGATGTAATTACTCTTAATTTTCAAGCTCAAACCCGAGGTAATTACCGACAGTACTTTAAATTATGGATTGATTATAATGGAAATGGAAATTTAAACGATTCAGGAGAACTAGTTCACTCTAGTAATAGTACGTGGAATGGAACTAGAAATTTCAATAAAACATTTACCGTTCCGCAAACAGTTTTCAATGGAGAAGTTTATATGAGGTTTATGATGGTATATTCTTCTTCTCCCAACTTATGTGGTAATTACTCATATGGAAATACAGTTGACTTCAAAACTACAATTACAGGAGCTGTTGATCCAATAAATCATAGTGGGTACGTTTACGGCGCTGAAGAAGAACCTTTAGAAGGAATCACAGTTCAACTTAAAACACAAAACAAAAATCAGGTTGGATTTAGTTACAATCTACACTCAGAAGCTGTAACAGATACAAATGGAGCTTATAGTTTTTCAACTAATTTAAATTATGATGATTACGATTACACTATAGATGTAGTGCCTCCTACATTATCAATTCCAACTCTAAATGATATCAGTTACTTTACTAGTAAATTAATTAGTGGGGTTTATAATTCCAAAGATTATTGGAGAATGGATGTTAATAATGACGGGAAATTTAGTGTTGCAGATTTATATTCTATGTTAGCTTACATGAATGGTATATTTACTCAGTATAGTAGTACTACACCTTCTACAAAAGTATTTCATTATCAACAAACTCCTTACTTTTGGGACCCTTTAGATACTGATACTGATGATAAATCTGAAAATTTTGGATATGGAAGTTATAGTTTATTTGATAGAAGTAATGGAGACTCTACTATATTCTATTTAATAAGAACCGGACACAGGAATTAGTTATATTTATAATAAATTAATGTTAAAATAAAATTACAATGAAAAAAACAATTACCCTCATAACCGCATTACTAATCACAGTATTTACATATGGACAAACTACATCACCCGATGCAACTAAGCCGTATATAATTCTTGATTCTACTTATAATTTAGAGTCGGTTAATTCCTCAAATAATACTATAGTTGATATTTACTACGATAACACATCAGGTAACACAGTAAAAGGTATTCAATTCTCTTTCAGTTACGATAAAGATGTTTTTGACACACCAACTGTAACTTACAACAACACTTCAGGACCTGTAGGGTATATGTCTACAGATGTGGATGCAACAAACGGTATTGTAAAAGTCGTATGGGCCTATGATGGTGCTACTACTACCTTTGACCTTATTGCTGGTAATATGTTTGATGTTGAATTACCATTTAAATCTAGTTATACTAATGGTACAGTTGATGGGATTGACTTCACAAACAATTTAACTGCTTATTATGCACAAACTGATGGTACAGATGCTATTCTAGGCACATCAGATAACGGTGGTAACTTTATAGAACCAGCATTTGATTATGTAGCAACTATTTTAAATAATGCAACAAACCCAGCAGAATTAATTCCTGTAATTTTACAGAAATCAGCAGATGGTAGTACTTGGGTAGATGTAGCTACAGATACAACAGAAGCCGATGGAACAGCAACATTCTCAGAGAATATAGATCAAGATTACTGGCAAGTTAGATTAAAAATTGCAAGTGGTTTAGATGCAAGTACAGCATTATCAGCAGCAGATGCAAATATGATTGCTCAAATAGCAGCAGGAGTACAAACAACATCAGGTATACAGTACTATACCGGTAATACAAACCAAGCAAATGGTATTACGGTATCAGATTCTTATCTGTTATTTGCTAGATTAGCTCAAGGTTTAAGTGCTTATACAAATAACCCAGATGTACTATTCTTTACTGAAGCTCAATACAACACTATTGATGCTGCTACCTCAGATCAATCTGGGACAATCTCAGGACAAGAAGAATTCTTATCACCACAGATAAATGGAACTACAGCAGGTAATTTCTACTTACTAGTATTAGGTGATGCAAATGGTACAGGATTAAATTAATAAATGAAATCGTTATTAATATTTTTACTAACACTATCAACAGTAGCTCACTCTCAGGTCAAATTTAACGTACCTGAGATTGAGGTACCTGTTAGTACTTATATTAATTTACCGGTTGTAATCGAAACTAATAGCAACGATGTAGGTAGTTTAGAATTTGCACTAAATTATGACCCCACATACTTAGCCTTTGAAGATATATCGGTAACAGCTAAAGCTCAACAATGGTTAACCTACACTATGGACTGGCAAGGTGAAACAGTTAGATGGGGAGGATATGATGCTTCATTTGGTACTTATACAATAAACTCACCCACAGAACTATTCACAGTTAGGTTTAAAGTAATTGATCAATCATGGGTAGAGATACCTATTACCATTGGAAGAAAAACCGCAGGAACTGAGTTAGGTTGGGATATAGAGGTTATAAGTACAGATGGGTATGTAAATAAAAGATCAATGCCCTTTGAAGTACCACCTATAGACGGCATATACGGAATAGCATACCCAGTACCTACTACCGGGCGTATAACACTAGAGTTAACAGTACCCGAAAATGGAGAATATAAGGTTATAGTATCTGATTTTTTAGGTAAAAAACACGGTGTGTATAGTAAGAAGTTTTTCTCGGGGTATGTTTCTTTTAGAGTAGATGTTAGGGACCTTGCTACTGGTATCTATTTATTACAAGTAACTAACGGTAGGTTTGTTAAGACATTTAAAATTATTAAAAATGGGTAAAAAGAAAACATTTTTTTCGGAAATTAAAAACCAAATAGTAACAGGAATTGGATTAGTAATAACAGCAGGATTTGGATTATTAATAGCTAATATGCAATCTATATTTGAACCTAAAGAAGAAGTTCAACAACCACCAATGATAGAACAAACAATTAGCATTCCAGAAGGAGTTAAAGATACTTTAGTAATAACTAAGACTATAAAAGTACAACCAGTCAAGACTAAGAAAGAAGAAGAAATATCATGGTAAGAATATTTTTAATTATATCGATGTTACTAAGTTTTACTGCTAATGCTCAATTAGGTAAAACGGAGACAGAAAACTATAAGGGTAAATTTGAACAAGATGCAGATATAGATGAAGTATCTGATTATATGTTAGATTATCAATTACCAATTCAAGTACTGAACATTGGCTTTACACCAGAACTGTATGAATTTTATCCTGAATTAAGAGAGAATAGAGTGGGATTGGGTGTGAGTAATATTACTCTATCTTATCTAGAATGGACTGACAGGTTTATATTTACAGAAGATAAAGAAGATATTAAACAAAGAATGGTAAAACAACATAAAGCTTCAGCTAAAGGTATATCTTCAAATGAGATTAAAGTTGTCGGTAATGTAATATTAGCAGAATACTTTACCTATGTTGAGATTTATGACTACTCAGTATCTGAAGAAGAAGAAATAACTAAAGACGGTATAAAGATTGTTCTAAAAACTATTATCGGTATGCAAGTGAGATTTGTAAATGCCGAGACTGGTTCCATACTAACAGGTTCCGGAAGTGGAGAAGCAGTTACAATAAAAAGATCTAATTTATTAGAAGGTTTGGATGAAGTTAAGTTCAATAAATCTACAATTGGAATAGCAACCAAAAAAGCTCTTGAATCAGCTTCAGCAAGGATCGTGAAAAAAATGATTAAGCGTGGCATCTTTAAAGAATAAAATAATACTATTACTATTGAACGTTATACCTATGTTTGGTTTCTCTCAAACATGGAACTATACGTTTACCGATCCCTGTACCCTTAATCAACAAACAGTAACAAACACTATAGGTCAATCCATTGCTTTAAATTACTTTGGGAATGTACAGAGCTTTACAGAAAGTGATTTTACTAATGGTGTATTTGATAACTGGATTAATTCTGTAACTCAAATTAATTCATCATCACCATGTGAAAGCATTACACAGGTAATAGTTAACAATGCAAATAGTACGGTTGTAGCGACTACATTAACTGTTGTGACTAATATAATGTCCGTAATGGGAGGCAATATGTTACCACCAGCAGAAAGTATTAACAACTCATCTAATGGAAATGATTCTGATGAAGAAGCAGATGAGAAAAACACTAAAACAAATGGAAGCAATACAGATAAAAAAGGAAGCACAAACATTACTCAAACAGATAAAGGCAATCAAGAAGCCAAAGGAAATCAATCCTCTACTAAACCAAGCGGAGGATCTAATTCAAATACAACTGGAGGGTCTAGCAATACAGATAAATCAGCTAAAACAGGAGAACAAAAGACTGAATCGCCTGTAGAAGATAACGAAGGGGCATCAACACAAGCTGTAGCTAACTCCTTAGCTAATGCTATAGATGGAGGAGATAACGAACAATCAAATGAATCAGGAAAAAACTCAGGTAGCTTAATAGCTTCAGGAGATATAGTCGTAATATCTAATCAAGATAATTCAAATGGAGAGCAATTTAGATTTGTTGGAAGTATTACACATTCCAACACAGATAATAGTAGAATAAAAGGAGCATTATTTACATATACATCAGTTACCAATGATGCTAGTATAACCTTATATAAATCGTGGATAAATCCAAAAAAGACTTTTAACTTAGTATTAGCTAACACAACACTAACTAATTTTAAAACAGACGTAACCAACACTACAACAGCATTAGAATCTTTCCGATTCGGTAAGCAAAAGAAGTATACAGGTATGGCTGGAATAAACTACACTTACGGTAAGCTCGGTGAAAGAAGTCTACAGAACTTATCATCAGTTGCTGGAGTACATAGAAACTTTAAGGTTAGTCCCAGAATATCAACAAGTTTTCTTATGCTAGGAGTGTACTCACCTTTTACTCAATATTATGAAGGTAAATGGTTTAATGCAGGATTATTAGTTGTACCTTTTAGTTCATGGGATATTAAAATAACAAAAACATTTAAGTACAATATAAGCTTTACCGGAGTATGGCAGACATCTGGCAGTGCTTTAAACTATCAAATATTAACAGGAGGAAAAATAAACTTTTAAACTATGAAACATTTAACATTATTACTATTACTTTTACCTACACTACTATTTTCACAAAATTGCTACGAAGTAGGTAGAGTTGTATCAAGAGTAGAAACAGAAGATATAAGTCAAAAGAGAATTATATTCGGTATAAAGCAGATGGCAGAAGAAATACTATCAGAAAAGTACGACTTATGTCTTAACGGTACCCCTATCTTTATAGAGATTACATCAATCAAAGCTCCATCTACAGGGTTTAAGATAGGACCATGGGAAAGAAAGAAGAAAGTAACTCAGGTAAAATTAGTTATTATAATAAGAGGAGAAGTAATAGAAGGAATCGGAATAGCAAAATCAACTGTTCAAGCAACATTCTTAGATTTAAATAATGAAAATCTTCCTTTTAGTAAAACTGTATTTGCTTCAGCAGTAAAAAAAGCATTGGAAGATACTTTATAACTATTTATAATAAATTAAAACTAAAGAGATGAAAAAATTATTAGTATTATTTACAGTATTACTTTCAACACAAGTATGGGCACAGGAAGAAAAGCCGGGCTTCTTTAAATCTATATATACAGATTTCTTAAAATACGGTACAGTATACGGAGCAGGAGATATATCCAATTCTGTTGAAGCAGAAGAACAAACATATTTCCTTAGAACTAATCCTGATGGAAGTTTATATTCTATACCGGATGTAGTTAACAATACAGAAGTATTTCCTTTTGATTATAGATATGGATTCGGAATAAGAAAATTAGCTAGATTTGATTACGAAAGAAAACCTAAGAACTTTTATGATGGTACTGAAGAGCAGTTAGTATTTTCAGCACCAACATCAGCTGTACAGGGACTCGAATATTTATTTCATTTTGAGAAAGAAAGATGGAGAGGGCAGGATTTCACTAATTATAATTTCTTTTTAAAACACACTGGAAAGTACCATATACTAAAAGTACAATCTAGATCAGTAGAGAAAATTAACTTAAAATTTAACTCAGCTGAACTTAGAGCTAGATTACCAATAGGTAAGAAGTTTTCTATATCAGCAGGTGCTATAGCTAGAGGACATGAAAGAGCATATGGATATAATCCAATAGAGATTTGGTTAAATGAAACAGATGCAGATGGCAATCCAGTTAATCAATGGTATCAATTAGGATATGAAAATGGATACCAAGATGTTTTTTACACTCAAACAAGCACTGACCCAACCACAGGTGAAGAAATAACTACACAGGATTGGTATTGGATAGATGAAGAAGGAACACAAGTCGCATCATCAGACTTAGACTTCAGAGAAAGAATAATGCCATCACTTATGAATGAATTTAATGGATTAGCTTGGGATGAATTAGATTCATGGGTAGAAGTAGCACCTATAGTAGGATTAGATTTCTACCACTACAAAAGAGATTTTTGGTTCCATGGATATGCTAACTACATTCTACCTTACCATAGATACATAAAAGGTGATGAAGAAGCATCGTACTTAAATAGAAACAATTGGGGTAAAGGTGGATTGAGACAAGATGCAGAATTAGAGCAATGGTCTGATTATTCATTTGGAGCATCATTAGGTACTAAAATAGGGAAGAACTTAGGTATATTTATACAAGGTGAATATTCTAAAATGTGGGACAGTAAATTATATCAAACAACATTTGGTTTAAATTACTCTTTTAAATAATATAAAATGGCAAAACAAATAGGAGAGGAAACTAAAATTACTTTAGACCTCAAAACAATAGGTATAGTTTTATTCGGTCTTGCAACTGTTATCGGAATGTGGTTTTCACTTCAAGCAGATATAGAAGAAGCAAAAGAACTTCCGGAACCTGAAATTCAAAGGATAGAGTTTCAAATGAAAGATGAAGCAATTAGAGATGCTATCATTAATACTCAGGATGATGTAGAAGAAATTAAGAATCAGCTTAATAAGATTGATGAGAGACTCTTTGATTTACAAAAAAGAAACTAATATGAAAAAGTTTATAGTTATAGCACTGGTGCTTATTACAAGCTCAATTTACGGTCAACAGATTTTAACTGATGATAATTTTGAACAAGCTGTAGAAGGTAGATCGGCTTTTCAAGATGATAACATTTCGATAGTCGTCGTAGAATTTTGGGCATCCTTTAATGATGACAATTCTTTTGAACATTGGGATAAAATAGAAGGAGTTAAATACTATAGATGCGATATCGCTAAAGCACCAAAAGCTAAAAAGAAACATAAAGTCAGAACAATCCCACACATCATAATATTTAAAGACGGTTTTGACGAAATACATTTTAAAGCAGGTTTAGATTTCACAATCTCACAATCACTAGAAGATATACAAAAAGAGATTGATGAATTGAAAAAGGAAAGTAAATTTTAGATACTACTATAAAAGTAATAGAACTATGACATACGGTATAAATTTAGAGAGTGAAGAGCTTATAGAAGAGTTTATCATTCTACATCAAGAAAGCGATAATATTTAAAATAATATGGCAAACGCAGTAGCTTGTATGATTGCAATAAATGATGTTAAATCCTCAGTTCAAGGAAATGATCCTAGAACCTGGATGAAAGCATGCGCAATAGAAACTTTATTGAAAGGTAAAAGCGGTAAGCATTTCAAAAATTGCTTAATAGGTAAAATAGAATCAACTAAAGAACACATTGAAGACCCAGCAGGGTATGCTGAGGAACTATATAATGAAATTAAAAATAAATGCAGATAAATATGAACTGTTACACGAGAGAAGAAATAGAAGAGACGATGAAGAGTAAAGGTTACAAGTACTTTACTGGAGGAGATTATGACGTAAATATAATAGGAGTAAGAAACTCTAACACTAATAACGAAGTTACAAATAAATTTGACGACTGTATAACACTATCTTATAAAGATAATGGAGAGTGGAAATTTAAATGTTATAAAAGCACAACAGACCCAGGTTCACATTGGGAAAGGAATTTATTAAATAAAGACGGAGTAGCAATACTAAAACCAGGTCAATATAGAGGTTCTCATAAAATAGGATTACACCAAGGTAAATACGAAGCACTAAGACAGAAGTCACCTGTAAAAGTCTACAGAGATAATAATAAAGACGGTAAATACGATATGATTGAAGAGAATGTACATGAAGGTATATTTGGAATCAATATTCATAAAGCTGGAAAGTTTGTGAATGGTTCAACTCAGATTGATAAATGGTCAGCAGGTTGTCAAGTATTTTCTAAAGAATCTGATTTTAATGAATTTATGGCAATTATGCATAAAGCATCAGATAAGTACGGTAACTCTTTTTCCTACACTCTTTTAGAAAGTAAAGATATAGTTGCTTAATTGAATTATTATTCTTATATTAAAGTATGGGCACACAACAAAGCTATACAAGCAGGTATTTATTATGCGCAATCTTAGGAGGATTTGTAGCATATATGATATGGAATAATCCTTCAATTGATGTAGATATAAAAGCTTACCAAACTCAAATAAATATTTTACAGAGTAGAATAGATTCAATACAAACTAAAAATAGCTATCTACAAGTAGAAGCAGATTCGTTAAATACTGAGTTGGATAAGTTTAGCAATAAAATAAACTTATTAAATACAAAGATATATGTTATTAAAAAAGAAACTGAACAGAAGCTTAACGCTATTGATACTTTTGGTGGCTCTCAGCTTCAAGAGTTTTTCTCAAAACGTTACCAAAGACAGTACAAAGATAGTATTAAGTAAACCAGTAGCAAAGTTAGTAGTAAAGGATCTTGTATCTTTTGATCAAATCACCCTACAACTTAGTACCACTAATAAACTACTTAAGGAGACTAATTTAAAACTAAACACGCAATCTATTTTAGTTACTAATCTAGAAAGTCAAGTAAGTAACTACGATAACATATTTACTGAACTTAACACTAAATACAGTGTGCAACAACGTCTATCTGAGGATTTAGAAAGGTCACTTAAGCGACAAAAAGCGATGACTACTATTTATAAAATAGGAACAACAGTTGGAGCAGTTGCAACGTTACTACTACTTGTTAAGTAATATTTGAATTATGTATAAAAAACTTAAGAGGAATTTATTCCCCTTCATTATAACGATTTCTGCATTATCAGTATCAATTTCTGCAGCATTTTATTCGGTTAGTGGGCTAAGTAAGTTGTTTGCTGGAGCATCTCTTGAAGTCATTATTATGGCTGGATCCTTAGAGGTATCAAAACTAGTTATAGCATCATTACTTTACCAGTATTGGGACACATTAAATAAGTATCTTAGAACATATCTGACTGTAGCTACTGTAGTTTTAGTACTTATTACTAGTATGGGTATATATGGATTTTTAAGTGCAGCTTATCAAGATACTTATAGACAGTTGACTGTAAAAGAAAACCAAACAGCATTTTTAGAACAAAAGAAACAATTTTATGAAAACGATGTTTTTAGGTATGATGAAGAACTTAAAAGAATTAGTAATAACATTAGTACTCTTTCTAATGCGAAATCTCAATCAATCCAAGTACGAGACACCTCGGTGGCTGGGGGCGTTAGAACAACCGTCTCTACTTCAGAGCTTAGGATGGCAGCAAAACGTATTGAAGTTGAAGAGGAGAATCGTAACAACATTCAAAGGAAAAGAGAAATAGTAGCTGATAGTTTACAGAAGTACCAACTGGCAATACTAGAATTAGATAATAATACAGAGGTAGCTGGAGAGTTAGGACCATTACAATACCTTTCCGGACTGACAGGTACTCCTATGGATAAAATTATTAATATATTATTATTAGTAATTATATTTGTATTTGATCCTTTAGCTATATCTTTAGTAGTAGCAGCAAACTTTGCCTTTGATCAAGCTAGACCTAAAAAGAACTTATATAACGAGGATGAAGAAGAATGGGACGAGTTTATTAGAGAAGAGACTTACGAGGCAGAGGTAGATAGTAAAAAAGTTGCTATGGAATTTGAAGTTAAAGACCCTGAAGAGGTTAAACAAAAGAGTCCTTATTCTAGCCGAATGGATATAATTGGTCAAAACGGAAACGATGGTGAACATTACGACTCAAAATCGGGGTACGTATTAGAAAATAACATACTCAATGTTAAACATAAAAGCCCTAGATACTGGACAGTAAATCTAAAATCAGGTGAAACAGTTACCGTGCCTAAAAAAGCAGCACAAGCGGCATTAACAAAAGATAAAGATAGTACAAAAAGTTATATGTAATAGTTGCTTGTTTGAGTATTATTTCTTATATTATATAAATATAAAAATACTAAAACATGTCACAATTCAAAGTTATTGAAGCACTTAAAGCTCAAGCAAAAGCAGATAAAGCAAAAGCCCTTATGTCGTTAGAGCTACTAACAACCCACGCAGCTGGTATAGGAGATCATACAGCTAATGATTTCTTAAAAGATGCTAATGAGTCTTTAGAACTCTTAGTAGATGCTGATGATAAACTTTCAGCAATAGCAACATACTTCCCAGAAGATAATCCATCTAAGGTTATAAATGGTTAGTTATGAGTAAGCAAGTGAAAGAGTACGAAAATAAATTAAAAATAAAAGTTACAGAAATGAGCAGTAGAGAAATCAGCAATGCTAAGAATCCTCCTTCAGCAAGAGAAATCCTAAGAGAAGAGTACCCAACAATACATGACGCTTACGAACAGATAATGTATGAACAGTTTGACTTATTTGCTAAGAAACATTTAGATTACGGTATGCATAATGTTAGTGCAGGAACCAATCTAGAAACAGCAGACGAAATGGAGTTTGCTATGACAGGGTTATGGTATAGACTTTCAGATAAAGTTAACAGATGGAAGAATATGATTATATCAGGGCGTAAGGCACAAAATGAAACATTATTAGATACCTTTCAAGATATAACTAACTATGGGATAATTGCTCAGTTAGTGTCTAAAGGTCTATGGAAAAACGATTAATAGTTTGAAAAAAATCTATCCAGATAGAAAGGTTTTAAAAGCTGATCCTTTAGTAAAAGAGGTATGGGAGAGTAAGATAAAACAATCTCCTAAATCAAATAAGCATATTTCGTACTCTCAACTAAGCAGTTTTTCCTCTTGTCAGAGACAATGGTACCTTCAATACGTTAGGAAATTAGCTCCTTACCAACCATCCATACATGCAACCTTTGGAACTGCAATGCATGAAACTATGCAAACATGGTTGGAGGTAATGTACCACGATAAAGTTAAGACTGCTAATGAAATAGATCTAGACGCTTTGTTATATGAGAATATGATAAAAGCATATAAAGGACAGAAAGCTCAAAATAGTCATCAGCATTTTTCTAATACAGATGAATTAACTATGTTCTGGATAGACGGTAAGCATATACTTAACTACCTTAAAAAGAAGAGAAGCGCTTACTTTGGTACTAAGGGGATATATTTAGCAGGAGTAGAGACATTGCTTTATCAAGAATTACGCCCTGGAGTAATGTTTAAAGGGTTTATAGATCTAGTATTTTATGATGCAAGAGTTGATAGATGGAAAATAGTAGATATTAAAACATCAACATCAGGGTGGAATAAATTTGCTAAATCAGATGATAAAAAGTTAGCTCAAATACTACTATATAAAAAGTTCTTTTCAGAACAGTTTGATATTCCAATTGAAAAAATTGATGTAGAGTATTTTATAGTTAAACGTAAAGTACCAGTAGATGCAGATTATGCAGCAATGCAACGAAGAGTACAGGAATTTAGCCCAACAGCTGGTAAAATAAAAGTAGGTCAAGCAGTTTCTCTTATGAATACATTTGTAGAAACAGCAGTAGATAAAAATGGAGAGTATGTTGATAAAGAGTATCCAACTAACCCTAGTAAGTGGGGTTGCAATTTTTGTGCTTTCAAAGATATGAGAATATGTCCTGATGCTATTAATGGATAAAGGGCCTATTTATATATAAATATATAAGTATATATGTTATGAAAAATTCTGAAAAAAGGTTAACGACCGTTCGTATTGAAGATGATTTATTCCAAGAGTTTAAATACCAATGCATAAAAAATAAATTTTCTTTTCAAAAGCTTGCCTCCCGTAGTATTTTTCTTTATCTTACAGATAAGGAGTTTAGAGAAGGTATACATAAAATAAGTAATATTAATATAGAACAATTAGATGACAAATAGAGAAGGTTATATAAAGAAAGAAGATAGAAAAAAGATTCTTCTACTTTGTGATGATATTAGAATGCACTCAGGTATCGCAACTATGGGTAAAGAGTTTGTATTTGGGTTAGCTCATAAGTTTAACTGGGTACATGTAGCAGGAGCATTAAAACATCCAGATGCTGGAAAAGGGCAAGATGTATCTAATGAAGTAAATAAACTTACCAACATGACTGACTCAGACGTTAAACTGATTCCTTATAATGGATATGGAGACGTTGGTTTAGTTAGGAGTCTTATAGCTCAAGAGAAACCTGATGCTATAATGATTTTTACTGACCCTAGATATTGGACATGGTTATTTGATATTGAAAGAGAAATTAGATCGCATATACCTATTATGTACCTAAACATATGGGATGATTACCCTGCACCACTTTACAATAAAGTATACTACAATTCCTGTGATTTATTAATGGGTATATCAAAACAAACTGTTAACATTAATAAATTGGTATTAGGAGAAGATGCTAAAAGTAAGATCATCAGATACGTACCTCACGGTATAGATGAGAATATGTTCTTTAAGATTCATAAAGATGATGAGCAGTTTAAAGGTTTCCAGGAATTTAAAAACTCAGTATTTGAGAACCGTACAGATATAGAATACGTAGTTATGTTTAATTCACGTAACATAAGAAGAAAGAGCGTACCAGATCTAATTTTTGCTTATAGACTATTCTGCGATAAGATAGGAAAGGAAGAAGCTAAAAAATGTGCTTTAATACTCCATACTCAAAGTGTAGATCAAAACGGTACAGACTTAAGAGCAGTTAGAGAGAACCTATGTGATCCAGAATATGTTAATGTATATTTCTCGGAAGGTAAATTAACAACACCTCAAATGAATTGGTTATATAATTTAGCAGACTTAGTTGTTTTACCTTCTTCTAACGAAGGATGGGGATTAGCATTGACAGAAGCAATGATGTCAGAAACTATGATTGCAGCTAACGTAACAGGAGGTATGCAAGACCAAATGAGATTTACTGATGATAAAGGAGAATGGTTTACACCGAGTAAGGATATACCTTCTAATCATAGAGGTACTTATAAAGAACATGGTGAATGGTCTATACCGATCTTTCCAAGTAACATCTCATTAGTTGGGTCAGTTCCCACACCTTATATATTTGACGATAGATGTTCAGCAGAAGATATAGCAGAAGCAATATTTAAGTCTTTTAGTATGACACCTGAAGATCGTTTAAAGAAAGGTAAGAAAGGTAGAGAATGGGTAACATCAGAAGAAGCACAGATGTCTTCTAAAAATATGTCAAAGAATATTGGTAACTGTATTGATGAATGTTTTGAAAACTTCATACCAAGACCTAAATTTGACTTTATAAAGGTAGAAGACCTTGCACCTAAATACACAGAACATAAATTAATTTACTAAATATTACAGGTTATACTATGAACAAACCACTAGCAGTTATATCATGCCCGATAGATACATACTCAGGATATGGAGCGAGAGCAAGAGATTTTGTAAGAGCATTATCAAATGCAAAAGGAAATGAATGGGATATAAAGATACTACCTCAAGTATGGGGAAATACGAAAGCAGGTTACTTAAAAGAGCATGGAGATAGTTTTTTTACTCCTATGGTTATAGGTAAGCTAGAAAAGAAACCAAATGTATGGGTACAAATAACAGTACCTAATGAATTTCAAGCAGTAGGGGATTTTAACATAGGTGTTACTGCAGCTATGGAGACTACACTATGTCATGATACTTGGGTGACTGGAGCAAATAATATGGATATCGTATTTACTTCTTCAGAGCACGGTAAAAATTCTCTTATCAACAGTATGTTCGATGTAGAAAATAACGAAACTAAAGAAAAGAGTAGACTAAGAATTACCAAACCAGTAGAAGTATTATTTGAAGGAGTTGACTCTAAAACATATGATCCTAAAAGTGAATATAAAAACACAGAGTTAATTAATTCGTTAGATAGTATTAAAGAAAATTTCTGCTTCTTATTCGTTGGGCATTGGCTACAAGGTGAACATACACAGGATAGAAAAAATATAGGAGGAATGATAGAAAGCTTCCTTGAAACATTTAAAACTCAACACACTCAACCTGCTTTGATTATAAAAACTCAATCAGCAAATAGTTCTATAATGGATCAGCAAGCGATACTTGAAAAGATAGATTTTGTTAGAAAGAAAGTTAAAGGAAGAATACCTAATGTATACTTACTACATGGAGAACTATCGGATAGAGACATTAATAACCTATATAATCACAGTAAAGTTAAAGCAATGGTTAACCTAACAAGAGGTGAAGGCTTTGGAAGACCGTTACTAGAATTTACAACCACAGGGAAACCTATTATTGCATCAGGATGGTCAGGACATACGGACTTTCTTAGAAGTGATTTAAATCTACTTGTAGGAGGTAAATTAGAAACGGTACACCCATCGGCGGTAGTTCAAAAAATGATTATACCTGAATCAAAATGGTTTACTTTTGATGATAAAGAAGCTAGTAAAGCATTTAAATCGGTATATAAAAACTATAAACAGAATATCATTAAAAGTAGAACTCAGAAAAGAATAACAAGAGAGCACTATTCCCTTGAGAAGATGGAGGAGTTACTAAAAAACTATTTAGATAAATATACTCCTAAATTCTCAGTAGAACAAGAGTTTACCCCTCCTAAGTTAGAGTTACCAAAAGAGATAAGATTACCAAAAAGAAAATTAACAAAAGTAAAATAGTAAATATGAATTTAGTACAAGGACCGTTTGGAAGTAATGCCTGCTACGAACAAAGTTTCGAACAAGATGGACAAGAGATTAAAACGTGGCTATGTTTCGGTAGCGGATTTACAACATCAACATTAATGACTGAAGGATCAAAATCAGTAAAAGATTTATTAGAAACAGCACCTGAGCTATATAAAGATTTATTGCATATTGATAATGAAAAAAGAGTATGGTTTCCAGCTACAATTACTCTACCAGAAAAAGGAATGGTTTTCTTAGATGGAGTAAGTAAAGAGGATTGGAAATGGAAAGCAGTAAATGCAATAGAGATTCCAAAAGAAGATTTAGGTAAGTATCCATCTGGTCAAACTCATAGAATGGATATGAGAAACGGAAAAGAGTTTAAGCGCAGTGACTTTATGGACGCTTTAGAAATGATAGGATTTTACGAAATACCAAAAGAGTAAGCATGAAAATAAGTTATGCAATAACAGTATGTAATGAGTATGAGGAGATTCAAAAACTAATATCCACACTTATGCTCAATATCAGAGAAGAAGATGAGGTAATAGTCTTATTTGATAAACAAAAAGGAACTGCAGAAGTATGGGAGTACTTAGTAGGTCTACAGAGCCAAGATTTAATAAAAGCATATCCAAAATCTTTTAAAGGGCATTTTGCAGACTGGAAGAATTTACTTAGTTCTTTTTGTACTGGAGATTATATATTCCAGATTGATGCAGATGAAATTCCTTCAGAGTTTTTACTAAAAACATTCCCTCAGGTACTAGAAAGTAATGCTGTAGAGACTATACTAGTCCCAAGAGTCAATACAGTTGAAGGTTTAACTGATGAGCATATCCAAAAGTGGAGATGGAATGTAAATGAAAAAGGTTGGGTTAATTGGCCAGATTATCAAATGAGGATTTGGAAAAATATACCTGAGATTAAATGGGTTAATAAGGTACACGAAGTGTTAGAAGGTTTTAATACTTTTGTAAAGTTACCGCTTTTAGAACAGTATTCATTAGAACATAAAAAAGATATTAACCGACAGGAAGCTCAAAATAACTATTATGATACCCTTTAAGATATGATGTACGATACTAAATATAAATTTAATGAAACATGGTTTGATAATTCAATTGAACTATGGAATCAAGTCTTTGACAAATTTAAAGACGATATTAATATAGAAAATGTCTTAGAGATAGGTTGTTATGAAGGAAGAGCAACAGTGTACCTTTGTGAAAAGGTTCTTAAAGCTAATGCTAATTACGATGTAGTAGATACATTTGGAGGATCAGAAGCGGAGTCCGGTATGAAAGAAACAATGAATAGGTTAGATAAAAATAATAATATAATCTACGATAACTTTAAACATAACATATCATTTTTCAAGGATATTAACTTTAATATACACAGAGGTATATCTCAGCAAATTCTACCAACCCTTGTGGATAAAGAGAGACAGTACGATTTTGTATATGTAGATGCTTCTCATAGAGCAGATGATACATTTGTAGATGCATACTATGCTAATAAAATGTTAAAAGATGGTGGCTTATTAATATTTGATGATTTTGGCTGGAAAGACCCTGCACAACCAGAACTAGTATCTTCTCCTGAGTTTGGTATTAGAACATTTGCAACAATGTATCAAAACATATACGATACTATCGCAACAGGTTACCAGATAGTATTAAGGAAAAAAAGTAATGAAAATATAATTAAAAGTACATTTTAAAAAACAAACAAAGTTATGAGAAAAACAGCATTAGTACTAGGTGGTGGTGGTTTTATAGGAGGTCACTTAGCAAAACGATTAAAAGAAGAAGACTACTATGTACGAGTTGTAGATATTAAATCAAAACATGAATTTTGGAACCATGGACTTATATGCGATAATTATGTTTCTGGTGACTTAAGAGAAGCTTCAATTGTTGCAGCAGCATTCAGAGTAGAACGTGACCCAAATCATACAGATGTAATTTACGATTACAGTTTACAGAAACAACCTTTCACGGTTATAGACTCTTTTGATGAAGTTTACCAATTAGCAGCTGATATGGGAGGTGCTGGTTACATCTTTACAGGAGAGAATGATGCAAATATTATGCATAATTCAGCATTAGTAAACCTTAATACAGTACTAGAGGCAAGCAAGACAAGAGTAAAAAGAATATTCTACTCCTCTTCAGCTTGTATGTACCCAGAACATAATCAATTAGATCCTGATAACCCTAACTGTGAGGAAAGCTCTGCTTATCCAGCTGACCCAGATTCAGAATACGGATGGGAAAAACTATTTAGTGAAAGATTATTTTTAGCTTTTGCTAGGAATTATAAATTAAGTGTTAGAGTTGCAAGGTTTCATAATATATTTGGACCTCAAGGAACTTGGACTGGCGGAAAAGAAAAAGCACCTGCTGCTATGTGCCGTAAAGCTGCAGAAGCAGATACTGAAATGGAAGTATGGGGTGATGGGTTACAGACTAGATCCTTTTTATATGTTGATGAATGTATAGAAGCTATGTTAAGGTTTATGAGACAAGAAGAATTTGCTGGCCCAGTCAATATAGGTTCAGAGGAAATGGTTACAATAAATGAGCTTGCTAATATAGCTATTAATTGTTCCGGAAAAGATATTATAATCAATAACATACAAGGTCAAGACTTTATTGATAAGTACGGTTTCCCTTGCCCTGTCGGAGTAAGAGGAAGAAACTCTGATAATAAATTGTTTAAAGAGAAGATGGGATGGGAACCTTCTCAATCATTAGTTGAAGGAATGAAAGAAACTTTTAAATGGATTAACACACAAAAATAAATGAATAGATATATAGTAACAACAACAATTAATCCTCCAACAATAGCTACAAGGAAGTTTTGTAAGTTAGCAGATAAGAAAGGTTGGAAATTTATAATCATAGGAGATACAAAAACACCTCACAGTCAGTATTTTAAGTTACAAGAGAACTATGATAACTTCGAATATATTACTCCAGAGGAACAGGAGCAATTATACCCTGCTTTAAGTCAAGCTATTGGATGGAAGAGTATTCAAAGGAGAAATATAGGTTTACTTCTTGCATATGATAGAGGAGCAGAAATTATAGCTACTGTTGATGATGATAATATACCATATGACACTTGGGGAGATGATGTTATGGTAGGTCAATATAGAGAAATAGATTTATATGACCATAAGATTTATAATGTGTTTGATCCTATTTCTCCTACTAACCATAATGACTTATGGCATAGAGGGTATCCAATAGAGTGTGTACCTAGTAAAAATGAAATAGAGTATAAAGGTAAGACAGAAAGAAAAGTGCTTATACAAGCTGATTTTTGGGATGGTGATCCTGATATAGATGCTCTCTGCAGGTTAAGTAAAATGCCAGTCTGTAAGTTTACTAAATTTAAACCATTTGGATCTAATCAAATAGCACCTTTTAATTCTCAAAATACTTTTTTACATAGAGATGTTATACCGTACTACTCAGTACTTCCACATGCAGGTAGAATGGACGACATATGGGGTGCTTATATAGTTCAACTCTATTTTCCACGTTCAGTAGTATATAACAAAGCTTCTGTGTATCAAGATAGAAACGAACAAGACCTAGTAACTAATTTAGAAAATGAAGTTATTGGGTATAGAAATACTTTGAAACTAATAAACGATCTAAGTAACTACTATAACTACCTTCCTCAAAAGAGTCAAAAGTTTTGGGATGTTTGGAGAAATCAATTTGTAAAAGATATAGAAATATGAAACTATCAGCAATAATAGTATCCCGTAATGATAACTACGGAGGACATTTAAATGAAAGAGCTACATACGCAATAAACTCAGCTATACATACTTACGACGAAGTAATTTACGTAGATTGGAACTCTGATAAAGGTAGTTTACTTTACGATATAGAAGATAACCTAGATGTTAAAGGTAATCTAAAACATATAGTCATACCTCCCGACGTAGCAGCACAGCTTACTAATAGTGATCCACATGCACAAAAATGCTGTGAAGTGTTAGCTCGTAATATAGGTATTAGAAGAGCAACCGGAGATTATATTGTATCAACAAACATAGATATTATACAACCTAAAAGAGAAGATATTATTAAGTTGATACAGGATAAAGGTACAGAAGGATTTTTTACAACTGTTAGTAGGAGACCATTAGAATGGGAAGAAATTAAAAACTTCCAAGGAGGAGATTATAACTTCTCTAATTGGAGTGCATTTAGAGACTATGCATATGTTAATTCAACTCCCCGTAACATGCAAGAAAAAACAACACCAGGAGATGAATACAGCATTATAAACTGCTGTGGAGACTTTCAATTAGCTCCTGCTCAAGTATGGGATGATATCAAAGGTTTTGAAGAAGAGTTAATATACCCACTTTTTGCTGATACTAACGTGCAGAAGAAAGCAGCACTCAAAGGACATAGATTAACTGGAGCATATTCTCCACCGTTGTTTCATATCAATCACGGTTCAAAAGGTTGGGGAGGCGGAGGAATTGCTGACGGAGTTAATAAGAAGTCAAACGACATAAACAGAGCAGTAACTCTCCAGCAAGAATCTACAAACCCTGACACATGGGGCTTCTCACAAATTGACATCGAACACGAAACATTTTAAATAAACACTACTATTTATAATAGTACAAAAAATACAAAACCTATGAATAAAATAGAAACATTAATAAAAGATGTATTAAGTGAAGCTGCTAAAATCAATTTTGCTGGGCATAAGTTTCTCCTTAAAGTAGATGTAAACGAAGATCCTCAGAAAAAAGGATTAAAGATACAATTCTTACCTACTAGTTTTGGCGGCATAACACCTACGGAACAGAACGATATAGCAATTGAACTAGAAAAAAGACTAGAAGATGGCTTAACGGATTATGAATTAAGAGTTGAGAGAGACAGAAACTTAAAGGATAAAACAATCATAGGATTCTTCGTCTATATAGAATACTTCGATAAAATAGTTAGGAAGGCTCTTTCAGGTCAAAACCCAACTAGTTTATCAGATGAAGGATAAAAAGCAAATAAGAAAAATTCTAAAGAAGTCACTGAATCTACGGTTTAATATAAAATCGCTGACACCTACCCCTGAGCAAATAAATAAAAGTTTGTTTATTGATACCATGAAAGGTATGACAGAGATACAGGATAGAAGTCAGTTCCTTGCAACAGAGATAGGAATAGATACAGTAGCATTCGAAGATGCATACTTCAGAGTTATAGAAAACCTATTCAGATTACACTTCAATCAAGAGCAACTTTCCCTAATTCAACTATACCTCTATGAGCTATTCCCAGATAAACAGTGGGACGGAACAATTGAGTTACAGATAAAAGACGATACAAAAATAGTCGAATTTAAAGAACCTAAAGATGTATGGGAAGTTATAAACTTATTTAAATAAAGTTGCTTATTCAATTTTAAATTCGTATATTTATATATTAATAATTTAAAAACGGTTATATATGCAAAACTTAAAAATGATACCATGCCCGGTATGTGGCGAAGACTTTCCTGAACTAAGAAAAACTAAATTTGGTTACCATACCTGTGTTAATTGCTCTACTGAAGAAGCTGTAGTAGGTATTACAACTATTGAAGGAACAGGAGACCATACATACAACGATATTATAATAATGCCTCGTAAAAGAGCAGTAGCAATTGCTAAAAAAGAAGCAGAGTTATCCGGTAGGTCGTCTCATTCTGCATTAGAACTTTTAGATTTAGATAGAGATGATGATAAACAGGAACAAGTAATAAGAGATAAAGTTACTGAGATAATGGATGAGGATTTGAATGGTGATAATATTGTAACTGATGATCAACATAAAGATCCTGATACAGACATTACAGGTATGATAAAAGGAATTGACTACTAAATGGCAAGACCGTCTAAAATAATTAGCAAAGAAGCAATGCTAAGAGCTCAGAAGATGACTCGTTCGAATATGGCAGCAGCTAGGTACCTGCATGTGTCATATAACCACTATAAGAAGTACGCAAAGATGTACAAGAACGATGAAGGTCAGACTTTATTAGAGGCTCATATGAATCAAGAGGGGAAGGGCATACCAAAGTTCTTAACAAACGGAGGGAAAGAACCTCCCCTCATTGATCTCATAGAAGGTAGAATCCCAGTAGAACACTTTGATGCTAAAAAAATTAAACAGAGATTAATCTTCGAAGGAATGATTGAAGAGATCTGTGCCAATTGTGGATTTACAGAGAGAAGAGTAACAGACACAAAAGTTCCAGTAATACTAAGTTTTAAGGACGGTAACAAGAAAAACTATCATTTAGACAATTTAGAGTTCCTCTGCTATAATTGTTCTTTTCTTTATGCGGTAGATCCAATTGAAGAGAAACAAGCAGAGGCAATGGAAGATTACGTTAAAACCAAAGTAGACGAACCTGATTGGGAGTTAGACGAGCATCATATAGAGCATTTAAAAGAACTAGGACTATATGAAGAAGAAAAACCCGGAGAAGAGTTTATATCTAGACAATAATAATATTTATTAGTAAATGTATAATTACAAAATGAAAAAAGTAAAACAAATAATTTGGGAGTATTGGATTAAACCTTGGCATAAATTATAAAAATATGGCTAAGAAGAAAAAAAACAAACTTTCTACTTTTAAAAAAAAGAAACCTCTCGAAAGAAAAGTTGCTGATGATCTAGTAAGGCAACATGAACGTAATGAAAAGTTACGTGAGAAAAATATCAATACCTCTTTCTTAGATTTATTTTAACTAAAAACACTATTATGAAAAGAATGTTAATGTTATTACTATGTTCAATTCTATTCTGTACACTCACAGCTTTAACCTATAAAGCAACTAAAGTACAAAGAGTTACAGTATTAAAATCTAAACCTATACAACCTTTAGAGATTAAAAGTATAGAAATTAAAGAACTGCCTAAAGCTAAAGATCATTACGCTTTCCTAAATGACTTAGGTTTTAAAGAGTCCGGAAATAAATACACAATTGTTAACAGTTACGGGTACATGGGTAGATATCAATTTGGAATGGCAACACTTAAAGGGTTGGGATTTAAAGTTACAAAAGAAGAATTTTTAAATAATCCAAAGATACAAGAACAAGCTATGGATGCTCTACTCAGACACAACAAAAAGAAACTTAAGAGGTATATTCGTAAATATGAAGGACAAGTTATACACGGAGTACTTATAACAGAATCTGGAATTCTAGCAGCAGCACATTTAGGAGGACAGGGAAACGTTCGTAAGTTTTTTAAATCTGGATTTGAATTTCAAGATGGATTTGGGACTTCTATAACTTTATATATGGAAAAGTTTAGTGGGTATAAGTTGCTTCTTAACTAAATATTTCGTATATTTAGATATAAATGATTAGGTAATTAAAATAAAGGTTATGACAAAAACAGAGTTAAAAAGATTACAGACAAAAGAAGTTATTAACTTACTAGAAAGTAAATTTAAAGCTGAAAACTTTGACAATGATCAAGGAAGCTATTTCACATTTAATATTGGAGATTTTGAAGGATCATTAATGCGTAGAGATTTTGACGTTATGTTTAATGATGCTATGAGAATGGGTCCTGGATTTAGTGATGAAGAGTATGCTGTTAGAGATGCTGCTTTAGTGTTAGAAGAGGCTGTTAATAAAGAAATCCAAGTTTATTTAAATAAGTAAAAGGTTATGGTATTAAATAAAATGAAAACAGTGCAAAAGGTTATAGACCTTATCGCTGAAAAGCAGCTTATGGGAGAAGAACTTCCGGAATTATCAAATGATAGAATTGAAGCAATAGCAGACTCTATTTTGTTTGAATGGAACGATGCTTATGAAGGCTTCGGATACCCAGAAGAGTTTAACAATTTAGTTAAATGGAATTTAGAACAAAACATACTACATTGGAATGGGTGAGAAAAGAGGAAGAACAGAAAAGATTAGGTATGATTTTGATACCGCAGGTGTGTTAGAAATATTCTTAAATGAGAAATGGTATAGAGTTACTTCAAGCGATTTTAGATCTTTCAATGGTCCGAGAAGGATAACACTTCCAGATTATGTAGAACATGGGAACGTTAAAGTACCTCTTACAACGTATGAGTATGAAGGCCCTATTTACGCTTGGGGAACTAACTACATGGTGCCGTTTACAAATGATGGTAAAATAGTACCAAGTGAGGAATTAAATAAGAGGAATAAACAATCAATGTTAAGACAATAGGTAAATGAAAAGGAAATTACTATATAAAAACCAAGAAGAATTCTCACAGGCTTTTAAGAAAAATAATAACGATATTACTAACCTGATGGTTGAAGGTATTACTGAAGCATTTAATAACAAAAAGAAATCAGCACAACTATTTACGATAGGTTTTGAAGATGAAGATGAATATACTTTTGAAGTTACTTTACCTTCTACTCAATGGGTGATTGCATTAGAGCAATGTTTAAAGAATTACGAGTCTTGGGATATGAGCGATGAAATTATAGACACATACCTACTAATTAAAAAAGTTAAGGAATGGCTAACTATAAAGTAGTAGAATTTAATGGAGAAATGTTTCAATTAATTAGAAGGATTAAAGTATCTCAAGTTAATGGAAATATGGAGGGACTTAAAGCATGGAGAGATATGTTACATTGTGACCATGTCTTAAGAGCAGGAGAAGAATTCCTAATGGTTAGGTTTGTAGAGGATATAGAGTATGAAACTCTATAAAAATAGTTAGTGAGTTAGTTGCCTCACAAAGATAAATTTCGTATATTTAAGTATAATTATTAATCTAAAAAAAGAATATTATGTCAGATGTAATGTTAAGTTTTAAAGGAGATCAGTCATACATGACTAAAGATCAATTAAAAGAAGTTTGCCCATTGGCATTCGCAAAAGAAGCTACTAACCCTAAAGTTAGTGGTAAGTATCTATTCGTCAATACAGAAACAATTGTTGATGACCTAGATAAATTAGGTTGGAAACCAGTCCAAGCTGCTCAAAGAAAAGGTAGAGGAGGTTCTACTATTTTCAGTAAGCATATGGTTGCATTTCAGAACCCAGATATTATGATAAAAGGAGAAAACGGAGACGATTCTTTTCCTAGAATTATTATGACAAACTCTCACGACGGTATGCAAGCTTTTAAGTTTAGTGTAGGTATTTATAGATTAGTTTGTTCAAACGGTTTAGTTGTCGCTGATGAAGAGTTTAGTGATTTCAAAATTAAACATAAAGGATATACCTTTGAAGAGCTTAGAGGAGTAGTAAATCAAGCTGTAGAAGATTTACCTAATAAAGTTGAAGTTTTAAATCAAATGAAAAACAGAGTACTTTCAAAAGAAGAGAAAGATACTTTAGCTTTACATGCTATGTTAATTAGAGCAGGAATTAAAATTGATTCCCCTCAAGCAAAGAAGTTTAACTACGATGATGAAACTATTGAAGATATCCTTGATCCTAAAAGAGATGAAGATAAGGGTGATGATTTATGGAGAGTCTTTAATGTTATTCAAGAGAAAATTACTCAAGGAGAGTTTAGTGCAGCTTTAAAAGGTGCTAAAGTCCGTAAGGTAAGAAAGATTAAATCTTTTGAAAAAGAGTTAAAAGTAAATAAGCAGTTATTTCAACTAGCTACTGCACTAATAAATTAATAACCAAAACTAATTAAAATGACAGAATCATATTATTTTCCAGCGATTAAAGTAAATGCTAAGATAGCAGAAATAATCGACTCAGGACATCACATAGAAATTGCAGGATATATCTATGAGAGGTTAACTAAAAAACCAAGAGGTAGATCAATAGCAAGAAAGCTTTTCAATACCAATACTAACGAGCGTTTTGTAATTTACGGGTAATGGTAGTAGTTAAGGATTTACTAATAGGAGCAGGATTATTCAGCATAGCTCACATACTTACATTTTACCAGCTTAATGGTCAGTTTTTAAAGTCTACTGATTGGTTTAAAAACAATGTAACACTCGTAGCTGCAGCAGGAATAATCCTCTCCTTCTTCTACATTTGGGGAACGAAGTATACTGTTTCCGGAATGGATGGATTATTATGGCCAGCACGGTTTATGGGGTTTGGAGTTGGTATGATCATATACGCTATATTAGTTAACTATCACTTTAATGAAGGCATAACTCCAAAGACAGCAGTTAGTTTAGCGTTAGCGTTACTATTAATTTGTATACAGGTATTGTGGAAGTAGAATATTTATATAAAAGATAAGAATGAAAAAATCAGAAATTATAGCAAAGATTTTAGAACTTAAAGTCAAAAAAGGAGTTAGATCTATAGCAGAAAAGTTAAAGATACAAAAGCTTCAACAAAAATTAGAACAGTTTTATAATAAAAAATGAATTATATATTAGCATATATAGGATTAGGACTGCTATGGGCAGGCTGGTTAGAGTGGTACTGTACAAGTTACTTAGAAGAACCATATAATGTGGATTTCACTCTAAAAGAAAGAATATTTCACAGCTGCTTATGGCCAGTTTCACTTGGAGTCTTCATTTTTAATATAGGTAGAGACTGTTTAAAGTAGTTACTAACTTAAAGATTATTTAGTACTATACGTAAAAATAACTTAGTAAGTAGTTGGAGGCTATTGTTATATTTCATATATTTAGATATAAATGATTAGGTAATTAAAAATAAAGGTTATGAAAACATTCAAAGACATTAAGTTTAAACAACATAAATTAGGTAAAGGTCACATTCAAGGACTACTTAAACTATCCAACGGTATTGAATTTTCAGTTGTAGCAGGTAAAGGTATGTACAGCACAGGAAAAGGTGGTGTTAGAGAAGCAATTGATAAAGTTGAAGATGCTTCTTCATTTGAGGTAGCTGTATTTGATCAAGATGGAAATTTTATTGGTGCCGATAATGACTTAGTTTTAGGATGGCAATCAAGAGAAGATATTGATAAATTAATTCAAATTCACTCATAAGATGGATAAGGAAAACAAAAGGTACGTAGTGCAAATGGAAATGTACGTTTATGCTGATAATGATTATATGGCTAAGAAACGAGCTAATGATTTAAGATTATCATTAGAGAACAGACGACATTCTCAAGATGTAACTGTTAAAGAGATAGGTGAGCAACCATTTGCTAGTTTTGATTATCGTAAGTTAGATGATCCTACCTTTACACCTAAGGATAAGTCTGAAGCACCTCTACCCTTTTAAAAGTTGGTTCTTACAATTATTTTTCGTATATTAAGGTATATTAATAAAGCAATAAAAGTTATGTTTAGAATAGATTTAGATAGAGAAATGGCCTGGGTTACTTTCCTAGGAGATGGATTTGAAAAGATATGGCACCCAGTAACAGATGCTTCCGGAAAGCAGTTAATGTGGTCAGAAGATATTATGGATTTTTGTAGAGCTCAATTTAATGTAAAGGAATGTTGGGTTTCTTTCGGAATTGCTCCTACTAGTCAGATGATAGTACAAAATTCAGTAAGAGATAACATGTAATATAGTTGCTAGTTACAATTATTTTTCTTATATTTAGATATAAAGTTAGGAAGTTAATTATTAATTAAAATAAAGGTTATGACAAAAATTGAAATCATTGAAGAGATTATCGTTAAAAAGCAAGAGGAATTAAAAAAAGCTAATGCTATTGGTAAGAAGCTAGAACAAGCTAAAGTAGATGTTATGTTCGACGTAATGGAGAAATACTTTGGAGGAGAGTTTACTCTAGACGATGTCTATATTAAGAAGCCAACAGGTGGGTACTCTGGTACTACTTATGAAGTTAAGAGACCTAACAAAGAGTATAAATACGATAAGGAGTTAATGACTATTAGGTTTAATGAGGATTGGAGAACTAACGAGATAGATAGTATAAATACTAGTCTTTACTCTACTACAGATAACTCTCAATGGGAATTAGAACGAATCTTTACTAATGGTGAAATAGCTAAAGTATTATTAGATCACGGAGATGATATATTAGCTGAAATGAATGTTGTTAGATTGACTAACAAAAAGGAGATTGATGCTGCTAGAACTGAGATTTATAAAATAGAGGTTTCTATTACTAACTTAAAGTCTGAGATTAATACTATATATCTTGATGAGGCTACTGAGAAGCTTGAAGGTGAAGGACTAGTATTTGGAGAAGGTAAGAAAGGTGCTATAGATATTAAATGGGACTGGACTATAAGAAGTATTAACTCTGCTAAGATACTAAGTAAAACTGCTTCAGGTAAGTCTTGTAATATAGAGATTCAAGCTTATGATTATGAACCAGTAGTATACGAAAAGGTTCGTATGAGTAATGTAGAAGCATTACTATGGCAATATAGAAACTATGCAATTAACGCATAATGAAGAAGGAGGATCAGTAGCTCAGCTGGATAGAGCATCGCCCTTCTAAGGCGACGGTCGTAGGTTCGAATCCTACCTGGTTCACAATGTAGGGGAGAAAAACGTAAAATCCTAAAGTGTAATCGACGGATTGCACGAAGCTTTAGGTTGGGACTCTGAGTGTGAAAGCCGGCTAAAGAGTGAAGCCCCTCAAATATTTTGGACTTTTAGCTCAGTTGGTTAGAGCACCGCACTCATAATGCGTAGGTCGATGGTTCGAGTCCATCAAGGTCCACCGGGAAAAAGTTGCTAGTCTGCAGTTTTTTTCTTATATTTAGATATAAAGATGAGAGAAATGAATGTTTGGTATTTACACGGTTTAGAGAGTGAGCAAGGAGGCCCTAAAGTAGACTTTTTATATAATAAAGCTACTAGAGTTTATGCTCCTAAAATGGATTATAATCATCCTGAGATGTTCAGTAGTCTACTTAAAATGGCTAAGCACAACAAACCAGACTTGATTATAGGTTCTTCTATGGGAGGATACTTTGCTGATGCATTAGGTAGTCATCTTGATGTAGAAGTTTTGCTTTTTAATCCTGCTCTTCATAGTAGAATATTTGAACCAGAAGGCGTTAGTTACGGTGAAAGTAATTGGAAAAGAAATATCGTTGTTGGATCTGAAGATAAAGTTATTCCTCCTGCAATGACTAAAGTGCTTAAAGGAATAGTTCATACATGGACTGAGATAAAAGGAATGGGGCATAGAACCTCGTTAAATGTTTTTAAAGATATTTATAATAAATTGATATTAAATGAAACTATTTAAAATAATAAGCGAGCTATCTGCTTTCAAAAAAAATACCTGGAGGCCATTAACTGCTCCAGAACTAGCACAATCGAAAGAAGAGCTATACGATTTAATTAATAATGCTTATGCACCAATAGGTGGACATCCAAACTTAAAAGGACCAGATGATATTCCCAATATAGGGGATACGTTATCTGTTATCGATGTGGATGCTGATCCAGAAGCAGATGCAGTAGCTGTTACTAAAAATAGAACAGGCGGAACAAAGCACGTAGCAATGGGACATGATGGAGGTAAATCAGCTAAGTCTTCTGTAGTTAATAAGACAGCTGATGATTTAAAAAAACAAGGTCACTATATAGAGGTTTCCGGAAAAATACTAGATATACTAAAAGCAAAAGGAGTAGAGATAGTTGATGATGAAGAAATGGTAACTAGCGTACTCAAAGGTAAAAGCATAGTTTGGCACTATGATGGGACATACACCAGAATAATAGGTGGACAGAAACATCGAAAAGTGCTAATGGGGAAGCCTAAATAAACCTAAAATAACCAACATAATGGTTGGTTCGTATGTAAATATTTCGTATATTTAGATATAAATGATTAGGTAATTAAAATAAAGGTTATGACAAATGTAAAGACAGTAAAAATGGAGGATCTAAAGTTTGATTCTCAACTATTCCGTCCTATGAAATCTGGACGAGTTATTGATGCTCACTTCTCTTCTGAAGGAGGGCTTATGAAAGGTACTAATTACGCTATTGTAGGAGATCCAGGAATTGGTAAGACTACGGTAATGTTAGATATGTTAGCAGACTTAAAAACGAAAGGTCAAAAAGTATTATTTATATCTGGTGAGATGAATCAGATAGATATGTACGGATACGTTAAGCGTTACCCTAAGTTTGGTAGTTTAGATATTCTATTCATGGGAGACTACTGCGAAGAAAATTGCTTAGATGTAATCAAGAATGTTTTATCAGAAGGATACGATACTGTACTAATTGATTCTATGGCAGAGATAGTTAATGGAGTTGTGGATACTGCTAAAGGTTACTACTCTTCAAAGAAAGCTGAGACTGATATCTTAAACTTATTTGAAACTCATAATATGGGAGACAATGATTCTAAGATTAATACTTCATTCTTAGTTATTCAACAAGTTACTAAGCAAGGAGAGTTTGCTGGTAGTAATCGATTCAAGCATATGATGACTGGAATGGCTCATATGAAATGGACTAAGGAAGGTGATCGAATGTTTTACTTAAGTAAGAATCGTCGAGGAGGAGATATGTCAAAACGTATGTTTAACCTTAGCACTCATAACCGTATTGGATGGATGGGTACTTATGTTGACCAGGATTAATAAATGAGCAAAACGTATACTATCCCTAGAACTAATGTAGGCAAAGGAGGATTTTTTCATATAGGAGGTAAAAGGTATCATGGGCCTACTTGGATTGAAGTAGAAGAGGATACAACTTTTGACGATATAAAGTTTGAAGAAAAACCTTTTGCCGAGCTATTTAAAGAGGAAGATAAGCAATGGAAGTTTACCTCCGCAAGATCCGGCGAAGAATATATAGTAAGGTATAATATAAGAAAAGAGCTTAGCTGCAGTTGCTGGGGGTATATAGCTCATAAGAAGTGCAAACATATTAAACAAGTAAAAGAAGAAATAAATGATTGAAGTAATAAAGCATACATTAGGAATCTGTGGAGAGCACTGGCACCCAAACGTCATAACCTTGTTAGCCGGCTCTCCATTGATCCTAACTACTTACCACTACATAAAGAGTTGCTGCGGAGGATGGTTCAAGCATAAGAAAAACTGCAAGAAATAGTTGTCTAGGAACTTAATTATTCGTATATTAAGGTATAATAAGAAAGCAATAAAGGTTATGACATTACAGCAAGTTCAAAAAATTATTAAAGAGATTTATCCCAAGATTGAAAAGCATTATGGTTTTTCTAAATTCCTTCCGGAAGAGACTCCTTACGTTGAAACTCATTACAATATCTATGCTAGACATAGTGGAGAGCCGGAAGCGGAAGGTGAAGAGGATGGATGTCAAGCTGAGTATGATAGAACTGATAACAGTATTGTAATATACTGGCCTAACATGAAAAGCAGAAAACATATCATCGAGACTTTAGTTCATGAATATCAGCATTACTTGCAATCTCCATCATGGTTTAAACGTTACTATAACATGGGGTATAACTATAATGATCATCCGTATGAAGTTGCAGCATATGCAGAAGAAATTAACTGGAAACTTTTTAACTAAATAGTTGCCTAGGAACTTAATTCTTCTTATATTTAGATATAGAGTTAGGAAGTTAATATTAATTAAATAAATAAAGGTTATGACAAACAAAATTTTAGATTACAGCTACGCATCAAATGAAATAAGAGGATACAAAAATTCTCAAATTGCTAAAAACGAAACAAACGATTGTTTTGTAAGAGCGGTAGCTTCTGCTACTGGTTCGAATTATGACAATGCTCATGAATTTGTTAAGACTAATTTTCATAGAGAAAATAAAAAAGGTACTCAATTTACTTCTGTCATTATGATGAAATTAGAAGACGAAGGATTTAATTTAGAAGGTAAAAACTTTAACGTAGAAGTTCTTTCTACTAAAAAGATTACTAATCAGTATAAACTTAAAGGAGAGGTTATTAATAGAAAGAAGACAGTTAAGTCTTTTATGCAAACTTACCCTAAAGGTACTTATATAGTTGGAGTAAGCAATCATGCTTTTACAGTTCAAGATGGCTTACTAATTGATAACGCAGGAGAAGAATTTAGACCTACTAGAAAGGTAGATTCAGCTTTTAAAATTACTCCTGAGTTTACTACTAACCAATTAAGTTTATTTTAAGATGACAAGAAATTTAAGAACAGAAGGGTTTATGAAAGGCATCCGAATAATTAATAGCTGTGTTAAGATAGAGCATTTTAATGCAGCTGCTAATTACATTAAGAACTACGCTACTATGTTTGGAGATGAAACCTTCGGAAGCGAGTACGCTCGATTATTAACATCTCAACTGAGAGATAGAAAAGAATATTTAGGGAATGCATAGAAAAAATATGATAAAGTACATTGTTACTCTTACCGACGTAGGTACTGGAGCAACTAGTGAATTAGATATTACTACTGATAACTTAGAATGGAGCATGGAGCAATATCAACGTAATAGAGATCCATTTACATGGGATGTTATTGCGCAAGATACGGAATTAGAGGAACGTAATGAAATGTCTGAATAATGGCAGCAAGACCAAAACCAACAATAGCTGTAGCCTATAAGAAGACTAAAGGGCGAAAAGTATATGTAAAGGTATTCACAGACTTAGCTTGTGTAGATCCTATTATAGAGATTAAAAGTAAGCTACTTCCTCCTAACACAGATATATTAGAGATAGGTGTTGGTAAAGATTATGCTGAAATTTATAAGAAAAAATATAAAGTAAAATGAAATACATTACACAACACCCTATAAAGAAATCTGATTTAGGATTTCACGGAAACTTATTCGGCGGTAAGCTATTAGCATGGTTAGACGCAGCAGCAGCATCATTCGCTTGTGAGTTTTGTGATACTCCAAGAATGGTAACTAAAGCAATTGATAAATGTATATTCAATAAACCAGCTAAAGAAGGTCAACTACTAAAGATATATGGTGAAGTTGTATCCGTAGGAGGTTCATCAATAACATTAAAATTGGAAGCTCGCTCTCATAATGTCTATAATGGTAAACAGAATCTAATTTTAAAAACGAATATAACATTCGTAAGGATAGATGAGATGGGAGATGCAATACCTATTTCAAGTAGAGTTAAAGGGAAGCTACCAAATAATAAAATACTAGACTAACATGGAAAATAAAAAGAAACAGAAGTTTGAGTACCAAGGAAGAACTCTTCGTCAAGTAGAGAATTCATATAAGATTATGGAATGGACCTTCCTATCAGCTATAGCATTAGGAGTCCTTTATTCAATAGGTAAAGCATTATCAATATGGTAGAATATAAGAATAGATACGGAGACGTTTATACGTTTACTAAGCAAGAAGACGAAAGTATATTATGGGAAGGACCTTTTGAGCATGTTAGAGTAGGCTTTCCAAACGTATATAAAGTAGCTTATCAACAGTTTCGTAAAGATGGAGGACAATTAAACCAGTATGAATTCGAAGAGAAGGTACATGAGCAGATATATGATCAAGATGGTAACTGGCTTAGAAAAGGACCTATAACAGAAGATTACGGACCGATGGTATTCTCAGATACTGATAGTATTAATATGGTTGACCCTTCAGGAGGACCTTTTATTAAAGAGCATAGTGAATTAGGAGCTATGTTTGGTGAAGAGTTAAAAGGGTTATGTGTTAGAAGCTTTCATTGGAATAAAGATAAGAAAGCATATGAGATACAAACATATGGAGAGTTTGATCATCTAGCAGAGACTGAAATTATAGGTGGTATAATTAATAGGGCAGCATCACCCTGTACTGCTCATGCAAGTGAATCGGATCGTAATATAGAAGAAGAAGAAAATGCCTAGATCATATTGTGAAGAGACATCAAGCCTTTATTGGGAGGTTTACAATGAGATGAATAATAATAAGAAGAAGTTTGTAAGTGAGGCATTTAAGAAGAGGGGGCGTTTTTCTTCCTCGACGAAGTCGCCACGCGCGAATTTAAATAAGTAATATGATAGAAGAATTTAAACCCATACTAACTCCTAAAGGAATTCTTAATTGTGGTGCCTTTGGAGGATCATACTTCGGTACAAAAGACTTAGAAGGTGATTATGATTACCAATCTCTATTTCAAGAGACATTAGCAGAAGTATCTCCGGAAAAGTACTTAGGAGATAAGTATCAAGTGAAGAAGAATATGTTTAAGATTAAGAGCGGCATGCCTTATGACTATTGGAAAGAGAAGGGTTGGATACATAATGATGATCCATATGGTTGGTTTGAATGGTACTTAAAATATCACAACGGTAGAAGGCATTCAGATGATGCAAGACAGATTCAACGATGGAGAGAGTTTTGTGGAGTGAATGGTAGATGGCGTAAAAGAATCTATAACAGGATAGAAGAGACAGGTGATTGGAAAGTAAGTCCAAGGATACAACAATCATTACTACATTGGGGGTATATGGTCAACGAAGTAGACTATCAAAAACATATTAAAGAGATGAATCATGGCATATAAAATGACCAAAGATAAAACAACGTTGAAGTTAATAGAGGAGTTAAATGAATTAGCTACAGTATTACTTCAGAACTATAATAAGCCTAAGAAGGAACATACAATAGAGATACAAGATGAAATAGCAGATGTTAAGCTTTGGTTGAACATTGTAGAGAAACGCTATGACAAAGAGTATATCGATAAAAGAATAAAGGGTAAGATTAAAAAGTATAAGCTATGATAAAGGCAATAAAAAGAATATTAAGAGATATGTGGATGGGTATAAAGATAGCAAATGAGAACTATCTTAATGGTAAGACTAATCAAGGTAAATTCTAAAGATGAGTAACGAAGAACAATATGAAGTTAGCGCAAAAGTAGTATTCATATGCTGTTCCTTTGTTGGATTAGTTACACTTTTAACACTATTAGCATTAGCAATCAAACCATAACAAAGATGAGTAAAGAATCAATACCGGATTTGATATTAGCTATAGTAGTGTTAATGTTATGGAATGGGTACTTAATATATAAAATGCGAAAGAGATGATCAATAGCGGAAGAGAATGGGATTGGTTAGATGATATAATAGAAGATGGTATAGATGATTATGTCTCAGTACCTACAGGAAGTAAACCGCCTACATGTATAGAAGATTAATATGGAGTTTAAAGTATATGAGTATAAACCTTTAACAATAGGACTATGGAGACCATTTGTAATAGAGGAAGGCTTTATAAAGGACTATATAAGAAGGACTTCAATAGAGACAGATAATATAATACTATTTTAAAGTAAAATAAGAGTTATGACAATACAAGAACAATTAAGAGGATGGGGTATGGACGTAGAAGCTTTGAAGGGGGAGGGGGCGTTTCTCTCTCCACCGAAGGTGCCACGCGCATTTTCGACGAATGTCTCAAATGATCCAACCCAACCCAACAATCTAAAGGAAGAGGAATGGTGTCATTACGGAGGTCTGCCATCACCTAAAGCATATATGTAAGCATGCTAAAGCATGTGTCTGAGAGTGTACGACTTTGATCAATACTACATATCATTAGATATAAGATCAATGGAGAGATACCGTGGTAGTAAGGTAGATAGAGGGTAAACAACCAAGTGTTAGCCTAAAGCATATCAATTAAGTGTAACGTATATATTAATATATTGATATACATATAGTTTTATATTGAGATATATTGTTTGTATAGAATAATACCTATAGGATGTATGGAATGAAAGGAAATTATATCAGGCATGCACCCCTCTCCAATATTTTTTTTTCTATATAGAGGAAAATAACCCACCAAACAGTTGTCTATATGCGTAAATTTTCTTATATTAAGGTATATTAATAAAGATAAATAAAGGTTATGACGTATTCAGACAAAGTTAAGAGTTCAAAAGTAATGTTAGACATCATCAAGTCCATGGAGGATGAAGAGAGTATTAAGTTTACCTACGGCAAAGGTTATAAAGGAGAGCCTGAGGTATATAAGATCAATTGTTATAAGGATGGTATAGATGGTAAAACGTCTTATAGTATCTGGAATAACTTTAATGGTATGAATGTATCTTCTTTGGGTCCTACTACGGTTAAGTGTTATACATTTGATATGATGTCTCAGAGAACTACATATAACTTCCCGTTAAATGAAATGATAATGGTTGAAGGATAGATAAATCCTATGGGGTATTAGTTGCCTCCTAAGGATATTTTTCTTATATTTAAGTATAAAGCAATAAAGGTTATGAGTAATATAGAGTATTTAAAGAGTTATGTAGGTAAGATGTTTAGTGACAATTTTAGTTCTACCGGGACCAGTCTATTGATTAGAGTGGAAGAGGATATGAATAAGGCCTACTACATGGAGTGTTATAGTCAATATGCCAATGTGTCTGGTAGAAGAGCTGATGGTAGTAAGAGAACAGATAAGTTGTATCATCCTACACCGGGTTTAAATACAATGTCTATCGCTCAGTTAGAGAGATGTATAATAGGTGTAGTATAAATTATTAATTAAATTAAATAAAGGTTATGAAGAAGAAGTTAGATTTAAATCCTGCTACTGATTATGTGAAGTACCTCAACGGCTATATGCCTAAGATTGAGCATTGGCAAGCAAAGTTTGATGAGGCTAAGAGTAACAATGATTTCGATGGTATGAATGAGGCACTAGATAGTCTTATATACTTTGTTAGTAAACAAAAATTGATCTATGGTTAATATATTAAGAGCCGTAATGGTAGTAGCTGGTATTATAATAGTATATGGTATAGGTTATGCCTTTATACAGCTGGTTAATGGTATACTATATCAGATCTTTATACATCCAGAGCGTACATGTGTTATAGTCTTATCTATATTAGGCATATGGGCGGGTATAGAGTATGTAATCAAACGTATAAACAATTCCAAGGTATAACCTTACCTTCCTAAGTCCTTCGTTAACTCGTCCGGTATCCTGCCGGTCGGGTGAAGGCATGTAGATATCATGGTGATAGAACAGTGACAGTAAAGTTCCCTAAAGGGTTGGTCCTCTGCAAGATTCTACCATACCTAATCGCATACTTCCTATAGAATTTTGGTATATAGTAATATATATGTATATATGTTAAGCTATTAAACTCCACATAGCACTCACAACACCACCTAATACAAACAAACATAGCATTCCTACTATTAAAGCAAATACGGTATCTCCTAACATACCTAATACTTGTTTACCTAGTTGTTTATTTTCTTCTCTATTGCTCATTACTTTAAATCTTCGTGTTTGTCTCTATACTCACGGGTCTTAATTGTCTTTTGTTTAGACTTACGCTTGGCATCCGAAGGTTTTGTATAGTGTTTACGTTCTCTCTGTTCTTTCAACAGCTTTGTATCCCGTACCTTACGTTTATACCTCTTTAATGCTCTTGCAATGTCCTCACCTTTCTTTAATAGTATTCTTAACATTTATATGTTTTATAGTACATAGGCTATCTATGAGTTGTCTAACTGGATTGTTCCTTCTTTGACTAGCTCTTGATATGCCATATCTATGAGTTCATTCATATCTTTACGTTGTCCTTGCTTGGTCGACCGTATTTCTCCGACCCTTTTAAGTAGCTCTACGTTTTTACCTTGAGCGTATGCAATATACAGTAAATCTTCTCCAGTACTCATCTATATTTTCTATACCTTATTATATTAAATAATATAAGAAATTTTTGGGGAAAAAACAACTAATATTGAAATTTTTTTTTTGCAAATTTTTTGATCTATACAAACATGCTATTTATTAATGATGGAAAAACTAGACCCACATACGTTATTTAGCATCTTCGAACAAGGAGATGAAGAGGTATATAGAGAGCATGGACACGATGATGTCTTAGATAACCCTTTTGTCCTTATGGGGATGGTGTTAAGAGGTTTAGAGAACTATAAGCTTATGGTATTAATGTATACTCGTAAGTATCCAGAGCAGTTTAAAGCAGCAGAACCAGGTATTAAAGGTAAGTACTACGATAAGATGTATGGATATCTTAATAGATTGGATTTAAGAAAGATAGAGACTGCTTTCCGTATAGGCAAAAGCTATTCAAAGGATGAGATACAATTAGCTTTAGATGATCTAATAGAGCATTATATAAGTGTTGAGCAGTATGAGAAATGCGCTAAAATCGTTCAATACAAAGATCTCTTTATTTTAGAAGAAGTTTACCAAATAATTAATAAATAACTGTCACTTTAGTTGCCTAGTAACTTAATTTTTCGTATATTTAGATATAAGATAAAAAGATAAAGGTTATGGCAAATTCAAACACACACACAATTTCAAATCAAAGTCAATTCGATGAAACTCTTATGTGGGTCTCAGATCTCTACAAAGACGTTAATGGTTTCAGACCTAGAGGGTATAACTTCCATAATTGGTCTTTCCAGGAGCTTGCTGATTTCGTTACCGACCTTATGTTAGTAAACTCAAAGCAAGTCGAAGATGAGAGGGCTTGGGAGAATAAAGCTATTAAGGATGTAATGTCTGTAGGGGCTGATGATAAGGAGACTGCTCTTAGATGGTTAGATCAAGCCGATGCTTACTTTATGTACGGTGATGATGAATTCTATGAAGATCATATTGAGAAGTACGGTTGGGTAGCTAAACACTTTGAGGTATGTTAGATATAAATCTTCGCGGCAACTTGCGCGCGTTTCGCGCGGCGGCCCTTTTGTTTTTACTCGCCCTCGCCCTTTCTTGTGAGCAAGATGTTTTGATACCTAACACTTGTGTAGGAGGTGATTGTAATGCATATATGTCTACTCAATTTTACAAAGACAGTAACGGTTATACACACGCTGTCCTTGATTGGACTAGAGAGTATTTACCTTATTTTGCTATAGATGTAGAGGCATCTCGTACTAATCCTGTTTATTACTATAACGATGTACCTGTTGTTAGTGCTGAATTTGATACAGATACTTACTATGTGTTAGGAGATAGTATTGCTTTCACTATTCCACTGTACAACCCTTATACTGGATTAGAGACTTACGATGGTTTTCCAATACCTGTACAGGATACTGTGGTTTATTTAAGTCAGTTTCAAGGAATGGTACTCCCTATAGTCCAGAATGATACTAGAATTTACTTTGCAGACAATGAAGAAGGTAGATTTACTACAAAAAGGTTAGTTGGTCCAGTCCCAGAAGTGATGATAGGTGATACTATATCGGTTTATATGAGGGTATTTTGGGATGCCGGTGAGTATTCCGTGTTAAAAGATGAATATTTAGAAAAATATATTATAGAATAGTTGCTTTTCTGCAAAATTTTTAATACCTTGTATATATTATATAAGAAAATTAATAAGGTATAATAAAAAGTATATTTAAATAAATAAAATATTTAATAATAATTTAATTAACTATTAATAAGAATAAATTTAAAAAGGTTACCTATGTTAAATGCTGAACAGATTGCTAAAAACTACGAAAAACACTTAAAAATCATTGAAACCTATTTAGGTGGACGTGCTATCGCTTGTAAAGAGATGTTAAAACACATGGAGGATAACTATGTAATGGCTCCTGCTAGTGGAAAGACTTGGTATCATAATGCTTTTGCTGGAGGATATGTAGATCATGTTAATAGAGTAGTACAATATGCTGTAGAGCAGTCTAGATTATATGAAAAAATGGGTGGTACTTTAGATTATACTGAAGAGCAATTAGTATTTGCCGCTCTCTTTCATGATTTAGGTAAGATAGGAGATGGAGATCAACCAAACTATATACCTCAGACTGATAAATGGAGACAAGATAAGCTTTCAGAAATGTATACTTATAATCCAGACCTTCAATTTATGTTAATTCCAGATAGATCTTTATTTATTTTACAGAAGTTCGGTATTAAAGTAGATCAAAAAGAGTTTTTAGGTATAAGATGCCACGATGGAGTGTTTGATAAGGCTAATGAAGCTTACTTTTTCAGTAATGTTGAATCATCTAGACAAAAAACAGCTTTAGTATCCGTTTTACATACTGCTGACTTCTTAGCCTCTAAGGTAGAGTACGATATGTGGAAAAGAAACGGAGGATCTTCACAACCTAAATCCCAGAAGACTAAATCAACCACAGGTAAAAGAGTTAATTCTTCTCAGGGCTTAACAAATTTACTTAAAAATATATAGTATGAACATTAATCCTACCACTCTATACATAATAGTAACAATTTTAGTTGCTTTTGCCGGAATTTTATCGTATATTACATATAACCTACTAAGAAAGGTAGAGAATTACCAAGATATTACTAATAATCAATCAGAATACCTGGTAAAAGTCTCTTCTTTGATAGTAGATACACAAAAGCACCTAAACAATCTTGACGAACGTGGGGTTTTCAAGTCTGATGATGAGGTCGGTTATTTTTTTGAAAATATAAAACTGATACAAAAAGAGTTGGACAAATACCAACTACCCGAAAACTATGCCAAGAAAGAGATCAAAAGCTAATTACTTTACAAAAGAGACAGAAGAATATATAAACAAGTACAACTCTTCAATAGACACCGAATACCGTAATAAGATATTTACAGAACACATCTACTACCCGTTCTATAAGCTAGCAGAGAATATAATACATACATTTAAGTTTTACTACACAGATGTTGATAAGATTGAAGACCTTAAACACGAAATAGTCTCTATGCTCTTAGAAGAAAAGATTATGAAGTTTGATAAGGATAATGGAGCAAAAGCTTATTCATATTTCGGAACTATAGTAAAAAGGTGGTTAATAAATTATAATAATAAAAATTATAAGAAGTTAAAGAAAATCGGAAGTTTTGATGATATGGAAGATTCATACGATACTCCATTTTGGAAAAACGAAGAAGACTCTATATCACTCAGCCAATTTCTAGATATATACGTAGAAGAAGCATATGTAGATTTAGAAAGTAATTTTACTAAAGAAAGTGAAAGAAAGATAGCGGATGCTATTTTAACTATATTTAAAACAAGACAGGATTTAGATATATTTAAAAAGAAAGCTCTGTATATATACATAAGGGAAATGACGGATTGTGAAACTCCACACTTAACTAAAGTGGTAAATAAGTTAAAAACACACTTCTATGTTTTATTCGATAAATATAATGATGTAGGTTTAATTCGCACAAAAGAACTTTAAATCTATTTATATATAAAAACGTATGAGTACTGATAAAGAAATTTTTAAAGGTAAATCATTATCTGATCTTTTTGGTGAAATCTACGATAACTCAAAAGAGACAAAATCTCAAGTGAAATCCCTTATTGGAGAATTAAAACCTCTAATAGAAAACATTGGCGATGCAACATTAATAGTTCCTATGATTAAAGAGTATATGGAAATAGGTGTTAAAAATGATGATGCACTAGTAAAACTAGCTACCATTATACAGAGAATGGAAATAGCTCAAACTAAAGGCGGCGGTGAGGATATGTTTAACTTCGAAGACCTTCAATCACTACTTGAAGAATCAGAAGATATACAAGAAGAGTTAGTAGATAAACAAGAGGATAACGGTAAAGAAGAAGAGTAAAGTCATGAGTATAAAAGGACCGGACTTAAGAGACGATGAATTTAATACATTAAATAAACCTGTTAGGGTTATAGATGTAATAATAGATAAAGATCATCCTAGATATGAACTCGCTGGTAAAGCAGCAAGTGTAGGTGGTATATTCTATAGAGAGTTAGGACTGTCCTATGATGATTCTGAATCCGGAGAAGAAGCCTTTACAGGTTTCGCACATCCATTGAACCCTAATATAAACACACTTCCTCTAAAGAATGAAATAGTATACTTAGTTAAAGGTCCAAATAAGATAATAAGTAACTCCGGAGACATCGATGTAGATTATTATCAGACAGTTTATAAGATATTTAACCACCCCCATGTTAACGCCTACCCAGTAAAAGATGACGCAGACGCAGAGGTAGATATTCAAGACGGATTAAACTTAAATCCAGAAATTGCCCCTTTACAACCGTACCCAGGTGATACTATAATAGAAGGTAGGTTGGCACAATCGATACGAATGTCAGGAGGTTTTTCAGAAATTAATCCATTAACAGATGAAGATAACATTAACGATCCGTTTATTCTAATAAGCAACGGTCAGACTAATGTAAACTTAAACAAGAACGGTATATACCATATAGTAGAAAATATAGATAAGGACCCTTCATCTATATACTTAACATCCAACCACATAGTACCAATTACATTAGCTAATCAAAAAAGAGATAGTTACGACGATGTACCGGACTTACCAACTAAGTACCAAGGAGAACAGGTAGTACTAAACGCAGGAAGATTAACATTTAATGCTAAGACAGACGATATATTAATATCAAGCGCTAAATCAGCAGGAATAAACGCAAACACAGTTAACGTAGACGCTAGCGATTACCTCTGTATAGATGCACCTAAAATCTTTTTAGGATCTAAAGCACGTGAGTATAATAATGAAAAGAAACAACCAGTAATGAAAGGTCACGAGGTTGAGCAATTTCTTAGCGATACTATAGATATACTTAAATCAATGTGTAACGCTATGCAAGCAGCTTCAAACGGAGGAGGACCAGTAGTAAGTTTAGTAAAAGAGGGAGCATCTGCTTTAGCAAGATTACAGCAACAACAGGCTCTTATAAATCCAAGCGGAAAGTCAAATCTTAAATCAACTAAAACCTTCGTAGAATAATGCCGTGTACTATCCCTCCATCGCAACTAGGCCTTTTTATAGGTAAATTAATAGGTAAACTAGAAGGGCTTATTATGGCACAAGTAACTAAGTTAATAGCTAAGGTACTTCAGGAACTACTAGGTAATTTCTGCCCAGATTTATCTATACTGGAAAATATACTTAAGACAAGAGATTCTCTAATTAATAAGATTACATTAGTCGAAAAGAAGATTGAACCTATAGCAGCATTTGCTGATAAATTAGATCCTCCGATAAAAGCAGCAAAAATAATTATAACGTTATTAGAGATGCTACCAGTGCCAGGTACTATCGGTTTACCTCCTGGACCAGGTGGGGGTGTAATATACTCTATTTCAGTAGGGAAACAAAACAGACTAGCTCAACTGTTAAACATAGCATGTAAGATAGTAGAGATGCTAGAGCAAGATCAGAAAGCTATCAAATATGTAACAAACTCAGCACTAGCAACAATGACACCAGTCAAAGCAAAGCTAATGAGCTTAGATTTTAAATTATTTACATGTGTAGATAAATTACCCCAGGATCAAAAAGACCATATTATGTCTGTAATAGAAAACCTACCGTCAAATGTAGGTTTACTTGACGAGAAATCCATAGATGATGCAGGCGGAACAGTCTACGGTTACACTAAACCATCGTCAGGTAAAGAATATACAATAAAAATTGAAGAGGATAAAGATTCACCTAGTTACGCAAAACGTCGTTACGCTGTAGTCTACGATTCTTTTAATATAGCAGTACTAAAAGGTCCTAAATCCTTTAGTTCTTCAACAAGAGTGTTGATAGACGAAATAAAATTTAGAATTAATAACCAACTTCCATAACATAACTATTTATATATATGAAACTAGATCAACTAAGAAAAATAATCAGGGAAGAAGTACGATCTGCAGTTAAATCAGAATTACAAGAAGTAATGAATGAGGCAATTAAGATCGCAAGCAACCCTAGTGCACCACAGGCAACAGTAAATACTCAGAGAGTACCTGTTAAGAAACCAATAGTAGCACCAAAAACAGGTAAAACATCTCTAGATGAGATGTTAAGAATGACTAAGTCTACGATGACTAATCAAGAATACAAAAACGTATTCTCTGGAACATCTAACATGGTACAAGGAGGCACTAATATGGCTACTAGCATGGCATCTCAAATGGGACTGCAAGGAGGACCAGCACCCGGAATAGATATAAGTTCTCTAGACTTTGTTAAAAAAGCAGGAGAAGTATTTAAAGCATCTAACAATGTAGATGCAGCAAAACAATTAATATAGAGTAAATGGCATTTGAAGCAAAAAAGATTAATCCGTTAGATTTACAACCTAGAAAAGCAATAGGTGTAGCGATACCTTTCTCAGGTAATGCTGTATTTAATTCTACATATCAATCTATTGATGCGATCAAAGCAAATTTAATAAATTACCTACTAACAGGAAAAGGTGAAAGATATCTTAGACCTACGTTTGGTTCAGGACTTAGAAGTATGCTTTTTGAAAACGCTACTGTTGAAAACTTAGAAGATATTGAAGTACTAATAAGAGAAGCATTAGTAAACTATTTCCCTGAACTTAATATTATAGACTTATTTCTAGAAAATAAAACAGAATATAACACAATAGAGTTTGGCTTAAAGTTTGCCATAGTAGGAACAGACTTAGAGGATGAAATCTTAATTAACATAGTATAAAAATGGCTCAAAATATTAGTATAAAATATACAGACAAAGACTTTAACAGCTTAAGACAGCAGTTAATAGAGATGTCTAAGAACTACTTCCCAGATAGCTATAACGACTTCTCTGCAACATCACCAGGTATGATGTTTATGGAAATGTCTGCTTATGTAGGAGACATATTATCTTTCTACCAAGACTCACAACTTCAAGAAACATACCTACAGTACGCTCAAAACCCAAGTAACCTATATACATTAGCTTACATGATGGGATATCGACCAAGAGCAACAAGAGCATCATCAGTAGAAATCGAAGTATCACAACGTGTAGCCGCATCAGGAGCATCCTATACACCAGATTGGGATCAAGCCTTATCTGTAAACGGCAATGTTCAATTAGAATACGGTAAACAAAAATTTGTAATTAATCAACCAGTTGATTTTAAATTTTCCAGTTCTTATGACCCTACAGATGTTACAATTTTTTCATTAATGGGAGATAATCCTTCGGAATTCATACTTACAAAAAAGGCAACAGCATCAGCAGGAGAGATAGCTACTAAAACAGTAGAAGTAATAGGACACCAGCAAAACTTTACTTTTGAAATAGATGACATTAATATAATAGGAGTACTTGATATAGTAGACAGCAATGGAGATAAATGGTACGAAGTACCGTACTTAGGTCAAGAAACAGTATATGAAACTACAAACATCACAGGGTCAGAAGACCTATTAACATTAATCAATGTTCCGAGAAGATTTGTAACAAGATTAAGGTCTAACAACCAAATGCAAGTTCAATTCGGATCAGGAGCACCAACAACAGAGAATACAGCTGTTGTACCTAACCCGACAAATATTGGTTCTCCATTCACTGGAGGTATAAGTAGACTAGATTATGCATATGATCCTTCTAACTTCTTATATACAGACAGTTACGGTATAGCACCATCTAGCACCGTACTGACAGTTAGGTATCTACGAGGTGGAGGAGTTGCATCAAATGTAGAAGCAAACACACTTACAACTTCAACAAATGCTACATATACAGCAATAGATAATACCTATTCAGGTACGTTAACTTATAATAATCCAAAACCTGCAACGGGAGGTAAAGACGGAGATTCAGCAGAAGAAGTAAGACAAAACTCTCTTAAAGCTTTTGCAGAGCAAGGTAGACTAGTAACTAAGCAAGATTATGCATTTAGAGCCTTGACTATGACACCTAATCTAGGAGCAATAGCTAAATCATTTGTGACAACACCAGACATAGTTACAACAAGTAATGCCAAAAGCTATGATAGAATTGACAGTACTAATGTATGTTTGTATGTTTTAGCGTATGATAAGGATTATAAACTAACAGAAGGTTCAACACAACTTAAAAATAATCTAAAAGAATACCTTGCACCGTATATGATGTTAACCGATTCTCTTGATATTAAAGATGCTTACATTATAAACATAGGTATTAATTATGATATAATATCACTACCTAATTACAATTCTAGAGAAGTTCTATTCAACTGCTCTTTAGCATTAAAGAATTACTTTAGAACATCGAATCGATTAATTAATCAACCGATAAACTTATCAACAGTATATACATTATTAGATAGAATAAAAGGAGTTCAAACAATACAGAATATTAAGATAACAACTAAAACCGGAGGTAGCTATTCTGAGTACGATTACGATATACCGGGAGCAATGAAAGACAATATTATTTTCCCTTCATTAGATCCTATGATATTTGAATTAAAATACCCAGACAACGATATTCAAGGTAGAATAACAACATTATAAAAATGGCACTATACAGAATTTTTCCTACTCAAGACTCAACAATATACTCTCAATACCCGTATAAGAATACCGGTAGAGATGAGTTACTAGAAATAGGTGGATTTCCATCTTCTGGAACAGGGTTTACTGCTAGAGCATTAATTGAGTTTAAAACAGAAGATATACAAGAAGTATTAACAGATAAAGCAGGAGGCTCAGACTTTTCTGCTAGCTTAAAATGTTTCTTAAACTTTGCATCTGAAATACCTAGTAGCTTTAAAGTAGAAAGTCATGTAATTACAAGAGCATGGGGAGAAGGATTAGGTAAGCTTGGAGATAACCCAGAAAGCAAAGGTGGATGCTCTTGGACAGCAAGTGACTCAGGTACTAACTGGTCATCTGCAGGAGGAGATTATGTAGGTACAAATAGTGGTGTTATTGTTAGTGCATCTAAGTCATTAGATAAAACTACACCTTATGACTTGGATTTAAATATAACTAACGCAGTTAATGAATGGACTAAAGATGTCAGTCCACTAGCTAACAATGGGTTACTACTCAAAGTAGAAGATGCTTACGAAAACTTTACATCAGCATCTATAAGATTAAAATACTATTCCAGCGACACCAACACAATCTACCCACCATATTTAGAAATAAAATGGGATGATTTTAGTCATAATTCTGGTTCACTACCAACATTAACAGATGCAGATGCAGTTATTACTTTAAAAAATAATAAAGGTAAATACGCAGATGAAGGAAAGGTAAGGTTTAGAGTAAATTCAAGACCAAACTATCCAACTAGAACCTTTACTACATCGTCTGCATATACTGTTAATTATGCTCTACCAACTGCATCGTACTGGGGACTTAGAGATGAGTTTACAGAGGAAATGATAGTTGACTTTGATACTACGTTTACTAAACTAAGCTGTGATAGTAAATCTAACTATTTTGATATATACTTAGACGGTCTTCAACCAGAGAGATTTTATAAGGTATTAATAAAATCAGAAATAGACGGAACAGATGTAGTAATAGATAATGACCAAATCTTTAAGATTGTAAGAAATGGATAGTAAAAAAGTAAAAATATCAAAAACAGTATTTGATAAGAGTTCATTTAGGAACACTATCGATAGTAAGTTTACTTTTTTTAAAGAACCCGAACCTATTGTAGACCCTGACACAATAGAAGAGCTCTTTAGACTGTACTCGAAACTATATTTGCTAATACCCGTAGAAGGAGAAAGAGATAGTCATCAGTACCTAGTAGAAAAAAGTTCAGAACTGTACCAAATTGATAGGCAGTTAGAATCAATTCAACCACTACTTGATGAAGTAGCACAATTGCGACAGCAGATATTAGATGGAAATAGACGAATTGCTGAATTAGAAATACAATTAGCAACAGGTAACGAAATATCTTACGAGGATGTAGAAAAAGTTGCTTTATTACAAGCAGATCTAGCAGCAGCAAATGCAAATATAGTTGCACTAGAAACTGCAAACACAATAGCTAACAGTGCAGCAGAAGCAGCACAAGAAGCAAACGCCGCCCAAGCAGAAGCACAAGCTACAGCAGATGCACAAGCAGCAGAAGCAGAAGCACAAGCAGCATCTTCCCAAGCAGATGTAGATGAACTTATTAGTATATTCAAAGACGGTAACCAGGTATTAGGTCGAGCATATAATTATATGAAACATAACAATACCATTAATATTTTTCACTGGCATAGAGGACCTACATGGGTTAGAGCGATAGCAAATAACTATAAAAATAAATTCTACTGGATGTTCGGAAAAGATTCATCAGATAAAGGAGACTGGAATTCAAGAAGAGGCGGAGATAGTTCCTACTTTATACCTGCAACACCGAGGGAATCAAAGGAAATGACATTAGACTTTTTTGTAGAAGAGTTAAAACAAGCAGGGTATAAAGCTGATGCAATTGTTGAAGCAGCAAACAAAACAGGAAGTATGAATAACAAAGTATCTTTTAGGCTTATAACATTTAACGATCCTGATGCTGAAAACGAAGTTGGATATAGGTTATTATAAAGTAGTAAATAGATTAAAATAAAAAAAGTAAATGGCTAAAGTAACATACACTTCACAAGATATTATTGCTAATAGCTTACCTGATGTAGAGAAATACTCAAGTAAGGATCTTAATTTAATAGACAATTTTAAAGTTAACAAGGAGTTTGACTTTAATAAGCATTATATTGAGACTCACTTCTATACGGTAAATAATTATAGACTGTACTCTTCGTATAACTACTCACTTCCGGTTCCAAACCTAAGTATACCCACAGAAGATCAAAAATCAACAGAAATAGAATTAAAACCTGCTGAACTAGCCATACAGCAAGGATTTGCACGTACTAAAGTAAAGGTACTATTTCACTTTTTAAACGATGTATTCACAATAGGTAACGGTAAGCAAGATTTATACATACACAGTATATCAACAGACCGTAAAGAAGTTTTACTTTATTCCGATAAGATAAAAGTTAACGAGTTAATTAATAGAACAGACGAACTAAAAGAAAAGATAAAGAGTAAGAGTTACTTTGAAGAACTTTCCCTTAACATGGGAGATAATGATCTTCTGATAGTAACAAATATAGATACATTCCAACTAGATAACAAATACACAGTTGCACTTAGACTGTATGAACCATTACCTGATAAATATGATATTAAGAGTGATGTTCAACTAGTAGAAAAAGTATCAGATTCAATAGCTACTTTAGTTATACCTGATATAGAGGAAGAAGAAAGACAGGCTCCAAAGCTAAGACAAGCAAACTTTTCTGTAGAATTAGAGACTCAAGACAGTACACCTACAGAGTACTTTAAATTAAATGATTTATTTAGTTATGAATCTAATAACTCTAATAAAGAATTATTTTCACTCATAAATGAAAAGAGTGCCAACATCGGCATAGACCATAGAGAGTATGAAAACTTTATTCACTTTTCTTCTGCTGAAGAAAGACTTAGAAACTTTAAATATAAAGTAAGTCTACTAGAAGCATATGAGAGTGACCTACTTACAGAACAAGGAATTAACAATCCTAACACAGTAGCAGCAAGCGGAAGTATAGTAGCAACAAGGAACCTAATAGATGGTATAGTAAATAATTTTGATCACTATGAAAGGTTCCTATACTATGAAAGTGGATCTAAGTCGTGGCCTAAGTCTAATGATGATAAACCTTATGTAAATTTAGAGATAAGTAATACAGCATCGGTAGCGTGGTTTGACGAACAGATAACATCTGCATCTTCTTATGATGCAAGAAATCTAGATGTATTGACCGGATTTCTACCAGAATATATAGCAGACGATGATAATAATAAAGCAGCTATTACATTTACTCATATGCTCGGTCAGCATTACGATAACTTATGGATATACACTAAAGCTCTAACAGATAAGTACGATACAGATAACAGGTTAGATTACGGTATATCTAAAGACTTAGTACAGGAGGCAGTAAAGAGTATGGGAATAAAACTGTATAATTCTGTTGAAGGCACAAACGACTTATTCAGTTACATTATACAGGATACATACGATAGCGGTAGTCAAAGCGAAGTAATAAATCACTACGCAGGTCCTTTTACTGAAGCAGAATTTGCAAGTGGCTTTATAAGATTTAGAAGTGATTCAAATACTGCAGATAGTAATATGACAATTACTTTAACTTCTGTACAAGGAACAACAATTACATACCAAGCTACTAACGATGTATCAAAAACATCTACTATAGATGCAGCAACAGGTAATACATTATTTTATATAGGAAATGCAGGTGTTTACACTGGAGCAGTTGCAAGAGAGTATCGATTTAATAATGCTATAAAAAGTAGTAATGGACACGGTGGAGAATTTACTTATGAATCAACATCTATAGCTGGAGAGATAGTAATAAAACAAACAATAGCAGGACCGCAAGGAAATATAGCATGGATAACAGGTTCTAGCTTTTATGGAGCAGGTCAACTATCCGGAGGAATGTCAACTGCATTTACAGGTGGCACCACTTCTACCGGCAAATCTATATCTACAAAAGATTATGAAGCAAGTGTATATAAAAGACTCTACCACAACATACCACTTTTACTTAAATCAAAAGGTACAGAACGGGGACTAAGAGCACTTATAAACTGCTTTGGTATACCTAAAGACTTTTTAACAATTAAAACATTCGGGCAGCATGAAGACTCGATATATTTTGGACCGGAAAATGCCTATACATCTTCTTTAAACAGCGTAACAGTAATACCATCCATCCCAGAAGATGGAAAAGTACTAACTGGTAATAGATCAATAACATTAGAAAATCCACAAGGAAATAGACAATCTACTAACATATATAAGTCAAGAAAAGTAGAAGTAGGGTTTTCACCTTCAACAGTGTTAAATAAGTACATTAATGAACAAGCAGACTTAATAAGAGCAAACTACACACAAGCACAGTTTAGTCTAGATCATTGGATTGGAGATCCTAGAGATCTTAATAAAGATGTTTATGAATCACCTGATTATAAGTTTAAGTATACGCTAGAGAGACTGAAGTACAATATTTTTCCGGATTTAGGAAAAGAGTATTTAAATTACAATCTAAAAGATTTTGTACGTATTTTTAAATTCTACGATAACGTACTCTTTAAAATGATTAAAGATTTTGTACCCTCTAATGCAAATTTAGATGTAGGTATTATCATACAGCCACATAGTTTAGAACGATCCAAAATTAAATCACCCTCAGTCGAAGGAACTGATAATACTTACTCAGCAAGTATAGATACAGCTTTTGTAACAGGTTCTTCAGCAGGAGCGTACAATGATAAGGTATTACCGGAAAATAAACACCTAAAAGGGCTACCTGTTAATTTCAGCCCAGGTAAGGTAGGGGGACATTCAGATATTAATTTTCATATAAATTTTGCTACTGGATCAGCAGACTTTGGTGAAATAGTCCCACAGGGTACAGTATTTTACCATCCAGATGGAACTGAGTACAATATAGAAGAAGTATATAAACCAGGTAATGTAATAGGAGTAGATCCAGTTATAAAAGATAAGTTTGTAGGCACACCCTACGAAATACACCCTACAGGTTCTATTGCAAGTCTACATCAAGACTTCTACATAATGTTTAGTTCTGAATCAATAGACAATAGGTTCCCAGGGAATACTTCATTTGATGCCGATATACACCACCCGAATTTAGTATGTATAGCTTACAACCTACAGAACTCAAGTAGCAGATGGTCTGCTAGATTTAATGACAGTAGCGATTACCACTCTTTTGATCCACTACCGAACGATGTAATTCTATCAGCATTTGAACAATCAGGTTCTATAGGTGTTAAGAAAGAAATACATAAATTTTACACCCCGTTAAACGGTTTTATTATTGAAGAACCTACAGCAGCATTTGTAGACATTACATTTAAATACTCTGACTACTCTCCTACACAGGCTACAACTAGTTTAATTCTTACATCTAATGTACTACCTCTTTTAACAAAACACTACGTAGTACGACGCTCAGGAACACCTGGGGATATTTACAGTAGTCAAGTTGGAGTAATAATACCATACAGTAGTTCAGCAGCAACAAAAGCATTAGCATTTAAAGAAGCTATAGATAGCCCTAATGGACAGAAGTTTAGATTTAACTTAGATATAGTAACTAAATTTGAAGAAGGAGATACGTTAAGAATATCACAAAAACAGCTAGGAACATCAGGAAACATAGCCTCTAACCCTTCTACACTTAACTCGGTTATGCCGACCTACATGTTAAATAGTAATTCATATCCAATACCTAACTGGAGTGGAGGAAAGAATAAGTCAAGAACTAATATAAGACATAATGCTACTACGTTCTATAACGAGGAAGTGAAGACTATAAGTGGTTCTGTTACAAAAAACATAGCAGATGAATCTCCGAAGTATAATGGAGAGCTATCAGGCTCTACTATTACTATAACAGACGGAGAATTAAATGTTAATAACCCATTTAAATACTTATCTCACCCAGTAACAAAATTTAATATAACCCCAGTAGAGCAAAGTAGTGCTGATGTATTAGAATCACTATTCATAATGGACAGCAGTAATCCTACGGAGTATAACACTAATATTGCTGCGTGTGGTGCTTTTACATTAATATCAGATGCATATCAATTCTACCATGATGGGACTACATCTCCACCTTTAGCAAACGGAAGTGATAAAGTTTATTTAGATATCAACGGTGCTACAGTTTTTGCAGGAAATGGAACAGGAGATTTCTATAGTACAGCAATACAAACAGGTAATACAGTTGAAAAATTTGCAATGGAGATAGAGACAGATGGAACTATCCTTAGTATAACGAACTGTGGTACACTAGACAGTACCGCTCCTCTTGCTCCTTCATCAGCATGGTATAATTCTTCGATAACATCTAATAACGTTTCTGCCGTTCCCTTCAGAGCATATAACTGTGAAGTAGGTACTACAATGATAGTAACTGCATCAGATGAAAGTAGTAATGAAGCTTATTCTAGCCTTGGCGTTGTTAATACATCCGTTTTTGGAAGTATAAACTGTTCTACCTTATCAGATGGAGACGATATCACACTAAGTGTTAAACTAAGAGACGCAGTAGGTAATGTATCACCAGAATCAACAGTACACACAGCAGCACACCACCATGGGAAAGTGATTCCTAAACAAGTAGCAGTTCCTTCAGGGTACTCAGGATACTTTGCAGTTAAAGAAAGCGCTATGTTACTTCTAACACAGTCTATAAACTACACTGCTGCATACAAAGTACAAGTGCATCACTCTGTAGACTTTAACGGTACAGTCTCAGTAATTTTTGACGGAAACCACACTGGAGCAACTCAACGAACAGCAACCTCAACATATATAAGTGCTTCATCAGCAACTCCAGGAACATCAAGTGTCTTTATAAACGACTTTGCAAGTCAAGATTTCTCAAGCCCTACTTACGGTAATACTGTCTATGGATATGTATACCTTACTGACACCTTCGGTAACGTAGGAGCATACCACACAGCATCTGTAACACATAAACCAGAATATGATTATGATTGGGAAAACGCAACTGGCGCAGGAACCCCACCAACTTATATTAATCTAACCGGTTACGCACAAACAGGTTCAACCTATGTAAGAGCAAAACAGAACGGAGGATACGTAGGAAATACTGACTACGAAATGCAATCGCTGTCACCTGGTAACTTTCTTCAAGCATATAACCCATACTATTCGTATTTGGGAAATAGAACTTACGGTAAAGGAAATAGTAATGTTTTCACAGCTATCGTTACAGAAAATTCTGGAACTAACACACGATATGGAGCCTACAGGAAAAAAATTGTTAAAGACGGATACACTTACATAATGGGTCCTAGCCAAGGCTGGTCACAGGATGAACTCTGTGTTAGTATGGACACCAATATTCTAATGAAAACCGGTAAACAAAAACTAGCTGAAGAATTACAGGTCGGAGATATTATTAGAACTCAACATGAAGATACATTAGAATGGTTTGAAGATATAATTATACGTAAGGAAATCTCATCAGCAGAAAAAGAAACATTAGAAATTGAATTTGAAGATGGGACAGTACTTATAGCCACTCCAGGACATAGGGTATATATAGAAGAAGAAAATAAATTTATTGCCTTAAGGGATATAAAAGTAGAACAAAAAGCATCAGGAAAGATAATAAGAAGTATAAAAGAAGGGGCGAAACAAAAGGTAGTAAGCCTAACAGTAGAAAAATGTCGTACATATATAAGTAACGGTATACTATCTCATAATACAAAGTAAAGATAAATAATATAGAATAGTAATATGGCTAACATAACACAATTTGCAAACACAAACCCAAATAATGGAGAAATTAGAGCATTCTATAATGTAGATTCATTGTCTGGAGACCATATAGTACGAGCTCTTACGGTACATGAAAATGCTATTGGAGGGATTGACGTAGTGCCTACACTACAAAACCTACAGAGTTTAAAAATGAGAATAACAAGCTCAGGAGATTTCAGCTCATTTAAAAAGATATCAGCAACAAAAAAAGGCAATTACTTCTTCATTGATAACGTAGATCTTACGTTTGCTGATATATCTTCAAGCTTATCATCATCTGTTACATTTGACCCATTTATGTCAGAAAACTTCTATAACAATGATTACAACGTATTAATAAGTAATTCAGAAGAGATTCGAACAGGTACTAAAAGGTATAAGTTAAATAGATCTGCAGGCACTGTACACCCTTCTAACTTTAACGCTGCAGTCGGAATAGAAGTTAACAGGATCGGATTTAATGACGAGGATCATAACACATTTCTTAATAACACAGTATTTAGCACAAGTGGAGGCGCAGGTACTGTCGTTACAGCACCAGCTCCATTTAGAAACGATATAGACATAGAAGTCTCTGTAACTAGGGACTCAATTGTAAACGCACTAGGAAACGTAAACGGTGCAGTAATATTAGAAGACCCCACGGATAAGTACAACCACCTTTTTGCAGTTAAACTTGAAATTAACCCAGAAAGTGACTTTACTGGTGTTGGTGTAGCACATACATTAGCACAAGTAGAGTATATTGACGGTAGATATTTAAAGACTGTTTTTCCTTATAGACAAGTAATCCCATCTGGTAGCTACGGTGATTTTGTACATACCAGAATAAAAGTAATAAACAATCCAGGACTTAGTTACCCTGGTCTAACACCACCTAAAAAAATTATAGGAACGTTAACATCGTTAGACAGAACAACAAACTACACCGAAGTAAGATATGCAACACCAGAGTTTACACCTTACGCAGAACACGCTGAAGTTCAAGATTCTAACTATACATCAACAGGTATATCTAATGCAAGGTACAGAGGATCTAAAACTTCCAAAGAAGAATTCAGTGGAATAGATTCTGCTATAAACGCCCAAACTATTAAAGTATTAAGGTTAACTGAAGGTTCCATATCTAGTTCCTTTGATAACACACCATCTTACGGTAGATCATGGTTTAATATAAACATGTTATTAAACGGGATATCAGGTTCAGACGGATTAAGAAAAGAGTATGAAAATGCAATTGAAGAGATATCATTTACAGGCCTTAGAGATAAACCAGCAACAAGAGTTGGAAACGTAGGTGAGTTTTATACTGGTGGAAACGCTTATGAAATAGAATCGTCTACAACAAACCATTTTGATATATGGAAAGAAGGGTACGGTCAAAAAATACTACCAGGAGATCTACTTTCGTTTGTTTCCGAAAGTTCAGCCGGAGCAGATATAAAAGAGTATATGCAAATTGTATCCGTAGCTACAAAGTACGATGCCGGCGGAACAGTAATAAGGGAAGTATTAACAGTACAGGTGCTAAGAGGTAGAGGACCAGATGGAAACGCAAATAACACCGCAGGAAAAGTAGCAAACGGTAACCACATAATTTCACTAGCATCAGGAGATAGGTTAATAGACATAGAAGGGAATAGAGTTATACCTTTTTCTAATGCAATATTTGTACTAAACCCAGATAAAGTAAAAGATGCTCCTGATGATATGGTTATAGTAGAAACTAACAACCAAGGGTTTATATTTAACACATACATATCAGGATCACAAGACGGTACACTTTAAACATTAAGACTAGGTAGAAAAGATTAAATTAATATATTTATAATAAACAACATTAACAAATGGGATATTTAAACAACGGTGTCGTAACAGTCGATGCAATACTTACAAAAAAAGGAAGAGAGTTACTAGCTAGAGGAGATGGCTCTTTTAAAATTACACAATTTGCTTTAGCTGATGATGAAATAGATTACACACTTTATAATCCCTCTCATCCATCCGGCTCAGCATTCTACGGTGAAGCAGTAGAAAATATGCCTCTACTAGAAGCATTTGCAGATGAAACTCAAGTAATGAAATATAAACTTGCCACTCTACCTAGAGGAACTGCTAAACTGCCGATATTAGAAGCAGGTTTTGCCTCTATAACATTAAAACAAGGAGCAGCATTAACCATTACTCCACAAACACTTAACTATCTTGGAGCATCACAAGCATTCGAATCTAGCGGTTATACTGTTACTATTGCAGATGTTAGACTTCTATCAAACTTTACAGGAGTAGGTATTAATAGTGCAGAAGCAGATAGATTAAATGCGAGTACTACTTTAGGTACTAACGTATCTAAAACAGTAGTAGGTACATCGATTAACTTAACTGGTACAACTATAAACACATTATTCGGTACATCCAATTCATCTCTTTCAAGTACTATTTCAATTATAGGAAGAGACAGTGGAGCTAGAATTACTATTCCAATAACAATTACTAAAACAAACTAATAAGATATGTCATTTAAAAAATTTGATAACGAGGATATAGTAGTAAGTGCAGATTCTATCTCATCAGTGTTATGGTCAACAGGAACCTACAACCTAACAGCAGCATTTACTTCATCCACCCAAGACTCCTCTACAAGTGGGGACTACTACTTAAACGTATACCAAACTGGCTCCGACCTTAATAATGCAGAAGTACAGTACTCAATAGCTTATGGACATAAAGATGGAGCAGGAGCATCACTATTTAATTCAAACGTATCAGGAAAATCTCCTTCAGCAACAGTCTACGGACAATATCGCTCATTAGTACTAGGAGATGAAGAATTAGACTTTAAATTTGACGGAAAAGTTTCACAAAAAGGTATATACGCTATATCGTTAGATAGAGCTAGATACAAAGAAAAGTTACTACCGGGTACATTTAACCTTACTTTAATTTCTGGATCTTCTACTAGAGTGTTAACAGACAATAGCGGAATGATATCCACAGTAACATATACTGATGCAGGAAGAGAATACGAAATCATATCAGGATCTAACGGTGTGAGTCACGATGGAGGAACAGGTATCCCAACAGCAGGATCTTACGGTAAGTTTTTACCAGATGTTGGATTAATAATACTAAATGCACAAGTGCTTGAGTCTGAAATAGTTCCATTAGCAGTTCTAACAGGATCAAATGATAACAATGGAGCAAATAACGGTATACTTTTTGAAGCAATTAGAGCTGGTGGTTCTTTTAAAATGAATGCGGAAGAAACGGTTTCTTCAAATTACATTTTCGTTAGAGTTAGAAACAGTGAATTTAACTATTCAAATAACCCTTCTAATATATCCGGCTCAGGAGAACTTAGACATAACTCTATGATAAACAATCCTCAGTCATATATTACAACAGTAGGGTTATACAACGATACAAATGATTGTTTAGGAGTAGCAAAACTTTCTAAACCTTTATTAAAAGACTTTACAAAAGAAGCATTGGTTAGAATTAAACTTGATTATTAATGAATGAGCGGCTACAAGAAATTAAACAAACAGGATTCATTTATAACATCCTATACAGCGCATAAACTATTTTTAGCATCTGGTTCACAACACGACGAACTTGGAGTTGAAACATATGTAGGTATATCAGGATCAACAGCTTTTAATATTACAGGAAGTAATAAGAGGTTAGTAGGTACCGACTATGAACATTACGAAGATTTAGTTTATAGAAGTATTAAACACCTATATTACTCTGGATTTGAAAATGCAGAACCTTCAACCAGTAGCTACGACATATCAGGATCTTCTGTAGAAAATTACTTACAAAGTAGCTATACTTCTCAACAAAGGAGAGACGAAGGACAATTTACCGTTATCTCTATACCGAGAAACCTTATAGGAACTAATATACAACCCAGCAGTATACTACTACAACCTGGAAACATACCCGATTATGCTACGGATAATTACGCTACCGGATCAACACAGAGTAGTGACGCCCAAGGTTATTTTGAAGATAATGATGAAACCTACCAAGGAGGTGACAGTTCAAACGCTGCACTAGATCCTACAAAGTATAAAGGTACGTATCTAAATAGTACAGATACTGATTTAACATCTTCCGGATCAACATACAACATACCTTGGGGTGTAGAATTAATTGATGACGGGAATGGAAACATATTATTAAGCGGATCAGCAGGAGACTATAGAAGAGTAGTAGGAAATGTAATATATTCTCACGGATTAATTATATTAACTAACCCGACTATAGCAGACTATTACTCTACTTACTTCTCTGGAAGTATAACATGGAGGGCATCGCACCCTATTTATACACATAACTACCACTGTAATATAAAAGAGAATGAATTTAACTTTTCACAACATCCATCTGCAAAAAAAGACACATCCGGGTCAATAGCAGATAATGTTTCAGGAAGTGAATTTCAACCATATTTTACATCAGTAGGGCTATATAATGAGACAAATGAATTAATCGCCATTGCTAAAATGGCCAAACCTGTACCGGTTTCTGAGAATACAGAAATGACGGTAGTAGTAAAACTAGATATATAACATGGCTATAGTATTAAGAGCAGACAAAACAACAGCACTAACATACTCGGAGGTAGATAATAACTTTATCTCATTTTTTTATTCTGCATCAGTGAGTAGTAACCAAGAGTATTTAAACCTTCATTACACAGGAAGTAGTGGTTTAGGGGTTTCAGCAACACAGATACAAATACCATTGAATCCATACACTGGGTCAACCCCACCAGTAGGAGGTAACTCAAGCACAGTACAGTATAATAACGGTGGATCATTTGGTGGAGATGACGATTTTAGATGGAATGCAGGTACGAATACAATTCTACTAGGTGCAAATGCTCAACCAGAATCAGATAATAGACTATCAATAAGAGACGGAGGAATTAAAATTCAAAGAACTTCCGCAGCATCCGAACCAGAATTAACAATACAGTTTGATGATGGAGGTACAAACTACAGCAGCAGTTTTAAGTTAAATGAAACAGGAGACGGTAGTTTTAATATTACTAACCATCATTCAACACCAACAGCAACACCTCAATCTGCAGGTATACATTTTATAGTAAACAGATACAAAACAACCCCTGCTTTAAGTATAAACGGAGATGGATCAATTAGTACAAGAAACGCTAATTCATCTCACGGTGATAATAACCTTTCCGGTTCATTGGTTGTGGATGGTAACAATAATAATATAAATGCAAAGTTTAGAGTTGCATATGTTGATTCAAACAATACTACAGTTCCTTTTACTAGCGCAATGAATAACGTAGGTAACCAAAGAGGGTTTATGCTAGACGGACCAGATAAAGGACACGTAATAGTGGGACTTAAATCATTCGGTACTGCTACTACATCACAAACATTCTCAATACTATCAGGACCACCTACATCATCTAACTTCGATGTAACTTACAACAAGTTAGTAGCAATGTTTAAAGGTAATGGACAGGTAGGGATAGGAACAGATGCAGTAGGAGGCGGTACGTATAAACTAACAGTTGCAGGAGGAATATCAGGATCTTTTATAGATGTAACAGGAACCGCAACAATAGAAGACGATACAGAAATATCTGGATCTTTATATGTGAGTCAAAGTACTACACTGGATGATACACTTACTTTAAACAGTGTCGCAAATGCTACTAGTGCTACTAACTATAATTACTTAGTTAGAGAGTCAAACGGTGCAGTAACTAAACAAGTAAATGCAGCACCAATACCTCAAGGAGGAATTATAATGTGGTCTGGAGTAGTTCAGACACTTCCTTCAGGATGGGCTTTATGTAATGGACAAACTCAAAACTCAATAACAACACCGGATTTAAGGAATAAGTTTGTTATAGGGTCTAATAATACAACAGGTACACCAACCACAACAGTACAAGGCAGCGGAGCTCAATCTACAGGAGGAAGCATAACTCATAATCACGGAGGAAGCACAGGAGATACAACACTGACAACAAATCAAATACCTTCTCACAAACATGATTATAAAGATTCATACTATATTGAGATAAATGACCCAGGAGTAGGTCAACATAAAGCAATATCAGGAGTAGACGGACCGATAGCCGGAGGACCTTATAAAGGAAGTGGAGATAGCGATAATGATAATCAGTACGTATACTATAGAAACGGAGTATCATACTACACCGGTGGTGCAGGAAGTCATAACCACAGTATTACAACCGATAGTAACATACCTCCTTACTTTGCTTTAGCATATATTATGTATACTGGATAGTTGTAATTCTGTAAAATTATTCTTATATTTAACAAATGGTAACAACCCCAGGCTGGACATACAATTCAAAACTCATTACTGACATAAGCGAAATGCCAACAGGCTCTTATGGGTTTATTTACGAAACATTTCATAAACCTTCGGGTAAAAAGTACTTAGGTAAAAAAGTTCTATTCTTTGAACGTAATAAAAGACTAGGGAAGAGAGCTTTAGAGGCCTTAAGAGAAGAAAGAAAAGCAAAAGGAATTGGAGGAAGAACACCGTTAAAACAAAAAATAATAACAGAATCAGATTGGAAGACTTATTACGGATCACATAAAGATATTTTAAAGTACGTTAAAGAAGGTTCCCCAATGGACTTTGAAAGACGTATACTATGTTTTGTACCCAATAAGAAGTTACTTACATACTATGAATGTAAATACCTATTTATAAACGAAGTACTGGAGAACCAGGATGCATATATTAATGATAATATCCTAGGAAAATTCTACAGAAAAGACTTTACATTATGAAATTAAGAGATATTCTACTTAAAGAGGGTAATGAATCGTGCCCTGCTGCAACTCAAGATTTAATATTAAACACAAAAAATAGAGACTCAGCAATAAAAGCACCCCATATTCAATACGGTCCGTTAAATGTAAACGAACCTGGTAATTACTGGAAAGAAATAGCAAAGTACTGGAATACAGAAGAAAAAGCAGCAAAAGGTACTAACTGTAGTAACTGCGTCGCTTTTGATATCTCCAAGAGGATGGATGAATGTATGCCTGGAGTTACATCTGATGAGGATGGAAGACTAGGTTACTGTTGGATGCATCATTTTAAATGTCATTCCGCAAGAAGCTGTAGAACTTGGGCTAAAGGAGGTCCAATTGAAAAAGATTCAATATCACAAGAGTGGCAAGAAAGAAATAAAAAGTAATATAATATGATTAGATTAACTGAAATAATAGGAAAACCATCACTTAAGTACCATATAGATAACAGTCTCTCTTTATATGAGAATGTCTACCGTTATTCTAGCGATAGCTTTATACAATTATTTGCTGAAGCAAGAGACGCTTATAGAGACGGTAAAATTCAACTTAACGAAGAAGATTTAAAGTTAATAGAAACAACAGATATAGGGCTATATGGAGTATATGAAGGAATAAAAGTACCATTAGATTTACCTATGTTAGAAGAATCTAAATATGATAAGGAAGAAACTATTCAACAAACAATTGATAGATTAAAAGCGAGAATAGCCGACCCAAATGATGGAGGGAATGTGCCTTTTTTAACCCAAAAAATAAAAGATTTAGAAAAATCATTAGATGAATCATTTTCTCAAAAAGATTGGGATGTAAAATGGAAGTTGCCTAAAGACAATTTATTTAATGCAACTAAAACTATAAATGCAACTAATAATAGGTACAAAGCTATACGATCCTTACTAAAGGCAAAACCTACAGAATTAAAAGCCTTTGATGACACCGATAATCACCCAGCATACGATATGTCTTATGATGAGTTAATGAAATGGTTTAAAAACCTAAAAGAACCAGTTAAAGAAGCTAAATCTATACCTGAGTATATTGTAACTAAAGACGATCACCGTAAATCAAAATTCCCTTTCCATAAACTAAGAAACAGTGAATTTAAAATTAAAATAGCTGGACAAGGTAGAGATCAGGACTACATGATTTTTTGGAAAGAAGGAGACATAGGATACTGGGAATGGGAAGCAGGTAATATGAAAAGACAGTTAAGAAGCGCTTTGCTGGCCATAGCTAAAAGAAAACTACCTATAAAAGGTCAATTAGATGAAGCAGAATACAAAGGTAAAGATGTACCTCTAAATAAACCAAAACGTGGAGGTTCTAAAAAATTCTACGTATACACAAAGAATAAAAAAGGGAATGTTGTAAAAGTATCTTTCGGAGGTACAACAGGTTTAAATGTTAAGATAGATGAACCTGGAGCAAGATCATCATTTGCTGCACGTCATAAATGTGCAACTAAAAAAGACAAAACAAAACCAGGATACTGGGCTTGTAATATTGGACGTTATTGGAAATCATTAGGTGGAAAAAGAAACTTCTCAGGATATTGGTAGACCGTACTTAGATGACGGTGATATTAGATTCTTCAATCAAAACACAGATGAAGATGAATTTGTTTGGCACAAAGACCGAGAGGATCGGTATGTTGTAGCAATGCATAAAACAGACTGGCAATTTCAATTTGATAATAACCTTCCCGTTTCTTTAGATGATAACAAGCTATTTATACCAAAGGAAGTGTACCACCGGCTAATAAAAGGCACAGGAGACTTAACCCTTAAAATAGAACGCAAATGAAATTAACTAATATCATATTCGAAGGCTTTAGAGAAGACGCTTCAACTATAAACGGAAAAAAATACTCTGTTAACTGGCTAGGCACAGCTGATACTTTAGAAGATTTTAAAAAAGCAATAGATAGAATGCCTAGTACTATAAAATCTATAAGTATACCTACTAATACAACCATCTTTAAGACCAGCAAAGATACACAAACAATTAAACCGGAAGGTTCTTGGAAAAGTGATGTTATCACAACAGTCGGTAAAGTAGTAAAAGCCCATATGGATAAAGGAGATGATTTAGAAGGTATAAGAATTAACTCCTATTACGGAACTGGTCCTAAAGGATCTGACGACCATCCAATTTACATAAGTGTACTTACAAAACAAGCTCGTAAATTTGGAGATGATATGCATTCCGGTAAACATGGTTCATTAGATTAAAAGATATGAGACTATCACACGTAATATTAGGAGAGATTCTTTACTACGATCCCGGGTTTGAAAAAGAAGTAGAGAAAGTAAAAGAACTTGGAGGGAAGTATCTAGGCTCAGGAGATTACGGCTCTGCATATCTTCTAAACGGTAGAGTTTATAAAGTAACAACTGATTCAATAGAGTTAGAACATGCACATATACTTAAAGGTAAAAAAACAAATAACTTTGCTTTTATATACGATGTAGAAGAGATTAATGAAAAGTTAGGAATAATTCAAATGGAAGTGCTAGGAGAATTTAAAGGAGATATTCCTGAAGAATGGATTGAAGCAACTGAAGCTGAAGCACAAAGGATGGGACTCGACCCAGAAGAACTAGATATAAGACCATCAAATGTAATGGTAAATCAAAAAAATAAACTGAAATTAGTTGATATTTAGAATTATTTTTCTTATATTATAAGATAATAGTTACGGACAACTACATGGAATATTCTTTTTTATTAGGTTCTATTGAAAACCTCTTGGGTAAATCTCATAAGAGAGCTAGAGGAAACCACGCTTTTCACTGTCCATTTTGCAACCATAGAAAACCCAAGTTAGAGATAAACATGGAAACTAACGAGGAGGGACATAACCCTTGGGAGTGCTGGGTATGTCAGACAAGAGGCCGTACTATACGCTCATTACTAAAACAGCTAAGAACACCAAAGGAAGAAGCAGCATTAGTTCTAAAGTACCTACCTAAAGGTTCAAATATAGAATATAAACAGCTATCTATAGTAGAGCTACCAAAAGAGTATCAACTACTATATAAAGCATCAAACACATCAGTTGTAGCTAATATAGTTAAAAACTACCTATATGAACGAGGACTTACCGACAATGATTTTATTAAATATAGTATTGGATACTGCACAACTGGTGAGTATGGAGGACGAGTTATTTTGCCAAGTTATACTGAGTCCAATAGGCTCAACTATTTTGTTGGAAGAAGCTATGATGGAAACTTCTTTAAATACAAAAATCCTGAAGTTTCTAAAGACATAATATTTTACGAAAACCTTATTAACTGGAATGCTCCAATCATACTATGTGAAGGAGTGTTTGATGCAATGGCAATTAAAAGAAACGCCATACCGCTTCTTGGTAAAAGTGTATCAACTGAACTATATAAAAAAATAATAACAAGCCGTCTTACAGACATATATATCGCATTAGACGAAGATGCTCAAGACGCAGCTTTAAAAATAGCTGAAAAATTTATAGCAGCAGGATTTAAAGTTTATTTAATAGAGCTAAAAGGTAAAGACCCATCACAGTTAGGGTTTAAAAACTTTACTAAATTAGTACAGAACGCAGCAGAACTAGACTTTTCTAAAATAATGCTGCAAAAATTAAACCTATGATAAAGCAAGGAATGAATATTCTTGAACAGAATGAAAAGAAAAGATTAGATTTTAATCCCCAACTAAAGCAGATTAATTTCTTAGATAGAAGAGTTTATAAGAGAGGCGAAGGAGTATATTACCCGTCCGTAACAACCATACTTCAGTATATGCCCAAAAACAAATTTTTTGAGTCTTGGCTCAAGGATGTTGGGCATAACGCCGATCTTATTATGAGACGAGCAGGAAAACAAGGAACACAGGTACATGAAGCATGTGAACAATTAGTTCTAGGTAAAGAAGTTACCTGGATGGATGATTACGGCAATGCAAAATACTCTCAAATAGTTTGGGAAATGATATTAAAGTTTGCTGATTTCTGGAGAACACATAAGCCGGAATTAATATCTGCTGAAGATTTTGTATGGTCAGATGAACACAAATATGCAGGAACAGCAGACTTGGTAGTAAAGATGCACGGAGAAATATGGCTACTGGATATTAAAACATCCAATTCAGTCCACAAGTCTTTTGATTTACAGCTTTCAGCTTATGCAAAAGGTTTAGAAGAAGCAAAAGGAATAAAAATACAACGTACAGGGATAATATGGTTAAAAGCTCATTCTAGAGGTCCATCAAAACAGAAAAACGTAATACAAGGTAAAGGGTGGAAAGTATTACAAATAGATGAAATAGAGGAAAATTTTGAATTGTTTAAAATGATATATAAACTATATTCATTAGAGAACCCTAATACAGAACCTATTTATAATAGTTACCCTACAACTCTAAAATTATAATGTATGAAAAAGTTATTATTTTTACTAGTATTATTAACAGGATGCTCTTCTTTACAGGTAAGCACCTTAAATCACGATCCTAACTATAGCATACAAGGATCAGATGCAGAAATAATAGTAATAGATAATGAGTTTGAACTTCAACGACTATTAAGAACAGATTTTAATTTTAGATTTGACTTTGCTCAATATGCGTTAAGTCAACCCATATCATTTGATTGGAATAATCGTATTCTAGGTAACAGGTACAATAGGTATAATCCATACTACGGGTTAGGTTATAGTCCCTATTGGAACAGAACTCAAATGTGGAACGATTGGGCATGGGGTATCACACCTCATAGATGGTCACCATTTGGATACGACAGATGGGGGTATAATAACTACGGTTGGAATAACTACTACGGATGGCACAATTGGAACTATTATCCTAATTATAATAGAGGATGGAATGCAACATACATGTACGGTAGAAGAAGTGTTAATATAGTTCCTTCAGGTAGAAGATTAAGACAAACTACAAGAAGAACTCAAACAGTAGACGAGATTGCAGATATAATTAAACTAGAAGTAAGAAACCGAAGAACAAATAACACGACAGATGATAAAATTATCAACACTAATACTAGAGGACAGATCCGCACCCAAAGCAATAATAATGGCGGGAGGAGCAGGATCAGGGAAAACGTACCTACTCAACCAATTAGGACTAGACAGCCTAGTACAATTCAACCCAGACAAGTACGTGGAGGACAAAGACCACCCGTATTACAACAAACTAGGACCAGCAGCCAATCAAACGTCCAAAGACGCAATGGCAGCAGCAGAAGAAAAAACTAGCTTTGTTTGGGATACTACTGCATCCGGAGCAGGCTTCCAAAAAAATCTAGATAAATTACTTGCAACAGGCTACCAGGTCTATATGGTTATGGTGTATGCTCACCCTATGATTTCTTACGTTTCTAACTTTATGGCTAGGGAAAGAAATATTCCTGGCGATTCTGTATTTGCTACCTGGAGAAATGTGTATACTAAAATAGAAGACTTTAACAGACAGTTAAAAGGTAACTTATCTATCTTTGTAAGTGATAGAGGCGGTAAATATAAAAAAGAAGTTGAAGGATTTGATAAAGCTGCTAAAAGTGGCTTAAGTGGAGTAAAAGATTATTTAGAGAAATTTAATCAAGATAATAATGTCGGCGGCTCTTCCTTCTTTGTACCAGTAGAGATGACACCTGAAGAAGAGCAACAATTTATAAAAGATGTTGGTAGTATAGATTGGGATAAAGAAAATAGATCAGAAGACAAAGCAATTAAAACTGCATTTCTAAAAGCTTACAGAAAGAACGGAGCAGGCCCAGGACAGGATAAGCTTAAAGCAGCAGTTCAAAAGTATAGAGACAGCAATATAAAAAGAAAAGGAAAAGCAGATGAAGTTCTAGATAATATTGTAGATATGATATACAATCCAACATTTCAAGAAAAATTAAATCACTCCTCAGTAGGAGAAATAGACTCTAAAGTACAATCATTTTTAGCATGATAGCATTATACCCAGGCGCATATAAACCTCCTCATAGAGGACATTACAACGTAGTAAAGTCATTATTAGACGGCTCATATAACGGTTCAATATATAATAAAGATAATTACAAAGAAACTGGTGCTTCACTTCTAGGTGGCAGCAACGGTGAAAAACCGAATATAGACAAGGTTATAGTTTTCGTAGGAGCAGGTGAGAGAAACGGTATATCTAAAGATGAATCAATGTCTATATGGAATACTTATGCTAAATACTTAGGTAATGTTGAGATAAAAGACGGAGGGAGCAACCCAATGTTTGCAGCCAAAGATTATGCACAAGCTAACCCTGAACAAGAATTCGCATCAGTAACAGGAATAAGAGGTGAGAAAGATTTTGTAGATTTAAGGAGAGTTACTACTTATAAAAACGCTCCCAATGTTAAAGGATTAGCACTCGCAGCAAAACCTGGGTCAACAATTAGAGCAACAGATTTTAGAAACAATATACTATCGGGTAACTTAGATAAGATTTTAGATTTTTTCCCTAAAGAGTTATCTAGAGAAGAAATACTATCAATACTTACAGGTTTGAAAGATAAAATAGTAGCAGAAGTAATAAGCTCAAGTCTCAGCGGAATTATAGATGAATATTTTGCTCTTAACGAAAATAACGAAGTAGAACAATTAGAGGTAGAAATAAATGAAGAAGCAGGTAAGAAACTAGAATTAAAAGATTATATAACATCTTTGACTGAATATATGTTAGACCGTAAAATGAACATATTACCTTTACCGGAAATAAAAATTAAAAGGGACCCAATAGAAGCAAGTAACTTTTTCGGCAGAACTGCATATTACAGTCCATCATTAAAAGAGATAGTACTTTTCGCAGAAGGAAGACACGATAAAGATATCGTTAGATCTTTTGCTCACGAAATGATTCACCATATTCAGAACATAGAAGGTAGGTTAGGGCGTATAGGTACTTCAAATACAAATGAAGATGAGTACTTAATGGAGATAGAAAAAGAAGCGTACCTATTAGGCAACATAACTTTCCGTAACTGGGAGGATAGTTTAAAAGGTTTAGAAGAAGGTCTCTGGGCTAATATTAATGCTAAGAAAAAGAAAGGAAAGAAAGCTTCTCATAAAAACTCAAAAGCGTATAAAGCTGCTAAAAAAGCAGGAGACTCTTTAGAAAAGACTAAAAAGGAATCAATTGTAGGTGAAAATATTACAAAAACAGAATTAAACGCAATAGAAAAATACGCAGATAAACTTTTTATAAAGTTAGGGATAGATATAGAGTTTACAAAACACTTTTTGGACAGAGCTAACGATGACCGGAACGGTAAAACAATAACAGTACCAGAACTAATTGGTATGTTTAAGAGGTTACATAGAAAACATGGTAAACCTCTTTCAAGATTAGATACGGATATTAACGCAGTAGTAAAAGATTTCAACAATGATATTAACGTTCCTTTTGCAATTGATGTTACAGATGATGGTATAGATATGTACGCAAAGACTATAATGAGAAAGAAAGACTTCAAAACATCTACACCGGTTTACACTATATAGAAATAACAGTAAACAGTTGGTAGTTAGAAAAAAAATTCGTATATTAAGAAAGAATAGTATAAACTAAAAAAAGGTTATGAATACAAGTATAATAGATTTATTAGATGCACACCCACCAACAGTAGCAGAAAAAACATCAAAGTATAAGATATATTGCGATATGGACGGAGTATTAACAGACTTCGAAAAAAGATTCTTTGATAAAGTAAATGAGGTTGGTCCTGATCACTACCCACTTAAGGACATAAAAAAAGTAATTAAGCCAAAAGATTTTGAGGCAATATTCGGCATGACTGAATTCTGGAAATTTATAGACCAAATAGTTGGTGTATCATTCTGGGTAGGAATGGACTGGATGCCAAGAGGAAAAGAACTCTGGAGCTTTATATCTAAATACAATCCATCGCTTCTTACTTCACCATCAAGAGATAACACATCCAGATTAGGTAAAAACCTCTGGGTTAAGAATCAACTTACTCCAAAACCTAAAGTAATATTTGCATACTCAGCATATAAACAAAACTATGCTAACCCTAATGCTATACTCATTGATGATAAAAAGTCAAACATAGAAGAGTGGAGAGCAAAAGGCGGTATAGCGTTTAGAGTTAAAGGAGGAGACATAACAGAAGCACTAAACGGTCTTAAAGAGTTAGGATATGAGTAATAAACTAAAAAAAGAGTTTAAAAAAGCTGATGTAGAGCGCATGAGAAATCTTATTAAAAAAGATTATACTGCATCTACTAAGTCACAGATAGGGTATAAAAAAACATACACAGTACATAAAGAAGGTGAAGTTTGGGAAGAAAATGGAAAACAATGGGTAATAAAGAACGGGATAAAACAAAACGTTACCAAGTTTGACGCAGCAAAAAAAGCAATGCAGACTCCTCTTACCTGTCCTAAATGCAGCGGACCAATGAATTACTACCTGAGTAAAGAGACATATAAGAAATCAAAAATGTGTTTTAACTGTTATATGACATATACGGAAGAGCTCAGGAAAAACGGATTATTTGAAGACTACATTAGAAGTGTTAACAAGGGTAATATTAAATACTTTATCAAAGCATTTGAGCAAAAAATTGAGCATATAAACAACTCATCTAAGCAAACATTTGTAACAGAGCAAGGAGATATAGAGGACTGGAAAAGTAATGAAACGGAAACAAAAAGAAAAATTACTAAAGAATTACAGGAGTATATAGAATTTTTAAAACTTAAGCTAGAATAGACTATATTTATAAGATATATATACAAATTCTAGCATAGTTAATATGACACAAAAAGATTTACTTGAATCAGTACTTAAAGAATTAGTTCACATAAAAAAGCATATGCCTAACGGTGAACTAAAAATTATGCTGAAAGACGTTAAAGGACTGAAAGATGATATGTCGGATCTCAAGTATACATTACTAAACCCAGAAGACGGTACTATAGTTAAAACCAATCAAAACTCAGCTTTCCGTAAAAGGATGGAAGATAATGAAAAAGATTTTTTCAATAAACTTCAAGAAATACAAGATTTAAAAAAATGGAAAGATAGTGTACAGAAAGCTCTTTGGATTATATTTACAGTTCTCGCTGGTGTAGTAATTAAACTATTATCAGAAGTAATACGTATACAGTAATGAAACAAAGTACAGTAAGAGATATAGTTAAAGAGTCATTAAGAGATTGGTTTAAAAAAGAAAAATGGGTAAGAATATCATCTTCTGGTAACATAGCAGGAGACTGTGGTACTTCAAAGAATAAAAAAAATCCGGATAGGTGCTTGCCGAAATCAAAAGCACAGAGTTTAACAAAAGGCCAAAGAGCCGCTACTGCAGCAAAGAAAAAGAAAGCAGGAAGTAAAGGAAAGACAGTCGTGAAGAATACAAAAAAAGCAAAGGTAACAAAAGAAGATTTAACAAACCTAGTAGTAGGGATGGTAAACGAAATAAAAAACCCTCAAAACTTAATTAGCTTTGGATACGATTTAGACGCTATTGAGGACGTTGTTAACCACTTAAGAAGTAAATACAAACCTGGCGTAGATTATGAACTCCATATAGGAAGAGGAGACGATTTACCTAACGCTGTAACTATTTTGAATCCAAAACTTCATAGTGATTACGATTTGAACGATATGTTAAATTATGCACAAAGCGATGAAGATAGATACGATGCTTATACTGACGGTAATTTAAACGAGAAGAAAGACGATAGATGTACTAGATTAGCAAAACAGAAATACGACACATGGCCATCAGCTTATGCCTCAGGAGCAGTGGTAAGATGTAGACGAGGGGATATATGGAAAGAGAAATAACAGTAATATTAAAATGGCACCAAAACTAAAACCAAGTTCTAAAGAATATAAAAAAGACCGTAACGGTAGAATGACCAGCAAATGGGAATGGAAGCACTATACAGTTGCAAGTACATCAACAAAGGAGCTGTTAAAGCATCTCGATAGCCCTTCTATGAAGAGAAAAAGAAAAGTAATTAGTTTGGAACTTAAAAAAAGAAATGCAATATAACTAACATGAATAGGAACGATTTAAAAGATGTAATACTTGAGGTGCTATATGAAGGTCCACACGATCCGGTAAAACCGGGTATATTAAAAAAGAGGATTGGAAAACTATCTTGTTCAAAAGTACGTAAAGAAAAAAGTAAATTAAAAGATAAAGGAACACATTTTGCAAAAGCATTACAGAGGTACTTAAACTACCACTGTCAGTAATACAGAGATTTAATAAAAAGAATCTATTTATTTATATAGCTATAAAATTAAAAAACATTAACATGACCTATAAAGAGCTTAAAAAACGCTTAATTAAGGTAGAAACTGCTTTAAAAGATTTGAATACAAACACAGATTTAAAGCACTCCACTACATTTGTTAAGGAAACAACAGTTAAACTCACAACCCTTAAAGAATCCATTCTTAATAAACTCTCACTACTAAAAGAAGAAGATGGAACAGTCCGCACAGATGATGAAAGAAAAGCAGAGAAGCTTACTAAACAGGGAGTTAATGTAGACTTAGTAGATAAAATAGAAGAAAACGAAGAGAACAATGTAAACTTCTCAGTTGACGATATGAGAAGTATGATAACTCAAGTAGGTAGATCACTAACTAAATGTCTAAAAACACTAGGAGATGAAGTTGCAAGAATTAAAGCACATCGTTTAGAAGAAAATTCATTTGATATACATGTTACATATAAAGGTGAACAAGGAGAAGATGAATTTGCATTTCATATTCAAAACGGTAATCTTCATTTAGCTGATTTTTCTTTTAACAAAAAATTAGTTGATATAGGAGTGAAACCATCCGGTGAAGCATTTATAAATCAAGATGTATTAAAAAACGAACTTATTAAACACTTTAAATCAGTTGCATCGGTAAATGAAACTAAAAATATACTAAAAGAATTTACAGACCACAGCTTTAAAGGATCAGAAGTAATAGATGATGCTAACGAAAGAGGGCCTGATATGTTCGGTAAAGGTGTATTTGCTGACTTACTTCCTAAAGGAGTAGCAAGTGAAAATGCTGCCGTAGAAGCTTTAAAAGCTCATGATAAGAGTCCTATTAAAGCTAGAATGGGAAGGTATGCACCAATGTTTGTACACGTTCAGTATCATAATTTAGAGCACGAAGGTGAAAAATACCAAATGCATCAAACACAGTACTATAACAGTAACTTTAAAGACAAAGATCCTAACTTTAACCCTGGAGTATCTAAAATTACTTTATTTAAAGACCCAGATGGAGAAGATACTAATCTAGGTACTATAATTGTTAAGACAGATGAGTACGTTCAAGATCTTAGAAATTTACCTGGATTAGGTAAAAGAGTTAGTGAAAATTTAAACGAATTAGATGCTGATAACTCAAAAGCTTTAGTAAAGAAAGCAGTAGCAGATATTAATGGAGCAATGTTTAAGTTTAGACATTCAAATCCATTAAAGATGATCGCTGCTAAAGATAAAGACTTAAAGGTTAAATTAGATTCAATGCATAATGCTATATTTGACTTAGAAAAAGTATTAAAAGCTAAAGATTTATTCGAAGCTACTAGAAAGGACTTAGGAATAGGTTCATCAGTATCTAAACGTAGAGCTAAAGCAGAGCTAAAGAAACCTGGAAATGATGGTTCTAAAGTATACGGATTAGATAAAGACGGTAAGAGGGTTCATATTAAAAGCATTAATGACGTAGATAAATTTAAGAAGTTTGAATTAGATGCTGATATAGCTGAAGGTAGTATGTTAAAGGAATTTGTAGGCAAAGAATTAGAAGATAGAAACGAACCTTTATATGATGCATTAGTAGCAGGGCAAGGTAAATCAGAAACAGTAGAAGGTGAAATGCTACGAGCTATAAATAGAATAGCTTACCGTTTCTACAATGATGGAGATAAATACTTTCAAGGGTATGGGACAGAAACTGCAGGACCTGCCCACTCATTTTTAGTTAATGCCAATCATCCTTTAAAATCAGCAATGATTAAAGTATTAGATGAACCCTCTGGAGATAGTTCTTATGAAAGAATGCTCAAAGATGCTTTAGATATGATTTTAGATTATATTGAATCTAGACAAGGTAAATATACTCCTAATAACGTAGGTGATATATTTGATTATGAACCTGAATTTGAAGATGATGAAGATGATTACGATGATGATCCTTGGGGATATAATGACGAAGAAGAAGAAGATTACTACAATGAAGTAAAAGGAAAGAAACTAAAAGAGTCTACAGACCTTTATCAAGATTCTTATTTTACATTCACAAGATATGCAGGAGGCAAAGTAAACGGACCTAGCTTACAGATTACAGTGCCGAAATTAAATGGCAGTGGTTTTGACTATATACAAATCCCCGGAAGAGAAGTAAAGAGATTTGCACAAGGTGCAGTAAAATCTGCAATGGAATTCAAAGATATAAACTACCAGGGCATAGACGACAATAAAAATAATACTAGCAAATAAGATATGCATAAATTAGAAAAACTAATACTAGAAAGCTATGCTGAAGTTTTAAGAGAGGACAAAAAAGTGCTTCGCTTAGACGACTTAACTCCTGTAATGAGGAAAGCACTAGAAAAGAGATACGGTAAATCGGTAGATCCTGAACAGGATTTTGTTAGTGCAAACTTAGAGACATACTACTTTACTCATAAAATTAATAAAGAAACAAACTCGGTTGATCACAAAGTATATGATCTCCCTTCTTTTCAAAGCCTATATTTCGGATACTCAGATATAATAGATGATGTAAGACAGTTAATGAACAGTGCCGATGTTAGAAGTGATAAAGCTGCAAGAGAGTTATTTGAACTGATCAAATCTAATTTTAGACAGATACAAAAATACCTCAGAACAGAAAGACCAGATCAATATGAACTTATGAAATCAACTAGGTCTTTAGAGGAGAACATATCAGCTCTAAAGGAATATAGGTTATCAATAGGGAGTAAAGAGGTAGCTAGAATAAATAAAGTAGGCCTAGACCCCGAAGACTGGACAGTAACTTTTGTAGACGGTACAGAAGAACCTTACATGAACCACTTAAGAGAAGTAACTGATATGAATGACCCGGTTATGGTAAAGATAAGGCAAGCTAAGATGCATTCAGATAAAATGAAAAAATTAGATGCTTATTCAAAATCCCCTGAAGGTAGAGCTGCTGTAAGAACACAAGCTAGTGCAGAAAGAAAAGAACAAAAAGCTAGAGAGATAGTTCGTAAGTTAAAAATCAAAAGAGCACAAGTAGAAAGAGAAATGGAAAACGATCCAGGTACCGAACCTCAAGGTGGTCCAGTATCAGATATGTACGGAGATCAATTAAATAAAATTGACAATGCTATTGAAAAAGCAGCAGGCATATACAATAAGAGAATGACCTACGACCAAGCAGTTGGTAAAGTTACTGAGATATTTGCTGATAGTACGTTTATTGATAAGCATAGAGATAGCGTAGTTGCTCATATAGAAGAGTTACTAGATGATATGGGAACATCAGAAGTTGCAATGGAATACCTTGGATGGTCTGAGGAAGAAGCAGAAGATGCTGACCACACTGTAAGAGCAGATGCAGCTAATAAGATTGCTAACGATCCAGCATTAGCTTCAGAGTTCCTAGATAAAGACGATATTGAAAAGATAAAAGCAGCTAACCTAAGTGAAGGTGAAGGAGATGATCATCACTACATTAAAGTAAAATTACACGATTATAAGAAAGCTATGGCTATCTTAGATCAAAACGTAGATCCAACTTATGTTAAGATGGAGGTTGTTGACAATGACGGAAACGGTAATGTTATTATCTACTTTATATTTAAACATGAAGCCGGTTTCGACGACATGTATGATGACTCAGAAAACCCAGATTCAGAATTTTATCAAGAACCAGACGAAGATCCACAAGCATTCGTTTACGATGTAGTAATGGACTTAGGAGCTAACGATATAACTGTAGTAGATTCTTCCACAGAGATGGATGAAATATTAAAGGAAGAAGAAAACAGCGACTCAGGAAAGCTAAATAAAATACAAACTTTTGGAGACCTACAGAAATTTATAAAACTTACTAAAACTAAAATAGTAGCAAAAAAAGTAGGTGGAGCACTAGATGCAGCAATAGGTTTTATACCTGGGATAGGAAACGTAAAAACAGGTATAGATGTTATTAGAGCTTTAGCTAAAAAACAAGATGGTAAAACAACCAATACGTTTTTGGATAAAATGGATGTTGATGATAAAGCATCTGCAATAGTAGACGATAAAGTTGAAGCTAACTTTATTAACTACATGCATAAAAGAATAGAAGATCAAGATGCTAATACAAAGTTACCTAGTAACTTTAATATGAACAGTTACTTTAATGACTTCTTATCAGCTGAATACGATAAGAGAACTATTGACGGAATCAATGAAGAGATAGGATCAGAAACAATTTTAGAAGATGCTACGGATATAATGTTAGAAAAATTTCCTACACTAAAAGCAGTGTTAATAAGACTTCAAACAGAAGACTTTAAAGAATTTGTTAACAAGATTGATTGGATATCACCGAGACCAACGGAATTTAGAATTAACTTAACCAATGGACAGGATTACATTTTGAAGTGGACAGGTAAAGGCTTTGAAGCTCAGATACTGGGTAAAAGATACTTCTTAAATAAGATAAATGAATTTCAACAAGCATTGGATAAGTTAGCAATTTTATATAAGGAAGGTCCAATGGGAGAACCAGAAGAACCAGCAGAACCAGCCCCAGAAACAGATAGTGGATCATCAAGCGGAAGTGGCGGAGATTTTCCTGGAGAAGAAGGAGGAGGAGATTCCGGAGAAGATACCCCAGATGGAGATGATACAGCAGATGCAGGAGAAGAAGAAGGAGCTGATTTAACAGATGAACCTGTTGATTTTGAAGAACCAGCAGAAGAACCAGAAGCATAATAAAAAAATAAAAAAATAAAACAAATACAATGGACAATTTTGACTTAAGAAAATTTTTAGCTGAAAATAAAAAAACAGTTATTGAAAACCAAGATCATAGTGATGAAGAAGCGTTAGATCTAGTACCGGACCTTGATAAAGGAGGTAAAAATTATAGCGATAACGGGTACGAATCTTACAAACTGCAAGTTAAAGCAGGCTACCAGATCCCTGAACCTTACTCACTGAAGAACTATAAAAATGCTGCCGAGTTAAATAAAGAACAAGCTAAAGACGAAGGACATAGAATAGGTAAATACGTTGTTGAACTTGAAGGTCAAGAATTAGAACAATTTGTTAACGACTGGATGAAAGCTTGGAATGAAGAAATCTCAGGAGGAGAAAAAGCATAGTAATAGTAACTAGCATAGAATGAATCTTATAGATAAAGTTTTATTAGAATGGTCCTATAAGACCAAAAAAGGGTATCCTGACATTAACAGTCAAGAGGATATGGATTTGTTTGAATCTATATTCGGTTTTAACCTTAATGAAACACCTCTTACACCAGCTGAATTAGATAAAGTAAATTCTAATACAAAAGAAAATAGAATTGATATACTAATAAGAAAAATTAAGAACAAAGAACCTCTAGCTATAGATGATTCAGAAGATACTTTTTTAGTATATGATCCAAGAGGTGAAAAAGTAAGTGAATTAGAAAAATGGGATGTATCTAAAAAGGCAGTGACTCTTTTTAACAGAGAAGGAAATTCTATTACAACATCTAAATTAGCAAAATCAGCAGATTTTGGAGGTGGAGCAGGATCTGGAGCAGGATCAGCACAAACAGATATACAAGAATCAAGTATGTGTGCAGTTTTAGCTTTATACCAGAAACAAGGCAAATTAGAAGAGAAAGATCTTACCTCAGAAAATATAAAAAGTATTTCCAAAGATATAGAGACTACATCAAGCGTAGAGGAAATAGTAGATTATATTACTAATTCTCCCGGCTGGGCTTCTACATTTGTTAACACAGCTTCTTTATTATCTGGCTATTTAGATAAAGGGTACGAATTCCATCGAGGTTCATCATTTGTAGATTCTATATACGAAGTGTGGAAAAAAATAAAGAAAAAAAATAAATGGAGTATCAAAGATGATAAATGGAATCCATCGGATATTTGGGCAGTAAAACCAACAGGAAAAAATATTAAATTAGATAGTGAAACATTAGAAGAATATAACAACCAACTGTTAGATTTATTCAATAGTAGAACTTTAATAGGTATTTCGCTAAAGAAACTTGGTAAATCTCCAACTGTAAAAACAGTAAATAAAGAAAGAGTTTCAGAAATAGAAGTTTTAGATAGTATAATTTCTTCAGGCGGTTCTAAAGATGCTTATGTAAACACTAAATCAGGAAAAATATTACAACTTAGAACAACCGGTGGTAATTCGTTTCAAGGAGAATTGAAAGGTAAAACTGCCGCTCAAGGAAAAATAGGTGGAGGTGTACTCAAAACGTTTTTAGATAAACAAGGATTAGGACCTATACCAACTCAGAAAGAATCTGCTAAGTTAGCTATAGAGTACACACCCTCATTTGTTAACGAATTACTCGAATTATGTAATGAATACTTCAGTATAACTGAAGAAGAATTAAATTCAAAAACTACTGATTGGTTAAATTCAAAGTACCAAGCATTAAAAGTAGCAAAGGTTTTAAAAACAGGTAGCAAGGATAAAGTAGAAGCAGCATTAACAGACATAGTAAATTATGCTGGTTCAAGAAGCTCTATTTCTGCTGTGTACCTAAAAGTAATGTAGTTATGGCAAAAGACATAAAAAAAATAATAGCACAAGAGTATATCAAGTGTGCTAAAGATCCAGCATACTTTATGCGGAAATATTGTTATATACAGCACCCTACTAGAGGACGTATCTTATTTAACCTATACCCATTTCAGGACAAAGTATTACATTTATTTAGAGATCATCAATACTTAATTACTCTTAAGTCTAGACAGTTAGGTATATCTACCCTAGCAGCAGGTTACTCTCTGTGGCTTATGTTATTTCATAAAGATAAGAACGTACTTGCTCTAGCAACAACTCAAGCTACTGCAAGAAACTTAGTTTCTAAAACTATGTTTATGTATGATCAATTGCCAAAATGGTTGAAGCTACCTGCTTTAGAGAAAAATAAACTATCTTTAAGACTGAAGAATGGATCAAAAATTACAGCTAAATCTTCTAACGCCGATGCTGCAAGGTCAGAGGCAGTATCACTACTGCTTATCGATGAGGCAGCCTTTATTGACAACATTCAAGAAACGTTTACAGCAGCACAACAAACCTTAGCAACAGGTGGACAGTGTATGGCATTATCAACTCCTAACGGAATAGGTAACTGGTTTCATCAAACATGGGATAAAGCTGAATCAGGAGAAAACAGTTTTGTACCTATTAGACTACCTTGGACAGTTCACCCTGAAAGGAATGAGGAGTGGAGAATACAGCAAGATGCAGATCTAGGAGCAAGAATGGCAGGACAGGAATGTGATTGTGATTTCTTGGCATCTGGGGATACAGTATTTGAACCTGATGATATGTTATTTTACGAACAAACATACCAAAAAGATCCACTGGAAAAAAGAGGAGTCGACGGTAATTTATGGATATGGGAAGGAGTAGATTACTCTAAAACCTATATGGTAGTAGCAGATGTTGCGAGAGGAGACTCTGCAGATTATTCTGCATTTCATATATTTGATATTGAAAACTGTGTACAAGTAGGAGAATATAAAGGTAAACTTTCACCTAAAGATTACGGAAACGTACTAGTAGGTATAGCATCAGAATTCAACGATGCTCTATTAGTAGTAGAAAACGCTAACATAGGTTGGGCTACAATAGAACAGATACTAGAAAGAGAATATAAAAACCTATACTACAGCTCTAAATCACAAATGGAAACAGTAGAGTCCTACATGACTAAGTACGAAAGAGATAAACTAGTACCCGGGTTTACAATGTCGGTAAGAACTAGACCATTAGTAATAGCTAAGATGATTGAATACATCAGAGAAAAAGGAGTTACAATACAGTCTAAAAGGTTAATAGGTGAGATGAGAGTCTTTGTATGGAAAAATGGTAAACCACAAGCACAAATTAATTACAATGATGACTTACTTATAGCATGTGCTACAGCACTTTATGTAAGAGATACAGCACTAAGGTTAAGACAGCAAGGAATGGATCTAGCCAGAGCTCAACTATCATCATTCCAAAATTTAAACGCTCAAAACAAAGGAGTCATGAGATCAGTTGGAAACCAGCAAAATAATCCGTATATTGTAGATAATGGCTATGGACCCGAAGATATTTCTTGGTTACTTTAAACGAGCTATTTATAATATAGATACTAATAAAACAGAGCATTAATGGCTGATACTTCTCTATTTGGGAGATTAAGAACTCTCTTCTCCTCGGACGTAATAATAAGAAATGTAGGTGGCGACCAGCTTAAGGTTGCTGATATAAACAAGATTCAAACAACAGGAAATTTTGAAACAAACTCACTAGTTGATAGATTTAGTAGGTTGCACATATATAACAATAAAAATATATACAATCCAAATCTAAATTACCAGACTCTAAGAGTACAGTTATACTCTGATTACGAAGCAATGGATACTGATCCTATAATTGCATCAGCGTTAGATATTTTAGCAGATGAAGCAACACTTAAAAGCGATCAAGGAGAAGTTCTATCAATTAAATCATCAGATGAAAATCTACAAAGAGTTCTTTATAATCTATTCTACGATGTACTAAATATAGAATTTAACTTATGGTCATGGACTAGAAACATGTGTAAATATGGAGACTTTTTCCTAAAACTAGAAGTTGCTGAAACATTTGGAGTATACAACGTCCTTCCTTATACAGTCTATAATATGGCAAGATACGAAGGATTGGATCCGGAAGACCCAGGAAAAGTTCAATTCGCAATAGACCCAGACGGTATTATGGCTTCAAATGAACCTACATACGTTCCTAAAAGAGACAGTAATGCGATAGTATTAGACAATTATGAAGTAGCTCACTTTAGGTTACTATCAGATACTAACTACCTTCCTTATGGTAGATCATACATCGAACCAGCTAGAAAAATATTTAAACAACTTACATTAATGGAAGATGCGATGTTAATACATCGTATAATGAGAGCACCAGAAAAGAGAACTTTCTTTGTAAACGTAGGTTCTATACCTCCTGCAGAAGTTGATCAGTTTATGCAAAAGACTATCAACACAATGAAGAAAACACCTTATGTTGACCCTAAAACAGGTCAGTATAATTTAAAGTTCAATATGCAGAATATGATGGAAGACTTCTACGTTCCTGTAAGGGGAGGGGATGCTTCTACTAGAATAGAAACAACTAAAGGACTGGATTATGATGGAACAAACGATATAGACTACTTACAGTCTAAAATGTTCGCCGCTCTTAAGGTACCTAAAGCATATTTTGGATATGAAGGGGATTTACAAGGAAAAGCTACTTTAGCAGCAGAAGATATAAGATTTGCTCGGACTGTAGAAAGAATACAGAGAATATTAGAATCTGAATTAACTAAGATTGCGTTAGTACATTTATATACACAAGGATTTACTGGAGAAAGTTTAACAAACTTTGAAATATCTTTAACTAATCCGTCTATTATATTTGAACAAGAAAAAGTAGCACTGCTTAAAGAGAAGGTTGATTTAGCTAATCAAATGAAAGACTCTAAACTATTTTCAACAGATTATATATACGATAGTATATTTAACCTATCAGAAGATAAGTACAACGAAATGAGAGATCTAGTAAGAGAAGACTCTAAACGAATCTTTAGATTAGGTCAATTAGAAGCAGAAGGAAACGATCCAGCTAAATCTGGACGTTCTTACGGTACTCCTCATGACTTAGCATCTATGTACGGTAGAAGAGCAACATCAACAGAAAAAGGAAACGGCCCAGGAGAAGTACCTCCAGGGTATAGCGAAATAGGACCTGAAGGAGGAAGACCAAGAGAAAAAATGTCCGTTTACGGAACTAATAATGACCCATTAGGAGGTAGAGACAGATTAGGAGTACATGGAATGCATGGAGGGTATGACTCAGATAATGAAAACGTAATGGAATCTAACAACCTTCTTACACAGAAAGTATACCATCAAATAAAAGATTCATTTAAACAAGATAAAGAAATGGTATATGAAACAAAAAATAAAGATGAGTCTAAACTATTAGACGAGAATCAACTTAAAGATTTAGATAACTAGCCCATATTTATATATAGGAACCGTACATTATGAAGATAAAACATTCAAAGTTTAAAAATACCGGCCTGATTTACGAACTATTAGTAAAGCAGATAGCAGCAGACACTTTGTCAAAAAGTGAATCACCAGCTTTAGGTATACTCAAAGAGTTTTTTGCAGGTAGCTCTACACTAGCCAAAGAATTGAAACTTTATGAGTATATACTTAAAAATACTAATTTAGTTGAAGTAAAAGCTGAAACAGTTTTATCAACTATCACTGAAATTTCTAGAAAGCTAAATCAAAAGGCACTAAAAGAACAGAAGTATAGATTAATCTCAGAAGTTAAGAAACATTATAATATTGAAGAGTTCTTCGGTATACAAGTTAGAGATTATAAAGCACTAGCAGCTATGTACTGTTTATTAGAAGCACAAAATTCTAGCACATTAGTTGCACCAGAATTTTTAATTAATAATAAACTTACTATTCTAGAGCACCTAACTTCTTCTAAAGTAGATAAAGATGCAGTAAAAGATACACTTATTGAAGAGTATGCTAAATACGATAAGGATTTAAGACTACTTACATATAAAATTCTTTTAGAGAAATTTAATTCCAACTATAAAGATTTACTACCAGAACAGAAATACATACTTAAAGAGTTTATAACCTCAGTTGACTCAACTACTAGACTTAGAAACATAGTTAATGAAGAGATAGTAAAAATTAAAGAGCTTATTAGTGAACTATCTTCTAAAGTAAAGGACGAAGTAGTAAGGATAAAATTAGAGGAAGTAGTTAAATCAATAAAGACTTTAACTAAGACAGAAAAAATTACAGATAACCACCTTGTTAATCTTATGCAATATTATGATTTGGTAAATGAGATGAAATCAGTATGAAAAAAAGCACAATAAGAAAAGCTATAAAAGAAGTAATAGAAGAACTTAGCACCTCAGCAGCAGTAGGAGGGTATCAAACTCCATTTGCCTTTAGTAAAAAGAAAGGTGATAATAGAGCAACAAAGCAAGCTGAAAAGCTAGGTTTTAAAAAAGTTAAAAATAAAAAAAGACCTTATAACACTAAAATGTTTGATTACTTAGATGAAAACAATACAAGAAAAATATAACGCAGTTGTAGAGGGTACATTCTCTAAACAACAATTCCTTAAAGATGCTAAGAGAGAGCTATCTCAATTCCTATCTCCCTTTAACGGATTCCCAGACACAGTATCAATCCTTAAAAGTAAAGGGATTCTTTTTGAAGCTAAAAAAGAAGCTTCATTAGAGTACGAATGCCCAGTATCTCAATACTCGGTAGAGGACCTAACAAGAGGGGTAGACTTTGAATTAGAAAAAGCTGGAGTAGATTCGGCTGCTACTGTAACCAAAGAGGATAAAGATAAAGCAGAGAAAATTGCAATCAAAAACCTTGAAAAAGATAGAATGCACTACCTTAACATACTAGCAGGAGAATCAGCAAAAGTTGATAAGCACGATAAAATGGTAGAACCAACTGATAAGAATAAAGTAGATACTTTTAACGGCATGAAAAAAGCTGATTTAAAAGAAAACTATACCAAAGAAAAGTTACTGAAAAAATTAGGTGACGCAGACGATGCTCGTATTCAAACCGGTAACGGAAAAGAATATATAATTTATAATCCTAATTCTAATAATGATGATAATGCTGCAATGTGGCATGACGATACTGTATTTGCTGTTGACCTAGATGGACAAGAAGAAGAAATAGATTATAGAGATATAGGATTAGTAATGGTAGAAGATATCAAAGAAAGTAATCAAGAAGAATCTATTGCAAATTTTATTATAAAGTACTACTCTAACCCCAACACAGGAAAAAGTCTAATAGATGATGATATTATAGGTGACTTTTTCGCAACACACCCTGAATCAAGAGATCAAGAACCTCAAGATGCATTAGATAATTTTCAAGAGTTCTTATCAGTAAATTACGAAATGCCTGGGGACTACATGCAAGAAGCAGAAGATTTAACACTAGAGCCTGAAGATACTGACAATCCAGATGAAACTTTAATAGCTATAGGTAGAGGATATTTAGAGGGTTTTAATAGACCTCATTCTCTAACTAACGGCGATTTAGAAATTTTAGGGAAAAAAGTAGTAGATAACCTATATAAAGGAGATCTTGAAGCAGCCAAAACACAATTTGTAGCAGAAGCTATGACTGATGATGAAATGAAAAAGATTGCTAAGTACGGTAAAGATACAGATATGAAAGCAATTGATAAAATTTATAAATTAGGAGACAAATTTTCAACAGACTTTGACTACGACGGAATGCTAAAAGCAGGGCTTAAACTTAAAATAAGTACTCCTTTAGATAAAATGCAAAAACTTTATGACTCTTTTGAAGATGTAAATTACCATAGAGAAAACGGACATTTAGGTAATGCTATAGACTACATACAAGATGGAGATAAAAAAGGAGCTTTAGATCACTTAAAGATGTTTAGACAAGCAGTACGTAAAACTTTAGGAGAAATGGACGAAGGAGCTGATAAGGTAAGAAAAGTAGTAGCAGAGGATAGTGATATACAGGAAAGTCGAGGAGCATTTGATTTATGCGTTCAAGGAATTCAAGATATCGCCACAGATGGAGATGTTAGCGAGAAAGATGCTGCTATGGAAATGATGATAGCAATTGCTGATAAGTATGATTTTAATCTAGCAGGATTAGAGTCTCAACTGTTCCATGGAGATGATTCAATTAACGAAGGTAGAAGAAGAAAGACTAAAGGAGGTAAAGTAGTAACTGAAAACGACTACGAAACTGGAGGATATGTTGAGAGTATGGGACCTTTATTTGATAAAGGAGTTAATATGCTAATCAAGGCTTGGGAAGAATGGAAAATGGGTCCAATGACAGAACCAGGAATGGTAGAGTTTGCTAAAAAAGATGTATTGACATACCTAGAAACTCAATTTATGGTAGAAAATCTTGAAGAAGCTAAAGGTAAAGATCACGATGGAGATGGAGATGTAGATGGAGATGATTATATGGCTAGTAAAGATGCTGCTATTAAAAAAGCAATGGGCAAGGAGAAGGTAGTTAAAGAAAATATTAAATCTATAATTGTTAAGGTATTAGAAGAAGGGGTAGTAAATGAAGCTGCAACAAATGCATTAGCAGATTTCTCTGAAACATACGGAGGATATGAAGGAATGAAACAATCAATTATAAATCTTCAAGATGTTGTAACAGATATTGAAGCATACTACGATAAAACAAGAAGTAAGATTCAGAAAGTATATGACACTTTAGGTGATATTAGGAATGAAGAAGGTCTAAAAGTAGGAGGATTTTTAGCTCCTGCAATAGAGCAAGCATTTAATAAGGACTTAAGACCAGCAATTAAAGGTGGATTCACAAAAGGACTAACACAACCTAAAGTAAAAATGATATCACAGAAAGATATTGAAACACAAAATCCTCTAGGAGAAGTAGAAAAAGAAACGGTATACTCAAGACCTACAGTTAATGGAACTTTACAAGAAAATAAAAAAAGAAAATAATGAAAGATAACTTTGACATATATAGTTGGAATCAAAAAAGACGTTTAACAGAAGCACGCAAGCTAGAAGAAGCACAAGCAGTTAACCTTCCTACAATACCCGACTCAGTACTTAATAACTTTGCAAACCAGATAAAAAACCCACAAACAATGGCATCTGCAGTCATTGCTCTGGTAAATAAGTTAGCGGAAAAAGAAAACGAAAATATTCTTAAAAATCCTAAAATAGCAAGAGCAATTGACTTACTAAAAGATATTGATCCTGCAGATGGAGAAGTTGAAGAAGCTTTAAAAATGACAGCATCAACAGAAACTCTTAGAAAAATAATATTTAAATTATTAGATGACGGACAGATCCAACCAGAAACAGCTGATGATATACTAAATGCTATTTCAAACTCACCATCAGATAATATATATGAAGCTAGAGTTGATAGAGAAGTAGCGGAACGTATCGAAGGTTTATTAAACCAACAATTAAAAGCTAAATTCTTAAACTATTTTCAAGAACTTTACACTGATTTAGTACAGGACGATTTATTTTACGCAGAAGATGTTGTTAACCATTTAAATAACGAGATGCATAAAATCATAAAAGTAGCATCTAAAGATGATTTAAATCTTTAATCTGAAAAAACAAAAATAACATGGCACAATTACTTATAGAAGTTACATCATTTAATCCTATTCTAAGAGAATCCAAAGAAAGACCTGGAGTATACGAAGTAGAAGGAGTTATGCAAAGAGCAACTGCAAAGAATCAAAATGGTAGAACTTATAGTAAAGCTATTTTAGAAAGAGAAACTAAGAAGTATATCTCTGAATTTGTTTCAAACGGTAATGCATTTGGAGAATTAGATCACCCTGAGTCTCCCATTGTCTCTCTAAAGAACGCTTCACACATAGTAAAAGACTTATGGTGGAAGGGAAACGACCTTATGGGACGTGTGGAACTACTAAATACACCTTCAGGTAATATTGTAAAAGAAATAATTAAAGCAGGACACACTATAGGGATATCATCTAGAGGAACAGGCTCAGTACAACAAACAAATGAAGGAGCATTAGAAGTGCAAGATGATTTTGAATTGGTATGTTGGGATTTTGTATCTAATCCTTCTACTCATGGAGCATTTATGAATCCTATTTCACTTAATGAAGGAAAAGGTAAGGCATCTAAGTTTATTAAGCTGGATGCAATCTTAAACGATATACTAAGAGCTTAATGAAGTTAGCAAGTATTATTCTAGAAGCAGAAGGTAATGCTGAACCAGGAATGGGGCAAATGGCAGACCAAATAGCAAAAGCAATAGAAAAAGAGCTAAGACCGCATAAAGGTGAATTAGACGGAGATACAAACGAAGTCGCTGGAGTAGTAGGTATAATAGGATATATACTTCTATCTAACACAGTAGCACATATGCTTGCTAAGATTGCTAAATCGCTATCTAAGAAATATAATAAACCCGGAATACTCAAAAGTGCTGAATGGTGGGAAGACTTCACACATAAGAACGAAGCAGCGTTTATGGCACCTATCAAACGTATAGTGGGCATGTTTACTAAAGATGAAAAGAAGAAATCAGCAGCAACTAAAATAGTATACGGTATCTTAATTTTCTTAATGGCAGGTCAAGCAGGAGGAGGAGCTCTACAAGCTCTTAAAACTACTAGATGGGCAGCAGCAGCAGGTCTTTCCGCAAAAGCATTAATTAAAGGCGTGGAAGTAACCTCTCTACTTAAACAGGCAGCATCAGATCTAGTATCTTAATGTAACGATAATTCCTCGGACGCTACCGACGAGCAGGAAAGTTAACCATCTTTTTTAGGTGGTTTTCTTGTTTTATGAAAAAAGTATATATTTATATAGGAATATGCAGTTCCTTATACTGCATTAACTTTTTATAATTTCCTATTACGATTTAAATAATCGTAGAAATCCAAAAAATTTATTATGGCAAACAAAGATTTATTCAAGCAAGCTATTGCTGAAGCAAAATCTATTAGAGAAGCCGCAATAACCAACGCTAAAGAAGCTTTAGAAGAGACTTTAACTCCTCACCTAAAAGATATGTTAGCTGCTAAACTACAAGAGATGGAAGATTCTACTGTAGAAGAAGTGGTTACCGAATCTGAAGATGTAGAAGAAGAAGTAGCAGAAGCTCAAGGTAATGTAGATGCTCATGATGAGAATCCACACGATCAACTTGAGGAAGTAGAAGAAGACGTTGCAGAAGGCGACTACAAAAAAATGGAAGAAGCTGAAGAAGAAGCTGACGATGCTGAGGATGATTCAGAAGAATCTGAAGACGACGCAATCGAAGACGAAGAAGAGGTAGAAGTTAAAGACATGGAAGTCGATGACTTAAAAAATCTTATTCGTGACATTATTTCTCAAGAAATGGGAGATGGTGCAGAAGAATTAGACAATGCTGACATGGACGCTGGAGAAGAGATGGATGACATCGCTGCTGCAGGATCTGAAGAAGAAATTGATCTAGATGAATTATTAGCAGAACTAGAAGCTACTAATGAAGAAACACTAGAAGAAGAAGAAGTAGAAGAAGCACACTGTAACACTCCTCACGAGGAAGGTGTAGAAGAAGAAGTTAACGAAGATGACTCTGAGTTAAACGAAGCTTTATCGACTATTGGAACTTTACAAAGTCAACTTCAAGAAGTAAACCTTCTTAATGCTAAGTTAATGTATGTGAATAAAGTGTTTAAGGCAAATAACCTTAACGAATCACAGAAAGTTAACATAATCGCTGCTTTCGACAAAGCCGAAACAGTAAAAGAAGTTAAATTAGTATTTGAAACTGTTTCTGATAGTATTGTAGTTAAAAAACCATCTACTACTATTAAAGAATCAAAATTAGGTATGGCAAGTAAAGCTACTGGAACTACTGCAAGTAAGCCAGAAGTTATTAGCGAAGTATCTGATGCAGTTAGAAGAATGCAAAAGTTAGCAGGTATTATAACAAACTAATTATTTAAAAATTAAAATTAAAAAAACAAACAATCATGGAAATTAATTCTCTTTTAGAAAGCGCTAACGGATACAAAGCACTCGCTGCTGATGCATCACGTTTAGCTGACAAATGGGCTGCTTCTGGATTGCTAGAAGGATTGAACTCTAAAGATTCGGCAAACATGTCGATGATGTTAGAAAATCAAGCTAAGCAAATCGTAGCAGAACAATCATCTACAGGTACAGGTGCAATCGGTGCAACTGCTTCAGGTAATGAGCAGTGGGCTGGAGTAGCTTTACCTTTAGTACGTAAGGTATTCGCTCAAATCTCTGCAAAAGACTTTGTATCAGTTCAACCAATGAACTTACCTTCAGGTCTAGTATTTTACTTAGACTTTAAATACGGTTCTGCTGATTCAATCGGTAGAGCAGACGGCGACAACATGCACGGTAACGTGACTGAAGCTGGAACAAAAATGGCAAAAGATGTTGATGCTGCAGACGGACTTTACGGAGCAGGTCAATTCGGATACTCTATTAAAGCGTTAACTGGAGCAGCAGACGCTCAAGTAACTGGTTCAGCTACTGAAGCACTTATCGATTACGATGATGCTAAAGATCCAGCGAACTACAGAAAAGTAACAGTTGCAGCAGCAACTATACCAGGATTTGACGCAGAAGGTGTAAGAGCATTTAGACTTTTATCTTCTTCAGTAGATATTACACTTAACCCAGAACTTACTAAGTTTGACGGAACAGATGTAACATTCGTAGTAGAAGATGCACCAGCTGGAAAAACTTTAGTTTCTCCATTCTCTGCATCAGTTAACTATCACGCACAACCAGCAGACAATTCAAGAGGTGACTTTGAAGATTCATCAGCACCTGCAGCAGGAGCAGTTTCTTCATTAGCTATTCCAGAAATCAACGTAGAGTTGAAATCTGAAGCAGTAGTTGCTAAAACTAGAAAATTGAAAGCACAATGGACTCCAGAGTTTGCTCAGGATCTTAATGCTTATCATTCAATTGACGCTGAGGCAGAACTTACTTCTTTATTGAGTGAGTACATCTCAATGGAAATTGATCTAGAGATCTTAGACATGTTGATCAGTGGTGCAGCTACTACTGAAAGATGGTCTGCACAAAACAACAGAGTATGGAACGGTACTGCTTGGGCAGATGCTGGATCAGACTTCTACAATACTCAAGGACAATGGTTCCAAACTTTAGGAACTAAAATCCAAAAAGTATCTAACAAGATTCACCAAAAAACATTAAGAGGTGGTGCAAACTTCCTAGTATGTTCTCCAACAGTAGCTACAATCTTAGAATCAATTCCAGGATATGCTGCTAATACAGATGGTGACTCAGCAGAATTTGCTTTCGGAGTACAGAAAGTAGGTCAATTAAACGGTAGATTTAAGGTATACAAAAACCCTTATATGACTGAAAACACTATCCTTTGTGGATTTAGAGGTGGTCAGTTCTTAGAAAGCGGTGCTGTATATGCTCCTTATGTACCATTAATCATGACTCCTCTAGTATACGATCCAGTATCTTTCACACCAAGAAAAGGTATCATGACTCGTTACGCGAAGAAAATGATCAGACCAGAATTCTACGGTAAAGTACACGTTAGTGGATTAGCTACTATCTAGTATTAACCTAGATTTATATTAAGAGAGGCCTTCGGGCCTCTTTTTTTTTGTACTATTTATTAGTATAAATTAAAACGTTTTAATAAATGCCTTCAAAACACCACACTGACGAAGTATTCGTCCAAAAGAGAAGACCAAAACGCCCAATAAAATTTCAAGTTCAACTTAACGAAGAGCAAAAAGCAGCTAAAGCTATAATAATGGACGCACCTGTCACAGTACTAAAAGGTATGGCAGGATCAGGAAAGACATTAGTAGCTACACAGGTTGCGTTAGATCTACTCTTTACTAAACAGGTACATAAGATAGTTATCACAAGACCAACAGTATCAAAAGAAGATATAGGATTTCTACCAGGAGATATTAGAGAAAAAATGGACCCATGGTTAGCTCCAATATACCACAACCTTTATATGTTATATAATAAAGAGAAAGTTGATAAAGAAGTTGAAGCAGGTAATATTGAGATTGTACCATTTGCTTTTATGAGAGGACGTACATTTGTTGATTCTTTCGTCATAGTAGATGAAGCACAGAATGTTACCCACAATCAAATGGAAACAGTTGTTGGTAGACTAGGTAAAGGATCTAAAATGGTAATATGTGGCGATATGGCACAGATAGACCTTAAAGATAAAAGAGAAACTGGGTTTTCATTCTTATCTAGAATAGAAGAAAAGGTAAGTGGATTCAAAACATATGCACTTTTGCATAACCACAGACACAAAATAGTAGCACCAATATTAGAGGTATATAAAACCTTCAGAGATTAGTCACTATTTATATATAAACTGTAACTATGAGTAATATATCTATATGGGCAGGAACATCTACATTTGGTTCTGGCCAAACACCATTCGGATTTTACGACAGTGACTCGGACTTTAGTACTGATGCTGATAAAGTAGCAAGATTTTGTGCTCAAAGACTAGGGTACCCGTTAATGGATGTTGAACTACAATCAGGATCTTTTTACGCTTGCTTTGAAGAAGCTGTAACTGTCTACGGGAATGAAGTTTTTCAATTTAAAATTAGAGAAAATTACTTAAACTTAGAAGGGGCTTCTACCGGTAGTTCATTAAATAATCAATTAGTTGAACCGACTATAACTCGTTTTGTAACCATAGCTAAGAACTACGGTACAGAAGCAGGAGTAGGAGGAAATGTAACTAAATATTCTGGCTCAGTAGAATTAACCGGCTCAGTACAAGAATACGATTTAGATTTATGGGCGTCTGAAAAAGGAATAACAGATGGAATAGAAATTAGAAGAGTATTTTATGAAGCACCACCAGCAATAACAAGGTACTTTGACCCTTATGCAGGAACAGGGACAGGAATACAGTCACTAATGGACTCATTTGGATTTGGACAATTCAGCCCAGGTATAAACTTTATGTTAATGCCAGCATCATACGACGTTATGAAGATGCAAGCAATAGAATTTAATGATCAAATTAGAAGATCTACATTTACATTTGAATTAGTGAATAACAAGTTAAAACTATTCCCTATACCTCAAACAGCTGGAAAGCTATTCTTTGAGTACTATAAAAATACAGATAAAGAAGCAGTTAACTTTAATAACTCAGTTAACCTTATAACAACTGTATCAGAAGTACCATATGAAAACCCAACATACACACATATTAATAGTGTGGGTAGACAGTGGATATTCCAATACACATTAGCCTTAGCTAAAGAATTGCTAGGATACATAAGAGGAAAATACGCAACGGTACCAGTACCTGGTGCTGAAGCAACACTTAATCAAGCAGATTTGTTAACAGATGCAAGAAACGAAAAAGACAAACTACTTCTTAATTTAAGAGAAATGTTAGAAGAAGCATCAAGAGGTTCTCAAATGGAAGCACAAGCTCAAGAAGCAGACTTCCTAAGACAGACATTATCTCAAGTTCCACTAACAATTCATGTAGGATAATGAAACTATTAAGGATATTAGAGCAGATACAGTTCAAAACCTACGAAGGGATGATAAGAGTCCTTTACGAAGACGGTGAAAGTGAAGACTTAGCTGAACTTCTAAGAGCACTCCCAGGAGTAACAACAGTAACAAATGCAGGTCAATCTACAGAAATGAGCACAATGACGTTTAAAGTAAAAGTTATTACTCAAAAAGAAGGAATTGAAGCATTTCAATTGTTTAAAAGCAATGCTATGGAGAAGTATCCTAATATAATTAAAATTGAAACAGCGAAAGAAACAATACAAGAGAAGTAATGCTATTTGGAAGTAAGAAAGATTTTAACCTACTAGTTCATATTAATAGAGAACTGCTTAAAGATGTCATAGAACAGGAAATTCTGATCTATAAGATGAATTTAGCAGATACTAATACTAATATATACGGAGAAGCTATGCAAAAAACTTATCTACAACCAGTTAAACTTAATTGTTTGATAACTAGAGGAGATCAGGTAGTAGATGTAGATGAATTTGGACCTGATTTAGGAAGGGATGCATCATTTGCTTTACTTAAACAAGACTTAGTAGATATATCATTAGTTCCAGAGGTAGGAGATATAGTAATGTGGCATGAAGATTACTATGAAGTAGATACAGTTAAAGAAAATGAGCTGTTTTATGGAAGAAACAACGACTATAACGTAGAAAGAACAGCAGGATTTGGTTCTTCAATATCAATAGTATTAGATACTCATTTAACAAGAGCAGATAGAGTAGGAATAGCAAGACAAAGCTTATAATAATGGCAAAGAAAAACAGACCAATACCAAAATCACAGAAAGAAATAGCTAATAACATAATTAGCTCACAAGCGTCTGGACCTAAACCAACTATTGCTGACAATACAAAAAGAGAACTACAGAGATCTGTAAAAAACGATACCACCAAAAGATTACACATTGGTTTAAGGGATATAGATGAAACAATAGTCTACTATTTTAACAATGTTATTAAACCCTCTGTAATACAGAATGGCTCTCGTAAGAACGTACCGGTATTATACGGTTCTCCGGAAAGATGGAAAGCAGTACAGAAAGACGGCTTTTACCGAGATAAGAATGGTAAGATTCAAGCACCTTTACTTATGTTTAAACGCGATAGCGTTGAAAAAAATAGAGGTTTAGGCAATAAGGTAGATCCAAACAACCCATTAACGTATGGTATTTTTAAAAAAAGCTTTTCTAGAAAGAATATATACGATAGATTTAGCGTATTAACCAATCGAAGTAAATCAGATGAACTATACGGGGTAATTGTACCGGATTATGTTACATTATCGTACTCTTGTTTAATATTCACAGATTACATTGAACAAATGAATAAGATAATAGAAGCAATAAACTATGCTTCTGACTCTTATTGGGGAGATGAAGAAAAATTTAGCTTTAGAGCTAAAATAGACACGTATACTACAGCTACAGAACTAACACAGGGGGAAGACAGGGCCGTAAAGACCACTTTTACTATACAGATGCACGGATATATTATATCAGACTCAATACAATCACATATTGCGGGTATGAATAAGTATTATTCTAAGTCTAGTGTAAACTTTAAACTAGAAACAGCAGGTACTTTAGAAGAGTTAACAGCAAAAGCAGGAACATCTCAAGCAGAAACAACTACAAGGTTTATCGATTCAGCAGGAGGTGGAATACCGGCACAATCAACACTGACACCCGACGAAATAGCTTATATAGGTACAAATTTAACAGTTACTACAGTAGGATCGTTAAATAACAACTGTATTACCTTTAATAACTTAGCATTCGTACCAGCACCAAATGGATTTATACCAGGAGAAGAAAGATTCTCACTATATATTAACGGACAACATATAGCCCCACAAGACTACACAGTAGTAGAGGTAGGTAGTAATATAGAGATATGTGTTGACGTAACTAACCTGGGATACAACATAGGATCAGGAGATCAAATTATTTTTACAGGTAAAATAAAGAACGTAACATAATGGCTTTAATACATTGGAAACAGATAGATGGCGATTTAACAGGTTCTAGAGTTCTAACAGGATCTCTAGGTATCTCAGGGAGTATAAACCTGACAGGTAGTGTTGAACAATCATCAGGGTCATTTACTTTGAACTTCGACGGAGCAGCAGACTATTTTAGTGTTAATGTAAGTGGAGAAGAAAAGTTAAGAATTAATGAAGAAGGTACTTTACAAATGAAAGCTCAAACAACAACACCAACCGCAGTATCCGGTGGTTTATTTTACTCAGCTTCAAACGATTTTTTCTTAGGGTTTAGAGATTAACCCATATTTATTACTATACGACTCAATTACTTAAACAAAAAATTATAACATGGCAAATTGGAAAAAGATAATTGTTAGCGGATCACAAGCTATATTAGCGAATGTTAAAGCTGACAATTTAACAGCAGGAACCGTTCTGATAGGTGGAACTAGCGGGTTAATTCAGAACAGTGGAATAACATTCGCTTCTTCAACATACTCTTTTGGAGCAACTAGTTTAGTTGCAACTGGAGCCTCTTCAGCACTAACAGGTTCCTTTACAGGTTCCTTCGCAGGAGAACATACAGGAGATGGATCTGGCTTAACCGGTATAGCATTAGATATTGATGCTTTAGCTAATACAGGTATGAGTAACACCAGTTTAGTAGACGGTGACTTATTTGTAGTTTCTGATGGTGGAACAGAGAAAAAAATTACTTACGGCCAGTTATATAAAAACATATTTGACGAAGTAGCCGGAGACGTAACAATTTCAGCAGCAGGAGCATCCGTAATTGGAGCAGGAGCAGTAGAAGGTACAATGTTAAATACAAACGTTGCAGATACCACTACAATAGAAGTTTCTTCAAATACATTATCTGTATTAAAAGTACCTAATGCTTTATCAGCAGGAGCTGGTTTAACTGCACCAGGAACATTTGATGGTGCAAATTCAAGAATATTTAGTGTTGACTCAGGATCATTACTTCCTTATATTACAGGATCTACATTTGGTACAGTTACTGGAGATGTTACAATTTCTGCAGCAGGGGTAGCAACAATAGGAGCAAATAAAGTAGACGGATCTAAATTAACAGACAGTATTACAATCGCCCAAGATTTAACAGTAACAGGGGATTTAATTGTAAACGGAGACACAACCACAGTTAATACAGCAAACCTACAGGTAGAAGATAAATTCATATTTGTTAATGCAGGATCAGGATCAGTATCTCCAGTAGGAGAAGGTGGTATAATCGTAGAATCTGGATCAGCAGGATCTGGATCAGCATTCTACTTTGATGGAAATGCAGATAGATGGTCACTTGCTAACAACTTAGGTAAAGAAGCAACTACAGCAACTCCTGAAGCATATGCAGCAGTAGTAGTTGATATAGATGCATCAATGACAGCAGATGTATACGAACAAGTAGGTAACATTAAACATGAAGGTGGAGACATTTACATCTGGGCATAGTAACACAGTACAATAGTTAATTAAATAATAAAAAAATAAGTTATATGGGTATATTATCAAAAATTACCAAACCAAAAGGTTCTCAAGAATTGACAGTAGAAGATCTTAAGTTTCTTCTATCTAAAATGAGAATTGCAACATACACTGGAGAAGAATTTGAACACTTTTACAATGTTTGGGTAAAGCTAACAGAAACATTACACTATTTAGAAAGCAAAAAGGGGACTTAAGGTCTCCTTTGCTATTTATACGTATATTATAGGCCCGAAAGGGAAGTGGACTCACATTGAGCAACCAACCGTAATTGTTTAGAATATGCCAAACTGGAAAAAACTCATAGTTAGCGGGTCTGATGCTAACTTAAATTCGATTGTAGTCAACTCAACTGGTTCCTTTGGAACTCAAGTTAGGATAGGAACAGACACCTATACAGGAGGATCTTTAATAGCCTCTGAAGGGACAAACTCAAGAGTCGCAAGACTCGGTAATATAGAGGTTGTTAACAACGCTACCGGTGGAACCTGGACAGGGCAATCAATACACGCTGAAGGTTCAAACAGAACTCTTAGATTCACAGCAGGAGGAGCACTAAATACCTCTGATACATCAGCATTTAGACTTAAAGCCTTTTTAAATCAAGCAAGAACTGTAAACTACACTGCATTAAATGTAAATGGAGGTTACAACCAAAATACATTAGCTGCTGATTACACCTATATAAAGGTAGACGGAACTGTAAACCAAACAGGGACAAACCAATCAGGATCAATCACAGGTATTGATTATGACCCAGGTCTTACTAACGCTTTATCCGCAACCCATTATGCTTTTCGTGCTAGATCGGGAAATATTGTATTAGATTCTGGTAAAGTAGGTATAGGAACAACTACACCTATAGATAAATTACATGTTGATGGTGGTGATATTAGAATTAGGGGTGCAAACGCAACTTCAGATTTAATTTTAGACCATAATAGCCAATATAGTGGTAGTAGAATTAGAGGTATAAGAGATACAGGTCCCGATACTCAAGATTTTGGTAGTAGTGCATTACAATTTTTAACTAATGATAATAGCACTACGTCAGCGGAAGTTCAAATGACTTTAAGTTCTGAAGGTAAATTACAGATAGGATCTGGTTTTGCCCCAGAAAAACTAACAGTAGCAGGAAATATAAGCGGTAGCGGTAACCTATACCTAGGAGGAGATAACTTTTACCTTGGAGGTAGTGAAACAAGAATTAGAACATATTCTAGTTACTTAGGATTTTTTGCATCTGGAGGATCTGCTAAAAACATTAAAGTAGGAGGATTAGGAGTTACCAATGACTTCTCAGATAGCTTCCCTACAAATGGAATATACTCAAAAGGAGATATAGTAACAAGCGGATCAGTTACAATACATACAGTAGACAATGCAACATCTGATACAGATAAATTCTTAGTTTCAGATGCAGGTACTGTAAAATATAGATCAGGATCTCAAGTACTAGCTGATATAGGAGGGATATCATCTGCTGATATATCTGATATGGTAACCAAAAGTACTAATCAGACAATATCTGGTATAAAAACATTTTCTAATCAAATAACACTAGACGACGGATCCGGGACAAGCCCAGCAATAAACTTCTTAAACGGTGATGATCATAAATTTACAGTAAGCGCCGGTGATAATAACCGTACACTAAATATAACCCACGAAGGTAACGGCGGCAACGATATATCGATAGTTTCTACTCAGAATGATTATAGAGATGCTGTAATAAAGGTAGGAGGAACTTCTACTTACGGTAAAAATATACAACTATCAGGTTCTTTCACATTCCTACCACAATCCCAAACCGGTAGTATACGAACAACTTCAAACCAGCCATTAGAACTAGTACCTAACGGAACAGGAACAGTAAATATAGGGTCTGCTGCTAATGGGACAATTCTATACCATTACTCTCAAGAAGACGATGGAGTACATACATATAGAACTCACGGAGCACATTACTCTTCAACATACACTACTGCTGCATCAGGTTCTAGATTCTTTCAAGACCTTACAAGTAACGGTAATATATATGCTCGTGGCTTTGCTGGAGTAAATATAGGACAGGGGAGTAATAGTAATAGGTATGGACTTTGGGGTTACCCACACGGAGCAGGATCAGGTGATGGAAACCTTTACATGGCACCTAGAAATATAAATTCTTCAAACGGGTCATTTATAAAACTAGGACAAAGAGACTCAGACACAGCAGCAGACAAAGGAACAGTCGTAATAACAGCTGGAGATCCAACCTACCATAGTATGACAGGTGATATAGTATTCAACTATAGTTCATCTAGAGTAATGAAATTAGAAGGAGATTCTGGATTCGTTGGTATGGGCGTTCAAGCACCTTTAGCACCTCTACACATATCAGGTGGTGCAGAATGGAGAACGCTTTACTTAGAAGCTCAAAACCCAGCTGTATACTTCAAAGATCAAGGAAATACAGAAGGGTACCATATTGGATTAAATAGTGACCATCTATATGTACTTAGAGATAGCGACGGTAACGGAGATTATAATAACATACTAGCCCACTTTAATTCAACTGAATTTAAAGTATACGGAAATCAGACAGTAGCAGGAAACTTAACAGTGGATGGCACCGTAACAGCACAGGAATTCCACACTGAATTTGTATCTTCTAGTATAATATACGAATCAGGTTCAACTAAGTTTGGAGATACATCAGATGATAATCACGACTTTACAGGTAGTGTTGGAATTGATGGAGATGTAAGATTAAAAAATAGCGGTAAGATTTACCTTTGGAAAGATAATAGCAGTAATTATATAAATTATAATAACTGGATATCTTCCACAGGAGCAACACAAACTATTCAAAATACAGGTGCTGGCGGTATAACATTTAAGACTCTAACAAGTGCTAGAATGTTTATTTCTAGCTCAGGTAACGTCGGGATCGGAACGGATAGTCCTAGTGAAAAACTTCATGTAGCTGGAAATATAAGTGCAAGTGGGGATATTAGAGCCGAAGGAGATTTAGAAGTAGGATATAATAACACCAATTACGACCAACGATTGGCACTAAATAATGGTGCTAATAAAAATTATATTTACACATCCAATTCAGCATCAATACAAAATGCTCAATTAACAATTAAAGGAGGTAATTATACCCATGTAGTCAATTTTAAAGACAGTTACAATGGCGTTGGTCAAAACTTTGATGATTTAAACTACGCAACACTGTCAGGTGGGTATACTAATGATTCTAGATTAATACTATTTAACTCTTCTTCCCAATTAACAACAACAATAAGTACAGCAACTTCATCACTTAACCATACAGATGTATATGGGAATATAAGACTTACTGGCACCACTGCTAATACTATAAACTCTATAGTAAATTTAACATTAAATGCAGACAGTGATTCAAACAGTGGAGACGGGTATAGAAATATAATATTTAAAAATAGAGGAACAGAGACAGCTAGAATAGATCAAGATGGTCAATTAGGACTAGGAACAGATAGCCCAGAAGCTAAGTTAGAAATTGTAGATACTACACCTACATTAATACTAAGAGATAAACGTAACTTAAATGTTGGAGAATGGGACGATGTAACAGTAAGTAGAATACAGTTCAGCACATCAGATACTACATCACCAGGAGCAAGAGCTTTAACAGAGATTGAAACATACAGTGGGACTGGAGCAGCATCAGGCCCTGAAGGAGAACTGAGATTTAAGACTTCTGAAAATACTGATGCAACTCCTCAAACTAGAATGACTATTTCTGCAGAAGGTTATGTAGGTATAGGTACTACTTCCCCTTACACAGGTCTTACAGTAGCCGGAAATATAACTACCTCTGCTAACTCGTACATTATATCAACAAGGAAAATATCTGCTAGAGATGGAAACGGACTTGAGGTTGTAAATGATGGAGGAGAGGGTATTAGCGTAAATGATAATAACAGTATAACACTTACAGACTACGGATCAGGTACGCACACAGGCACATTAGCAAAATCATTAGGAGTTGATTCTTCAGGTAAGGTTATAGAGGTAGTACCTACTGCTGCCGGTATAGACGGATCAGGTATATCTCAATCACTAGCAATATGGTCAGATACAGATACTGTAACGGCAACTAGTAACCTTAAGTACTTTAGTAACAAGGTAAGACTTAGTAATGCCGGATACGATACATTAGAATTAATAAGCTCGGTAGCAGAACATAGTTCCATGAAATTCCTTTCTGGCTCTGTAGGCTTAGGTAGAATTGGATGGCACAACTCAGGATACCATTTCCCAGGATCAAATTCACAAGCGTTGATGCTATTGGGTAACAAAGGTATTAACTTCGGTATACCGTCAACAGGGTCTATTTCAATAATGTCAGGATCAGCTGATGTTATTATGGCATTAAGCTCTAGTGTAGGAATAGGAAAAACACCTAGCCATAAATTAGATGTTAACGGCATAATAAGATCAGGAGATACATCTACAACATCAAACTATGTTTTAGTTGAAGGTGCAGCAGATAATGATACATACAAAGTATTTCATGGTAAACGTAAGTACCCAAGAATAGATCTTACAGATACTTACAGCGGAGTACATAACACCTTCCAGATTTGGAACCTAGGTAATCAATTAAGGTTCGGACAATCAGCAGGAGGATCAAATACTGCCGCTTTCTTTATTAACGGAAGTGGAGCAGCACCCGTTACATTTAATACATCTGTAGGGATAGGTCATCACAGTTTAACTGGCACAAGCTACAAACTACACCTATCATCTTCTACTGCTAATCATATAAGATTAGAAAGAGAGAACCACGATTCATATAGAATAGCATTATCTCATAGCGCAGGTTTAGGTTTCTATAACTTAACTGATAGTAGAGATGAATTAAGATTTAGAGGAAATGGAGATGTACTAATACCTAGTGGAGCATTAGGAATTGGCACTACCACACCAACACATAAATTACATATAATAGACGGATCAGACAGCTTTAAATATGGGGCAGATATAGGTAACGGTTTTGACGGAATAAAACTTACCGGAGGAGCTCCAGGAATAGAGTTTGTAGGAAACGGAGATGATTTTATAATAGGTAAAATAACTGCAGGTCTAGCATTTTTTAATAGCACTGATTCTAACTATAAAATGATTCTTGATGATGATGGTAATCTTGGTATTGGTACAGGAACATCTGCTATTTCTGAAAAACTAGAAGTTACCGGTAACGTTAAAGCAACTAGGGTAATATCAGATACTATAAGAGATACTAATAATAATGGACACCTGGTTACTACTGTTACGAATGCTTCTAACACTACAACAATTGTAGGTAATGTAGCTACAGCAAACACATTAACTTTAGGTGTAAAAGACTCAGGTATTGTAACTACACAAGGAAGCGTAGGTATTGGAATAAGTACACCAACTTCACCACTACATATATACAAAGAATCAAACACTTCAACAAGTTCTACCGGTACAACTTTACTAAATTTAGAGAATAATGTAGGATCCGATTTACAGCAACAAAAGAGTTTTATTGACTTTATCTTAAGAGATGCTAATGACAATGAAACACCACAAGTAAGAATTGGAGCAGAAGTAGGAAGAAACGCCAATGCTGATAGTCAAGAAAAAGAAGGCTCTGGTGCTTTTGTAGTATATACAAACAACGCCGCCACAGTCAGTGGTTCAACACCTACTACACTTGCTGAAAAATTTAGAGTAGACTACCAAGGTAATGTAGGTATAGGGACAACAACTCCAGATAGTTTATTACAGTTGTATAAAGCAACAGGTAATACGACATTAAAAATTACATCAAATACTGATAACGCTTTTCTTTACATTGACTCTAATCAAGACGGAGCCGGAGGAGAAGAAAGTGGTATAATTCTTGCAGACAATGGTACTGCAAAATGGGAACTATTTAAAACAAGTGGTAACGATTATTCAATACATGATTATACACGTGGTGCTTCTTCATTTAAGATACAAGATAATGGAAATATGTTCCTTATGGCCAACGGAGGAAATGTTGGTATAGGAACAGAAACATTAAGCACTGTTGGAGGTACTGCTAAACTAACTATAAGTGCTGGAAACAGTCCTGTTTCAATAGTTAACGGTACCAATGATGGAATGTACCTTAGAAGATTTGACGATCAAGATGGGCATTATCAATTACAAACAACCGTAGGTAGTGGTAATTCAGGAACATTATCATTACAGACTTACGGAGGAGATTTAGGAGTTGGAACAAGAACACCATCTAGTAAATTTCAAATATCTGGAGGTAATACAAGCACCGCAGCAGATGCATTATTCTCGATTCAAAAGAACGAAGAGGGTTATGGTTTATTTGCTGGTATTTTAGGATCCGGAAACTCATGGCTTCAATCTTCTACAAAAACACAATCTGCATACTATGGATTAACATTACAACCTAATGGAGGAAATGTAGGAGTTGGAACTACTTTAACCCCTCAAAAATTAACAGTTCAAGGAAACATTCAATTAAACCATACATCTGGAAACTCTCAGTCAAGCTACGATTTACGATTTAACGCAACTAATTCATCTGGACAGAGTCAAATAAAAGCAGCAATGTATGCTGCACCATATGGTAATAATACTAACGGAGGAAACTTTGTACTAAAAACAGCAAATACAGGTAATACGTTAATTGAAAGATTTAGTATCAATGCTCTTGGAGCAGCAAGATTTAACCAGTACGGATCAGGAACACATACAGGAACAGCTACTAAAACTCTTCAAGTTGATACTAACGGAAATGTAGTAGAAAGTAATATAGTAAAATTTGCACCAAAAGTTGAGTATTCCGCATTAGCTGCTGATTTAGCAGAAAACGCCGTTGTAACATTACCAAACTCGCTAACATACACAATATCATCAGGAGGATATGAATACCTAGAAATCTTCTTAGATGGAATTAGACTAAATAGAACAATAGACTTTGAAGAAGTAACAACAACTACTATCAGAGTATTGATGAATATCCCACAAGGATCAGTTTTAACTTATAAATCTTTATCATAATGATTAAATATATCTCAGAAAAACAACAAGCACTTCAAATTATAATGGATAACTACAGTAGCTATACCATTGATTCAGTTAATAAGAACGTAACACTTAATGTAACAATAGCTTATGATATAGGTGATATAGAAGAAAAAATAACTATGATAGAGACGGAATTAAATATACTAGAAGGTGAAGTCGAAAGGGAAAACGAGGAACTAAGTATTAATCAAATCCAAGATTTAAATGACTCTTTAGAGCTTTTAAAAAACCTGTTAATAAAATTAAACTAAGTAAACTTAATGGCAACAATACTTACAGTAAAAAACGCTGGAATAAAACACTGGGATGATCCTACTGCTTGGGTAGGAGGAGTTGTACCCGGCAAAACCGATAGAGCGTATATAGAGTCCAGTTTTACCCAAATTAATTTTGGAAACGGATATCTCCCATGGGAAGGTACCAAGTCGGAAATAAGAGTAGATACAACCTCAGGATTCCCGGCTACTTCTGGTTCATTTTATACGTACACTTATTTATCTCAAAACATAATTAAAGTAGATTATGATACAATTAATGGAGATGACTACTTTAACTCATGCTCTATAGACCACAGCTTTAGAGAATGGTCTACTTCTGAATCAGGAAGTGTTGACGACGATAAAGCATATGGCTACTTAAAAAATGATGCCCCAGTATTTAGAATGGACCATACACATATTTATGTTTCTGGTTCCAGTACCTGGCATGTAGGTAGAGTTTATCTTAGAGACCACGCAAAATTTACCGTAAAAGATACTGCAACTTTAGCATTAGATTCTGATCCAGAAGATGCTTTTGTAGGAATAGCAGATGCATGTTTTGAAATGTTTGATCAATCAAATGCTATATTAACAGGTTCAACAGAAAGAAACAGTAGTTTAATACACTTAGAAGACGACGTATACTGCTCAATTAATATATCAGGATCTTCGGACCTTAGAACAAGAACTACAGTTTCTACATCAGTTAATACAGGAAGCGGAATTATACCAGTAGCAAACGGAAGTAATTTTGAACCAGGAGATTATATATCAATATACGGCAAACATGATGTAGAAGTTCAAGGCACACACGGTATTAACACCAACTCAGATTATGAACCATACTACTACACTACAACAGGATCAATTTACCCGTACTTTCATAATAACGTAGTCAAAGATGAAGACGAAACTTTTGAAGTTTGTGCAGTAAATGGAAATAATTTAATAGTTAAAAAGAAGTTTACTCCCGTAGGAACTGTAACACATACTCAAGGAGCAATTACAAGAAGAGTTTATCAAAAAGACCACGGTAGATCAAAAAGTAGATTTACAGGAAATAAAACATCAATAAGTGTAAGATCTGAAAATAACCAATACAAAGCAGGTGATAGGGTAGCTATTGGCAATAGTGTATACACGGTACTAGAGGTAGCAGATAAATTAATACCATTTAAAACAGTAGACTTTGTAAATGGTGATAATCTAGACGATTTCTGGGTTGATGAATTTATTGGTTCAGGATCTACTAACGAAATAAAATGCAACTCAGGATTTATAACAGGTTCTACAGGGCTTCAGATGTCTGGAAGTTTAGTAGGCACAAGTAACTATTATAAATCACTTTTCATGAAAGATATGAAATTGAGAGACTTAAAAGTTACATTAACATGTAGTCAAGTCGACGACAGTGGAAATTGGAATGGTGATAGGATGGCAGGAGTAAGTATTTGTGAGGAGCCCTACAATAGGGATAGAGTACTTTCATTCTATAATAGATACACTTACGCAAAAGCATCTTATATAGGGATATACTCAGATGATGTTTACTATGGATCTAGAGTAGATCACTGGTCTAGATTAGACGGAGACGATTTAATTAATACCCCTAATATTAGTAGCGGTATGAGAGAAGGAGAAGTAACTGTAGAGATAAATGCTTTACGTGAGAATGTAGACTTTACATACCAAGGTCAATATTTAAACTCATCTGTAATTAATAGAAAAGCAGGCTCAGTAGCAATACACCTACGAAGAGAAGGCTCCAGTATAAAAAAACTAATTGTTGAAGAATATGTTCAAGAGCTGGTATTAGATACAACAGATTCTATAAGTGTAGGCTCTAAAGTACATCTAACAGGAACTGAGGTACTTCACCCAAGTGGGCAAGAAGTAGTAAAAATAGCATCAACGATAACAGATATGAGAGGGTATGAAAATATCCCATCTAAATTTGCTAAAGGAAAAGACTTAACAGATTGTGTTGTCCCGGTACTCTGGTCTAATAACGGTAACCAAAATAGATATAGAACTAGTAGCACATCTTCGGATAGAGCTAGACTAGACAGTTTATTTTCAGACCTTAACCACTATGATTATTACTTAAGACTAGACTCATCAAACCAGTCTTTTATAGATCTGAACCTAGGGAAAGAAGTGGATATAGACGCTGTTGGTTTAGCACATTTCTATAATCTACCAAGTCACTATCCTGCTACATATCCCAAAGGTGTTGGAATAGAATACTCAACAGATGGACATACCTGGAGTGTAGCAAGAGCACAGGCAGACGATACAAGATTAAGTAACCAAGGAGCAGACTACCGAATATATCAATTTTCAGAAATAACTGCAAGATTTTTAAGAATTAGACTTAATGGAGCAAGTAATACCTCTAATAATAGGATTGTTGCTATGGGGTTCTATAAATTTGATGGAAGAGGAAGCAGTATAGAACTAAACAATACATCAGATTTAGCAGTTGGGGATACTATTACATTTATGAATCCGCAAGGAATAAGAGCTGGAGGATACATAGCATCACATCATAGAAATAATTACCGATCAGCAGTTCTTGCAGGTACGAAAACCGCAAGTGATTACCCGGGAGGAATTACATTACACTACACCATCACAGCTAAAACAGGAAATGTTATTACATTAGATAGGCTTATAGAGGGGTATGAAATACATCCTGATACCTTAGTAGTAAAATTAGATAGAGGGATAACAGTAAAAAGTCAAGCAGGCATAAGCAACTGTATACCTTTTGGAGGATTTTACTCTGATAGTACTAGTAACCCCTGCTATATTAATATTGAAAATGCTTCATTCTTATCCCTAGGTTCAAATTCTAGAGAGAGAATGTATTTTTACAGACACCCTTACGTAGGTAAGTATAATGTTTCTAACAATGCTTTCCACTACATAGAACCAGGCTCACCATACTTCAACAACTCAGGGATGGTTCGTAAAAATAACGCATGGATAAACGCTAGTTCTTTTAGTAATAGAGGTTCTAGAATGCACAGTGACCATAAAACACATGGTGAAATTTCCACTAGTTATAATTACCAATTTAAAAACGTACACGCAACAAGTGATTACTATTCAGGTAATATAATTGATGCAGGAAGGTATATGTACATTAATAGCCACTCAACACCGTATGAAGGAGGTAGCAATAGGTTAACTATAAGAAATAACTATTTTACATTTCAAGATTATGTAAATTTCCAATTAGGAGCTGATCACGGTAGAGAAACAGCACCTAAGAATAATACAAATATATACGATAATGTTGAAAGGCAAGGATCAGGGTATAGAAGAACATACAATGACCACTACGGTGTACATTCTAATCCAAATAATAGAATAGAAAGTACTAAATACTACCCCTTTACTTACCCAAATGGATTTAGATGGTATTCAGAAGCAAATATACTGGACTACCAATCTATGGGTACCGATTATCATGAGATGAGCCCAATTATAGGTAAGGATTACGTTTCTAATAGAAACCTTCTGGTAGACAACGGAAGAAGACTTATTATACAGAATAAAGACAAAAAGAACCAGTATGACATGGTTAACATATCTCTAAACAGAGCAGCACCAATGATAATGTCAGCTAACTTTTCAGTATATGAGGAACAAGAAATCAGGGTACAGCAAAAAATGACATATAAAACACCATTTGGACAGTACTATGATAATTACTTAGGTTCAACAACAAGTACTAATAAAGATATAAAAGGAGTACTGCTGTATCAAGATAGAACAGTAACTATACAAGCAGCCCCGATATCATTAACTTTTACTGATTTTACCTTCGATTATTCATTTACAGCCAAACCAGGTAACTATTTATATATGTTATTAAATAGAAATAGAGCATATTGCCAAACACTATTTACTTTCAAAGATATGAGCTTTAACGTAACAGGTACTATACCAAACAAGGTTTTTATATCTCAGAATCTATTTAAAGAACACAAAGTATTGCGTAGACCAGATAAAATAGCATTAGCAGATTATTCAGGTAAACAGAAAGTACCTAAAAAACTAGGTTCAAGAACAACAGTTAAATTAAGAAAATTTAAGTTTTAAATATGAAACAAAGAATCTACAACGGACATCCATTAGAATTTTATGATGATTCTAATAATAAAAAAGCAGAAATTAAAGTATCTGGATCTGATCTTATCCTTAACCCAGTAGATTCTTCAGGGACTGTTATAATTGGAGAAGACGGAGCAATTAATGATATTGAAGTAGGTGCTGTAGGTACTGCAGTAGACTTTACTTTTTTAGGTGGAGGAACAATTACGCCAAACGGTAGTACACTTGTATTAGGAGAAGTCGGAGACACTATAGATTTATCGAACGCAACTATAGGAGCAATTACAGCATCAGCATTTGTAGGTACATTTATTGGTGACGGTACAGATATTACAAACATCCCAATGGACTTAGAATCCTATACAGGTGATGTAGGGGTAACAGGTTCATTAGTAGTAACTGGAACCATAACCGCACAAGAATTTAATACAGAAATTGTATCAGCTAGTATTTTGTACGAATCAGGCTCAACTAAGTTTGGAGATACATTAGACGATACTCACTCTTTTACAGGTAGTCTACAAGTAAGCGGTGGACTAACCTTACCAGATGGAGTACTTTCAGATTTAGCACTAAACTTTTCATCTTCTGCTAATACAGGTATATACCTTGGCGATTACAATAGCAGCACAAAGCAGTTTAATATTGTAGTTGATGGAGGAATAAAAGGAGCATTTAATTCCGCAGGTATTACTTCAACCTCTAACTTATACACAAGCGCTGCAGGTTCGTTTAGAAACTATTCCGGTGTTTGGAAAGCAACCACAGGTCAAGCAGGAGGTGATGCACAGTTTATCTTAAATGGTAAAACCATTATGCATCTTGATGAAGCTGATGAGAGAGTAGGGATTGGGACAACATCACCAACAGTAGCACTACATGTTAGTAAATCAACAGGATTTAATATTAAAACAGAGAGAGCAATAGAAGATGGAGGAAGAAACGGACATAGTCATTTCTATACCGCAGGAGGAGCTCATATATTTGGACGACCTTTAATACTGGAAAGTTCATTTAGATTAGCCCCTACTACTCCTTCAAATACTACAAAGCACTATAGAATAACGAATGACTCAGAAATTCTTAAAGTAGCTTTAGAGGTAGGAGGTTCGACAACTACAAATAATATACTTACAGTATCAGGTTCAAAGGTAGGTATTGGAACAGCAACACCTGACGAATTATTTGATATTGCAGGTACAGCTAGATTTGAAACAGGTATAGCTGAAGGAACTATATATGTTGGAAATGATATTCAACATTGGGGAGACGGAGGCACTGGAATGTTTTTTGGCACTGACACAGTAGCTCTTAAAAATAATTCAGGTGAGACAAGACTTTTTATTAAGTCTGGCGGTAACGTAGGTCTAGGAACTACTAATCCAAATCACAAATTAGATATATACTCTAACGAAACCATTCCATTAAGAGTTCATAGACCTAGTAATGCTAACTTAAATTCCACAGGATCTTGGGGTATTGGATTTTCTACAAGAGGAGATGCAGTTAATAGTACATCAGATACTAGAGCTGGTATATTCAGTTACTATAACGGTAACTTATTCCTAGCTGCTAACAACACTAGTATTGCTTCTGATCCTTTTACATATGCTAGGGTAACTATTCAGTCTGCAGGTAACGTAGGTATTGGAACAACTAGTCCTGCTGAAAAGTTAGAGGTAGTTGGTTATGCAAAAGCTACTACAGGTTTTAAAGCAGGTAGTTACACTTTGCTTAACGAGTCCGGAAATGAAACTTCGCTAAGTAACTCTGCTTATTACCCTATGTTCTTTAAAACAAACAACTCTACGAGGATGACAATATCCAACGCGGGTAACGTAGGTATTGGGACTACTAGCCCTAGTTCTAAGCTAGAGGTCTATGATTCTCAAAATCCAACATCAGGAGATATTACAACTAGTAAGATCTACAGTAACGGTAACGTCGCAGCAAACGGCAATACTCGAACTGGATTAGATGTAGAAACAATCAGAGGCGGGTGGTACAACTCAGATACTACAGCTGGTAATTTTAAAGTTTCCAACGCCAATAGGATAGGAAATTCCGACCTTATAGGTGTTAAATCACTTGCTACAATTGATGTTGATAACGTTTACAGCGGAGTTGCTGCTGGTGGTTCCTTAACAGCTCTTCACGGTAAAGTAACTACAACATTCACAGCAGGTTCAGGCCCGGTTGCTAAAGGATACGGTTTAAGAATTGATGCACCAGAGGTAGCTACAAGTTCAGAAATAGCAACCTACTACGGCGCTTACATAGACGGAGCTTCTGTATCAGGAACCTTAACCAATAAGTACGCTCTTGTAACTGAAGCTGCTGCAGGTAACGTAGGAATCGGGACCGATAGCCCTAACACAAGACTACATCTAAGAGACGTAGACAGCCCTTATCAAATAAGATTACAAAGCACAGGAACAGAAACTTGGAATCTAGGTATAGGTAAAACAAGTTACTACGATAACACACTATTATTCCAGTATGGAGGAGATGGTGATAAAATGGCTTTAACAAGCACTGGTAAATTAGGTGTAGGAGATCTCAATCCTACAGCGAGATTAGTGGTAGTTGATAATACTCAATTTGCCTCAGGACAAGCTTCTGTAGAGGTATTAAGATTACAAAGAAAAAATACCGGTGGGGATATAAAAGCCACAACAGAAGGACATATTTCAATGTGGGCTACTGATTCTAATACCAATACAGAATGGGGTAGGATTTCTTGGGTAAATGACAACGCAGGAGATGGTGGACTTGAAACTGAAGGTGCAATGTCTTTCTGGACTAGTAAAGAAGGAGATCTTACTAGAGCGATGTACATTGATCACGACCAGCAAGTCGGTATCGGAACAACAGCACCAGACGCTACATTAAAAATTGTTGATGCTTCAAACTCATCAACTACATCTCTCAGTCTTAATAATAGAATCCTATTTAGAGGCGACGGGGTTATGTCATGGGGATCTGCTGCAGGACATGGACAGTTAAATTGGAGTGGAAACTACGCTTTAATAACAGGACTATCTGGGAAAGGATTAAAGTTTAATGTAGGAGGCTCATCTCTTGCTTTAACTTTAGATACTAACTTAGCTGCAACATTTACAGGAAATGTAATCACACTAGGAGGTTTGACAGTTGGAGACTCAACCGCAGATACAGCTCAAATAGGACTTAAACATCTACTAGGATACTGTGAAAATACAGATGTTGATACAGGAACTGAAGACATTAAATCTCTAGCACTATCAACATACCAAGCAGTCTTTTTTGACTATGTAATAAAGAACGGTACAAACTTAAGAGCCGGTACATTAACAGCTGCTCACGACGGAACAAATATTAAATTTAATGAAGTATCAACCGTAGATTTAGGTAACACGACAGACGTTAAGTTAAAGGTAGTGATAGATGGAAGTAATATGAAATTACAAGCTACAACATTAACAGATAACTGGACAATAAAAGCAAATATTAGAGGTATAAAAGTTTAAAACATATTAAATGGCGTTTTCAAGAGGACCAACAGTTATAAAAGATGGTATTGTATTCAGTATTGATCCAGCAAGTTCAAAAAGCTATCCAGGATCAACAAATGTTTATGAACTAACACGCTACGGCGGCACTACAACAGCAACATTTCCACCCTCTGGGCAACTATCAGGAGGTACAACAGTAACTGTACCTACGACAGGGTCGACAACTAAAGTATTCGGTTTCGACGGAACTAACGACAGTCTACTTTTTGCAAATAATAGCGCTACAGCACCTCTACCTGTTAACTTTACATCTTCAGCATTCTCGATAGAATCTTGGGTAAAACTTCAACAAACAGGTTCAAATACTATAGCAGTTATAGTCACTAGAGGAAATCCATTATGTGATGGCTGTGACGGTGGATTTAACACTATGTTTACCAATAGTTCTACAATATCAGTAAGATTTGACGCAACAGGGGGAAGTAATATAGCAAGTGTTTCTTATAACTCTTCTTCATATGATTTTAGAGATGATAAATTCCACCACATTGTAGGGTTAAGAGATGGAACAAACATTAAACTTTATCTAGACGGGGTAGAAGTAGCTACAAATAATAATGACAATAATGTAAACGTTAACATAGAAGACCATCTATACATATCAGGATGGAGTTCATATAGAGGAGAAATGGAAGTAGGTCCAGTAAGAATATATAATAAAGCACTATCGGCTACTGAAGTAAGCATTAACTATAACGCTCAAAAACATAGATTTATATAATGAATACAGGACCAAAAATAGATACAGACGCTCTACTGTTTGGGTATGATACTGGTTACCCATTAATTACTACAAGTAATGATTCATATAAATTTAACTTAGGTGAACCAACTACCAATAAACTAAACAACAATATACTAGGTCAAGGAAACGGTGCAAGCCTTGACTCAGATGATTTTGGTACCTATATACAATTAGCAGATATAACTTCCAGCTATTCTAGATTTCAACTACCAAGTATAACGGTTGTATCCAATGAAGTATACACCTGGTCATTTGAATTATATTCAACAGAGACGATAACACAGAGTGGAAATAAGTATTACTTTGATACAAATGAATATTCTGATCAATTCCCAACTAGTAACGATTTATCAAGAGTAGGATTTACAAACATAAGGCCATCTTCTATACCGGCAAATGAGTGGACTAAGTTTAGTTTAACAGTTACTATGAAAGCTAATTTAACTGGAGCTTATACCTATGACTTTTTTAATATGGTATATCCTCATTTTCAAAATAAAAAAATATATTATAGAAATATGCAGTTTGAAACTAAACCGCATAATACACCTTACGCAGGGCAAGGTAATACAAGGTCTGTAGAAAACTCATTAATTGATTTAAAAAGAAATACAACAATAAACATATCAGATGTATCTTTTGATACTGATGCACAAATGTTTTTTGACGGAACCGATGACCATATAACAATAAATAATCCCGGTATATCAAATGATAGATTTACTATTGAGATGGTACTTAAACCAGATAGTTATTCAAATAGCCCTATGTTAATTAATCCAAACAGTACAGGAATTGATCAATATATAAGAATTTGGAGTAATGGTCAAATAGGAGGAGTTTTTGTGGCAGCAGCAGATACCACAGGAGATACATGTAAAAGCACAACTCAATTAAGTACAGCAGAATACACACACTTTGTTATATCAAAAACACAAAGTGCAATAAAGGTATACATAAACGGTGAATTAGAAACAACCGTTACACCAACAGTATCAGCAGCACCCTGGACAGGTAATTGGGACATAGGACAAAGAGCAAATAATACATTCAACTACGATGGTGAACTTCCTATACTAAAAGTGTATAAAAACGAGATGTCAGCATCAACAGTAAAAAGTAATTTTAAAGGACTTAGGAGTAGGTTTAATATTTAGATATTTATATTAAATGGGAATAAATAGAGGAGCAAATATAGTTAGAGAAGGTCTTGTATACGGATATGATACAGGCTATCCCATAGTGTCGTCTAGTTTTGATTTTTATAGATTTAATTTAGGTGAACCTACAACTAATATAGCAAACACAGATACAAAGAGAACAATAGTTGGACACAATGTAGGTGGTTACGGTCATGTAGTAGAGGTATCATCCGCACCTGAAAAAGGAGATGGGTGGAAAAAGATAAATATTACAACACATGGAACTAATTACAGAATTGCACAATTCCCATATATTACTCATGTAGCTAATACAACAAATACATATAGTGTTGAATATGATTTTAATGAACTATCAGGATACTACTGGAAATTAGACGGTTCAACCGGTACTCTTGGAAGTAATATTAAAGATACCGGGTATATACATTCGTTAACACATACAAGGTCAAGTAACGGGAGTCAAGCTTTATTTTTAATGAATAATAATGTGAATAGAGCATCAATAGATGATACTATATACTTTAAAAATTATCAAATTGAAACTAACCCACATAATTCACCATTTACAGAAACTACAAGATCCTCAACAGGTTCATTAATAGATATAACAAGAACAACGGATATAGATTTATCCAATGTAACATTTGATAATAATGCACAAATTACTTTTGATGGTTCGGATGACTTTATAGAATTAGATCTAAACTTATCTGACCTTGTAGGAACAAATCCTACAGGAATAACTTTTGAATTTGTAGCAAAAGCAGATAACCTAACAAACCCAATAGGAATTAGCGGAGATTATACAGGCCCAGCAGGAACAGGATTTGGTATCAAAAGATCTTCTTCTAATAATAAACTAGAATTCAGAGTTTACGCTACTGGTGGTATTCCAAGATCAACAACAGATATACCTATAGACAGGTACTTTTATGGAGTATGCATTTGGGATGGTACCGGCACTGGAGAACTTAGGATTTACTTTAACGGAATACTAGAAACAACCTCATCCACAGGTACAACTTGGAATCATGGAAATGGTGATTTAAGAATAGGAGATATTTACGGAAGCATGGGCGCCCCTGGTGAATGGCAAGGAGAAATACCGGTATTTAGAATTTACGATAGAGCACTTTCATCATCAGAAGTAACACAGAACTTTAACACCTTAAAGGATAGATTTAATATATAATGGCAACAGGAGGAGGACCAAATAACATATCTAAAGGATTAGTAGCAGGATACGATACAGGGTATCCAGCATCTACTGGTTCTACTCATGAAACTAAGTATTACAAAGGACAGTTTCTACATGAAAACGTAATACCCGATACAACAACATTATCCAGATATAACAACCCAGGTTTTTCCGGAACAAACACAAACACAGGTAGATTACATCCAATACATAAAACACCGATTTGGAAATTAACACACATAGCTGATTCAGGAAAAGAGTCAAGATTATCAAGCGGGGAAGGATTTGGCTGTTACCATAGTTCTGTAACTCAATACGATGCAACATCGAAGTACATAGCTTCAATTTCATTTAAAGCAGATTCATCAAGCCCGGTAATTACCGGTAGTTTTAATAACGGGTACTCTAATATTGGTGGATGGAACTCACACGGTACATCAAAAACAATGGTACCTGAAGGAGATGGTTGGTATAGACTTTATACATTCTTCACCAACTCAACAACTTCATACTCAGCAGACGGCACTACCCTTTTATCGGGTAGATATGCAGGTAATACCTATACCACAATTGATCTACCCTCTGGAATAAGTACAGTAACACATTCGGTTGATACTGCTCAATACCTTGGCGGAGACGCTAATTATAGAGGCACTTACCAATTAACCAATACAGTACAAAACGATTATGATAATGTAGGCGCATCTATTTTAGATTATGGATTAGATGCTTCATATACAAAACCAGTATTTAACCCAGTATGGAACTTCCCAACCAGTAGTGCTAGTGATATAAACCAAACAATATACTTAAGAGTAAACATGCCTTCAGCAGGTTCAATAAGACTTAGATCATACGTATATTCAGCTACCCCTTATTTAACGGATAGCAAATACTGGAAAATATACTTTGATTCCGCAGGAGTATCAACGGGTAAAGAAATGACTACATACTGGAGCGCACCAATGAAATCACGAATAGTCACCACAGATGCTGCAAATGGTAATAATAAAAACTATAAGTTTAAAAAATACGGAACAGGTAACAGAGGGCATACCGATTTATTAGCTAATCTACCCGATAATGCTTTCAGCTCATCTTACAATGCTATTACATACAGAGGAGCAAAAACACAGTTTGTCAGTATGGACAGTAACAGACTCCCATATTTTGACGGTACGAATGATCGTATTGAACTCAATAAAGTATATCCTCCAGAGGATTCGATACAATTTAGTAGCGATAACAACCACATAACTTTTATTGCGTGGGTTAGGTCCGATGGTCCATCAAACGAAAGAAGAGGTATCTTCAGTTCTTATGCTCATCCAGAATTTGATCATGGTGGGATAAACCTATACGGTACGAGCACTGGAGCAATACAAGTTCAGACAATAGATACAGCTCTTGAAAGTCGCCAAGTTTCATCATCTAACTTTAGTATATACGATGGAGACTGGAAATGTGTAGGATTCAGATTATCAACACAAGCAATAACAGTGTTCTACTTTGACAGTAATGATGACTTAGTAACATCTTCTTTATTAGAAGACGGTACACGAACAGTTAATAGTTCCGGGTACAATGTCATGAAAGACTTGACAATAGGAGCTGAATTTGAGGGCTCAAATACATACTGGGAGGGTAGTATAGATGGAGTAAGGTATTTTGAAAAAGTAGAAAAGACAGACAAAGATTTAATTGCGTATTATAACTCAACTAAAAAAAGATTCATATAATGTTTATAGGTCCAAACACAAACGCAAGCAAAGTTAGCTGGGGATACGACACAGGATATCCAGTAGTTGAATCAAACTTAGATAGTTACAGATTTAATGCTGGGGAACCAACTTATAACTATGTTTCAGATAATAATAACCCATTCGGTTCAGTATCAGATTGGACAGAACATGGATGGCCTGGAGATGTAGAATGGAGTCAAGCAGAAAATGCAATCGAGTTAACAGCAACAAATGGATGGCATAGCATATATTACGAATTAGGAAACGGTGTAATATCGGAAAATATGTACGTATCATTTGAATATAAACTTAAATCACAACAAACCTCAGGAATATGGGGATTCGTACTTAACGGAACTTCGTTAGGTAATTACAACGTAAGTTTAGGTAATTTTACATCACCATCTCTTACAGAATGGAAAACCTACACAGGATCGTTTACCGGTGTTAATAGTACAAATGGAACTAGAATATGCATAGGATTGCGAGGCACAGACAACGGAGGTCTTACAGATACAATTTATATTAGGAGACTACAGGTGGAAAAAAATACCCACCACACACCCTTTGCAGGCTTAGCTTTTGCATATCCACCTAATGGACATGGATCTAGAGTAGCATATACAGGAAGTCAAGGTAGTAACTCAGGTCAATTTCTACCGACTTCACTAAAAAACATTGTACAGCCATATACATACCCTGCTTTTTCTGGAACAGGATTCCCAACAATGGTTAGTAGTGCTGACCAGTTATTAAAGTGGAAGATAAACGTAGAAGATGTAACATTTAATTCAAATGCACAGATGGAATTTGATGGTACTGATGATAAGATGAAAGAGAGCTGGCCTGCATCATTAAATATTGATAATACAGACAAGCCAAGGACTTGGGAAGTAGTATTTAAAACAGATACACTTACTGGAGTGCATTGTATATTCGGACATAAATCAGGCGATGGTTGCTCTCACTACTGTAATGGAGGTATTCGACAAAGTAGTAATAAAGTACAGTTTGTATGGTATGATAATTCTAACTATCAATTTCTACAAGGAACAACAACACTTACAACAACATCTTATTACCATGTAGTAGCAGTATGGGATGAATCAACATTATACCCTAGCCTTTATGTAAACGGAGAACAAGTAGGATCTTGGGGTTCTGCTTCTACTCTAAACTATTCATCAGGTATGCAACAATACAATATAGGGTTTAACTCTAAATCAGGAGGAAAGGAATACTTTGATGGAGTTATTCCGATAGTTAAATTTTATAGTAATAGATTAACAGAAACAGAAATAAAACAAAACTTTAAAGGAATTAAAAAAAGATTTAATATTTGATATTTATAATTAAAACATAATAACAATGAGTAGATTTCCAAACAGACGCTGGTTAGTAGTACCAGCAACAGACGTAGAAACTATAGATTTTAATCAGGTTTTAGAACATTCAGCGGAAGGTCTAAGATACTCTATAGATAACACAAAAACCTTCGTAAAGTACGAAGTTAATGAAATAACCGCATCATACTCAACAATAGGTATGGATGCTGAAACAGGAGAAGAAATTTCAATTTTACACGAAGCAGGTGTATATGGTAGACCGTCTTTTTATTTAGATAGTTACTCTGAATATACACATAGTGAAATACTAGCTTTACTAGCAACAGATGAATGGACTGATCAAGATGTATTAGATTCACCATCATAAACTTAGTATATGGCTTCTCATTTAGGACCAAATATAATTGAAGAAGGGTTAGTAGTTGGATATGATACCGGCTACCCGTTAGTGGGTACTTCTAGAGATGTCTTTAAATTTAATAAAGGTAAACCAACAACAAATTTACTTACACAAACAGGAGCACAATCTTTAGATGTCCGTACAGATATATACAACAATACAACAAAGACTGATCTTGGAGGCGGTAAATTTAAATTCGTTAATGACGGAACAGGTGGATCAACCATTAGACTATACACAAACGTTAATGATCTAACTGATAATGCAATTTACGGATGTAGTGTTAATTATGAAAACTTTAACCCTGGAGTAGGAACTGCCGTTATTTTAGATTGGTGTGATGTAAACAACACAGCATTTTCAGTAGCAAACTTTGGTTCTTCTAATAGGGTGTTTATGTCAGGTTCTAGATCTGAGTATAACTCTACATATCGGTTTCTAGATATATCAGTACCAGTAAGTTCATCTATTACGTTATTTAATGCACAAGTAGAATTAGGGGTACCTTCACCATTCACAGATGATATAAGATCAGTATCTGGATCGTTGATAGATTTAAAAAGATCAAAAGATATAAACGTAAGTAATGTAAGTTTTAACAGTAATGCACAAATAGCTTTTGATGGAACAAACGATTCTATAGAAATAGCTGATTCAAACGATTTAGATTTAACATCAAACCTATCTTTTGAATTTATAGTAAAAGCAGATTCATCTCAAAGTAACCCTTACCCGAGATTACTAGATAAAAGTGTTTACTTAGTACACCTTAGTGTGTCATCACCATTTTCTATCGCACAAAATATATCAACATCAGATGGTCTGAGGCAGGTAAATGTAGGGAGTGCGTTTCCATCAGATAAATGGACTCATATAATTACATCATACGACGGACAAAACGGTAGGATATATGTTAATGGAAGTTTAGTAGCAACAAATAGCTGGAGTACAACATTGCCCTGTAACACAAACAGTGCTACATTAAAAATAGGAGGAGATGGAGGAACAAATAGACCGCTTAATGGAGAGTTACCCATAGCTAAGATTTATAACAAAGTATTAACTGCAGAAGAAGTATTAAATAGTTTTAATAGTTTACGACATAGATTTGAATTGTAAGTATTAATGTAACTATTTATTATAGACCTTTTGGAAAATGAAAAAAGGATATTATTATGGCAAACGAATTTAAAGTAAAAAAAGGACTGATCGTTGATGGATCAGGCTCAGTAGTATTAGATGTCCGTGGTTCTCATGGACAATTATTTTCTGTAACAGACTCTCTTTCAGGATCGTTATTCGGTATATCAGATATATCCGGTATTCCTATCTTTGAAGTCTTTTCTGATGACACTATTAAAATGGGTACTCATGGAGCAGAAGCTATAATAATATCCGGTAGTACAGCTACCATATCTAACGGAATTCTTTCTGGTTCATTTTCTGGTTCTTTTGTAGGAGATGCATCAGGATTGACAGGTCTTTCATCAGGAGCAGTTACTGCAATTAATAATGCGACTGCTAATGAATTAGTAACCGTTGGGTCTACCACAACAGAATTAGATGCTGAAGCAAATCTTACTTTTAACGGAACACTATTAGATGTAACCGGTAATATAGCTTCATCAGGAACTGGTTCATTTGAAAAATTAAATATAGGAGCTACGCAAGGTTCTTACTTATTAAATGTAGGAGGTTACACAAGAGCAGGAGGCGTAGACTTACTAAATGGAGTTGTATACACAAACGCTGCTAGGATAACTAGTATAGAGGATAAAGTAAATAATACCTATTCCTCAATATCATTTGCAGGAGCAACAAGAAGTATAACTTTCATGACAAGTGGAAGTAATAGAATGGTAATAAACTCCGATGGTGATGTTAATGTATTGGGCGGTGCTTTATCCATATCTGGTGACGGTAGCAACGCGGTAACATTTACAGAAAGTAGTGCTGGAATTATGACCATTGCAGCTCCAGACGATATAATATTAGATGCTGGAGGCGATATAGCTTTTGACGCGGCTGGTAACGATATTAGATTAAAAGCAGCAGGAACAAATTTCGGTACGTTTACAAAAAGTGGAAATCATTTTTTAATAACTTCTAATGTTACAGATGGTGATATAAAGTTTTATGGAAATGATGATGGAACATCTGTAAACGCGCTTACTCTTGATATGTCAGACGGTGGTTCTGCTTTATTTAGCCACAACATAGGTCTTCCTTCTGGTGGTGAGCTTGATTTTGCTGCAGGCGATGTTAAATTTGTACATAGTAGTAATAAATTAACCTTAAATGGAGGAGAGTTAATGGTTAACTCAACACTCGGGGTTAATACAACATCAGTTAATTCTGCGAATAAGCTAGAGGTTCACGGACAAGCCAGAATAGACGGAAAGATGATGATTGGCGATAGCACCCTAAGTAATGCTGTTAACGCTGCTGTACAATTACAGATTAAAAACGCTGGTCAAGCAGGTATCAGGTTAGAAGACTCAGACAGTAATAATTTAGCGTTTGACCTTATTGTAGACGAGGGCGTAGGGTTTTTAATAAAAGAAACTGTAGGTGGAGATGCTGGAGATGATATTAGACTTACAATAGCTGAATCTACCGGGGATGCAACTTTTTCCGGTAAGATAAGCGGTACAGAATTAGAAGGTACTAGCTTAGATATAAACGGTAATGCTGATATAGGAGGCAATTTGACATTATCATCAGGGGGTAATATTTTCGGTAGCACTGGTGATTTTATAATACAAAATAATGCTGGCGCTCAATTTGATCTTAAATCAAATCAAGGTATAAGATTATTTATTGATGCAAATAATGACGACAACACCCGTAAATTTGAAATACTTTCTAATACAGGTAGTTATAATTCTGCTAACGTAGTTGCTAGTGTTAATCAAAGTGGTAATGCAATTTTTGAAGGAACCATAGATGGAGGAGCTATAACATCGACCGGTAAGATAAGCGGTACGGAATTAGAAGGTACAAGTTTAGACATTAACGGTAATGGTAATTTATCAGGAACACTTACAATACCTGGTGGTTTTGCAACTACTATACTAGACGGTGATAATGTTGTTGTTAAAAAACCTGACTACTCAAGTGGTGGTTGGGCAAGAGCATTGATGAATTTTAAAGAACACGATAACACATCTTTATATGCGATAGGAGCTTACGGAAGTAATAATACATTTAGCTATGGGTATATAGGTACCGCTTACAACGACACTACTATGAGATGGGCAGCTGATAAAACTGTTACTTTTGGAGGTAACGTTACGGCTGGTAGCAACTCTTTAACGGCTGGTGCTTTAGACATAAACGGTGATGCCGATATATCTGGAACGCTGACATTGGGAACTGCTTTAGCAGTTGCTGAAGGAGGAACTGGAGCAACAGCAAGTACATTGTGGTTAAACTCAAATGCTTTTTCTAATTTTGCAGTATCAACAGCTGATTATGATACCATTACAACTAGAGGTCTTTATAGATTTCAAGGAACCACAAACGGACCTTTCGGCACTTCCCATACTACAGGACTAACACTTACAGAAGGTAGTGGTAATTACGGATGGCAGATGACTTCTAACAGTAGTGCTAATAATGGAGAGGGGTTAGCATATAGGTATAGAGGTACGAGTTGGGGACCATGGCAAACACTAGTTACTAAAACATTTGGAGATGGCAGGTATGCAACACTAGCTTCAGGAAGTTTAGCAGGAACAGCAGTACAGCCGAATACTTCTCCAACATTTGACGACTTAACAGTAACCGGTAACCTTGTAATTACAGGAACAGTAGACACTTATAACGTAAATAATTTAAATGTAGTTGATAAACTTATTATCCTTGGAGCAGGACAAACAGAAGCAAACTCAGGAGGTTCAGGTATATTTGTATCTGGTTCAAGTGCTAGTATACTATGGGATGAAACTAATAATACCTGGGACTTTAATAAAAGCTTAGACATAATCGGTAATCTGACCACTTCAGGAAACATTACAGGAGGGGGATTAACACTTAATGGAAGTTTATCTAGAGGAACTTATGTTGCCTCATCTAACTACCATACAGGATCAGATAACATTGTATTAAAAGGAAACTCTGTAGGGATAAGCGGTATATTCTTCGAATCAGAAAAAGATGGTACTAACATTAACCATAGTACTGATTTTGGATTTATACAATACCATGCCTACGGTACAGGGACATCTGGAGAAAATGCTGAATTAATAGTAGGTGTTTCAAACGACAGTACAGATCACGTAATACTTAACGCTCCACACGCAGAAGGATTCAGGGTAAGAGTTGGTGCTAGTGAAACAGACTATAAGATCTTCCACGAAGGACATAAACCAGTCTATAGTGAAATATCAGGAACAGTTCCAACTTGGAATCAAGATACAACAGGAACTGCAGATAATGCTACTTCAGCATCACATGCATTAACAGCAGATACAGCTACTACTGCTGCATCAGCTACTGCTGCTGATACTGCTAATACTGCTACTTCTGCTACTTCAGCATCACATGCATTAACAGCAAATAGTGCTACTACTGCTACTTCTGCTACTTCAGCTACTTCAGCTACTTCAGCATCACATGCATTAATAGCAGATACAGTAACTACAAATGCTAATTTAACTGGACATATTACATCAGTAGGAAATGCAACATCGCTAGGATCATTTACAACAGCACAATTAAATACTGCTATTTCGGATGGTACAGTTCTAACTGCAGAAGCAGATACTTTAGATACTGTTGCCGATAGAGGTTCTAGTACAAATCAAACTATTAAATCTACAAATGGATTAGGTTTTAAAGTTGATTCATCAGCATCTGCTAGAATAGAAATAGAAAATGGAGGAAGTAATTGGGCATATTTAAGACTTAGAGACGACAGTACGGTATCATGGGATATCGCATCCTACAATGGTGGTAATCTAGAATGGAGACCTGCAGGTAGTGCTACTAATAGAATGACATATTCTTCTGCAGGGTTACTATCGGTACCTTCTATTACTACAACAGGAAATATACACCTAGACAACGATTCAGCTCAACTTCAGTTAGGAGATGACAATGATATGCAAATATTCCATAACGGAGCAAATGGTGAAATAAATAACTCAACGGGTAACTTTACTATCGACTCTGCAGGAGATATAATTTTAGATGCAGCAGGAGATTCTATACAACTTACTGATAACGGTACGCTTATTGGTAAAGTTAATATGACTTCACAGAACCTTACATTTATCTCCTCAGTTAGTAACAAGGATATGATATTTAGAGGTAATGACGGCGGTACATTTTTTACGGCTTTATCGTTAGATATGTCAAATGCAGGAACAGCTGCATTTGCAAGTGACATTGTTGTCAATGGTGACCAAATAAGATTTATAAATGACGCAGCAGCAGCATACCTAAGCGCAGCAGATGCTTTAATAATACAGTCTGATTATAATACCGGAGAAAACAAACCGATATACCTACAGCCTTCAGCAGTTACTGAGTTAACAGTAGCAACAGGTAAATCTACCTTTGTTGGTAATGTGGGGATAGGAACAGATACCCCAGCATCTAAATTGCATGTTTCTGGTACAACAGATCTAGTTACTATAGAAGGATCAGGAAGTGTACTATTTGACGTACAGGGATCCCAAGGTCAGTTATTCTCAATAACAGATTCTTTAGAAGGTACATTATTCTCTGTTAGTGACGTAGCTGGTATTCCAATCTTAGAAGTAGATTCTTCTGATAAGGTTACAATGGGTTCATTTGGAGCTAACACGCTTGTAGTTACAGGTTCTTACACACTCTTTGGTACAAGCTCTCCTAATACAACATTTGCAAGCACAGTTCAAATACATGAGAGAGCGTTATTACTAGACCATACAGACCATACACAACCTATATTAATTGTAGGAGGAGGCGCATCAGCAGGAGTAACCGGATCTTTAACTTTTTACACTTCAAATACAACAGGTCAGCATCAAATGATCATTGAATCTGGACACTCCTCAGGAGAAGTAAGATTTATTAATAATAGACTTATACTAGACGGGAAGTTAAATATAGGTAGTGTAGCAGGTACTACCACAGATACAGATAAATTCTTAGTACTGGACGGAGCAGTTGTTAAATATGTTTCTGGATCTCAATTACTAAACCAAATAGGAGGAATCGGTCCTTCCGGAGCAACATTAGACAGTGTAACTGATAATGGATCTACAACAACTAATGATCTTGCAACAGGTGCTTTAAATGTTAGCGGAGCAATTCGCTTAGAGACAGCTGCAGAGTCTGATATATACACCCAAGGTGATGAAATACACCTACTAGCAGGAGGTCCTGGCGGATCGGGATTACATGTAAACGACGCAACTGGACAAGTTAAAACCGATGGTGATTTCGCAGTAGGAACTATTGGTGCAATAAATCACAACTTCCATGTTTCAGGAAATGCAAATATAACTTCAACTCTGTTAGTTACCGGAAGCGCAAATTTCAAAAGTAACGTAGATATTAATGGATATATAGACGTAGTTCAAAATTCTGTCTTTAATAATGACTTAGAAGTCGGAGGAGATCTAGATACAGCAAGATTGTATGCAGATGAACAAATTACTGTTGGAGTAGATAACGGTGTTGATGGTAAACTATACATTAAACAAAACGATTCCACAATCAACAGCGGTATTATTATAAATCAACAAGGAGCAGGAGATGCTAGATTAGCGTTCCAAAAAGGAACAGGTACATTTGCAATGGGTATTGATGGAACTGATGGTAAGTTTAAAATGGCAGGTTCAAACCTCAGCGCAGGGACACCAAGCCTAACATTAACTTCAGGAAATGTTATTGTTAACGGAGATACAGCTCATGTAAGTACAGGGGAAACATCAAAATTATCTGTAAACGGTAGAATAAGCGGTCGCATCAGAAGAACACCAGATGCTACTTCAAATCATTCAGCAGTTGCAGGACAACAAAACTACTGGACAAAATTAGCGAAGTTTTCAATAACAAGTGCTGCTAATGAAATAAGAGCTACATACACACTGATGATGGAAGAGATATCTCAAGCAGGGTATATGAGATTTGCAGTTGAACTAAGATCTAATAGTTCAGGTACTACACCTCAAGTAGCTGATATTAGAATACTTGAAATGGCAAGTGGAGCAGATAGTTTTGAAGCAAGATCAGGAACCGGTGCTGGATCAGCATATCAAGCAGATAGTTTAAAATTAGTAGTAAACTCGAATACAGATATACAGCTGTGGGTACAAAAGAAACAACAATACGGAGTAGCAGCATTATTTGAAGATACAATAGTTTACGACAACTTCTTTAATAGTACTGATAATGCAGCAGTAACTTACTATAATAATTCATCATGGCAATCTAACGAACCTTTATCAGCAGCAGGAGGTAATGTTAGAACTAGAATGCCATCAATGGTGACACAGCATCAATATGCTTTCTTTTCAAACACAACATCATTAAGGTATATACCAAATTATGCTTCTTTTCTTGGTAGCTCATTAAATTATACATCACGTTTCTTAATACCTAAAGGCGCAACATTGGTAGGGGTAGGTATTACCACTCAATCCACCTTACTTGGTAATAATAAATTAAGGTTATATGATGCAGACGTAGTTGCATTACCATCACTATTAGACACGCAAACTTTCACAGTTACTGCAAACCGACAAACGTGGATACAGTTTAATAAGCAAATTAATATGAATGGAACAGCTGGTAATCAAAACGCAATAGCATTTGGGATTGAGGCAGCAACTAGCAGTAACCACTATTGGAATATGGTAGCTGTATGGAATATTTAAAAAATAAAAGGTAATAAGATATGGCAAGAATAAACGACAATATTAGAAGTAAGAGATTAAAGAAACAAGCTAGTTCTGCGGAATTAACAGAGATGGCTAAGAAAAGCAGAAAAGCGGAAATGAATACTTCCGGTGAATTAATTATGACATCTGAGATTAAAGAAGCAATCGAACAAGCATCAGATCCTTCAGTATTAATTAATGACCCTGCTTTATTTAATCAAGCTAAATTCTACCTTAAACAATTAGAAGACTTAAGAGAAGAAATAGAAGAAATACATGCATACATTGTAGATGCTTTTGGTAAAGATTCAACAGCAGCAGCAAGTGTAGGAGGAAAAGGTGATAAAGGTGATAAAGGAGACCCTGGTACTAATGGTGCAGACGGAACAGCAGGTGCTAAAGGAGACAAGGGTAACCCTGGTACAGACGGAACAAATGGTTCTAAGGGCGATAAAGGAGATAAAGGAAACCCTGGTACAAACGGTACAAACGGAACAAATGGAGCAAAAGGAGATAAAGGAAACCCTGGTACAAATGGCACTGATGGTACAAACGGTTCTAAGGGCGATAAAGGTGACAAAGGAGATAAAGGTGACAAAGGAGATAAAGGTAATACTGGAGATACTTTAGCAGTATCTAATAACAGTAACGATCGAATTATAACTGCAACCGGAGGATCAAGCGTTAATGCAGAATCTACATTAACATATAACGGCTCTAGATTAAGAACACCAGAAGTAACTTCAAATAGATACTTTCAAAATCCATCAGGAATACCGACAAATAACCTTGGAGATCCAACGGTAACCGAAATGGCTTTATTTGAATCTCAATTTTCCAATAAAACCGGGTTAAATAATAGTTATGATGATTTAAAATATTTATTGTTCTACATACAAGCTAACGAAGAATCTGAATGGAAAGAAGTAGAAGTTTCAGATGATCAAAAAAGAAGATTCTTAAGAACAAACAATTCAAATGTAGCAATACCAACAGGAACTTATAAATTTAGAGTTGAATTTAAAGGAAGATACTATACTTTTGCAAACGCAATGTACTGTTACTGGTCAAGTCAATCACATAATAGTACGGTACATGTTTGGAAAAAAAGATGTTCTGACCAAAAATGGATACAGCACACAAGTTCCACAAGTAGAGTATCATCTTGGCCAGGTCATTTATACCTACCTTTTAGCACAATACCTTGGCATGAAACAAATACAACATCTACAGGGCATTATACCCACGTAAGAATAGAATTTACACCTAATTACAGTACTGGAAATTACCAAGAAAGACCCCTTGCTCTGTACGGTATGCAAATATGGGGAGGATATCCAGCTGGAAGAAAAACACAACATTATTATGACCATAACGGTAGACTAAATATTACTAAAGAAGCAGATGTAAAAGGAATTTTACTATCTAATGGGAATAAGGTAATAGAAAACGGCAATTGGGTAGGAAACAACTCAGGACTAGTAGGACCAAAAGGAGACAAAGGTGATACTGGCGCAGCTGGTTCAAATGGTACAAACGGAGCAAAAGGAGACAAAGGGGATGCCGGTGCTGCTGGTACAAATGGATCAAATGGATCAAATGGAGCAAAAGGTGACAAAGGTGATACAGGATCAGCTGGAGCTAGAGGTCCTGCAGGAACAGACGGTGCTGCTGGTGCTAAAGGAGATAAAGGTGATGCAGGTGCAAGAGGTACAGCAGGCACAGATGGATCTGATGGAGCAAGAGGACCAGCTGGGACAGACGGTTCAGATGGAGCAAGAGGACCCGCTGGAGCAGCTGGGTCAGATGGGTCAGATGGTGCACGTGGCCCTGCAGGTGCTAAAGGGGATGCCGGTGCTGCTGGTGCAAGAGGACCTGCTGGTTCTGCAGGAGCAAAGGGAGACACAGGTGCAGCTGGATTAACTGGAGCTAGAGGCCCTGCCGGAGCTAATGGTACAAATGGTGCTGCCGGAGCAGCTGGAGCTAGAGGTCCTGCCGGAGCTAAAGGAGATACAGGAGCTAGAGGTCCTGCAGGTAATGATGCAAAGCTAGATGGTACATCTCAAGAAATAACTGTATCAACCGGTAAAGCGACAATTAACCTAGTCTTTGAAAACGGTCTACTTATATCTGCAAAATAAAAAAAACATAAATAAGTTGGATAGTAATATATTTATTCTTATATTATAATAATATTAATCGATTAAATAAAAGTTTTACAATTATGTCAAAAACAAAATTAACTGAAGAAGAAGTAAAGAGCTTAAACGAACTTCAACAAAAGAACGCAGCTTTAGTAAATGAACTAGGAACAATTAGCTTAGCAGAGATTAGCTTAGTAGATCGTTCTAATGCAGCTAAATCATTTTTAGAAGAACTTAGATCTGAAGAAAGAGAATTAGCAAAAAGCTTAGAGGAGAAATACGGAGCAGGTCAAATTGATCTTAAATCCGGTGAATTCATCGCAGCAACTAAAGAAGAAGAAGTAGTATCAGCAGAGTAATCAGCAAATATACATACTTATTTATAGGTTGGAGGGTTTTTACATCCTCCTTCCCTATTTATATAAGAGAAATAAAAACATTTATATACTAGACTGTTTTACATTCCTAAACGATATTTATATTAAACAATTAATAAACTAGACCAGACATGGCAGAAAAAATTATTTCCCCAGGTGTTTTTACAAGAGAAAACGATATTTCATTTGTAACGCCAGCACCAGTCGATGCGAGTTCAGCATTTATAGGACCGACGGTAAAAGGACCAGTAGAGCAACCAACTATAGTAACTTCATTTAATGAATATAAAGCTATATTCGGCGATATCTTTGTATCAGCATCTGTTAATAAAGAGTTCTTAACATCATTAGCTATTAAAAACTTCTTCCAACAAGGAGGTAATTCAGCTTTAGTAACAAGAGTCGTTAGTGCATCAGGAACTTGGACAAGTGCAAAATCAGGAGCAGTTACTGCATCTGCAGCAGCAGAAGTACCATTTGAACTTAAAACGCACGGTCAAGGAGTTATATATAATAACGGTACAGGCGCTGTAGATCATGGAGCAGAAATTGCTAATAGCGGCGGTACAATGAAATCTGGATCAGCTGACAACATAAGATGGGAAGTATCAGCTAAAGATAATGAAGCTGGAACATTTACTTTATCGATAAGACGAGGAAATGATAACCACTCTAATAAAGTAATTTTAGAGCAGTATAATAATGTATCATTAGATCCTAATAGTGATAACTACATTGAAAAAAGAATTGGAAATCAAGTAACAACTGTTGTTACAGATGGTACACAGAAATACGTACAATCTTCTGGTAACTATGTAAATAAATCTAGATATGTTTATGTTTCTGCAGTAGCAGGAGCAACTATCAATTATTTAGCAGCAGATGGCTTCACAGTTAACTCGAAAGGAACAACTTCATATTCAGCATCTTTACCACTAGAAACATCAGGATCGTTTTATAACGGTGCTGGAAACATCGTTAAAGCAGCTATGACATTTAACGAAGCAATATCCAATACTGATACACAGGGATTAGTAGCAGCAGATTACGAAACTGCGATAAACGTATTACAAAATAGAGACGAATACGTAATTAACGTATTATCAGCACCCGGTTTACTATATCAAAATGCAACTCATGCTACAGTGTTAGATTCACTTATGTCAGCAGCACAATTTAGAAGTGATTGTATAGCGATAGTAGATTTAGCTAATCACGGCTCAACTACAGCAAATTTAGTAACTCAAGCTAAAAAAGTAAACAGTTCATATTCAGCAGCATACTGGCCATGGGTACAGTTAAGCGGAGGAGCAGGATTGCAATGGGCACCAGCTTCTTGTACAGTACCTGGAGTTTATGCTTTTAATGATAGCGCAGCAGCACCTTGGTTTGCCCCAGCAGGTTTAGTAAGAGGTGGTATAACAGGAGTAATACAAGCAGAACAAAAACTAAGCAGAAATCAGAGAGATATATTATATGCTGCAAAAGTAAATCCAATCGCTACTTTCCCTGGACAAGGTATAGCAGTATTTGGACAAAAAACTTTACAGACAAAAGCTTCAGCATTAGACAGAGTAAATGTTAGAAGATTATTAATAGCTCTTAAGAAGTTCTTAGGAGATCAAGCAACAAACTTAGTATTTGAACAAAATACGATTGCAACAAGAAATAAATTCTTAGCAAACGTTAATCCTTACTTAGAATCAGTGGTACAGAGACAAGGTCTTTATGCTTACAGAGTAGTAATGGATGAATCAAATAACACAGCAGATGTAGTAGATAGAAATCAATTAATAGGTCAAGTATTTATTCAGCCAGCAAAAACAGCAGAATTTATAGTACTAGACTTTACAATTGAGCCAACTGGAGCAACATTTGTACAATAATTAAAAATAACCATATTTATAATAAAGTAAATACAACATGGCAGTATTAGACACATCAGAAGTAATGTTTAAAGCCTTTGAACCAAAGGTACAAAACAGATTTGTAATGTATATCGATAACATTCCATCTTTCATGGTAAAGAATGTTAAAGCACCTACCTTTACGGATAACATTATAAAACTAGACCACATTAACTCTTATAGAAAGATTAGAGGAAAAAGAGAATGGGAAGACATGACCTTCACATTATACGATCCAGTAACACCTTCTGGAGCTCAAGCTGTAATGGAGTGGGCAAGATTAGGATACGAATCAGTAACCGGTAGAGCAGGTTATTCTGATATGTATAAAAAGGATTTGACTTTAAATATTCTAGGTCCTGTAGGAGACGTAGTTGGAGAGTGGATCATCAAAGGAGCTATTTTAACAAATGGAGACTTTGGACAGTATGATTGGTCATCTGATGAACCAGTTGAAGTACAGATAACAGTAGCAATGGATTACTGCGTACTAAACTACTAGAAATTAACTTACATAGAGATTAAAAGAAAGACCCGGAACTTATCCGGGTTTTTTGTTGCCTACTAAATTTTTATTTCGTATATTTATATATAGAATAAGTTATAACTAAATAAAATTTATGGAATCAAAGTTTTCAATCCCAACAGAAGAGATCGAATTACCCTCAAAAGGTCTTTTATACTCACAAGACTCACCACTAGCTTCAGGTAAGTTAGAAATGAAGTACATGACTGCTAAAGAAGAAGATATTCTTACAAACAGAAATCTAATTAATAACGGTACAGTAATAGATAAGTTACTTAAATCTCTCATAGTTAATAAAGAAGTAAACTATAACGATTTACTTATAGGAGATAAAAATGCTGTAATGATAGCAGCAAGAATACTCTCTTACGGTAAAGACTACGATATTACATATAATGGAGAGAAAATCACAGTAGACTTAACAACATTACAGAATATAGAAATTGATGATAAGAAATACTCACAAGGTTCTAATTCTTTCTCATTTGATCTTCCTTCAACAGGTAATGCAGTAACATATAAACTTCTAACTCATGGAGATGAAAAATTACTAGAAAGAGAAATAGAAGGACTTAAAAAAATTACTAAAAACTCTTCACCAGAAGTATCTACAAGAATGAAATATATCATTACATCTGTAAACGGTATGACAGAGAAAAAAGATATAAGAGATTTTGTAGATAATTACTTACTAGCTAAAGATGCAAGAGCATTAAGAGCGGATTACGCTAAGAACCAACCCAACGTTAAGATGACATTCTTATACACAGACGAAGACGGCATGCAGGAGGATGTCGATTTGCCCATTGGGCTTAGCTTTTTTTGGCCTGACGCAGGCTGATCGTCTAAATATATTCTCACTTCTTCATGAAATAGTTTTCCACGGTAAAGGTGGTTATACCTGGAATGAAGTATATAATATGCCAATATGGTTAAGAAAGTTTACTTTTAATAAAATTAAAGAGTTTTATACTAAGGAAAACGAAGAGAATCAAAAGCAGTACGATAAAGCAAAAAACCGACAAGTTGCTAAACCTAACATAAAAACTAGATCAAAGCCAACTTATAGTACAAAGGCTTCTAGATAATAGAGGCCTTAACTATTTATATTATATAACAATACACAATGGCTGACGATAAGAACTTAGACCCGAAAAAAGCAGAAGAGGTAAAGAAAGAAACCGCTGCTGCCGTATCCCAGATTGAAAGATTTTCAAAAGAAGCAGAAAGAGCAAATCAAGCTTTAGTTGGAATAGCAGGTATGATGCGTAAAACAGCATCTGCCTCTGTAGACTTTGGAGCAGAATTAAAAGGAGCAGGCAACTTAACTAAACAGGTAGCAAGTCAAGCAGAAGCATTATCTAAATTTACGAAAGAAGATTTAAAAGATAAGACGAAGACCTCTGCAATACTAAAAAAACAGAAATTAGTAAAGGGTCAAATACAGGCTATAGAATCTAAAATTGCAGTTCTAAACGAAAAAGCAGCAAACGCAACAGAATCAGAATCTAAATTAATATTTAAAATAGTTGAAGGTTTAAATAGTGCAGCCGTAGAAGCAGAAAGTGTTTTAGGTACATTTCAAGAAATAGAAGATATTAATGATGATCTAAACAGTAAAACTAGTTGGATAGAATCTATAGCAGAAGTAGCAGGCGATATACCGGTAATTGGTAAATTTTTTAAAGAGTTTGACTCAGCAGCAAAAGAAGCTAGGAAAGCAGGAGCAGAAGGCGGTAGTGCACTGACAGCAGGAATGGGTGCAGTAGGTAAAGCTGCAGGTAAAATGGCATTAGCGTTTTCTGGTGCTATCTTTACTAAAGGTATATTTAAAACAAATCAAGATATAACAGACCTTTCTCGTAACTTAAACATAAGTAGAGAAGCTGCTACAGGTTTAGACAAAAAGTTTCGTGATGCAGGAATATCAATAAAAGGACTATCAGGTGATAACCTAAGAGAAGCTACAATGGCTGTCTCAAACCAATTAGGGATATCAGCAGACTTAAGTATAGAAACAGCAGCAGCAGCAGGAACAATGGTAAAGAAGTTTGGACTATCTGCGGAACAAGCAGCTAACCTAACTACATTTACTGCAGCAACTGGAAAGAATTTAAAGCAATTTAATGACAACCTTATAGGTACAGTAACTCTTCAAAATGCTGCAAACGGTACAGCTATTAGATACCAAGATGTAATGAAAGATATATCAGAAGCATCAGCAGCAACAACATTATCAACTTCTAAAATGCCAGGGGGACTAGCAAGAGCAGCAGTTGAAGCAAGAAAACTTGGTTTATCCTTTAGTAAAATGGAAGGTATAGCAGATAGCTTACTGGACTACGAAAGTTCCATAGCTAATGAGATGGAAGCAGAGTTACTAACTGGCCAACAGTTAAATCTGGACGGCGCAAGACAAGCAGCGCTTAGGAATGATTTAGTTGGTATGAGCCAAGAGTTAGCTAAAAACGGTATTACTCAAGCTAAATTCAGCAGTATGAACCGAATACAGCAAACTGCAATTGCCAAAGCAATGGGAATGTCCAGAGAAGAAATGGCAGAATCACTGATAAAACAGGAAGCAATTAAAAATTTAAGTTTCGATACATCCAAATCTCTTGATGAGAATATCAAAAAGGAAATGGAAGCTATTAAAACTTTAAGAGAGCAAGGAAAAATAAAAGAAGCAAATGCAAGACAACAGAAACTTCAAAACGAATTAGGAGAAACAGAAACTTATAGACAGTTAGAAAATAAATCTGCAGCAGAAGCACAAAAAGAAGCAATGCAAGATATGACAGCAGCAGTTGGAGATCTAGCAAGAGTGTTACAACCAGTAACTGCTATGTTCAGCAGTATATCAACAGTAGCTGGAGAAACATTTGTTTTCATAACTAAGATGGGTTCAAAAATGAAAGCACTTGGAGTAGTAATGATGGATGCTTTTAAACCTCTGAGTCAGTTAAAAACAATTCCTGAAACGGCAATGAAACTTTTTGGAAGACTTGGAAAATTTTTAGGAGGATCTTTTATTAAAGCAGGTGCAAAAGGAGGATTTAAATCACTTCTTAAAAAAATACCTGTTTTAGGAGCTTTAGTAGGTCTTGGATTCGCTGCAAAAAGATTTGCAAACGGAGACTATTTAGGAGCAGGTATGGAATTCTTATCAGGAGTAGCATCTATATTCCCAGGAATAGGAACTGCTGTTTCTGCCGGTTTAGATGTAGGGTTGATGGCAATGGATGCAGGAGGCGTAACAGGTAATAAGTCTACTAAAGCTAAAAATTCAAGAAGCACATCCCCTTCTGCTAATAATACTTCAGATGATGGTATTTATATGGATGACTTTACTATTCACGCTAATCCTAAGGACACTATTACAATGGCAGGCGGAACTAAATTAGGAGGTAATGTAGAAGCACTACTTGAAACATTAATTATGGAAGTTAGAAAAGGCGGAACTATTAATATGGATGGATATAAAGTAGGAGAAGTAATGGGTCTATCTGCAAGAGTAGGATTAGAGTAAAGTAAAAAATAACTATTTATAAATAAATAAACAACTATGTCAATCAAAAACACAATTCAAAACTCTCCCCTTGGATTAGGAGGAGCAGACTTAAGAGCAAACCACACTACGCAGAAATTGCAAGATTTGCTAAATACACCGTACAGCTTAAAAGGTAAAAAACCTGCACAAACATACACAGATGTATTAAAAAGCGCAGACATTGATACTTCTGTAGCAACTGATAATACAGGCAAAAACATTTAATAGAAACCAGATACAATGCCTTTAATTAATTTACAGACTAATCTTAAGAGTTTAACTTATGGTGAATTTGGTTCAGAATCTCCTTTTATTACTAAGGATATTAATAACCCACCTAATAGGAAAGGACTTACTTTAGAAACTGGAGCACGTATAGACGACCTTGCTAGATTTTCAAAATTTTTAATTTCTGGAAAAGGTGTAGCATGGGCGAGTAAACTAGGTGGATTAAATGTAATCGAAGAAGGTATAAAAAATAGCGATAGAGGTCTAGGCGGTAGATTGCTCGGCGGTGGCTGGTCTACTATAAAGCAAATTGCTTCTACAACTGCTCAAATACCTGTTAATGGTACTGGAACACACTTTATTGAAGGCTTTGGGGGTAAAAGAGGATACCTAAAAGGTATACAAGGGCATAAAGTATCAAGAACCCAAGGTACAATTGACGGTTCTAATAGAGATGTGAGAGATCTTAAACAGTACCTTCCGTTTAATGATAATGCAGATACAGTATTAATAGGGTCTAAAATATTAAAAAAATACGTTAAGAGAGATAGGTTCGGAAATACACAGAAGTACATGGTCGATCAGTTAAGACCAATGGACATTAATAAACCAGAAACCGATCCTAGGGGTATAAAGAATGAATTTATTTCAAATACATTTGAACCTGGATTAAACGAATATTCTGCACAGTCAATAGCAATGGGTTCACATACAAGGAATCAAGAAGCAGCAGCAGTAAATAATAGAAGTGGACAAGGTTTTCATACTTCAACAGCAGAAGATGAACCTTTCAGAGGAGATGCAATAAATATGCGTAGTCCATTTACGTCCTCAATGGGAGACTTTGTAGAAAATTATAGTAATAATAAGGAAAAGAAGAAATACAAAGGGTACGATTTAATAAAATTCTGTATAGATACAGTAACACCTATTAGTGAAGGACCAGATGGACCGCTTATAACAAGACTAGATTTTCGAGCATATTTAGATAGCTTTACAGATAATTTTAATAGTAGTTGGAACGGCACACAGTATATAGGTAGAGCAGAAGAAATGTACAGTTACGGTGGGTTTAGTAGAGATATTAGTTTTGGATTTAAGCTAGTAGCATCAAGTGGTCAAGAGTTAATACCGATGTATAAAAAACTCAACGCATTAGTAGGATCAACAGCACCTACATATTTAGGGCAGAACTTTATGCGAGGCACATTTAGCAGAGTAACAATTGGAGATTACATGAATAATTTACCTGGTTTTATAAAATCAGTAAACCTAACATGGAATACAGATTACACATTTGCATCTCGAGCGGACGACGGTGGGCAACAACTACCCACAATCTTAGATGTGCAAATACAGTACCAACCTATACACTCCCAAGCTCCTACCAATGGAAATATCTTCATAGGTAGCAAAAAACTGTTAAAACCAGAAGAGTAGACAAAAAATTATATAATTATGAATAGATACAAAGGCATTTATGTAGCACCGTCAAACTCTGGAGTAAACTATAGAGTAAATACAATATTTCCGACAATAGAACCTCAACAAGATGATTTGTATGTTATTACTACAGGAGGAGATAGATACGATACTTTAGCATCAACATACTATAAGAATTCATCACTATGGTGGATAATAGCATCAGCAAACAATAGCAAGAAAGATTCATTAAATGTATTACCCGGTGTACAGATAAGAATACCAATGGATACAACCAATATAATACAGCAGTATAAAGAGTTAAACAAAAATAGGTAATGGCAGATAACTTAAAAGGTAAGCTCCATGGAGTCCCTCTAAACACAGGAGTTCTAAAACAACTTAAGTATAGAGAGGAATTGCTGAAAAAAACAGAAAAAAATGTAGATGAACTTATGCTCGGTAATAATAGAGGAGCATGGGTGACTTTAACTTCCGGAGTATCTATTTTAAGCGACCTTCAACAAGAGAAACAAGAATATATACAACGTTTAAAAAGCAAAGGCTCTCCAGATGATTACAGGTATGCGGAATGGCATGCTCTAGCAGCAGAAATGGAAGCAGAAATACAGAAAGATGTTGCAGGTTACGGAAATGAGTTTGCCCGTGCAAATGTTCTTTCAGGTGGAGTGCTGTATGGTAGTTTAGGAGATACAGAAGACCCAAACAAAAAAACCCTTAATTACCAACGTAGGACAGGTATACACTTTAATGCACCTTACAGCCCGTATGGTGTACAGACATCTTACGAAGACTCTGAAATACTAGGGCTAAGACCAATGCCCGGTATAGTGGATTTTAAATTGGTATCACAGTCAACCTTTGGTACTTTAAGAAAAGCTACTATTCAGATAAAAGCCCACTCACCAGAACAGCTCAGTATGTTAGAGCAGTTATACTTTAGACCGGGGTTTACAATGTTACTAGAGTGGGGGAATACTTCTTATATAGATAAAGATGGGGATTTATCTAATGGTAGATACTCAGCATCAAAGAAATTTGTACTTGGTAAATATGTAGAAACTGAAGTAAACGATGGAACTGAAGAAGACCCTGAAATGGTTACGAAAGCTCCTATGCAAATGTTAAAAAGAGACATTAAAGAGCATAGAGAAGAGTCTGGAGGTAATTACGACGGTATGGTAGGTAAAGTTGTTAACTTTTCTTGGAGTTTAGATAAAGATTTATCATATACAGCAAATTTAACAGTACTTTCAGAAGGAGAAACCATTGATGCAGTTAAAACTACATTTGTAGCCCCAAAGGAGGTAGTAGATGCAACAAATTCTTCAGCAAACGAGGATTACTTAGTATCGGTACTTGATTTCTTACGTCGACCAGATAAAGAAGATGGGCAAACAGTACAAGAATTTTGTGATGAAAAATTCGGTAAAGATGAAGTATATAGACTAGCTAGTACGTTTACAGTAAAACAATCAGGAGAGTCTACAAAAACTAGACGTAAAAGAAGAAGTTATATATCGCTCTGCGAATTCTTAAAAATATTTAATAAGATAATTTTAGAAGAACAAGACACGGGTAATGTAGCTGTAAAATTTGATACTAAATTTGATCAAGTGATGTCAACATTTCCAGGACATATAACTAATGATCCAGCAATAGCAATAATGCCATTCAGGGCCGGAAAACCTTTTAGTACTTCATTTCCTAATGCTGAAGAGTGGAACCTTTATGGTTTTGCTCAGGATAAATTCGGCACCGCTTTTCATAAACCTGTAATCAGTCCTGAGAATAGAGATAGAATTAGAAGAAAATCTGTAGGTGAACTAGTAACACCAGGCAACAAAGCAGCCCCGTGGGCAACAACAGCAGCAGCAAAACATACACTACCTAGATTATTAAAAATCTCAGGAGAAGATTCAGCAGAAGAATCCCCGTTAAAGATAATGATATCAATCAGTCATTTAATTAGAATACAGAAATCTTTTGTAGAAAATAGGAATAAAGACTTAGAGATTAAAGCAGTAGTATCACAGTTTTTTAGTAGATTACTGAGTGATTTAAATGCTACTCTAGGCGGTATAAATAGACTGGCCCTATACTTTAACGATGATCAATCATCCTGGCACATAGTAGATCAGAACAACTTTGATTTAGGTACACAGAACTTAGATGCCGGTACAACAGCAATGCCACCTAAGTTAAACATAGTAGGACTCAAAACAGAAGTATCCAGTCTAAAAATAGAAAGTAAAATATCAAACGAAATGTTCAACATGATGTCTTCAGCTGCAGCAGCAGGAGGATACAGCACAGACGAATCGATCGAAGGATTTTTACAGTATAATAAGAACCTACGTGATAGGTACTCTCCATACGCCCCTACAGCACCAGAGACAAATGTACCTTCGATAAGAGATAATTACTTTGCTTCATGTACAGAAGAAACCTTTAAGTCTTTATCAAAACCTTGGCATAACTTAGTTGTTAATGGTATATATAGTAAAGAAGACTATGAAGATAATAAAGAGCTACACAGAAAGTATATGGTAGCAATGTTTGCAATGAAGGAACAAAAACTACGAGAAGAACAAGTACCACGTCCTTTTGGTGGAGCATTGCCTATTTCATTAAGTCTAACAATGAGAGGTGTAGCGGGAATGAAAGTTGGAGAAGCATTCACAATAAATGAAGAAATACTTCCATCGCGTAACAGAGGAAGAATAGCCTTTACAATTGTAGGTATAGACCACAGTATAAATTTAGATAATAACTGGGTAACAAGCTTAAACACATTAATGTACAACCTACCCGGTGTTGCAGACCCTATACCAGAAGAAGATAACTACGAAGGAGATAAAGTAGAAGAGGGAGATCCAGCAGAACCAGTACCAACCAAAGATACTCCTAATGCAAACAGACTTAGAGCAGCTTTAGCAGATTTAGGTTATTTAGAAAAACAAATACCAGAATACTCTGTAGGAGAACTTACAAGTGCTATTGATCGAGAAAAACTAAAAGATGGATCACCAGGACCAGACATTTCGTCGGATATGGCAGATGCAGCAATATCACTATTTAATACGTTAAAATCTGAACTACCATCGCTTTCTATAAACACAACAGGAGGAAACGATCACTATCATCATAGCGACGCATTAGACTATACAAGTAGACATGTTATGGGTAACGCAATTGATTTTAAATTTACTCCCTACACTGTAAAAAACTATCACAAAGTTAGAGATATACTTTACGGGTATGCCCTTGGTACCGATGGAGAAGTTAAATTTAAAGATGAGTATGCGAGGCTTTCTGGAGCAGCAACCGGTGCCCATATGCACGTAGTGTTTGGTAAAGGTGGCAGAGACGGAGCATCTGAATTAAGAGTAGCAAGAAGAAGATTAAAAGACAACCCAGAATTTAAAACTTTTACAGTATAAACTATGTGGACACCTCCATTTCATATTATCAAAGGACTATTTGCACTACTAGGGCAATTTACTAAACCTGATGGCTCTAGCTATGAAGGACCAATACATGAATCAATAGACGGAAATACGTACACTGGAGAGTCACCATCTGAAGACTCAATACCACTTACACCGGAATTAGAACTAGCAGCAGAAAACGATAGGTTTTTAGAGTACGAAGGAGAAGTATCTGAAATAGAAGCAGATTTAGTTTACCCAACCCCGGAAGATTACAAAAGAGAATATTTTCTTAGATACTTTTTACTTGATACACGTAACAACTTAGTAAGAGAGGTAGATTTACAGGCTTATGAAAGGTATACTAAAGAGCTTTTTATTAAAGGAACAGAAGTGAAGTGGGTTTTAGAGAAGCCCGTCAAAGATATATTTTCAAGCGGTTACCTCTACAAAGGAGCAGCTACTAGAAATAGAGAAAATATACTTAAAGCATCTTTAACTATACCACCAGTAACAGAATATATAACAGATTACGGTCAATTTGCAGATATAGAATCAGATATTGAAGGTTATAAATTTTTAGAGTTACCTAGAAAAGAACAAAAAAGGATTATAAAAAGTGTTAGAAGCAACTTACAGGAAGTACCGTTAATTAAATCTAAAGGAAGATTTAAAGCAAGGAATTCAAAAGAAACCAATAAAGAGAATCTATACACACCAGGAGGAAGGTATAAAGTAAAATCAACAAATATGGATTATATAGGATTTTACCACATCCATCCAACAAAAGGTGCGATGGTAGGTAAAACTCACTCAACAACTCCGCACGACCTACTTATTCCAATGTACTCAATAAACAACGAGCAATCATTGCAAGAAACAGATAATTTAAACACAATCGCAACTCCATCAACAGTATCACTGGGTAATGCAGGAGCAATACCATCTTCTGGCGGTTCCTCAAGCGGTGGAGGTTCATCGAGCAGCGGTGGTGGAGGCAGCTACTATTAACATTTCAGTAAAGATAGTTTGAAAATAGATTTTTTTTTACTATATTGTATATATGTTTTATATAGTAGAGAAAGAATCAAAATTAGAAAACTTAGAAAAACTAGTTAAGCTAGGATGTTATGTAGATGTAATTTCATCAGACTATAACTTTCATCCAAAATTAACTTCTACAGTTGCTGTATACCTAAGACTGTTAAATAGTCAACATGGGTACATAATTCCTATAGAACATAGTGAAGGTTTAAATATAGATAAAACACGTGTCTCTACTCTTTTAAACAAAGCATCTAAACTATATACATTAAATAAGAAAGAATTGCTCTACCATTTTAATGTACCCTCTGCAATAGATCTTTCATTGGTACACTCAATGACAAACTACAGTAGATTAGAGTATTCTAAGTTTACTAGAAGTATTACTCCTTTTTATAATAGATTTAGAGAACATAATAATATAAACCAACTTATACCCATATCTAAATTGTATGAATCTTGCGAAGAATTATACAACAAAGTAAAAGAGTTAATCGATATAGAAATACCCGATGGATTTGATTTTTATAATAATACAGCTACATCAGTATTTTACTTACTAGAGCAACAAGGATTAGGTATACATAGAGATGACTTTATTAGTAACTTTAAACCAAGAGAACCTAGGTATAATATAGAAAAAAATACAGTATACACTTCATATAATTTATATAATGCTACATCTAGACCCACTAATGCTTATAACAGTATTAATTTCGCTGCTATTCCTCACACGGAAGATTATAGAAAGACCTTCACACCGCAAAATGATTACTTTGTGGAGTTTGATTTTGATGGTTATCACCTTAGGTTACTTTGTAATCAAATTGACTATTATTTATCAGATGAATCTGCCCATAAGCAACTTGCAAAACACTACTTCGGCACTGATGACATAACAGAAGAGCAGTATAAAGAAGCAAAACAGATTAACTTTCATGCTATATACGGCAAAATACCAGAAAAGCATAAAGACTTAAAAATATTTAAAGAAATACAGGAATATATTGATGCTATGTGGGATAGTTTCAAAAAAACAGGTTGTGTCTGGAATCCACAATCAGGTAAAGCCTTTTCAAACAAGCTAAAAGACATGCATCCAGCAAAATTAATGAATTATATGATGCAATCGTTGGAAACCTCAAATAATATTCTTATATTAAAAGAAGTACTAAGGTATTTACAGGATAAAAAGACTAAAGTCGTGTTATACACATATGATGCACTGCTTTTTGACTTTTCTAAAGAAGACGGAAAAGAAGTCTTATTTGGTATACAGAATATACTAGAAAAGGATAATTCTTACCCGGTAAAATTTAAATTCAGTAAAGACTTAGTTTTATAGAAACAGTTTAATATTTATATAAAATGCAAACAGTTACAGATTTTTCGTTGAGCTATGATCTCAATGAAGTTTATTTAAACGAAGATATGAGCAACAAGCTGTTTTGTACGTTCTCTACTGAAGAAACATTAGACGACGTACTTACATCCATAAGAGAAAAATATCGCATAGTGTATAATAAAATATTCGTACTTTACTCAAAAAGTCAAAACGAATATATTTGTACATATAATGTTGATTTTGGTAATGTATCTACTTTCTTAGATAATACCATACTAGTACATAGAAAAAAAGAGACTAACACACTATACACTATCAATGCTTTAAACACATTAATAAAGCAACTAAACGACGGTAAGTTAGATAACTCTTTCAAAGTAAACTGGTCAGACTATAGAAACTGTATACTACTTACAAAAGGACCAGAACTTAAAAGAATTAACACAAAACTTTTTAATATTATTGAGCTTTAAAGTTGCTTCGTTAATTATTTTTTCGTATATTAATAGTAGGTTATAATTAAAAATAAAATGTTATATGGATTTAAATGCTATTAAGGCTAAACTCGATGCCTTAAACAACAACGGACAGGACAGAGAAAAGACAGACTATTCAAAGATTTTTTGGAAACCTGAACTAGGTAAACAAACTCTTAGAATTGTTCCATCTGCTCTAGACCCTGCATTTCCTTTTAAGGAATTAAAATTTCACTATGGAATAGGGAAGTACCCTATGATTGCCTTATCAAATTTTGGTAAGCAAGATCCTATCGAAGAATTTGTGAAAGAACTACGAAAAACCAATGACAAAGACAACTGGTCTTTATCAGGTAAGATTAACCCAAAAACTAGAGTCTTTGCTCCTGTAGTAGTAAGAGGAGAAGAAGATAAAGGTGTTAGGTTATGGGGTTTCGGAGTTACTATTTATAAAGCTCTTTTAGCTCTTGCTGAAGATGAAGATGTAGGTGACTTTACAGACGTAATTAACGGTTGGGACTTAATTGTTGAACAACAACAAGGTAACCCATACCCTACTACAACGGTAAGAATTAAACCAAAACAAACACCATTATCAGATAATAATGATTTAGTAGACCTTTGGTTAAAAGAACAACCAAACCCTGTAGAATCGTTTACTCAATATGATTACGATTTTGTTAAAAAGCAATTGCAAAATTACTTAAACCCCGGTTCAGTAGAGGAAGATCAACCTGCTGCATTACCAGGAGGTACAGATAATACAACCCCTGCAAAAACAGACTTTACTTTAGATAAAGCTGCAACTGGGAATAAAGACACTGTTAGTAAATTTGATGACTTATTTAACGAATAAACATGGCGAAAAAGAAAGAACAAACACAAGTACGTGCAGCAGCGTCTGTACAAAAATCATTCAACTTAGGAAACTTTAAGAAGAAGAAAGGGTATTCCTCCTCATCTGTAAAGTTTAAAGAGCAAGGATGGATACCTCTTTCTAAAGCTTTTGTAGATATTACTTCCTTACCGGGAATCCCAACAGGACATATTACACTACTTAGAGGGCATAGTGATACCGGCAAAACAACAGCTTTACTAGAAGCAGCTGTTAACGCTCAAAAGATGGGGATACTACCAGTCTTTGTAATCTCAGAGATGAAATGGTCATGGGAACATGCTAAGGAAATGGGATTAAAGTTTAATGAAGTAAAAGATGAGAATGGAAATGTAGTAGACTATGAAGGTCACTTCCTTTATGCTGATAGAGGTTCATTAAATACTATTGAAGAAGTAGCAGTATATATGGCTGATTTAATGGATGAACAAGCTAAAGGGAACCTACCTTACGATATGTGTTTCTTTTGGGACTCTATTGGATCTATACCTTGTGACTTATCAGTACGTTCTAATAAGAACAACAATGAATGGAATGCAGGAGCAATGTCTACTCAATTTGGAAATAACTTGAATCAAAAGATTCTGTTATCTAGAAAAGAGAACTCACCTTATACCAATACATTGGTAGCTATTAATAAGGTATGGACTATGAAACCAGAGCATCCAATGGGGCAACCTAAGTTGCAGAATAAAGGAGGAATGTCTATGTGGTATGATGCTACATTAGTAGTCACCTTTGGTAATATTACTAACCCAGGTACTTCTAAAATTAAAGCTGTAAAAAACGGTCTTCAAGTAGAGTTTGCTAAAAGAACGAATATACAGATTGAAAAGAACCACATTGGAGGAGTACAGTCAAGAGGAAGAGTAGTTATGACATCTCACGGATTTATCGAAGATGATAAAAAAGCAATTGATAAGTATAGAGATGCTCATAAAGAACACTGGTTAAAACTAGTAGGTTCGGTAGACTTTGATCTAATCGAAGAAGGAGATTTAGAAGAAACACCAATATCTCCAAACCTACTAGACTAATGGCGTACGAAAACATACTCAATAATTTAAAAGAAACCCCACCCCGTGAGTTAAACGACCATATCTTGGTCGTAGATGCTATGAATATGTTAATTCGTAGTTTCTCTCTACTCAAAGCGATGAACCCATCAGGCTCCCATGTAGGCGGCTTGGTGGGCTTCCTTCGCTCATTGGGATACGTAACGAGGATTTTTGATCCTACTAGGGTGTTAATAGTATGGGACGGTAAAGGAGGATCTGCTAATAGGAAAAATGTAGATCCAAACTATAAAGCTCAAAGAGCAACAAGTAGAATAACCCACTGGGGATTATATGATACTAAGGAACAAGAGATGGAAGCCCTTATAGGGCAATTACATAGAGTTCAGGATTATTTAGAGTGTCTACCTATGCAATCTATGATGTTAGAGAAATTAGAAGCAGATGATATAATAGCGTACATGGCTAAATTAGCTTCTTCCTCAAACGTTAAGAAATGCACAATTATATCTTCAGATAAAGATTTTTTACAGTTAGTAGATGATACAGTAGAAGTTTACGCACCGGTTAAAAAGAAAACCTTTACACAAGATAATATAAATGCAGAATTGCAAGTAATCCCTGAAAACTATAATGTAGTAAAAGCGCTCCTAGGAGATAATTCCGATAACTTAGCAGGAGTAAAAGGGTTAGGGATAAAAACTATATTATCTGAATTTCCGGACTTAATTGATAAGCCTGGAACTACTTTACAGTATGTTTACGATATATGTGAAGCAAAGTTAGACGAAAAGAAAGTAAAGAAAATCTTTCCAAAGATAATTACAGAATGGGATAGAGTAGAAACAAACTTTCAATTAATGGATCTACATGTAACAAGCTTAGATGATAGTGAAAAGCAATACGTAAGAGACGTAATTAAGACACCAGTAAATGATTTACAGACAGGCGCTTTTTTACGAATGTTAGAACTGGACGGCATCGAAGGTATTACCAAAAATACTGAAGCATGGCTAGAGAATTTTAGAGGTTTAACTACCTACAAAAAGAAGTAAAAAAAACGTGAAGATAAAGCATCTTTTAGTTGCTTTTCATGTTGATTTTCATTATATTTAAATAAATAAAGGTTACAATATGACACTAAAGAGTTTACAAGCATACGGAAAAAGTTTTCAACTGAAAGTATTAGGTTCCCTGCTAACAGATAAAATATTTTTACTAAACGTACGAGATGTATTACAAGAAGCATACTTTGATGCTGATTCACATAAGTGGATAATTACAGAAATATGTAATTACTTTGATAAATACCATACTACAGTAACAATGGATGTTCTTAAAGTAGAGCTACAGAAATTAGAGAACGAAGTACTACAAGTAGCATTAAAAGAGGAATTACGTAATTCTTATCAAGCATCTCAAGATGATTTAGAGTATGTTCAAGAAGAGTTTCTAGGTTTTTGTAAAAATCAAGAGATGAAACAAGCTATACTTAATTCTGCAGACTTACTCAAACAAGGTGATTTTGATGGTATTAGAAATACTGTTGAAAGAGCAATGAAAGCAGGAATGGATAAAAATATTGGACATGAATATAATAAAGACGTTGAAAGCAGGTATAGGGAAAATTACAGGCCTACTATACCTTCTCCTTGGCCTATTCTTAACGATGGCTTACAAGGTGGTTTTGGTCCTGGTGATCTTGGTATTATCTTTGGTAGCCCTGGTGGTGGTAAGTCTTGGACTATGGTTGCAATTGCTGCTAATGCTGTTAAATTGGGTCATAAAGTTAACTACTATACTCTCGAACTCGGAGAAGACTATGTGGGTAAAAGATTCGATTGCTACTTTACAGGTTACTCTATCGATGAAGTTAACAAACATCGTAAAGAAGTTCAAACACATGTAGATAACTTAAAGGGTAAGTTGATAGTAAAGGAGTACGCACCTAAACAAGCAAGCGTTAATACTATCAAATCACATATACAGAAATGTATTGATATGGACCATAAACCCGACATAGTAATAATTGATTACGTTGATTACTTAAAAGCACCCTCTAAAGGTAACCAGTCTGAAAGGAAACATGAAGTAGATGATGTATTTATTGCTACAAAAGGATTAGCAAAAGATTTAAAAATACCAATACTAACACCATCACAGGTTAACAGAATGGGTGCAAAAGATAGTATAATTGAAGGAGATAAAGCAGCAGGTTCGTATGATAAAATGATGATTGCTGATGTATGTTTATCACTTTCAAGACAAAAAGAAGATAAGGTATTAGGAACAGGACGTGTTCACGTAATGAAAAACAGATACGGAATGGATGGGATGACTTACCACGTTAAAATGGATACTAATAACGGACATATAACCTTCGAAGGAGAAGCTGATATGGACGACTTAAATAGTACCAATGATAACGGTGTTACCCCGACACATAGAGAATTAGCTAAGAAGTTTTTCAGTATAGAACAACAAAATAACTCCTAACACCATATTTATATAAGCGTCCTCAAGAGATTTTTATCTACAGTTTCTTGGGGACATTTTATCTACTAACATTAATAATATATACAGATATATGAGTCTACAAACAGAAAGAATAGTATACAAACCATTTGAATACCCACAAGCATTCGACTATTGGTTAAAACAACAACAAGCACATTGGTTACATACAGAAGTACCTATGGCACAGGACGTAACAGATTGGAAGTCTAATTTAAAGCCGCATGAAAAGAACTTAATAGGGGGAATACTAAAAGGTTTTGCTCAAACCGAAACTGTAGTAAACGATTACTGGACTAATTTAGTTACCAGTTGGTTCCGGAAACCAGAAGTTATAATGATGGGTGTAACCTTTGGTGCATTTGAAACAATACATGCTGAAGCTTACTCTTTACTAAACGAAGAATTAGGATTAGATGATTTTGCTGAATTCTTAGAAGATGAAGCTACATTAGCTAAAATTGACAACCTAATGAAAGTCAGAGACGCACATGATGGTACTCCAGATTGGCATTCTAGAGCTGTATCATTAGCTATATTTTCAGCATTTACTGAAGGAGTTAATCTTTTTAGTTCTTTTGCAGTACTATTATCCTTTAAGATGAGAAACCTACTTAAAGGTGTAGGTCAAATAGTAGAATGGTCAGTAAGAGATGAATCTTTACATAGTAACGCAGGCTGTTGGCTCTTCAGGACACTTATGGAAGAGCATCCAGAATTAAAAACTGATAAACTAGAAGCAGATATAAGAGAAGCAGCACGAGCAGCAATTAATTTAGAATTTGGCTTTATAGATAAGGTTTTTGAGCAAGGAGATTTAGAGAATTTATCTAAAGAAGACTTAAAAAACTTTATACGTCATAGAGTCAATACTAAAATGGGAGATTTAGGACTTGCACCATTAATTCCTTCTGAGGATATAGATAAAGGCGCATTAAAGACTATGAAATGGTTTGATGCAGTTATAGCAGGAAAACAACAGACTGATTTCTTTGCAAATAGAGTTACAAATTACAGTAAAGGCACAATGGACTGGTCCACAGCATTTTAAAAAATAATAATAAGACATATGAGCATAACAGTAGATACCTCGGCGTGGGAAGCAGGCAAGGATTATCCAGAATGGATGAACGAAATTTCAATAGCAACAATATCAAAAGGTTACTTACTACCTGACGAAACACCAAAAAAAGCCTATAGGCGGGTTGCTTCAACAGTAGCTAGTAGATTAGATAGACCTGATTTAGAAAATAAATTTTTTAGGTACATGTGGAAAGGTTGGTTAAATCTTGCTTCACCGGTACTTTCTAATACGGGAACAGATAAAGGGTTACCTATATCTTGCTTTGGAATAGATACACCAGATTCTATTAGAGGTATTGGACTCACAAATGCTGAACTGATGAGATTAACATCACTTGGAGGAGGAGTTGGAATTGGACTTTCGAAAGTAAGAGGAAGAGGAGAACAAATCGGAAGAGAAGGTATTGGACAATCAGAAGGAGTTGTACCATGGGCTAAGATTTACGATTCTACAATTATTGCGACTAACCAAGGAGCAGTAAGGAGAGGAGCAGCATCTGTAAACCTTGATATTAATCACCCAGATATTGAAGAATTTTTACAAATTAGAAGACCAAAAGGAGACCCTAATAGACAGTGTCTAAACCTTCATCAATGTGTTGTAGTGGATGATACATTTATGCAAAAATTAGAGCATAGAGACGTTGAAGCTATGGGTACGTGGGTAACTATATTGAAGTCTCGTATGGAAACAGGAGAACCTTATATAATGTTTAAGGATACTGTTAATAATGCTAATCCTCCCGCGTATAAGAGAAATAACTTAGATGTTTCAATGACTAATATATGTTCAGAAATTACATTACATACTGATGAAGAACATAGTTTTATTTGTTGCTTATCTTCTTTAAACTTAACAAAGTACCACGAATGGAAGAATAGTGATTTAGTAGAAACTGCTACTTACTTCTTAGATGGAGTATTGGAAGAGTTTTTAGCTAAGACTTCTGGAAGAGATTCACTAATTAGAGCTCATAGGTCAGCTAAAAAAGGAAGAGCATTAGGTTTAGGTGTACTAGGATGGCATACTTTCCTGCAGAACGAAAGAATACCTTTTGATTCAATAGCAGCAACGTCGTATACTCATCAAATATTTTCTGACATTAAACAAAAAGCAGAAAATGCTTCAAGAAAATTAGCAAATGAATATGGAGAACCAGTATGGTGTAAAGGTACAGGAATGAGAAATAGTCACTTATTGGCTATAGCTCCAACAGTATCTAACTCTACAATCTCAGGAGGAGTTTCAGCAGGAATAGAACCAGTACCAGCAAACGTATATACTTTTAACTCTGCTAAAGGTACATTTATTAGAAAGAACCCAGCATTAGAATCTTACTTAAGTGAAAAAGGTCATAACACAGAAGAAGTTTGGGATCAAATTATGCTGGATAGAGGAAGTATTGCTAATTTACCTGAAGAAATAATGCCAGCAGAAGATAAGCCTATCTTTTTAACCTTTGCTGAAATAAATCAGTTAAAATTAGTAGAACAAGCAGCAGCAAGACAGAAATATATTGATCAAACCCAATCTCTTAATTTAGCATTTGATCCTACCGATAATCCTAAATTTATTAACGAAGTACATCAAACCGCATGGAGGTTAGGAGTAAAAACACTGTACTACCTAAGAACAGATTCAGTTATTAATGGAGATATTGGGAGTAGAACAGCAACAGATTGCTTAAGTTGTGACGGATAAAGTTGCTACTTAGATTAAATTTTCGTATATTAATATAAAGATTATAAGAATGACAAAAGCTATTAAATTTTATGCAGACTGGTGTGGACCATGTAAAGCGTATTCAAGAATATGGAATAAAGTCGAGGAAGACTTCAAACATACAGATGTAGAGTTTACCGAAATTAACATAGATAAAGACACTTCAGGACTTGCAGCAGAATACAGAGTTAGATCAATACCCTTTACAGTAATTATCAAAGACGAAGAGGTACGTAAACAGGTAGGTGTGTTAGACGAAGATGTATTAAAAGAGTTATTAATAAATTAAATAAAAAAAATGTTACGACAACCAGATTCAATACCCGCTAGTGATACTGTAATAACAGATCCAGCATTAGAACCTTTCTTTATTACTAGATCTCAAACAGGAGGTTTTACATTATATGAAAGAGTAGTAAAAGGAGTGAACGACACAGAGTATATTAAAACAATATGCTACCCATCAAACTTTAATTTTGCAATCAAAAAAGCAGCAGAAGAATTATTAAATGCAAATAGATCTTTTGATAGCATAAAAGAATACGTTAAAGAGTATAGAATTATTCAGGAAAAATTATCTTCCTTTTTAGACAACTAATAGTAAGCGTTAGCCTATACGCGAAATACCTGGCAAATATTAAATAAGTAAATTATGGCACATTGTGTAGTAAGTTTAAGTGGTGGAATGGATAGTAGCACCCTATTGTTAAGAGCTATCGAAAAGTATGATACTGTAACAGGTATATCATTTGACTACGGTCAAAAACACAGAGTTGAACTTGAAAGAGCTCAATCGTTAATTGATTATCTAGCAGATAAAGGTCACAAAGTAAATTATCGTCAAATTAAATTAGATGGATTAGTAGACTTACTAGATTCAGCTTTAACTGAAGGAGGTAAAGATGTACCAGAAGGTCATTACGAGCAAGAGAATATGAAAGAAACTGTTGTTCCTAATAGAAACAAAATGTTCGCTTCTATAACTCAAGCAGTAGCTTTATCAGTAGCAAATAAAACAGGAGAACCTTGTGATATCGCTTTAGGTATTCATGCTGGTGATCATGCAGTTTATCCTGATTGTAGACAAGAATTTAGAGATGCAGATGATAAGGCATTTAGAATGGGAAATTGGGATGCAGATAGAGTAGGTTATTTCACACCTTATTTAGATACTGATAAATTTGGTATCTTACAAGATGGATTAAATTTATGTGAGGTTCTAGATTTAGATTTTGATGAAGTTTATAGAAGAACAAACACATCATATAAACCTTACCCGTCAGGAAATAGTGATTATAAGTCAGCATCTTCAGTAGAACGTATTGAAGCATTTATTGCATTAGGAAGACCTGATCCAGTACAGTATGAAGATGAAACAGGAGAAGTTGGTTATGAAGTTGCAAGAAGACACGTTGAAAACGTTTTATCATCATATTTATAATCTTGAATTTAAATAATTAAGATATGAGCACTCAAAGTAACCAAACAAACGGTAACACTCAGCTTAATTCTGAAAGAAATAAACTCAACAGTAGAGTAGATAAACTCAGAATGCTTAGTCAAACCAAAAAAGTACAGTGGGATGGTATGCGAAGACATCGCACCATCTAAAGGTAGGGGGATTAGCTCAGCTGGCTAGAGCGCTTGCCTTGCACGCAAGAGGTCATCGGTTCGACTCCGATATTCTCCACAACAAATATGAATAAAAGTTGTTTTATAAGTTTATTATTCATATATTAGTTATAAGACAATAGTGTCGTAGCACCACTTTAAAAACACGAATATGAATAAAGTAGTAAAAGAAAACTTCCAAGGAATTAAGATCAACGATCATAAAATTCCAGATCCAAAATTACATCAATTAGTAAGTTTTATAAAATCCGGTATAAGAATACTGGGGTATATTTGCATACCCTTTAGTCTGGTATGGGCTACAATCTTTTTAGTTTTAAGTGAGGTAGTAGGAATAATAGAAGAATTAGTTTAAATAAAAATTATGGGAAAATTTCAATCAAGTAAAGTTTTTGACGGATTTAGTACAGTGTTTCGTCAACATTCAGCAGAAAACACACACTGTAGATTCCTACACGGGTACGGTATATCATTTAAAGTATATTTTGAAGGAGATTTAGATGAAAGAAACTGGGTCTGGGATTTTGGAGGTATGAAAAGAGCTAAAACCTTAATAGACGGCAAATCACCGAAAGAGTGGATGGATTTTATGTTTGACCACACCTTTATAGTAGCAGCAGATGATCCATTCTTAGAATCTTTTAAGAGGATGGCAGAAGCAGGAGTTGCACAGGTAAGAGTAATACCAGCTACAGGAGCAGAGAAATTTGCAGAGTATATCTTTAACAAACTAAATGAATTTGTTAGTAAAGAAACAGAAGGTAGAGTTAAAGTTATTAAAGTAAAATTTATGGAACACGGTAAAAACGCAGCGTATTATGTTGGATAAGAAGTTAAAAAGAATAGAGGATTACGATAAGAACCTACCTATTGTAGAGATATATACTGCAGTACAATCTGAAGGTTCAAGAGCAGGGTACCCAACAGTAGTAATTAGAACTACAGGGTGTACACACAGATGTTACTTCGGTGAAGGAGGATGGTGTGATAGTTGGTATACAAGTATTCATCCGGAAAAAGGGCATTTTAATTTCAAAGATATTATTAAAGCATATGAAGATAATCCTCATATAAAAGAAATGATGTTGACTGGTGGTTCACCAACAATGCATCCAGCCTTAGTAAACGAACTAACACACTTTGCACATGAAAACAACATATTCATTACTATTGAAACTGAGGGATCTCATTTTCTTCCTACCGATTATCCTATTAATTTGCTTAGCATTAGTCCTAAGTTTAGTAATAGTGTCCCCGTTGTTGGTGTTACAACTCCTCAGGGATCCATTACCGACGAAAGAATGGTAAAACGTCATAATAAGTTTAGACTTAATTATGAAGCAATAAGACAATCAATTGATTACCATTCTGATTACCATATTAAACCTGTATGGGACGGTAAAGATGAAGGAGCATTATCAGAGATTATGGAATGTATCGATATCTTAGAAGTACCTCAACATAAAGTTTGGTTTATGCCTGCTGGAGATTCAAGAGAAGCACTGTTTAAATCTTACCCGGTATTATTTGATTGGGTTAGAGATAATGGTTATAGAATGACTTGGAGACCGCACATTATTGCTTTCGAAGATCAAAGAGAGGTATAATGACTAAAGATGAAGCTTTAGAGGTATTAGAAGAAGTAGCAGAAAATATAAATACTTGTTGTGCTATAACAATGGAACCAGACGAAGTATTAGTATTAATAGATAAATTAAAAAGTTATATAGAAAATGAATGAATCACAATTTATAGAATGGTTACGAGGATTTGCAGAAGGAGTGCATCATTATAATATTACTCCTAAACAATGGGACCATTTAAAAGAGAAGCTACAATCAGTAGGTAGTAAATCTATAGCAAATTACTCTACTGGTAACTGGAAAATGAATCATACATGGGAGTAAAAAAAGTTTATTACGACTGGGACGATATAAATAAACTACTGGATAAAGTATATGACCAGTGTAAAGGAGATATATCACTAGTAACAGGTGTACCAAGAGGAGGTACAATATTAGCAATACTGTTTTCACATAGATTTGATATTCAGTATACTCCTTATATGAGTAACCATTACCCTAGTATGCTTATACTAGATGATATAGCAGATTCAGGAAAAACATTTAAAGACTTAGAAGAAGACTTTCCTAACCCTAAATATGGAGCTTTACACTACAAAACAACATCTGTATTTAAACCAGATTACTATGGTGAAGAAATAGACGATGATTTTGGCTGGGTAGTATACCCTTGGGAAAAAGAAAATTCAAAACCTATTCAAGATTATTTGGATAATTAAATTAAAAATCGTATATTGTATTAATAAATGAGTCGTAGAACCTCAATAAAACAAATTAAATATTATGCCTAAAAAATTTATAGACGGAACAGAATTAGTAAAAGCAGGATATGCAAATGGTATATCAAGTCAATTAGCTGCAAAACAAGAATTAGAAGGACCTGAAGCAAGGTTAACTGAACATGAGAAAAAAGTAATTATAGAAAGAGCAGCAAATGCTTACGCAGACTTTTTAACTGCATTAGGATGTGATTATAAAGAAGATCCTAACTCATCAGATACTCCATTTAGAGTAGCTAAAGCATATGTTAATGACTTATGGGCCGGAAGGTATAACCCTCTAGATAGGATAACAGCATTCCCATCAGACGGATACGACGGAATCGTACAGGAGAGTAATATACCTGTAACCTCTATGTGTTCACATCACCACCAAGCTATTAGCGGTACAGTTAGTATTGCTTATATAGCCTCTGAAGACGGTAAAGTAGTAGGGTTATCTAAGTTAAATAGAATAGTAGAACAATTCGGTAGAAGAGGAGCTATCCAAGAACAATTAACTGTAGCTATTCATAATGCAGTAGATAAGATCTGTGAAGGTAATTTAGGAGTAGCAGTTCAAATAAACGCAACTCATGCATGTGTATCATGTAGAGGAGTAAAACATAGAGGAGCTTCAATGCAAACAGCAAAATTAACAGGAGCATTTTTAAATGAAGATTCTGCAAAAGCAGAGTTTTATAAGAATATAGAATTAGCATCAATTTGTAAACATTAATATTATGGGAAAACAACTATCACTATTTAACGAAGATAATAACGAAGTATTTTATGCTCCTTCAGTACCATTTGTGGATGAAGTAGAAATATTCAATGATACTTTCGGTAAACCTAACAACTATGTACCTAATATACCTGAGAAAAAAGATTGGCAATTTGTATATGATTTCATCCTTGAAGAGCTTGAAGAATACAAAGCTGCCTGTGAAGCAGGTGATATTGTTGAGGTTCTTGATGCTTTATGTGACATTGCCTATGTTTCGTTGGGTAACGGAACTATGCTACATGGGCTTAAAGATAAAATATGGCCAGCGTATCAAGAAGTACAAGGGTCGAATATGTCAAAGGCTTGTTCAAGCGAAAAGGAAGCACAGAAAACAGTGGAAATTAGAGCAGTTGAGCAAAAGGAACCGTGTCACTACGAAAGGGTTGGTGCTTCTTATGTTGTCTATAGAACACGTGATAAAAAAGTAATGAAAAGCATAAATTACTATAGACCTAACTTAAAACAATTTTTCAATGAGCAATAAAATTAATTTAGAAGACCATAAAGTTTATATTGAAACACATAAAATGGAAATGGTACCTTTTTCAACAGCAGTTAAAGCAGTCCAAGAAGCATACGAAGATGATTCACAGGAACTACTAGACGCTTTAGATATAGCAATAAGCAACTTATCAGTAGAGTTAACGAGTTTAAACCCAACACTAGAAGAATTAAATGATAAAAATAGCACACGAAAGTCCTAAAAGTATTTTTAACGAAGTACAGAGGCACACAGATTACGATTACGCATTAGTTCATCTTTTTGAAGAAGATAAAGAGTATCTTGAACAATTTAAAACTGCAATTAAAAACGGTCGAGAAGTAATATTAGATAACTCTATATTTGAACTAGAAGAAGCATTTGATGCTGAAAAGTTTGCATACTGGATCAACGAGCTAAGACCAACCTGGTATATAGTACCTGACGCATTAGAGGATACTAAGAAAACTATGAGTCAGATGGCAAGCTGGAATATGAATTACTCAAAATCAGTATATGGTAAAAAGATAGGAGTAGTACAAGGTAAGACATACAAGCAGATAGTAGCATGTTACGAATATATGGATAAAATTGCTGATGTAGACATGATCGCAATATCTTTTGACTATTCGTATTATACCCATTCTATAACTCATCCTAACAAGTACGTTAGTTGGATGCTAGGACGTATTAAGCTACTTGGAGATTTGGTAAGAGATGGTATTATAAATGAAAATAAACCTCATCATCTATTAGGTTGCGGACTACCTCAAGAATTTGCATTCTATAAAAACTCAAATTACGATTGGATATATTCGTTAGATACATCAAATCCAGTAGTTCACGGTATTTTAAATATTAGATACGAAACAGACGGATTATGGGATAAACAAAGACAGAAGCTATTTGAATTAATTAACTATAAGGTAGAAGATAGTAATTTAATTTTAAATAATATTCAAAAATTTAAATGGTTTACTAATGGTAACTAAGCCCTGGATAGTATTCTTTAGTCAAACTGGTGGAGAAATAGCTGATTTAGCTAAGTCACTTGGTAAATGGCCTGATAGAATATATACTAACGAAAGACCTGAAAGTCTTAGAGAAATAGATCCTAGAATAGTGGAAAAAGGTTTTTTTACCCTACCTAATAAACCTACTTTAGAAGATTATGAAGAAGTATTAGTATATTTTCCGGAAGCAATAATTACATTACACGGTTGGTTACGTATTATGCCGAAAGAAGTATGTGAAAGATTTTCCATCTTTAACGGACATCCAGGCCTAATAACTGAATACCCGGAACTTAAAGGTAAGGATCCACAGATTAGAGCATTTGAAGGTAAATACCCAGTTATGGGATGTGTTCTTCATAAAGTTGATGCAGGGGTAGATGAAGGTAAAATACTAGCAGAGGAAAGATTCAATGCTTTTAAGATTACAGAAGAAGAAATGTGGGGTATATTTAGAGATAGATCATTATATATGTGGTCTATATTTTTAAAGAAAATATTTGGTTTATAACATTTTTTTTCTTATATTAAATAAAAGGTTTTTATGATAAAAAGAATAGCATTAGTAGGAGCAAGTAGTACAGGTAAGACTACTGTATATGAATTATTAAAAAATAAATTACCTAAATATGAATTCGTAAACGAATCTACTAGAACTGTAGGTAGTTACGGATTTCCTATCAACGAGGAAGGTACTTGTGCTACTCAGTTAGCTATTAGTAGTTTTCATTTAGAAGCTTTACTCCAACCTTATAACTTAGTACTAGATAGATGTTATATGGATGTTGTAGTTTATACTAAATTTATGAAAGGGGTAACTTCACATACGTACAGTTATATAGAAGATACTTGGAATAGGGTTAAAAATGAATATACTCATTATATTTACTTCCCTATTGAATTCGATTCAGTAGATGATGGAGTAAGGAGTATAAGTGAAGAGTGGAGAAAAGAAGTAGATGATGAATTTAAAGCAGTACTAGACGGAGTACGTCAACCTTACTTAACTATAACTGGTTCTCCTATGCAAAGAGTAGAACAAATAATGAAATTTATAAATGTATAAATACGGAGCTAAATTAATTAGAGTAGTCGACGGAGATACCGCAGATGTAATGATCGATTTGGGTTTTGATACTTGGGTTAAAGCAAGGTTAAGATTTAAAGGGGTTGACACTTGGGAAAAGAGAACAAGAGATTTACAAGAAAAAGCTAAAGGCTTAGAAGCCTCAGCATTTACAAAAAAGTATCTAGAGATGAATGATGGTAATTTTATCATTCAGTCGTACGGGAAAGGTAAGTACGGTAGGATATTAGCTGAAATTTTCATAAAAGGAGAAGAAACCTCTTTAAATAAACTACTAATCGAAAACGGCCACGCTTACATATACGAGGGTGGTAAAAAACAAACATTTAAAAATTAAATTATGGCAGACGTAAAAAATTATCAAGAAGTAGTAGAAATAGCATCAAAGCATTTAGGTAAAGTTGGTGGTGATGGGTATAAAGACACCTACTCACCTGAACTACTGGTCAAAGTACCAAGGTATTTGAATAGAGAAGGATACGGGTTAACCGATAAAAGCTTCGTAGGAGTAGATACTTGGAACTGTTACGAAGTCTCAGCAATTACAACTAAAGGTCAACCTGTAGCAGGTATGCTAAAAATTGTATGCCCTTCAGACTCAGAATATCACGTAGAATCTAAATCTATTAAACTGTATTTAAATTCTTTTAATATGACCAGACTAGGAGATTGTTCAGCAGATTGTATGGCTGTGATAGAAGCTAGGGTAAAAGAAGATTTAGACAAATTACTGGAAACAAATACAACAGTAAGTTTTTATAGTGATTTAGAGGACGGAAAAGCACTATCTTTTGAAGGTTATACAGATTTAGGTGAGATAGTAGATTTAGATCAAATAGACTTTACAGCTTTTCAATCTGATGCTTCTCAGCTACTTATAGAAGATACTTCAGATACTCCAAAAGAAATAAAATTAAGATCTAACTTATTAAGATCTAACTGTAGAGTAACGAATCAACCAGATTGGGGTGATGTATTTATTAGAATGAATGGTAAAAATTTACCAGCAGTAGATTCGTTAGCTAAGTATATTGTATCTCATAGAACGGTAAGTCATTTTCATGAAGAAATATGTGAAATGGTATTTAAGCATTTAATGGATGCGTATAAACCAGACGATTTAATGGTATCATGTCTATACACTAGACGAGGTGGTTTAGATATTAACCCTATTAGAGCTACGCATTCAAGATTTATACCAGACTTTTTTACACACACAGATTATAGAATTGAAAAAACCTTAAGACAGTAATATGGAAAATACAAAACTACAAGAAGAACTCGCTAGTTTAAAATTTAACGGAAAATCAGCACTAGATGCAACATATTCACTTTTTGATTACCTAGGACAGAAAGCAGGTCCAGAATTAGGAAGGGATGTATATAAGACAGCATTAAGAGAGAAAGAACCAGTTGGAGTAAGAGATGTAAGCAATAGAGCTTACACAGGTAAGGTAATGCTATATAGAAAAGAATTCTTAAAAGAATATTTTGATGCAAAAAGAAATAGTTGAGAATAACGAACTTATAGCAAAACGGGTACCACCTGGAGATAAATGGGAACTAGTCATTGATAAGGAAAACCTTATTGATGGCTTAGTACCTACCCTCACACAGTATATGCGTAAAACTAAATTTAAAGGTCACTATAGATTAGAACCTTTGAATGGCAAATTATTCGCTATAAAGACTGAAGAGGTTACTATAGAAGAACCGGAACCAGAAAAGTTTGATCTTTACGGAGAATATTAGGGAAAAAGTTGTTTCCTATTGTTTATTTTCTTATATTTAGATATATTAATAGTTTAAAACAATAAAGGTTATGACAGTATTACAAAGTTTAGATAGATTAGAAATATCTTACATCAAGCACATGGAAAAGTACAATGGGTATAAAGATGCTGGTTATGTGTGGTGGGATAGAATTAAAGATTGCCAGAAATGGTGTAACAAAGAAAAGACTTACGTACCTATGAGCGATACTCAGACATTGATGATAATGAGAAAATGGGTAAAAAGAGAGAAATCTTTTAACATAATATAATATGAAACACCCAGGATACTCAAAAGCAAAAAATGAATATGCTCAAAGAACAGAGACCTCTTTATCATCTTCAGGAAAAAAAGCATTGAAAGCAGAATTAAAAAGGTTTAATGATAGGCTAAAAAAACTTATAAAGGAATGATACCAAAAAATTTCAAGTATTTAGATTCATTTGTACTCCCAAGAGAGGTAGAACAGAGCACAAGAGCTTTAACAGAACATATCACAGAAGCAAATAGGTATAAGTACTTTTTAAAATTAAAAGTCAGAAGAGATACAAAAGACCATGTCACTATGGTACCAGAAGACTTCCCAATGCAAAGGTTAATATACCTTATTGTGTATAAAGCACCTTCCGGAACCCAACAGTTCTTTAAAGTAGGATGCTCACAGAAATGCTATCAGAGAATAGGAAGAAACTATCTACAAGGATCTGGAGCAAATACAGGGTGGTTATCACCAGCAATGCATGAGTTCTTAAAAGAGTTTAAAGGAGAGTTTGAAATCTATGCTAGAGCATTTGATGAAAAAATTACTCAAATGGATGATGATATAGAAGTAGATTATACTCCAAGACTAGATACCATAGAAAAAATGTATCAAGATAAATTAAACATTAAAGACGGAAAGAAAGCTGTTCAAGAGTTTTTTACTCTGAATAATTTTTCGTATATTATTAAATAAATAAAACGGTTATATATGCAATTAGAAAAAAAGTACTATACGGTTCAAGATGAAGAGACCTTAAAATTACTTCATCAACATATCTTAGACTCAGATGTAATAGCAGTCGATACGGAGACTACCGGACTTAACCCTCGTAAGAATAAAATTATTGGTTGGTCTGTTTCTGGAGACGAAGGAGTAGGTTTTTACTTACCTACTTTAGTCTTTGATTATGAGAAAGATGAGCTGGTATTACAAGAAATAAACGGTAAATCTACTGAGGTTATATCTAGAAACTTACTAAAATTACTTATAGGTAAAAAATTAGTATTTCATAATGCTTCTTTTGATGTTCAGTTTATAAAGAACTATTTTGGAGTTGATTTACTACCTAGTGTTTATGTAGATACTGGACTATTAGTGCATACTGTATACGAAGAAGGAGCCTTTGGCTATGGTAATCCTTTTGGGTTAAAGTCTATTGCTATAATGAATCAAAAAGAGCTTGGTTTAGATGTAGAAGAAGCAGCTAATAAGGAACAAATAGAACTTAAAGAATCAATAAAAAATAATGGAGGATCAACTACTAAAGCGTTATATGAAATATTTAAAGCTGATTTGGATATTCTTAGTAAATATGCTTCTGCTGATACCGACCTTACTTTACGTATATGTAATTTATACCTTGGAAAACTTAAAGAAGAAGGACTAGAGAAGTTTTTCTTTGAAGATGAGGTGATGCCTATCTACCGTGAAGTAACTGTACCTATGGAAGCTTGTGGAGTAGATTTAGATATAGACCTGATTGAAAAAGTTCATGGTGAGATCATAGAAGATCAAAAAAATAATAAGGAGATAGTAATGAAATCTTTATTAGAGATACCTGAAGTTAAAGAATGGATTATGGATACAGCTTTTAAAGAATATCCTCCGTCTCATAAAGGTAACTGGGCTCAAAGATTAGCTGAAAGGTATTCATTAAATTTACCTAAATCTGAGAAGACAGGTAAGTATTCTATAACTCAAAAAAATATAGAAGCTTTAGAGGAATCACCAGCAAAAAAATACCTATTAACAGGTGATATAGAAATACTAGATGAAATTGAAGTAGCTAGAATTTCTATGACTATGTGGAAGGAATCGAATGATGGTGACTATATTAATATTCAATCTAAGAAACAGCTAGGCGAGATCGTATTTAAGTATATGGGCATAACTCCTAAAGTAGCAGGATCCAATACTAAATCTGGTAGAGCAAAGTTCGATATGGATATGATTAAAGATTTATCTAAAGACTACCCTTGGGCAGAAAATTTAAGAGTATATAATAGACTACTTAAAATAAAGTCTACCTATGTAGATAGATTTAGAGATCGTCAGGAAGATGGTAGATACTATTTTTACTTTAAGCAGAACGGTACTGTATCTGGTCGTTATGGATCTGATGCTCAACAACTACCAAAACCTCTTGAAGAAGGAGAAGAAGCTCCTATCATCATGAAATATGTAAATGTAGTAAGAAAGTTTCTTATTGCCGGAAATGGTAGAAAGGTTATTGATGCCGATTACGAATCTTTAGAACCTCACTGCTTTGCCTCAGTAACAGGAGATAAAGCTTTACAGGAAATCTTTAATAAGAACTGGGATTTTTATTCTACTGTTGCTATTAAAACTGAAAAGCTAAACGAAGATACTAGTAGATTTCCTAACGGAGTCTCAGCTGATAAAAGTGCTCCTAATTATTTAAAGAAATTAGATGCTCCAGCTCGTAATAAAGCTAAAGCTTATTCATTAGGTATTGCATACGGTATGGAAGCTTATGCGTTAAAAATGACTTTAGGAGTAGATCAGAAAACTGCTGAACGTTTAGTACAGGGTTATCTAGATGGATTCCCTCAACTAAAGGAATGGAGAGAAAATTCTAGACTTCAAGTCAAAGCTCATGGTTATATTAAGAACTATGTAGGACGGGTTAGACATTTACCTAAAGTTCAAAAGACTTATATCAAGTTTCAAGATAAGATGATGGATTGGAGATTTAGAAAAGAACTAGAAAAAACCTACGGTAAAGATATAGTTTTAAAAGCGTATAGAGATTATAGAAATGGACTTAATAACTGTCTTAACTTCCAATTGCAGTCGTTGGCAGCAGCAGTAGTGAATAGAGCAGCGTTGAAGATTAATCAAAAAGCTAAAGAGTTAAACATCGATGCTATATGTCAAGCACAAGTGCATGATCAATTGATAGTTAATATAGCTGAAAAAGATGCAGTAATGTTTGCTCCTTACGTTCAAGAGATTATGGAGAATACTACTAAACTACCCGGAGTAACTTTAAAAGCACCACCAGAAATTGCTAATAATTGGGCAGAAGGGCATTAAAACGAATTTAACCTATATTTATATAAGATGAAAGATCAACTTGAGAGCGATTTTTTATTACATTAACCGACGATCTTAGGACGTCATAAACTTAAAATGATATGAGTACATTAGAATTATTAAAC